>Ga0179587_10001365_pt1 | contig 11008 bp, 8 predicted proteins | sample CZODoug2_1_08_16_FD_185932 | JGI IMG/M metagenome (GOLD analysis project Ga0179587, IMG submission 185932) | Vadose zone soil fungal communities from Angelo Coast Range Reserve, California, USA - CZODoug2_1_08_16fungal | ecosystem: Environmental > Terrestrial > Soil > Vadose zone | place: USA...
GGGCCGCACATCCACCTGCGCGATGCGCACCCCCGTGCCACGGGGATAGAACGGGCGGTAGGGAAAGTCTGTGCCGAGCATCAAGAGCACGTCGCAATCGAGCATGGCGTAATAACCCGACGAGAAGCCGATCAGCCCGGTCATTCCAACGTCAAAAGGGTTTTCCCACTCGACATGCTCCTTGCCTCGGAACGCATGCACTATGGGGGCTTTCAGGCGATCGGCCAATACGAGAACCTGATCATGCGCGCCCTGACAGCCAGAACCGCACAGCATGGTGACGCGGCCATCGCCGCTGAGGAGCGCGGCGAGACGATCGACGTCTGCGTGTGTTGGCATCGCGACCGCCCGGCTGGGCAGCAAGCCTGCTGCTTTTGGCAGCGGCGCATCCAAAGCGGGCTGAAGCGCCACGTCGCCCGGTATTACCACGACCGAGACGCCGCGATTGCCCACCGCTTGCCGGATCGCGATCTCTAGGATACGGGGCATCTGGTTGGCCCCCGAGATCAGCTCGCAATAATGACTGCATTCCTTGAACAGGGTCTCCGGATGGGTTTCCTGGAAGTATCCGGCGCCGATCTCGGCCGACGGGATCTGCGCCGCAATGGCAAGCACCGGCACGCGCGAGCGGTGGCAGTCGAACAGGCCGTTGATCAGATGCAGGTTTCCGGGCCCGCAGCTGCCTGCGCAGACCGCGAGCTCGCCGGTCAAATGCGCTTCGGCGCCGGCCGCGAATGCGGCGACCTCTTCGTGGCGGACGTGGATCCACTCGATCTTGCCTTGTCGTCGCAGCGCATCGGTCAGCCCATTCAGGCTGTCGCCGACGATGCCGTAAATCCTCTTGATCCCGGCCACCGCGAGGGTTTCGGCGAATTGATCCGCAACGGTCGTCATGATCTCGCTCCTTCTGGAGGGCGACGCATTGCGTCAGGGCCGCCATCGTACGCCGCGCGGAAACGGCTCTTCGAGCCCATGCAACTTGTTTGTGTCGCCCTTGATTTCAGCATGTGTGCCATGTCCGTTTGTTTTCTGCTTATGCAGAATAGCCGCCTGTAGCGGATTCCTGTCGTAATCGGCTGTTCGACGCTTGCGGACATGGTCGCGTTGGTAAAATTGCCGCCTGCGCCCCCAGCAGCTCCAGGATCGCGTGAGCGCTTGCGAGGTCAGCGTGCAAGGTCGAGCAGCCCGGTCAACTGCCCTTGCTTGATCAGCGGGAGGCAGAGTCTGTCTGTACGCGGGCAGAGCGGATTGAAACGTCGCACCCGGCCCGGCATCACTCGTCGATTGCGACGGGACGTTAACACCAGAACTTGGCTCTTATACCGGACGATAAAACAGCAAGAATGGCGCAAGGGCAGCAATCCTCGGCAAGCGGCGCCTTGCTTGGTGCATAGATTCTCAACGTCCGCGAGGACGGCATCTAGGGGACGTCGGCTCGGGGTAAAGTCGAATTTAAGTTCCCAGGAGGAAATTCAACGGCGCTGCGGGACCCCATAGGCCTGTGACGTACAGGACGGTTCACCGCGATCAACTCCGATATATCGGGCGATAGGCCAGATGAGCTCCTCAAAATCAGACGACGCGGTAGCCACGGCTTCCATCGACGGCGCGCCCGCCACGCCAAGCGACCTGCCGCTTTTCGAACCCTACGACTCACCAGCTGGCGGCTGGGGCGCGCTGCAGGCAACGGCAAAGGCGCTGAGGGAACAGAGCGTCGTCTTAAAGGGCAGCAAGTCGCTGCTTTCGATGAATCAGCCTGATGGCTTCGACTGTCCTGGATGCGCGTGGCCAGATCCGAAGCACACAAGCTCTTTTGAGTTCTGCGAAAATGGTGCCAAGGCGCTTGCGTTCGAGGCGACGAACCGGCGCGTCACCACGGAGTTCTTCGCTAATCACACCGTTCGCGAACTGGAGAAACACAGTGACTATTGGCTCGAGGAGCAAGGCCGTCTCACCGAACCGATGCGCTATGATTCCTCTTCCGACCACTACGTACCGATCACGTGGAAGGAGGCCTTTGCGCTCATTGGACGCGAGCTTCGAGCGATGGAGAGTGCAAATCAGGCCGAATTCTACACCTCCGGGCGCACGTCGAACGAGGCTGCTTTTCTATACCAGCTTTTCGTACGGCGATTTGGCACAAACAACTTTCCAGATTGCTCGAATATGTGCCACGAGCCGACAAGTGTCGGCCTGCCTGAGAGCATCGGCATTGGCAAGGGAACCGTTATCCTGGATGACTTCACGCAAGCCGATGCAATCTTCGTGATCGGGCAAAACCCGGGAACAAACAGCCCGCGAATGATGACGGAGTTGCGCAATGCGGCGCGGCGCGGCGCACCGATCGTGGTCCTGAATCCACTTCGCGAGCGCGCGTTGGAGCGTTTCGCAGCGCCGCAGGACCCCGTCGAAATGGTCACGCTCGGTTCGACGCGCATTGCGAGCGAGTATTGTCAAGTCAGTGTCGGCGGCGACGTCGCCGCCCTTAAGGGAATCATGAAGCTCGTGCTCGAGGCGCACGAGAACGCGGTTCGGACGAGCACGAAACCTGTCCTCGACGTCGAATTTATCGAGCAGCATACACATGGTTTCAGCGCGTTTGCCGAGGATCTGCGCCGCACAAATTGGAACGACATTCTACCCATATCCGGGTTGTCGCGTGAGCAGATCGAGCGCGTGGCAGCGATCTATATGAAGGCCAAAGCGGTTATCATCTGTTACGGGATGGGCATTACGCAGCATCGGCACGGCTCGGAGAATGTCCAGCAAATCGCCAATCTTCTGCTTCTCCGCGGAAATTTTGGTAGGCCGGGCGCCGGCATATGTCCGGTGCGCGGGCATTCGAATGTGCAAGGCGATCGGACGGTGGGGATCGACGAGAAACCCAGACCGGAATTGCTCGACCAGATCGAGAGGGTGTTCGGATTCAAGCCTCCGCGCACGCACGGGCATACCGTCGTCGATGCGGTGCAGGCGATGATCGACGGACACGCGAAGGTGTTTGTCGGCCTCGGCGGAAACTTTATCGCCGCGGTGCCGGATAAACCGATTGCCGAGGCTGCGATGCGGCGGTTGCGTCTCACCGTCGCGATCTCCACCAAGCTCAATCGCGGTCACCTCGTCCATGGCGAGTTGGCGCTGATCCTTCCATGCCTCGCCAGAAGCGACATCGACATCCAGAAGAGCGGGCGCCAGTCGGTCACCGTGGAAGACAGCATGTCGATGGTGCATGCGTCGGCCGGTCTTGTGCGACCGCCGAGCAAGCACCTGAAGTCCGAGGTCGCAATCGTTTGCGGCATCGCCAGAGCAACGCTGTTGGACGATGTAATAATCAACTGGTCTGTATTCGAAGACAACTACGATGTGATTCGCGAGAGGATCGAAGAGGTGTTTCCTGTGCTGTTTCGCGACTTCAATCGACGGATACGTCAACCAGGGGGATTCCACCTCCCGACGCCGCCGCGCGATCTGGTGTGGAATACCCCGACAGGCCGCGCAAATTTTCTGGTCTTCGAAGGTGTTGCAGAGGACCCGCGCGTCGATCGACCCTCTGTACTGCAGCTGGCAACACTCAGAAGTCACAACCAGTACAACACCACAATCTATGGACTGGATGACCGGTATCGCGGCGTATTCGGAGGCCGAATGGTCGTCTTCATGAATGAAATCGACATGAAAGTGCGAGGGATCACACCCGGTGCTCTCGTCGAGATCGAATCGCTCGCTGACGATAGTCAAAGGCGGGTGGTGCGTGGCTTCAAGGTGCAGCCTTACAACATCCCGCAGGGTTCGATTGGAGCGTATTACCCGGAGACTAATCCATTGCTCCCGTTGGCGCACCACGATCGAAAAAGCAAAACCCCGGCGGCCAAATCGATTCCGGTTTTGGTCAGGCAGCAATGAGGAAACTGGCAGTGAACTTCATGCAGAACTTACTGCAGGGGCCGCTGACCACCCTGTGAGAGGAGTCATGAGTCATGATATCGAGACGTGAAATGTTCGCAGCGACAGCCCTAGGTGCGGTGATGACTGCCACGACGGCGCGCGCGGCTACTTTCGGTAATCCGGATGAGCCGCCCCAAGGAGCGATAAATGGCAAAAACCCGGCGAGCATTACCGATCCCGGTCCGCAGAGTCCGGCTATCGCAAATCGGTTTCCCTCGGCGACATCTCCGCCTCCTACCGACGTCGGCGGCATGTCAATGGACTGGGCATCCTTCAACAATGCCCCACGACGCATTCAAGACGGCGGCTGGGCGCGTCAAGTAACGCAAGCTGACTTCGCGATTTCCGAGACGATCGCGGGCGTCAACATGCGGCTAACTGCCGGCGGTATACGCGAATTGCATTGGCACCAGGCGGCCGAATGGGCGATCATGACGTATGGCAACTGCCGGGTCACCGTTCTCGATACAATGGGGCGACCCTATGTGGCGGACGTTAAAGAGGGAGACCTCTGGTATTTCCCGGCCGGCTACCCGCATTCGCTACAGGGGCTCGGCCCCGACGGGTGTGAATTCGTCATCTGCTTCGACAACGGCGCTGCAAGCGAGTTCAACACCCTTTTGGTGACGGACTGGTTCATCCATACGCCCCCATCCGTTCTCGCCGAAAATTTCGGTGTGCCGGCCGAGACGTTATCAAAAACTCCACTGCACGATCTCTGGATATTTCAGGGCAAGCTGCCTGGCGACCTGTCCGCGGACCGGGCGGCAGCGCTTAGAAACAAAAACGCTCCGCCGCAGCCATTCACGTTCTCTCTCGGGTCATCGAATCCCACAAGAGAGACAAAAGGCGGCCAAGTGCGGATCGCGGATAGCAGCAATTTCGCCGTTTCCACCACAATTTCTGCGGCGCTTATAACGGTGCGACCCGGCGGGCTGCGAGAGATGCATTGGCATCCAAACGCCGACGAATGGCAATATTATATAAAAGGTAAAGGCCGCATGGGGGTTTTCAATACCGGGCCCAACGCGCTCACGATGGATTTCAACCCGGGCGACATCGGTTACGTCAAGCGTAACTATGGACACTATGTGCAGAACGTCGGCGACACCGATCTGCAGTTTATCGCCGTGTTCAGAGGTCCCCGCTACGAAGAAATATCCTTGTCCGACTGGCTAACACATACACCTCCAGCATTAGTCGCCCAGCACCTGAACGTCGACGAGAGGACGATCGCGAATTGGCCAAGCAATCGGCCAGTAGTCATGCCCGAGTGATCGGATCGGGGGCGCTTCATGGCTGTTGCCGAGGTCGACGTTCCGCACTTGCTGCCTACGGTCGCGTGTCTGCCGCGCACCGCTTCGCGCGCCGGCCACTTGGCGAGCGGCTCATTCCCGAGGAGACGGCCATCGCATTCACATATAACGGCACTTCGCACGCCGTCATGATGGCGACGCCCGCGGATCTCGAGGATTTCGCGGCCGGACTCAGTCTAACCGAAGGGATTGTCCGGGCGGCCGATGACATTTCCGACTTGGAGGTCGTGGGCACCGAGTTCGGCGTTGAACTTCGGATGTGGATTCCTAAATCGCGTATGGAGCCGTATTCAACTCGACGTCGTCATCTCGCCGGGCCAACCGGATGCGGCCTGCGCGGCATCGAGAGCTTGAGCGAAGCATCGCGCCCAGCCCGGCCGGTCGGAGGTGGAATTGGCCTCACGCCGGTGGCCATTCCCGACGCGATCGAAGCGCTCGCCCCGGCGCAAGTGATCCGAGCGGTCCACGCCGCTGCATTCTGGCAGCTGGGCAAAGGAATCGTCGGAATTCGCGATGATGGCGGCCGTCACAATGCCCTTGACAAGCTCGTGGGCTCACTCGCCTGCCGGCAGATCGACGGAGCTAGCGGCATTGTTCTTCTCTCTAGCCGCATTTCAGTAGAGATGGCGCAGAAGACGGGCCATTCTCGGAGCTTCAATTCTCGTAGCCGTGTCTGCGCCAACGGCGCTCGCTGTGCGGATCGCCGAGCGTGCGGAATAACGCTAATCGCAATTGCACGGGGTCAGGATTTCGAGATCTTCAGTCCTCCGGAGCGAATTGCAGTCTCGGCGCCGGGATTGGCAGCGGTTTCGCCATCGACTTGGTTAGTGGCACAATCGGTTAAGAAGGAACCCGCGTCATGACTCTTCACACTTTCAAGTTCCTCGGGCTGATCGGCCTGCTGGCGATCCTGGTTGGCATTGGCGCAGCGGTCTTTTTCTTTGGCGGGTTCTTTGACATCGCGGCCGACCATCCGGATCCCGATGTCGTCAACTGGGCGCTCATACACGTGCGCAAGGCCTCGATCGCGCGGCACGCTTCCGATCAACCGCCAGCGTCGCTTGAGGATCCGGCTTTGGTGCGCGCAGGCGCACGGGCCTTCTCCCAAGTTGGCTGTATCAATTGTCACGGCGGTCCCGGCGTGAAACCGGCAAAATTTTCCAAGGGACTGAATCCTCCACCCAACCTTGACAGAGTGATCAATAATCTCCTGCCCCAAGAGGTATTCTGGATTATCAAACACGGCATCAAGATGACTGGCATGCCGAGCTTCGGCGTCGACGATCCACCAGTGGCCGACCAGACAATCTGGACCATGGTTGCCTTCCTGAAGAAGCTGCCGAGCGTTTCGGACGAAGACTTCACGACATGGAACGCGGTTCCGCCCGGTGGACATTGATCGACCGTAGCCAAGACGATACGGACACTATGTGCAGAGCCACAGCTGATCGATGGTGGTGGACGACGCCGTGCAGAGACTGCTCTTCGAGTCCATGCCACTTGTTTGTGTCGCCCTTGATTCAGCATGGGTGCCATGTCCTTTTGTTTGATGCTTATTCGAAACACCCGCCAGTGCCGGATCCTTGTCGTAATCGGCTGTTCGGGTCTTGCGGACATGTTCGCGCTGGCAACAGAGGACCTCTTTGTGGCGGACATGGACCCACTCGATCTTGCCTTTGAGGATATCAAGCCACTTTCGTTACAATTTGGGGGACGCCGGATCCTGGGTCCATGGGAGAGCAGGTGTTTCACCCAAGGACCGGTGCTTGCCTTGGCCGCGCTGCGTTGCATATCGAGGAAGCGCCGCAACATAGTTTCGTCAGGCGCTTTTTATCGCGCGCACGGACGATCGCTTTACCGAAGGCTTCGAAACGGTCGACCTGAAGACCGGAAGGCGCGTCTTATATCAACTCTTTGCAGTAACGCATCCCGGTGCGACTTCGCTGGCCCCGGTTCTCTTGCGAGCTCGGCGACATCGCTTCTTTAACGGGGCTTCTCGTCTCAATCTTATTATCCGCGATTGTCATACTGACCTGCTGACGAGGCTCGGGATCGGCCTGGCTCATCGATGCGGGCCCGATCGACTCCTCCCGGGCCGCCCTGTTGTTGATCACAAGTGGGTTCGCGATTGCGGTCTCCATGGGAAATCGGCCGCTAAGCTGGTGTTCTTGTGGCCGAAGCCGTAGCATCTACGGGCAGCGTGAACTGAAAGGTCGCGCCCCGTCCTGTGTTGGGGCTCGCCCACAAACGGCCGTCATGGGACGCGATGATCCGCCGACTAATGGACAGTCCCATGCCGGTGCCTCGCGATTTCGTGGTGAAGAATGCCTCGAAAATGCACTCGGTATCGATCGAAAGCCCGATGCCCGTATCACTCACCGAAATCAATAGTTGACCATCCCCGGTCCTCTTCGATGCGACAGTCAGTTCACCACCCGTGTCTTGCATCGCCTCGATCCCGTTGAGCATGAGGTTCATCAAGACCTGCTGCAGCTGGAGGCGATCTGCTGTGGTCGTCGGAAGCTCCGGATCGAGGTCGGCGCGGATTGAAACGACGTTCCGATTCGCCCTATCGCCCAGCAACACGCTCATCTCTCGTACGATTTCGTTGAGGTCGACCAATTCCCGCTCCGGCGCGCCTCGCATGTAGAGTGAGCTAACGCGGTCGATGATGCTACCAGCCCGCGTCGCAGCGGCGACCATTGCCGAGGCAGCCTCCGATGCTTCCGTCACGTCGGGCGCGTCAGGACAGAGCCGTAGGGTGCAGGTCTGGGCGTGGATGACCGCAGCAGCAATCGGCTGCTTGATTTCGTGCGCCAGCGAAGCGGCCAGCTCTCCCATCATGCTGACCCGGTTCATATGCGCGAGATCCGCCTCGAGCTGGCGTAATCTTTCGCGCCCTTCTTCGGCGCGCTTGCGCTCAGTGATATCCATTACCGCCCCTATGAAGAGCAAACTCTTAGGGTCCTCGCCGGCGGTGCGATGAGCCACAACTCGAATGTATTTGACAGTGCCGTCGGGCATCATAAGGCGCCGCTCGGTGGAAAAACCGGTCCTCTCGATTGAGGCGCGATCAATGATCTGCCGAAGACGCGTCCGGTCCTCCGGATGAGTTCGGTCAATCGCCAGGTCCATGGTGGGCTTCGTCGTAAGTTCGCATCCAAGCAAGCGGCATTCTTGCCGCTTTATGCCCCGGCACCTTGTTGATGCGGTCGTGAGGGATGCACGTCTGACCGCTAGCGCGAGGTGCACCGAATCCTGCTCAACATTCCGGTTCCCGGTTAAGAGGATGCGACGTGACCGGGCGGAGGTCGAGAACCCGACCGCAGCCGGCTCCTGAAAATCTCGAAAGGACAGCCCCGGCTCCGACCACGATCGCAACGGTCCGTCAGCTGACCCCAGCTGACACAGCCCGTTCAAGCCCAGCCAGGCTCTCGTCCCCGCGGGTCCGCCAGATGACTGGGTACGGACAATAGGCGATGCCCCGTGAACGCTAGAGGCACTGAGGACTGTCGGCCATTGGAGCGGCCCGATGGTGTAGACCTCCGAATGATCGAAAGTGACACCATAAGTGGGAACTGTTCGCGCCTGGTCGTGGACTCAACCGCTGACATTCGGGCGCGCCCGCGGAAAGTGACGCGGTATTGTACCAAAGGATAATGGGATGCCGATCAGCCCCCGACTACGTAAACCAGGTAGGTGGTTGCGAACTCCTTCGACACCCCTTCGCGGTGCCGTGCCTGTTCCGAGCGTGCTGAACAGGCGCCTGAACAGGAGGTGCAACCATGTTGACCAAGTCGAAAATCGCTCTTGTGACCGCCGCCATTATTCTTGGCGCCACCTTTCAGTGTGTAGCGAAGGATAGCGGTCCTCCCAACATCGACATTCAGAAGACTTGCAGAGAGAGCTCAAGTGCATTGACCGGCCTTACCGGGAATGACAACCAAGACAGCTTTAGTGCTTGCATGAACGACGAGCAGACTGCGCGCGACCAGCTCGTCAAAGACTGGGCAACTTATCCGGCGCTGGCCAAGGCGCAGTGTGTCCAACCAAAGGAGTATTTACCGGGCTATGTCGAGTGGCAAGCTTGCCTTGAGATGACGAGGGATGTGATAACTTTGCGAAAAGAACAGGCCGCATCCGCGCCTGCCAGTTCGAATGCCAGCCGCCAATGATCTAGTCGTCGAGCCGGCTCTGAGGCCAGAGAGTGCCCGATCGTGCAGACGACAGATGATGGCTCAATTGATTGGGTCGTCAATTGCTAACTGACTTTGCGGCGTTGCTGGCCGAGCAGGATGGACAGTTCGTCTAGCATGGTCACCACTTAGCATCTCTGCTTGGTTAGAACCGCAGACTTCCTCATTTGGGCGGTTCGGTTCTATTGCGGAAGGGCAAACTGCAGGGTCCGCGTGGCGCGGGCGTGCGCCGCAGCAAGAACCGCCAGTGCAACGATGACCATACATTAAATCGGACGACACGTCCTAAGCGTCAACCATTAACAGTGACCAGCGCGCGAACCGCACAGGCATCCATTTTGGCCGGCGCCGGGTCGTGCTTGGCGTGCCACTTCGGGCCGGGCCCGCGCATGTAGTGGAGCTCAGGCCGGTAAGGATCGACGAGACTGCGCAGTGCTCGGCCGAGATCGGCAAAATCCGCCACAAGGCTCGAGGCGGTCTGCGGCTGTTGATCGGCGCTTCGCATCGCGGATCTCATTTCGCTTCGACTGCGCGCTTGGCCCGCGCGCTCTGACCCGCAAGATAATGATGGAGATGGACCGGTCAATTCTACCGAGGTTGAGCCGCACGCTACATTTTCATTGCGAAATGCATACCAAAGTTTGGGTTGAGCGACGGTGCGGCTTAAGCGGCACTCCCATCCCTGCGTGCCGAAGGCAGCAAGAACAGATGGTTGGCGGCAACGCAGGGCAAGTGTCTCATCGCGCCGCTCATTACATTCCTGCCAATGAACAATTGCACTGGTCTCGCAGCTCTCAGTGCGGTTGGTTCAGGGCTTCATCTGCCGGGCCGCAGGCCTCGCGCCGGTTCATCTAAGGCCAGTGCGGACGCAAGCTCAGTGCGGACCCAAGCTCCGGATCGTCACCTTAGCCACCGATGAAAACACAAGCATGTCTGGCGACAAGAACAAGCATCTTCGGTTGGCGGGCCGGCCAGCGGACTATCAGAAACTTGGCATCGATCCCGTCGACGTGGCTCAATTCGAGGATGGCCAGCGTATCGGTACAGGAAAAGGCTGCTACGAGTGGTGGTATTTCGATGCCCATCTCGATGACGGTGCCACCGTCGTCGTGGTCTTCTACACCAAGCCGAACGTGAGCCCGAATGGACCTCTCGCACCGCGGATTACCGTCAATCTAACGCTGCCGGATGGGCGTCGGATCGACAAGCTCCACGACACCACCCCCGATCAATTCACTGCGTCAAAGGACGGGTGCGATGTGCGAATCGGAAGCAATCGCTTTGTCGGCGATCTCCGCCGCTACCGCATCACGGCTGCCATTGAGGAAATATCCGTCGAGATCGAATTGACGGGTGACCTTCGCGCTTGGCGACCAAAGTCCGGCCATATCTATTTTGGCGCCGGCGGACGGGAAAGGCTGTTTGCCTGGCTCCCGGCGGTGCCGCAAGGTGTGGCAAATGTCCGCTACAAAATCGGCAACGACGAGTATCACACCTCCGGCAGCGGTTACCACGATCACAATTGGGGCGATGTCCCCATGCAGACGCTGA
>Ga0179587_10001369_pt1 | contig 11000 bp, 2 predicted proteins | sample CZODoug2_1_08_16_FD_185932 | JGI IMG/M metagenome (GOLD analysis project Ga0179587, IMG submission 185932) | Vadose zone soil fungal communities from Angelo Coast Range Reserve, California, USA - CZODoug2_1_08_16fungal | ecosystem: Environmental > Terrestrial > Soil > Vadose zone | place: USA...
CGGTCGATCTGGTGTGAGACAGGAATATGCCACGCAGAGCTGTTTCTCTGCGTGGCTCAATCGTTTTTTCTACTGCACAGTTCTTCCTACTGCCCGATTCTTCCTACTGCACCGTCAGCGTCACGGTCGTCGTATGCACCAAAGAGCCTGACGTTGCTGTTACGGTGATCGTTGACGTGCCTGCCGGCGTGCCAGTCATGCTGCTGCATCCGCTGATGCCAATTGCCAGCAGCAGCGCGACTGCCACAAACATTGCGGGTGTGAGTCGGCGCCTTCGACCATTACCGCCGAACAGTATAAACCCGAGCAGAATTGCGGCGAGCGCGAAGCTCCATAGCACGAATTGCGGCGGAGTCCACGGCTTGGGCTTGCTCGATGGTGGCACCGCGCCGCGTGCGGTCGTCGCGATGGAAAGCACGGTCGTTCCCGCGGTCGCGCCTGGCGTCACACTCGTCGGATTAAATGTTGCTGTCGTTGCCGCCGGTAATCCAGAAGCAGAAAACGTGACGGCATTTGCAAAGCCGCCCGTTCCCGGCGTCAGTGTGATTGTGAACGTCGCCGATTGTCCAGCAGTCACGGTTACCGGAGAAGCCGGTCCGCTTTCGGCGAAGTCAATTCCCGTGCCGGTGAGTGAAGCGGTTTGAGTTGCCGGCGAAGCGTTGTCGGTGAGCGTGAGCGTGGCCGGCCCGCGCGCTCCGGCCGCGGCCGGAGTGAAGGTGATGTTGATGATGCAAGTTGCGCCGCCAAGCACAGTTGCCCCGTTGGTGCAGGTGGTGCCGCCGGAGATGGCGAAATCAGAAGCGTTGGCGAGAGTGATCGCCGGAGCGGCGGTAAAGGTCAACGTCGCGCCGCCGTTATTCGTGACGGTAATGGTTCTTGCCGCGCTCGTGGTGTTCACGCCCTGACTGGTGAATACGAGCGCGTTCACGGAAAGCGTAGCAGTAGGCGGAGTGAGGACGGTGGTGACATCGTTCGCAACGTCATTGTTCACGATAATTTCTCCGCCGCCGGAAACCGTGGCGGTGTTGGTCACGTTCCCCGGCGTGGTTCCAACCGTCACGGTGAGCGTGATGGCTGGATAGCTGGACGCCGCTGCAAGCACATCACTGCGCGTGCACGTGAGCGTGCCCAGCGTACAAGTCCACCCGGTACCGGCCATGGCAGTCGCCGTCAAACCAGTTGGCAACGAATCCACAACCGTTACCGTGCCACTGGTTGCACCAGTGCCACTGTTGGTTGCGGTGATGGTGTATGTTGCGCCGGTCTGGCCGAGCGTAAAGTTGCCGGTATGAGTCTTGGTGATGGTCATATCGGCGAGCTGCGTGATCGTGGTTTGATTGGTCGCGACGTCGTTCGCCACGTTGAGTTCGCCGCCGCCGGAAACCGTGGCCGTGTTGGTGACGCTCGCGGCCGCGTTATTTGCGACAGTCACCGTCAAAGTGATCGCCGGGTAGCTACCCGCCGCTGCCAGCACATCAGCGCGCGTGCAGGTGAGCGTTCCGAGGACGCACGTCCATCCGGTGCCGGCTTCCGCTGTTGCCGTTAGTCCGGCCGGCAACGTATCCACCACGGTAACGGTTCCAGCGGTTGCTCCCGCGCCGCCGTTCGTTACCGTAATTGTGTACGCCGCGCCGATTTGTCCCTGCGTGAAGTTGCCGACGTGAGTTTTGGTGATGGTGAGATCCGCGACCTGTGTGATGGTCGTCGTGTCGCTTGCGCTGTCATTGGCGGTGTTGATTTCCGCGCCGCCGGAAACTACCGCGGTGTTCGTAACGCTCGCGTTTGCATTATTCGCAACGGTGACCGTCAGCGTGATGGCCGGGTAACTCGCAGCGGCTGCCAATACGTCAGAACGCGTGCAGGTAAGCGTTCCGAGAACGCACGTCCATCCAGTGCCGGCCTCTGCAGTTGCGGAAAGTCCGGTAGGTAGAGTATCGACGACGGTTACGGTTCCACTGGTTGTACCGGGGCCGGCGTTGGAAACAGTAATCGAATACGTTGCGCCGACTTGACCTTGAGTGAAGTTACCGACGTGAGTCTTCGTAATGGTCAAGTCTGGTGCAAGAGCAATGGTGGTGACGTCGTTCGCTGTGTCGTTGGCGGTATTGAGTTCGCCGCCGCCCGAGACTGTAGCGGTATTGGTTACGCTTGCGGCGGCGTTATTGGCAACCGTCACAGTTAAAGTGATCGCCGGATAGCTTCCCGCTGCAGCGAGTACGTCATTGCGTGTACAGGTCAGTGATCCGAGTGTGCAAGTCCAGCCAGTTCCGGCCATCGCCGTAGCGGTCAGACCTGTTGGAATTGTGTCAACTACGGTGACCGTTCCGCTGGTTGGCCCGGGGCCGCTGTTGGAAGCAGTAATCGAATACGTTGCGCCGACCTGGCCCTGGATGAAATTGCCGGTGTGGGTCTTGGTAATGGTCAAATCCGCAACTTGAATTACGGTTGTGGGATCGGTGGTGGTGTCATTCGCCGTGTTGAATTCTCCGCCGCCGGAAACCGTGACGGAATTCGTGACGCTGGCGGCTGCGTTATTGGCGACGGTAACTGTGAGAGTGATGGCTGGATAACTTAGTCCAGTTCCCAGCGCATCGGCGCGGATGCAGGTAAGCGTTCCGAGTGTGCAGGTCCATCCGGTTCCGGTAATCGCTGTACCAGCCAAGCCGGTTGGCAATGTATCAACAGCGGTAACGGTTCCGGTGGTGGCCGCGGATCCGCCATTGTTTACCGTGATGGTGTAGGTTGCGCCGACCTGACCTTGCGTGAAGCTGCCGGTGTGACTCTTAGTAACGGTAAGGTCCGACACTTGGTTTACGGTGGTTGGGTCAGCGGCAGTATCGTTGGCCGTGTTGATTTCTCCGCCGCCGGAAATGGTGGCACTGTTTGTCACACTCGCCGCTGCGTTGTTGGCAACCGTTACCGTAAGCGTGATTGCCGGATAACTAGAAGCGGGCGCGAGCACATCAGTTCGCGTGCACGTCAGAGTTCCGAGAACGCAAGTCCATCCGGTGCCTGCCTCTGACGTGGCAGTCAATCCAGCAGGAAGCGTATCCACAACCGTCACTGTTCCGTTGGTTGGCCCGGGGCCGGCGTTGGAAGCGGTAATTGTGTAAGTGGCACCAACCTGGCCTTGCGTGAAGTTGCCGGTGTGCGTCTTGGTGATGGTCAGGTCTGATGCCTGAGTGACGGTGGTGATGTCGTTAGCAACGTCGTTCGCCGTGTTGAGTTGGCCGCCACCCGAAACTGTAGCGGTGTTCGTTACGCTTGAGGCTGCGTTATTCGCCACCGTCACTGTCAAAGTGATGGCCGGATAGCTGGTTGATACAGCCAGAACATCAGCGCGTGTGCAGGTTACCGTTCCGAGCGTGCATGTCCATCCCGTTCCCACCATTGCTGTAGCGGTAAGTCCCGTTGGAACCGTATCAATTACGGTGACCGTTCCGCTGGTTGGCCCAGGGCCGCTGTTGGAAACAGTAATCGAATACGTTGCACCGACCTGACCCTGGCTGAAGTTGCCGGTGTGAGACTTGCTGATGGTGAGATCCGCTACTTGAACGACGGTTGTGGGATCGGTTGCTGTGTCGTTTGCTAGGTTGGTTTCTCCGCCGCCGGAGACGGTGACGCTGTTGGTTACGTTCGCCGCGGCATTATTCGCAACGGTGACGGTCAACGTGATGGCTGGATAACTTGCCGCTGCGGCGAGCACGTCATTGCGAGTGCAGGTCAGCGATCCTAGCGTGCAAGTCCAACCAGTTCCGGACAACGCGGTTGCCGCGATCCCGGTTGGGAGCGTGTCCACCACGCTCACGGCTGCGGTGGTTGCCGCGCCGCCGCTGTTGGTCGCAGTAATGGTGTAAGTCGCGCCAACTTGTCCTTGCGTGAAACTCCCAGTGTGAGTCTTTGTGATCGTCATGTCAGGCGAGATGATCGTGACGGTTGTTGAGTCCGTGGCGGTGTCGTTGGCTGTGTTAATTTCTCCACCGCCTGAGACAGTGACGGAATTTGTGCCATTGGTGGCGTTTATCGCTACGTTCACTGTAAGAGTGATCGCGGGATAGCTGGACGCTGCAGCGAGAACGTCACTTCGGGTGCACGTGCCTGTCGCAAAAGTGCAAGACCAGCCCGTGCCGGACATTGCCGTCGCGGTCAAACCGGTTGGAAGTGTATCGACTACTGTCACGGTTCCACTCGTGGGGCCTGGTCCAGCGTTCGACGCAGTTATCGTGTAGGCCGCTCCTGTCTGACCTTGCGAGAAACTGCCAACGTGCGATTTCGCGATCGTCAGATCCGCAACCTGAGTAACCGTTGTCGGGTCGGTCGCCGAATCGTTGGCGGTGTTCGTTTCGCCACCGCCGGAAACGGTGACGCTGTTGGTGACGCTGGCGGCCGCGTTATTCGCGACTGTTACCGTCAGAGTGATGGCCGGATAGCTGCTTCCGTTTGCAAGCACGTCACTGCGCGTGCAGGTTAGCGTTCCGAGAGTGCAAGTCCAGCCAGTTCCTGAGAGCGCGGTTGCCGCAAGCCCGGTTGGGAGCGTATCCACTACGGTTACGGTTCCGGTTGTGGCCGCGGCGCCGCTGTTGGTTGCCGTGATCGTGTATGTTGCGCCGGTCTGGCCTTGTGTGAAATTGCCGGTGTGAGACTTCGTGATGGTCATGTCCGGCGTGCCGCCACCCGTTGGCGCGGGGCCGCTCATGAAGTTCAACACCGACGTTCCGCCGATTCCATCCCAATCGGAGACCATGATGAAGTAGGTAGTGCCGGAAGTTACCGAGAATGTGACTGTTTCCCCGGCGCCTTGTCCAAATTGGTCTGAGCACCCGCCGGTGACCGCACTGAAGCCGCCGAGTCCGCCGAGTCCGCCGGTGACTACCTGAATGATGCTGTCAATGCCGGAGCCAGTGGTATTGAAAATGGCTGTCCCTGAAGAGCCGGGCGTGTATCTATACCAAACAGAGTGTGTGCTGGCGGCCTGCGCCGAAGTACATGCAGGTAATGGTTCACCGAACTCAGTCGTCGCACCTGTAGTTGTTCGCGTGTCTGCGAAACCAACCGTACTAACGGTGACAGCGTTGGCGAAATCGTCATTCGCAGGCGGCGGTGTGGCAGCGGCCTGGAGAACTCCGGTTCCTCCGTTGCCGGTAAAGTCGGACAACATAATGTGGTAGGTGACGCCGGCGGAAACTTTTACAGTTGCCGCCGCCGAGCCACTAACGCGGAAGAAGGAATTGATGTCCAGACTGCAACCACCCGCCACCAGCGACAGACTGCCCAATGCGTTGCCGGTTACAACTTGAATAACTCCGGCCTCTGTTTCCCCCGGCGAACTGAATGAAACTACGCCATTCGCGCTCGGCGTGTAGCTGTACCAGATGCTGTGTGTGCTGGCGGACGGAGCGCCGAGTAAACGGACGCAGAGGGAATTCGGCACCGGCTCTCCCGCCTCCGTGGTGTCGGCTCCTACGTTTTGCGAGTCCGTAAACGGAAGCGTGTTAATAACCGTCGCGCTGGCAAAGTTATCGTTGCCGCTTGGAGTGCCCACGGTGAAAGTTTGTACGGAGCTCAGTCCTCCGCCAGGCCCAGCGGTGAATACGTGGACTGGGATGGAAGCCGTGTTGGTCAGGAGGTTCGAGGGCACGGAGACGGTCAGTGAATTTGAATTACAAGTAGCGTTTGTTAGTACCGTGGAACCAAAATTGACCACCGATCCCGACGGGCTTGCAGCGCAAAGGAAATTCGATCCAGTAACTGTCATGGTAAATGTTGCGTTGCCCGGAGGGACTTGATTCGGCGTAAGCACTGTGAGTATCGGAGCGGGCACAGTGACGCTAAAAGTTAAGTTGTTAGATGGATTCTGCGGGGCGTGCCCCGGTTGGTTAATCGAAATCTGGTGCAATCCCGGCGCGGCCGTTACGATGGCCGGAATCGTCGCCGTCATGTGATTCGGGCTAATAACGTTGATTGCCGTGACTCCTGGGTCCGCGCCATCGACGAGGATTTGAGGTGGGGGGTTGCCTGCGCTCACACCAAAGTCATTCCCATCAAACGTCATTGTGAACGCACCGCTGGCAGGAGGTCTGCTGGAAGGTGTGATCGAAGTAAGAAGCAGCAATCCCGCTGCGCTGATACCGGGCGTCTCGATCACCCAAACGCCACGTCCGTGAGTTATAGCGCGGAGCGTTGCCGAATTCTCACGAAATGCAAGGCCCACTACGGGAACCCTGGGAAGCCCAGTGCCGACGGGCGTCCACGTTTGGCATGGGGTCGCGACAGTTGGATCGGAGCACTCAAACACTCCGATGGCGGTTGCGATGAATACGGCGTCGAAGTTGACGGAACCGAGATGCACGACGGCGATGTCATTCACCGGGGTGTTCGGAAGCGAGCCGCTGATGTCCGTCCAGATAGCGCCGCCGTTGATCGTCTTGAAAATATGGCCTGCCGTATCGCCATTAAATCCACTAAAGCCTGAATAGGAAAGGTAGGCGATGTCCGGATTGCTGTTGTCAGTTCGGACCATCGTGGCGTACCGGCCGGGCAATGGAGCGGCCGTTAGATTGGTCCAAGTTGCGCCCGTACCGGCGTTGGCATTTGTGGTGCGCCACACGCTGCCATCCGTGGTGGTTGCATAGACGACGTTGCTGTTTGAACGAGAGACAGAAATGGAAGTTACTTCATTGCTGCTGTTGTTGGCGTGGCTGGTAATGTCCGGGGAAATCGCCGCCCAATTATTGCCGTAGTTCACGGTCTGCCACACGCGGAACGTCCCGAAGTACAAGACGCCGCTTTGGTTCCGATCCTGTATCAGGGGCGGAATGAAGAGCGACCGCTCGCCACTGGTCGGAATCTGGTTGGTGATCGTCGAGAAGGTGCCGGCCGCGCCATCTGAATTGGATCGTAGAATCTGGATATTCTGGCAGTTCGCATAAACAAGAGTGGGAAAGACGGGATCGATTGCCGCCCACGCGCCGTCACCGCACGCGACGTGGTCCCAGGCTGAATTGCCGGAGTACTTTTCGGTTCCGTTATCCTGCGTGCCGCCGAAGCTGATGTTTTCATCGCTCGGACTCACCGCGTGGCCCGGATAGAATTGCGTAATTGTAAGGTTCGCGTTGTTGCCCGCTTGCCACGTGACCGGAGCAGCCGTGGGGTTATCCGTGAACCAGATTCCGCCGTCATTTCCTGTGTACAAACGGAATCCGCCCGTGGTGGCGGCAAACGTCATGGCGTGCGTATCCACGTGAGGCCGCACAGCCGATGATCCATTGGTGATGTCTACCCAAGTGATGCCGCCATCCGAAGTGCGAAAATCCGTGCTGCTGTTATTTGTAAATGCCGATCCGCCGACGATCAGAGTGTTGGGATCATTGGGAAGAACTGCGAGCGCTTGATCGTACCAGCACTGTCCATGACAGTAGTCGGGTAAGGAAGGGAGCGAGCTTGGCGCGGTAAAGGTCCAAGTGGCTCCTGCGTCTATGGACTTGCCAAGCCCCAGAAGATTGGAAGTTGATTCGGCGTTGATCCCGACGTAAACGACATTCCCGTTGCTGGGCGCAACCGCGAGCACGTGGCGTCCGAGGTTTAGAGTTGGCAGATTATTATTGGCCACGCCGTTCCCGGTAAGACGTGTAAACGTAACTCCACTGTCCGTCGACTTATAAACGCCGAAGTTAGCGATGTTGCCTCGCTCTCCGAGGGTCGCGTAAACGACGGTGTTGTCCTGCGGATTCCAGACGATGCTGTTGCCAACGGCGCCGCTGGCGGACGGAATTAACGTCCAGGTCGTGCCGCCATCGGTCGTCCTGTAAATTCCAGAGAAATTGGAGTTTCCCGAATCGCGCACCGCGGCCAGCGCGATATTGGCATTGGTCGGATTCACGGCGATATCGCCGACCATGAAACCACCGCCCTGAAAAGCGAAGGGCGAGACCGTAGTGCAGAATTCTCCTGAAGGGCCGCACTGTTGTGTCCAGTTTGTGCCGCCGTCGGTTGACTTGTAGATTCCAGCCCCGTAGTAACTGTCGCCCGAGAAATTCAATTCGCCGGTGCCGACATAGATGGTGTTGTGGTCGGCGAGAGTTCTACCTGTCGCAATTCCGCCGATGGCCAGCGAATTATTCTGATCGAAAATCGTATTCCACGTCGTGCCGCCATCTGTTGATTTCCAAACGCCGCCGGTAGCAGCGCCCACGTATACAACCTGGCTGCCAGGCGTCGTGGTCGTTGGGTCCACCGCAATTGCAGTCACGCGTCCCGTTGCGGTTGGGTTTCCGAAGTTCTGCCCTCCCAGCCCATTTGTCACCGGCTGCGGCCCGAGGTTTGTCCAGTTTGCGGGGCCGGGGAAGCCGACGGAGTTTGGAGCGGCGGCGCCTTCTTCCGGAAGAATGCCCGCCGCGCGCTGTTGCGCGATCATCGTATCGAGTTGTTGCAGCGATTGTTGACGAGCGCCCGCCGGGGTTTGATCGAAAGGATAGGCGCGCTGGTGATAGAAATAATCGGCGCGAAGTTTCGGGTCTTCTCCCGTCTCTACGCCCGTGTCGCCGGAACCTGTGTCGGGTTCCATGCGGACTTCATTTTGGGCGGAATCAATTTTCTTTGCGAACGCTGCGGTTGGAGGATTCGGGCTTGCGACGCCGGGAATCTGCCCCAGAGCCGCCGTCAGCGCGGGCGATTTTGAGATTGCGGGCGCAGCCGGCGTGGGATTTAGCGCGACGGTTGGCGCAACGCGCGCGGTCGCCGCATCAGGAACCGCTGGTGAGAGCGCGGTCGGGCGCGCGGAATACGCCACGGGGGAATGCTTCGCCGCTCGATTCCACAGATGTGGCGCGACGTAAGTTATCCCGGCAACTGCCATCGCGAGAAGTGCGGCGGCGGCAATCCACTTGCTAATTCGGCTGCTATTTTCACTGGTATTTCGCATGAAACCCGGCCTCCGGGAATCGAATTTTGGATGTTTGTAAATAAATCTTCACTGCTATGGCGATCATCAATTAAATTCCAATGCGCGCAAATTCTTGCGAGCGCATTCCCAAAAAGAACTCAAAAATTAATTTGAATGGCGCGCCCATTCCTGGAAGTTTCGGAAAGGTCTGAGCTGCGAGCAGTGAAGCGCCGGAGAAGAGAAACAGCGGAATCTTACCATTCGATGCATCTGGGCTGAGCATCTTGCTGGCTCCCATGTTGTAGCCCGTCCAGCCGGGTAATACTTCCCTAACGGACGCAAATATTCGTTCGGAAAAATATCGGATGGACGTGGGGAGCATCGTCGCTCCGCTGGTCATTTGTGTCAAGTGCTAATTTATTTAACGTGGGAGTTCCCGCACGCAAATTGATTTCAACACGGACAATTCCGCAAACCGGAGCCGAACGGCCGAACGAAGCGAGTATACTGATTGGAAGGAGTGAAACGATCGAAGTCATGGCGCGTCCCCGTCGAAATCATGGAGATTCGCACCTGCTGGTGCTGGTCAGCGCCGTCGTGATTATTGCCACGCTGTATTTTGCAAAGGTCGTGCTGGTTCCATTTGCGCTGGCGATCCTATTCACATTTATACTCACGCCGCCGGTTCAATGGTTGGAACATATTCGACTACCCCGCCTACTTTCCGTTCTGATGGTGGTCTTGCTGGGGGTCGCGGCGATTGGTTCGGTAGGCTGGGTGGTCACAAACCAGTTGGTGGACGCAACGAAGCAATGGCCGAACTACAGAACGAACATCAAAAGCAAGATTGAATCGATCCGAAGATCGCAGCCAAAAAGCTTGAACACCGCGGCTCAAGCGGTGCAGGAAATCAGCACGGACTTGAACGGGCCCGCTCCAGCGCCTGCCGCGGTCCGTGCCGCGGGCACACCGCAGGGGAAGATTCCGGCCGCTGCCATCGTACCGACCACGAAGCCGATTCCCGTGGAAATTGTTCCGTCAACGACGAGTATCATTGACTCGTTGCCGGGATATCTGGCGCCGATTGGAACGGCGGGCATCGTGCTGGTGTTCACAATATTCATGCTGCTGCAACGCGAAGATCTGCGGAACCGTTTTATTCGGTTGGCGGGCGACGGCCGCTTGAGTGTGATGACGCACGCGATGGATGAAGCCGGCGACCGCGTAAGCCACTATTTATTTTTGCAGTCCATGGTCAATGTGTCGTACGGACTGATTATTGGTTTTAGCCTTTACCTGATGCATCTGCCGAACGCCGTGCTGTTCGGAGTGATTGCGGGAATCCTGCGATTCCTACCGTACATCGGGCCGCCGATCGGTGCGCTTCTTCCGGTAATGCTTTCGCTCGCAGTGTTTGAAGATTGGACCCGTCCGCTCTACGTGCTGGGAATATTCGTCGTGATTGAAGTTGTGGTGGCCAATTTTATTGAGCCAATGTTGTATGGATCGAAAACCGGAATTTCGTCGCTCGCGATTCTGGTCGCCGCGGTGTTCTGGACATTTATTTGGGGGCCGATTGGATTGGTGCTTTCAACACCGCTCACAGTTTGTCTGGTGGTGTTGGGCCGTCATGTGCCGAACATGAGATTCCTGAATGTTCTGCTCGGCGACGAGCCGGTGCTTTCTCCGGAAGCGCATTTCTATCAGCGTCTGCTGGCCACGGATCACAACGAAGCGCGCCAAGTGTTGAAACGTCATCTGAAAGAAAAGTCGCTTGAACAACTCTACGATACGGTTGTGATTCCCGCGCTGACCATGGCTGAACAGGATCGTCACCGGAGCGATCTGGACGAAGAAACGGCGACGTTTATTTATCAAAGCACGCGGGAATTTGTGGACGATCTATCGGAATCGAACGGGAAATATCCCGCCGCCGATGTGAGGTCGGCCGCGGAGCATGTTTCAACGAATAGCGCGCGCGTGATTTGCGTTCCCGCGAGTGGCGAAGCTGATGAAATTGCCGGGGCCATGCTGGCCCAATTGCTGAAACTTGCAGGACATCAGGTGTATTGCGTTTCCATCGGCACGGCGGAAAATATGCTTGGCGAAGTGGCAAAGT
>Ga0179587_10001371_pt1 | contig 10997 bp, 5 predicted proteins | sample CZODoug2_1_08_16_FD_185932 | JGI IMG/M metagenome (GOLD analysis project Ga0179587, IMG submission 185932) | Vadose zone soil fungal communities from Angelo Coast Range Reserve, California, USA - CZODoug2_1_08_16fungal | ecosystem: Environmental > Terrestrial > Soil > Vadose zone | place: USA...
CCGATGATCGCCCATCCCGCCTTGTTGCGGTTGCCGCCGTAGATCGGATCGGAATACATGCCCTCGATCACGGTCTGATAAAGCGTCGCCCAGAACACCCGCACCGGCAGCCCATTGTCGAAAGTTATCTTGCCGGTGGACAGGCCGACCAGCACCTCCTGGCGCTGCGCGTCCTCGATCCGGTCAAATGATTTGCCGTAAACCTTGCGGCAATGCGCGTTGGTGGCCTCGATGCCGGCGCGATAAAGCTGCGCAGGCGTCAACGGCAGTTGGTAGCCCTGGCTCGGGGTGCCCTGCCTCCACGGACCCTGCATGTAGAGGCGCTCGCCCTTGCCCCAGGCGCCGGCAAGGGCGCGATCGATGTAGACGTTGACGCCGAGATCGGTGCCCTTCGGGCTGATCTCATCGGCGGGCACCATGTGATCCACCAGGCTCTCGACGAAGGCAGCCTCATCGAGATTGAGGAAGACGTATCCGGCGGCCTGCGGCGCAACGGCAGGTGCCGCGGGTGCAACTGATTCAGCCTGTGCGGTTTCCGGCGTTGCAATCGCGGCGCCTCCACCTGCCGCGGCGGCACCGCCGACAACGGCGGTCTTGAGAAAGTCGCGCCGGTCGAGCTTTTGCTCGGTCATGATCCCCTCCCTGCCTCGGGGACGTACGCCCGAAGGTCATGCTTTTGGCGCGAGCATGCTGCTTTTGGCTCAGCCCAGCAAGACAGGATTGAGATGGCTGCGATGTCGCCAGCGGATGACGCCCGACGGTTTGTGCACCGCAAGCGTGCTCGGCGTTCAGTTCGTGAGAGCATCGAAGCGCATCAGCGCCTATCGGAGCGACAATCCCGTCGCCGTTTCAAGCTCGGCGATGGCTTGCGATGCGTTCAGCACCTTGATGGTGGTCATGCCCATTTCGCGCGCCGGTTTGAGGTTGACTCCGAGGTCGTCGAGATAAGCGCAAGCCTTGGGGTCGACACCAAGCTTCTCGACCATCATCCGATAGATACGGGGATCGGGCTTCCGGAGGCCGATCTTGGCCGACTCGATGACATGATCGAACAGCGCCATCACTTCCGCGACGTAGAGCGATCGGCCGCCGAGGCTTCCGATCGTGTTGGCCGGAAGATTGTTGGTGATGCACCCGGTCTTGAACTCTGTCCCGATACGCCGGAGCGCCTCGACCATCTCAGGCCGCAAATCTCCCGACAGCAGCGGCAAAACGTCCTTGCCCCGAACCTCCGCGCCGAGCGCAAGCGATTCGGCGGCGAACAGTTGATCGAAGGTTTCGATGCCCACTTCGGCGCGCTCGAATTTCGCCCAGGCATTTTCCCAATGGTTATTCGCATTGGTGCGCCGGATGATGTCGGCGGGCAGCCCGCGCTCGGCTTCGAAACGCGCAAACGCCTCGAACGGCGACGTCGTAAGCACGCCGCCAAAATCCCAGATCACCGCCTCGAGCATCATTCCCCGCCAATGTGAGCGTCGATTGGGAAACGGCTAGCACGGGAGCCTTGCGGGGGCTAGCGTCGATCGCCCCTTGGCGAAAACCGTGGTGCGGGTTATTTCTGGTCAGATGAAAATCTTGCTTCTGATGGTTGCGGGCCTGGCGTTGATGGTCTGCGCGCCCGCCTATGCGATCGTCGGCGGTGGGGTGCCGTCTGACGAGGGCATCGGCCGTTCGGTCGTCACTATTGTCGGTTCGCGCGGCAACTTTTGCAGCGGCGCCCTGATCGCTCCGAAGCTGGTGTTGACGGTGGCGCATTGCGTGCAGCCCGGCGCCACCTACAAGATCGTCGAATACGGCGCCGGCGGGCAGCCTCAGCTGCATGACGTGAAAGACGTGGCTATTCACCCGTCATTCAATATGCAGGCGATGATCGCGCATCGCGCCACCGCCGATGTCGCGCTGCTGCAACTGGAAGCTTCACCCAAGGGAAAAAATGCATCGCTGCTCGGCGTGCCGCAGGCCCCGATGGTCGCCGGCAGCCGGTTCACGATCGCCGGAATCGGCGTAACGATCCGGGGTGAAGGCAGCAGCGGCGGGACCATTCGCGTCGCCGGCCTGGTCGCGACCGGCCGGCCGGGAAGCCTGCAGATTCGCCTCGTCGATCCCGTCGGACAGGGCGCGCGCGACGGGCTTGGCGCCTGCACCGTGGATTCCGGAGGCCCGGTGTTTGAAGATCGCCAGAGCGGCCCTGCCATCGTCGGCGTCATCAGTTGGTCGACGGGACCAAACGGCGCCGCGGGCTGCGGCGGTCTGACCGGCGTCACGCCGCTCACGCTTTACCGGGACTGGATCGTGCAGACCGCCCGCCAGTGGGGTGTGGCTCTCTCGATGTGAGCTTTCAATGCCGCTTTTGGTTCGGCCTTCTCGGCGGCGGCGGATTCTCTCCGTTGACGGCCTGCGGATCGAACTTGCGGGTCACTTTTATGGCGGCCTGGCTGATATCGAGCAGGGAGCGGCGGCCCTCTTCCACGAAGGCGCCCGAACGCTTGTTGAAGCTCTCGGCCAGTTCGCGAATGGTCCTCACCTTATCATACAGTTCGTCGGCGCTTCCGCTTCCCAAGCCCGGCACGAGGTTATCGATCTTTGCCATGACGCCGTCGAAAGTCTCGAAAGCGCCGTCAGCCTTGCGAATGATGCTGTCGATCGCGTCACCCTTGTTCGCCAACATTGCCGTATAGGTTTCGAAATTTGATAGCGTATCTTTCAGCATCGCCTGGTTACCGACGAGGATCCGGTCGACGCTGTGCAGTGTATCGCGGATCGACTGTACCTCGCTGAGGTCGGCCGTCAGGGTCGGAATGCCATCCTTGTCCAGCGGTACCGGAGGTGCCGCCGCCGCGCCGCCGGTCAGCGATATCGCCGCCACGCCCGTGAGCCCCTGGAATTCCAGACCCACCACCGTATCCTTGCGGATCGGCGCGCTGTTGTCCACCATGGCAAGGGCCACCACCTTGCGAGGATTGTCGAGCTTGAGCGACTTTATTTCGCCGACCTGAACGCCGTCGAAGTTCACGTTGCCGCCTTGGCGCAGGCCGCTAGGGGAACCTTCGAAAACGATGCGAAGCGGACCGCGCTGCGCGATGCCATGGATTGTCTGGAACCCGAGAAAACCGACGAACGCCGCGGCGATGGCCGCAAGCGTCGTGGATCCGATCATCAGGTTGCTCGCCCGCGCTTTCATCTCAAAATCCGGCTGCGATGCACTTCGTCATCGCTGAATTGTACCGGCAAAACCAATCGGGCGAAAGGCCGATGCCGGCGGCGCCCACGCTTAGCGGCGCTTCTTGACAGAGCCAAAGGCTGGGGTCACCTTTTGATCAAGCTCTGCTGCGCGCCTGGCAACGAAAAACAAGTATATTGGAGGAAACCCGTGCCGAAAATATTGAGCGAGGATGAAGTCGCTGATTATCGCGACCGTGGCTACCACTTCCCGATCGATGCACTGAACGGGAGCGAAGTGGCCGATTTTCGTCGCAAGCTCGAGGACTATGAAGCCGAGAGCGGAGGCCCAATCAAGGGCGAGATGCGCCATCGCAGCCACGTGCTGTTCACCTGGATCAACGAGATGGTCCGGCATCCCAAAATCCTCGATGCCATGGAGGACCTGCTCGGGCCGAACATCCTGTGCTGGAACACCAGCTTCTTCATCAAGGAGGCGCATGATCCCGGGTTTGTTTCATGGCATCAGGACGCGACCTATTGGGGTCTGAGTTCATCCGATGTCGCGACCGCCTGGATCGCGATCTCGCCGGCGAACAAGGTTTCCGGCTGCATGAAGTTCGTTGCCGGCACCCATCAGAGCCAGGTCCAGCACGCGGACACTTTCGACCGGAACAACCTGCTTACCCGAGGCCAGGAGATTGCCGTCGAGGTCGACGAAAAGAAGGCCGTCTTCGTCGAGCTGAAGCCCGGCCAGGCCTCGCTTCATCACGTGCTGCTGTTCCACGGATCGGAGCCGAACCGTTCCGATGACCGGCGCATCGGTCTCGCCATCCGCTATATCCCGACCCATCTGAAGCAGGCTGTCGGTCAGAAGGATTGGGCGACGCTGGTGCGCGGCAAGGATAGCTACGGCCACTTCCAGCCCGAATACGTGCCGAAGCGCGACCTCGAGCCCGAAGCGCTGGCCTTTCACAAGGCGGTGTCGGAAGAGCAGGTGCGCGTGCTTTATCGCGGCACCGGCAAGATCGCCTATCGCGCGTGACGCCGACGCTAGAGCCCCGTTTCGATAGAATCGAAACGGGGCTCTAGATTCCTGATTTGACGCGTTTTCTTGACGCGAACCGGTTTCCACTTCGCTTGAAAACGCTCTTGTTTTCCGTCGGGGCCAGCGAAGGACGATAGAATCAATCAAGCCACATCCGATCAAGATCCCGCGGATCCAGACACTATCCGCAGCACGGGGTCGAAGGCCATTGCGTCTCGTGGATCATCCTGCTCGGGCGTCGCGGCTTGTCGCACCAGGGGAACCAGCAAGCGACAAACCAGACCTTCGGAACGCCAGTCGAATAACGCCTTTCCGCCGAGCTGTGACTCAATACTGGCAATCACACTTCGTGTTCCGAATCCTCTCGACGTCGGCTTGCGTACTATCGGGCCGCCGGTCTCTTCCCATGCCAGCATGAGGAAATCCCCCTGCATTTCCCATTCGATGGACAGGCGGCCGGACAACATGGAGAGCGCACCATATTTCGCGGAATTGGTGACGAGTTCGTGCAAGGCCAGCGCCAATGTTTGCGCCGTCGCGGGCTGCAACTGAACTTCCGAGCCGCTTAATTTGATCTGGCCGGCCTCGAGATACGGCGCCAGTTCCTCATCGATCAGCCGCTTGATTTCCGCGCCCTGCCAACTCGACAAGGAGAGAATGGTATGCACCCGCGCCAGCGCACTGATGCGACCTTCGACCGCCTGAATGTAGGCGCCGACATTTGGAGCCCGCGTCAATCGAACAATTGATTGCGCCAGTGCCAACGCGTTTTTCGCGCGGTGGTCGACTTCCCGGCTTAGTAGATTTTGACGTTCTTCCGCACGCTTGCGTTCGGTAATATCGACCGTGACGCCACTGACGTGGACGACGCGACCGCCCTTGTCGAGTGTCGCCGCCGCCGTTCCGACGCACCAGCGCACCTCGCCATCTGGCCGAGTGATCCGAAACTCCGCTTCGTAGGATGTTGTGCCCTTTGCAAATTGGGCCATCCCCCGGCGCAATGCGTGAGCATCATCCGGATGAAGCATGGCCTCAACGCTAGCTGCGGTCACTTCAAAATTCTGCGGCTCGACGCCAAAAATCTGATATTGACCCTCGTCCCACATCCAGTCGCCGTTGACCCAGTCCCAATCCCAGGATCCCATTTTGCCCGCGGCGATAGCCATGCTGCGGCGCTGCTCGCTCTCGATCAGTCTCGTCGTCGATTCCTCCAGCTCCGACGTTCGAGCCCGGACGCGACGCTCAAGCTCGGCATTGAGCCGCTCCAGCTGCGCGGTTTTGCGATAAAGCTCCACGAAGACTCTTATCTTTGCGCGCAACACCTCCGGCACAACTGGCACCGGAACGTAGTCGACCGCGCCCATCTCGTAGCCGCGAAGCCGGTCGATATCGCTAACCTGAATCGCCGAAATGAAAATCATCGCTGTCTTCTTGAAGCGGGGATGATCGCGGATCATGGCGGCAAGCTCGAAGCCGTCCAGTTCCGGCATGCAAACGTCGAGTAGAATGACCGCGACCTCGTTCTTCAGCAGATACTCAAGCGCTTCCCGCCCGGAAGCCGCGGCCACCAGATTTTCTCCAAGCTCCTTCAATATCACTTCGTAGGCGAGCAGCTTCGCCGGCTGATCGTCGACCAAAAGGATGTTTACTTTTTCGTGGTCCATCATCGAGCGCCAGTCAACGGTGTAGCCACATGCGTATGGCGAGGAGCAGCTGCTCGGTGTTGACCGGCTTGGCCAGATAGTCGGAGGCGCCAGCCTCCAGGCATTTCTCTCGATCCCCTTTCATTGCCTTGGCGGTCAAGGCGATGATCGGGAGGCGGCGGAATGACGGGTTTTGGCGAATGACCCCGATGGTCTGGTATCCGTCCATGTGCGGCATCATGATATCCATCAGGACGATCGCGATTTCGGGGCTCGATCCGACAAGTGCGATGGCTTCACTGCCGGTCGTGGCGGTCAGCACCTTCATGCCGCGCCGCTCCAACACGCTGCTCAGCGCGAAGATGTTGCGCGCGTCGTCGTCCACCAGCAGCGCGGTCCTGCCAATCAGATCCTCATCGGAACTGTTGAGCTTTTCGAGCATCCGCTGCTTCTCGATCGGCAATTCCGTGATCACTCGGTGCAAGAACAGCGACGTCTCGTCGAGCAGGCGTTCCGGCGACTCCACCCCTTTGACCACGATGCTTCGCGCCATGGTGTGAAGTTCCGCATCTTCCTCGACCGAAAGTTCGCGGCCCGTGAACACCACCACGGGCACGTTAGACAGCGAGGCGTCGTTGCGGATCTGGTCAAGCACCTCAAAACCGCTCATGTCGGGCAGCCGCAAATCCAGCACCACGCAATCGCAGGGACTTTCTCGCAAGGCTAAAATCGCACCGGCGCCGGTATCGGCTGTGACGATCTCGATGTCCTTGTGATCGAGCAATTCCCTGATGCTGAGCTGTTCGGCCGCATTATCCTCCACGATCAGCAGCCGCTTGCGGCGCGGCTTGGCGTATTCCTTGATCTCCGACAACGCCGCGCTCACGCCTTCCGTTGTTGTCGGTTTGTTGACAAAGGAGAACGCGCCGCGCGCCAAGGCGTGCTGGCGGTCTTCGTCGAGCGTGATGATCTGGACCGGAATGTGTCGGGTCAGAGGGTTATGCTTGAGCTGGCTGAGCACGGTCCAGCCCAGCATGTCGGGCAGGAAGACGTCGAGGGAGACCGCCGTCGGCTGGAATTGCTTGGCGAGATCGAGCGCCGCCGAGCCGCGCGCGGCGACCAGGACTTTGAAGCCCTTGTCGCGGGCGAGATCGATCAGCACCCGCGCATAGTGCGGGTCGTCTTCAACAATCAAAAGAATGGTGTCTCCCGGTTCGAGATTTAACCGGTCGTCCGGTAGCGCTTCGATGACCTGTTCCTGAGCTGCGACCTGCAGCATCGGCAACGTGTTGTACGGTGATAGAGCAGGCGCGCGAGGCGCGACCGTCGGGCCCGAATATTTGAGCGGCAGATAAAGTACAAATGAACTGCCCTTGCCGGGCGTACTGCGCAGATGGATTTCGCCGCCGAGCAGATTTGCCAGCTCCCGGCTGATGGCGAGGCCGAGGCCGGTGCCGCCGTATTTTCGGCTGGTGCCTGCATCCGCTTGCTGAAATGCCTCAAAGATCAGCTTCTGTTTTTCCGAGGGAATACCTATGCCCGTGTCGGAAACTTCAAAGGCGACAACCGCCGGAGCATGATTCAGAATCGGATGCTCGGCGCTCCAGCCCCCGACAGCCGCCGAAACGTTCAGCCGCACCCCGCCCTCCGCGGTAAACTTGAAGGCGTTCGACAGCAGGTTCTTCAGCACCTGCTGCAGCCGTTTCGAATCGGTAACGATACTGCGGCCCAGATTGGAATCGAGCGTGACGTTGAACGACAGGTGGCGGTTTTCCGCTTCGTGCCGGAACGGCCTTCCGACTGTCTCGAGCAGATTTGAGGTAAGGAGCTCTTCCGCATCGACCGTCACGGTTCCCGACTCGATTTTCGACAGATCGAGAATATCGCTGATCAGGTTGAGCAGATCGGTGCCGGCGCCGTGGATGGTTCGGGCAAACTCGACCTGCTTCGCCGACAGATTGCCGTCCGGATTCTCGGTGAGTTGCTGGCCGAGAATCAGAATGCTGTTGAGCGGCGTACGCAGCTCATGCGACATGTTGGCCAGGAATTCCGACTTGTACTTCGAGGTCAGGGAAAGTTCCGTCGCCTTCTCTTCCAGCGCGCGCCGGGCCTGCTCGATTTCCTGGTTCTTCCTCTCCACCTCGACGTTGCGTTCGGCCAGCTGTTGCGCCTTTTGCTCAAGCTGTTCGTTGGTCTGCTGCAGTTCCTTCTGCTGGGTCTGCAATTCGCCGGCGAGCTGTTGCGATTGCTTCAACAGACCTTCGGTCTGCATCGTCGCCTCGATGCTGTTGAGCACGATACCGATGCTGTCGGTGAGCTGCTCGAGAAAGGTCATCTGCGAAGTCGTGAACGAACTGACGGAAGAGAGCTCGATGACAGCCTTGACCTGGTTCTCGAACAAAACCGGAAGCACCACGAGATTCTTCGGTCTGACGCGCAGCAGCGCTGAATTGATCGAAACCGCATCTGTCGGGATGTCCGAGATCAGCCGCTGACGCTTGTCCATGGCGCTTTGCCCGACCAGACCCTCGCCAAATTGCACGAGTTGCGGGTGAGGGTTGGTTCCGTCGCCCGCATAGGCCGACAGCAGACGCAGTTGCGGATTGTCTTCATTTTCGACCTGGTAGATCACGCCCATATGGGCATTCACCAGCGGCGTCAGCTCGGTCAGGAGCAGCCGGCCCACGGTGATGAGGTCGCGCTGGCCCTGCAGCATGTTGGTAAACTTGGCCAGGTTGGTCTTCAGCCAGTCCTGTTCGGTGTTCACATCGGTGGTCAGACGCAGATTGCCGATCATGGTGTTGATGTTGTCTTTGAGCTCGGCCACTTCGCCGCGCGCATCGACCTGAATCGAGCGGGTGAGGTCGCCCTTGGTGACGGCCGTCGCAACCTCGGCGATGGCGCGCACTTGAGAGGTCAGGTTGGCGGCGAGCAGGTTGACGTTACCGGTGAGATCCTTCCAGGTGCCGGCGGCGCCCGGCACGTTGGCCTGACCGCCCAGCCGGCCTTCGACGCCGACCTCGCGCGCCACGCTGGTGACCTGATCGGCAAAGGTCGCCAATGTGTCGGTCATGTTATTGATGGTTTCGGCAAGGGCTGCGACTTCGCCCTTCGATTTCACGGTCAGGTTCTGCTTCAGGTCGCCGTTGGCGACGGCCGTCACCACCTTGACGATGCCGCGCACCTGTTCGGTCAGGTTGGCCGCCATGAAGTTGACGGTGTCGGTCAGATCCTTCCAGGTGCCGGCCACGCCGGGCACTTGCGCCTGTCCACCGAGCTTGCCCTCGGTGCCGACCTCGCGCGCCACCCGCGTCACCTCGCCCGCGAACGCGTTCAACTGGTCGACCATGGTGTTGATTGTGTTCTTCAGTTCGAGAATCTCGCCCTTCACGTCGACGGTGATCTTGCGCGACAGGTCGCCGCGCGCCACCGCGGTGGTGACTTCGGCGATGTTGCGGACCTGGGTGGTCAGATTGGCGGCCAACAGGTTGACGTTGTCGGTGAGATCCTTCCAGGTGCCGCCGACGCCGGGCACCACGGCCTGGCCACCCAGGCGTCCCTCGGTGCCCACTTCACGCGCCACCCGCGTCACTTCGGCGGCGAACGAGCGCAGCTGCTCGACCATGGTGTTCAGGGTATCCTTGAGCAGCAGGATCTCGCCGCGGACGTCGACCGTGATTTTTTTCGACAGGTCGCCGCCGGCGATCGCGGTCGCGACCTCGGCGATGTTGCGGACCTGCGCGGTCAGGTTCGACGCCATGAAGTTGACGTTGTCGGTGAGGTCTTTCCAGGTGCCGGCGACTTCCGGCACCTCGGCCTGACCGCCGAGCTTGCCTTCGGTGCCGACTTCGCGCGCGACGCGCGTCACTTCGGAGGCGAAGGCGTTAAGCTGGTCGACCATCGTGTTGATGGTGTTCTTGAGCTCGAGAATTTCACCTTTGACGTCCACGGTGATCTTGCGCGACAGGTCGCCGCGCGCGACCGCGGTGGTCACTTCGGCGATGTTGCGAACCTGCGCGGTCAGATTGCCCGCCATCGAGTTCACGCTGTCCGTCAGATCCTTCCAGGTGCCGGCGACACCCGGCACGTTGGCCTGGCCGCCTAACCGGCCTTCGGTGCCGACCTCGCGCGCCACCCGCGTCACCTCGCCGGCGAAGCGGTTGAGCTGGTCCACCATGGTATTGAGGGTTTCTTTCAGCTGCAGGATTTCGCCGCGCACGTCGACGGTGATCTTGCGCGACAGGTCGCCGCCGGCGATGGCGGTTGCCACCTCGGAGATATTGCGAACCTGCGCGGTCAGATTACCCGCCATCGAGTTGACGCTGTCGGTCAGGTCCTTCCAGGTGCCGGCCACGCCGGGTACCTCGGCCTGACCGCCGAGCTTGCCGTCGGTTCCGACTTCGCGGGCGACGCGCGTCACCTCGCCGGCGAAGGCGTTGAGCTGATCGACCATGGTGTTGAGCGTTTCCTTCAACTGAAGAATTTCGCCCGAAACATTCACGGTGATTTTTTTCGATAGATTGCCCTTGGCGACGGCGGTTGCGACTTCGGCGATGTTCCTGACCTGGCCGGTCAGATTGCTTGCCATCGAGTTGACGCTGTCGGTGAGATCCTTCCAGGTGCCGGCGACGCCGCGCACCAGCGCCTGGCCGCCGAGCTTGCCCTCGGTGCCCACCTCGCGCGCCACGCGCGTCACTTCGCCGGCGAACGCGTTGAGCTGATCGACCATGGTGTTGATGGTGTCTTTCAGTTCCAGAATCTCGCCGCGGACGTCCACGGTGATTTTCTTGGACAGGTCGCCATTGGCCACCGCGGTCGTCACTTCCGCGATGTTGCGAACCTGCGCCGTCAAATTGCTCGCCATCGAGTTGACGCTCTCGGTCAGGTCCTTCCAGGTGCCGGCCACGCCCAGCACGTTGGCCTGACCGCCGAGCCTGCCTTCGGTGCCGACTTCGCGCGCGACGCGCGTCACCTCGCCGGCAAAGGCGTTGAGCTGGTCGACCATGGTATTGAGCGTTTCCTTGAGCTGCAGGATTTCGCCCGACACGTTCACGGTAATCTTCTTGGAAAGGTCGCCGCCCGCGATCGCGGTGGCGACGTCGGCGATGTTGCGCACCTGGGCGGTGAGGTTGCTGGCCATGAAGTTG
>Ga0179587_10001372_pt1 | contig 10995 bp, 9 predicted proteins | sample CZODoug2_1_08_16_FD_185932 | JGI IMG/M metagenome (GOLD analysis project Ga0179587, IMG submission 185932) | Vadose zone soil fungal communities from Angelo Coast Range Reserve, California, USA - CZODoug2_1_08_16fungal | ecosystem: Environmental > Terrestrial > Soil > Vadose zone | place: USA...
GTGTCCGGCGCCTAGCGCGAGCGGTTCGAGGTCGGTACCGCGTCGCACGAACAGAGCACCAACTCCTTTTGGCCCGTAGAGCTTATGGCCGGCAATGGACAGTAAATCCAGGTCCATTGCCCTTACATCAATCGGCACCTTCCCGACGGATTGCGCAGCGTCTGTGTGGACGCAGGCACCGGCCCGACGGGCGAATCGAACAGCCTCTTGGATGGGCTGAAATACGCCCGTTTCGTTGTTCGAGTGCATAATCGTCACTAGAGCGGTCACCGATGTGATCGCAGCATCGAGCTCAGGAACACGGGAGCGTCCGCCGGCATCCACACCGATACGAACAATATCCCAGCCCTGTCGCTCGAGCCACGAGACGGGGCGGGCTGTCGCAGGGTGCTCTACGACGGACGTCACGACGCGGCGGCGAGTGGTGAGCGCAGTCGTGCCACGAATTGCAAGATTATTCGCTTCAGTGCCGCCGGACGTAAATATGATCTCGTCAGCGTGACTATTGATCAGCGCAGCCACGTCGCTCCGCGCGCGCTCGATGGCGTCGTGCGCCCGTTTACCGTAGAGATGTCGGCTCGACGGGTTTCCGAAGTGCTCTCGTAGATACGGCAGCATGGCATCGACGACTTCGGGCAGCAGCGGAGTCGTGGCGTTGTAGTCGAGGTAGATGGGATCGTCCGCGCCGTTCATTGCTATTCCTGAACCCAGAGTTCCGCTCTTGTCCGGCTTTGACGAGTCATTTGCGGATGGGGGCGCGGCGGCGGGTATTGGCGCATCTTATCCCGAGTTGGCACTTTGATCTTACGTCCATTACAGCGCCGGCGCTACTCGGCGGCCGGCAATAACGTTTAGACTCCGCATTTCCCGATTGCCATGGACGCGCGGCCAAACGTTATGAATAAGCTGTTTCGATACCACCCCCGAGTGTGGATCTCCTTCGCCGTCGGCACGGCGATTTTTTTTCTGCTGCCGCACTGGTCGATGATCACCCGCATTCTGGTGTGCTGGAATTGCGGTGTCGTCCTGTTCCTGGGGTTGATGTACTCGTGGATGATGGGATTGAGCGCCGAGCGCATCTGCACCCGGTATATCGAAGAGGATGAATCCGCCGAGTTCATTCTCGCCATCGTGGTGATTGCCGCGCTGTTGAGCGTGGTCGCCATCGTCGAACCATTGGCGACCCTCAAACAGATGGCGGGCGCCAGGCGGATCGCGCACATCGCGCTCGCGGCGCTCACGCTGGTGAATTCCTGGCTTTTGGTTCCCACCATGTTCACGACGCATTACGCCGACCTGTTCTACAGCGTTCCGGAGAAGGATCGCCCGCTCACGTTTCCCAATACGCCGATGCCGGTATTCTGGGATTTCGCTTATTTCTCCTTTACCATTGCGGCCGCCTGCCAAACCTCCGATGTGTCGACGACCAATCGGGACGTCCGCAAGGTCGTGATCGTGCACACCCTGGTGTCATTTCTCTTCAATGTGTCGATCCTTGGATTCGCGATCAATGTCACCGCCGGGATGATCGGCGGTTAGCACGCCGGCGGCGCGCCCGCGCCCACACGCTCCTGGCGCAGCGCGTCGTTGAGCAGCCACGCGAGACGCACTCCCGCCTTCCGTAATTGCCCGGCTACGATGCTGTCGGCGTCGCCCTGGTACTGCGCGCCGAGCGTGATCGTGCCGCCTGTGTGCCGCAGCGGGCCGTAGACGTGATCCTTTGCGATCCGGAATGACTCTTTGGCCCAGTCCGCGGGCGAGCCTCCGCTCCACGCGCGGCGGTCACGGTCGGAAATACCGGCGATGAGCTCGCGGGAAACATCGTCGGCGCGCGTTCCGAGGCGCCTGACGAAGACGGTGTCCCAGTAGTGATGCAAATTACCGGGGGAACTTCCGGCGCCTTTGACGCGTACGTCATTGCCGCCGCGATCGTGGTTGTCCGCGGCGTGCAGAGGCTGATGGAGGTCGCCGACGAAGTGCAGCAGGAATTGCAGCGCCAGCCGCCGCTCCTCAGTCCCCGTGGCCGGGCTCCGCAACTCAACACGGAACTCGTCGATCTTGTCGAGGATGCAGTCGTCCGCGGGACCTTCGGATGCCTTGCTGCCTATGGTGCGTGCCGGATGCCGGGAGCACGCCCCATCGAGGTCGGGCCGATCGAGTTCGATGTCGACGTAATGCCACTCGCGAGTCTGGCCGTAATGTCGCCGAGTGGTATCGCGATCCGAGTCTCGAAATTTGTCCGCCCAGGTTGCCTCCTGGGCAATGTCGGTACCGCGGGTGAGTCCGCTGGCGTCCTGAGCCAGCAGCGCGACCACCCGGGCTCGAACCGCGGGCTCGAGATAGTGCTCGGCGATCAACCCGACGATTTCGTGCCCTTCGTCGCCCCAGCAATGCCCCGTCCCCGGACGCAACAGGAGCATCAGCGCGACCAGGAATATGGCGATATGGGGACGCATGGTGTAAACCTTCATTATCCGTATTTTCAAGGATGGGTGCCTGTTCATGAGTTCCAAAGTAGTGGCGATTCTCGAAACCCGGACCGGGGCTCATTTGGGTGAGTTGATAGCGCGCCGCGGCGCCGTGCCCATGCTGGCGCCTGCACTTGCGGAAGTTCCGGAAGTCGACCCCGAGGCGGTAACCTCCCTGCTCGACGGGTGGCACAGCGATCCATTCAAGGTGGTGATCTTTCAGACGGGCGTCGGCACGCGCGCGCTGTTTCAAGCGACGGACGCGTTGGGTAGAACGGCCGAGATGCTCCAATTGTTGGCGGCCGCCGTGGTGGCGGTACGCGGGCCCAAGCCGACGGGAGAGTTGAACGCGCGCCAGGTGCGCATCGACGTGCGGGCGTCGACGCCGTTCACTACCGACAACGTCGTCGAATCGCTGGCCGGCATTGCGCTCGACCGGGCTGCCGTCCTCGTGCAGCGCTATGGCGCCACCAATCAGGCGCTACGCGACGCGCTCGAGGCGCGGGGGGCGATGGTTCGAGAGATCGCAATGTATCGGTGGGCGCTGCCCGCCGACACTCAGCCTCTGAAGGACCTGCTCGATGCGCTGGCGGGTTCGCGGGTCGACGCGGTGGTGTTTACCAGCGCCGTTCAAGTCCAGAATCTATTTGCCGTCGCCGCGGAGCAGGGACGGTCCGAGTCCCTCGCCGGCCTGCTGGACGGACTCGTGATCGCATCGATCGGACCGGTTTGCGCGCGGGCGCTGCGATCTTACGGTATCACCCCGTCTTTCGAGGCCAGCCCGCCGAAATTGGGGCCGCTGGTGTCGGCGCTCGAGTCGGCGTTGAGCGCTCGTTAATCGTGCGCGCGCCGCCCCCGTGGGATTTTGTCGGCGTTCTTCTGACAGGCGCTTGGCTCATTGACTGACGCACAGGGCGCGGAAGTTCTCTCACGGCGCCCCACGGGAAGCGTGTATAAAACCCGTCTGAAAAAACCTGTCCGAAAGACCGCATTCCCAGGAGAAGAAATCGATGGCTACCCAGAACTCAAACGGCAAACCGTTCTTGACCGACGTCAAAACACTGCGCGATCGGGCACGCAAGCACATGGACATGGGGGCCGTGACGCCTTCGTACCAGGGCGACGTCGGCAAGACGATTGAGATTCTGCAGACCGTGCTCGCCACGGAAATCGTGTGCGTGCTGCGCTATACGATGCATGCGGTGACCGCGACCGGCATTCACAGCGAGGGCGTAAAGGCGGAATTTTCGACGCACGCCAAGGAGGAAGCGGAGCACGCGCAGCAAGTGGCCGAGCGCATCAATCAGCTCGGCGGCAAGCCCGATTTCAATCCCGAAGGGCTCACTTCGCGGGCTGCCTCGGAGTACGGCAAGGCGCAGAATCTGATCGACATGATCAGAGAGAATCTCGTGGCCGAGCGGATCGCCATCGAGCATTACCAGGAGTTGATCCGGTATTTCGCCAATGAAGACCCGGGCACTCGCGCCATGCTGGAGGGTATTCTCGTCGTGGAAGAGGAGCATGCAAACGACATGAGCGACTTGCTCGTGGCGCACGAAGGCCAGTCGGAGACCTCGAACTAGCGAATTCGCGACCCAGGCCGGTTCGCGCGAACCAACCCGCGCGAACTCGCCCGCACCCAAAGCGCATGAGCCGCCTAACTGCTGGCGCCCACGGACGGGGGATCGCTCGCGGGAAACGATTCGTCGAGGGCTTCGTCCAATAAATCCTCTTCGTGCTGGCGCTCACTCCCTTCCGGATGTCGGCGCATGTACGCCGCGGCGTACGAGCAGACTGGATTGATCGTCCAGCCCGCCGCGCGGGCAGCCTCCACTGCGGCATGCATGAGTTCGGCTGCGATTCCTCTGCCCGCAATCGCCGGCGGCACTCCCGTGTGCGTAATCGTCATGACGCGGTTCGATACCCGGTAGTCCAGCACGGCTTGCTGGCCGTCCACGACGGTGCTGAAGCGCTGCGCCTCGGTATCGTGGTCAATGGTGCTCACGGTCCTTCTCCGGTGGAGGATGCGGCGCGGCCGGATGAGGCGCCGGCGGCGGCGCCGCGGCCGGATGAGGGGCCTGTGGCGGCGGCGCACTCGGGCGGGGCGGCGGAGGTGGTTCGGGCGCCCGGCGCTGTTCGACCGGCGGTGGCGGCGCCTCACGGCGGGGCTCGGGCGGAGGCCGCGGGGCTTCGTAGCGCGGCTGTTCGCGCGGCTCCTGCGCGGGCCGCGGCGCGGATGGACGCGGTGCCGGCGCTCGTTCGGCCGGGTTCTCGCGCAGCGCGGGGTTCTCGCGCGGCGATGCGCTCTCCCGGGGCTGCGCGTACTCGCGGGGCTGTACGCTCTCCCGGGACGATTCGCTCCTCTGCGCCGGGTTCGGACGCGCCCCACTGACCGCTCCTCCCTGGCGGGCGGGAACCACGCCTGGGGCGCTGAACGCGGCAGCTTTCGGCGTTGCGGCGATTGGTGGGCGTCCCTCATTCCGGCTCGCGTGCAGGCTCACGTCGCGGCGCGCCAAGTCCACATGTTGCCGTTGCAGCGGTGTGGGTTCGATGTGCCGCTCGCGGCCGGCCGCGACTTGCTCAGGCGTGGGTCGTGCCTGGACCCCGCTGCCGCCGTTGTAACTGACCCGGTTGACCGTGACGTTGTTGATCACGGTCTTGTTGTACACATTGGTGACGTTCACGTTGCTGATATTGTTGACGGAACGGTTGTAGTACATGCGGCCTCCCTGCCAGTAGCCGCCCTCGTAGCCGTTGCCGCCATAGCCGTATCCATAGTTCACGCCGCCGTAGAAGCCGACGTGCGGGCCCCAATAGCCGGGATGCCACAGAAATACGACGCCTTCAGATCCCCAGTATCCCGGCGTCCAAAGATATTCAGGCTGGGGCGCGGGAACCCAGGTCCCGGGCACCCAGTAGTAGTCCTGATCGTCGTCGCTCCAGGCCCAATATCCCGGCGTCCAAACGTAGCCGTCGCCGGGAATGGGCGGTTGGTCATAAACCGGAAGTTCCGGAGGCGCCACGTTGACCTCCACGGAAATCTGGGCCAGACCGAAGCCGGGCAGCAGCATCGCCAGCATCGCCGGCAGGAGGAATCGACTCCAAGGCTTCATCATTTTGGTGTTCTCCACAGAGTAAGCGCGGGCCGTCAAAGGCCGGTCCCCGGGCCTCAGGATCGAGTGAAATTATATCGGCATGATAGCGCAGTTGGGCGCCGTCGCCCTGTCGGCAGCGGACTACCCGGTGTAGGAAATTGCCGATACGGGCGTCCCGGCGCCTCAGGGCGTTAGCGCGTTAGCGCGCCGGTGCGGCCGTGCTTCGAGAGAGGCGCTTCAGGGCCTCGAGCGGCAACTCGTCGAGACCATGCTCGTCCTGCTCGAGACGGGCCATGAGCTTTTCCCGCATCCGCTTGGTCCAAAAGCTTGCGATGTGATTGGCAATACCCGCGATCGCGTCTTCGCGCTGTGGCGACGCGCGAAAAAAGTTGCCGATGTCGTTGGCCATCTGAACCAAGTGGTCGTTGCCGCTCGCCGAGTGGTTGCTGCCGCTCACCGTGTGCGTCTCCATGGCCGCCAATCTACTTGACCGCGAACACATCCGCGTTCTTCAGCAAGTCCTCTTGTGCTTCACTGAATTCGCGGTAGCGGCGCTGCCACTCGGAGGGTTGGCCGACGCGGGTCGCCTGGACTGCGGTGACCTTGTATTCGGGACAATTCGTCGCCCAATCCGAGTTATCGGTCGTGATGACGTTCGCACCCGATTCGGGGAAATGGAAGGTCGTGTACACGACGCCCGGCTGGACGCGTTCGGAGACCCGGGCGCGCAGCACCGTCTCGCCGGCCCTGCTCGTAATCCCGACCCAGTCGCCCTCGACGATGCCGCGTTCCTCCGCATCGTTCGGATGGATCTCCAGCCGATCCTCGTCATGCCAGCGGTTGTTCTCGGTGCGGCGGGTCTGCGCGCCCACGTTGTACTGACTCAAGATGCGGCCGGTGGTCAGGATCAGCGGGAATTTGGCGTTCACTTTCTCGTGGGTGGGCACGTACTCGGTGAGGAGGAAACGCCCCTTGCCGCGCACGAATTCGCCGACGTGCATGGTCGGCGTGCCCTCCGGATGCTGGGCGTTGCAGGGCCACTGGATGCTGCCCAGCTCATCGATGCGCGCGAAGCTCACGCCGGTGAAGGTCGGAGTCAAGCCGGCGATCTCATCCATGATCTCGGACGGATGCGCGTAGTTCATCGGGTAGCCCACTGCATTGGAAAGCAGCTGCGTGATTTCCCAGTCCGCGTAGCCGGCCTTCGGCTGCATCACCTTGCGCACGCGGGAGATGCGCCGCTCCGCGTTGGTGAAGGTGCCATCCTTCTCGAGGAACGAGGAGCCGGGCAGGAACACGTGCGCGAACTTCGCCGACTCGTTCAGGAATAGATCCTGCACGATGATGCATTCCATGGCCTCGAGCGCCGCCGTCACGTGCTGGGTATTGGGGTCGGACTGAGCAATGTCCTCGCCCTCGATGTAAAGGCCCTTGAAGTCGCCGTCCAATGCCGCTTCGAACATGTTCGGGATTCGCAGGCCAGGCTCGCCCAGCAGACTCACCCCCCAGGCGCCCTCGAACAGAGCGCGCACCGCCTCGTTCGAGACATGCCGGTACCCCGGGAACTCGTGCGGGAAGGACCCCATGTCGCAGGAGCCCTGAACGTTGTTCTGGCCGCGCAGCGGGTTGACGCCGACACCCTCGCGGCCGACATTTCCGGTGGCCATCGCGAGATTCGCGATGCCCATGACCATGGTCGAGCCCTGGCTGTGTTCCGTGACGCCGAGCCCATAATAGATGGCGCCGTTGCCCCCCGTCGCATAGAGTCGAGCCGCCCCGCGGACGCTCATCGCCGGTACGCCGGTCACTTCTTCCATCGCCTCGGGGGAGTTCTTCGGGTCCGATACGAATGCGCGCCACTGATCGAAGGAGGCCACGTCGCAGCGTTCGCGCACGAAGTCCTCCTTGACCAGTCCTTCGGTGACGATGACATGGGCGAGACTGTTGACCAGCGCGACATTGGTGCCGGGCCTGAGCTTCAAGTGGTAATCGGCCGCGACATGCGGCGTCCGCACCAGATCGATGCTCCGCGGATCGGCGACGATGAGGTGCGCTCCTGTCCGCAGCCGCCGCTTCATCTGCGAGGCGAACACCGGGTGACCGTCGGTGGGGTTCGCGCCGATCACGAAAATCACGTCCGCCTTCATCACGGAGTCGAAGTTCTGAGTCCCGGCGGACTCACCCAGAGTTTGTTTGAGGCCATATCCCGTCGGGGAATGACACACCCGTGCGCAGGTGTCGACGTTGTTGTTGCCGAAGCCGGCACGCACCAGTTTTTGGACCAGGTACGTCTCCTCGTTGGTGCAGCGGGAGGAGGTGATGCCGCCGATCGAGTCGCGTCCATACTTGGCTTGGATTCGCTGCATCTCGCTTGCCGCGTAGCCGATCGCATCTTCCCACGAGACCTCGCGCCAGGCATCGGTGATCTTGGCGCGGATCATCGGCTTGACGATGCGATCCGAATGCGTCGCATAGCCGATCGCAAAGCGGCCCTTCACGCAGGAGTGACCGTGATTGGCATGACCATCCTTGTTCGGCACCATGCGCACCACTTCCTCGCCCTTCATCTCGGCGCGGAACGAACACCCCACCCCGCAGTACGCGCAGGTCGTCACCAGGCTGTGCTCGGCCTGCCCCTTCTCGATCAAGGAATTTTCGGACAGCGTCGCCGTCGGGCAGGCTTGCACGCAGGCGCCGCAGGAGACGCACTCGGAGTCCATGAATGGAACGTCCTGGCTCGCCGATACGGTCGAGCCGAAACCGCGGCTCTGAATGGTGAGCGCAAGCGTACCCTGCTGCTCGTCGCAGGCGCGCACGCAGCGCGAACAGACGATGCACTTGCTCGGATCGAAGGTGAAATAGGGGTTACTCGTGTCCTTCTCGGCGGTGAGGTGGTTGTCTCCTTCATAGCCGTAGCGCACTTCGCGCAGGCCCACGACGCCGGCCATGTCCTGCAATTCGCAATGCCCGTTCGCGGGGCAGGTGAGGCAATCCAGGGGGTGGTCGGAGATGTACAGCTCCATCACCCCGCGCCGCACATCGGCGATCTGCTTGTTCTGGGTCGTGACCTTCATGCCTTGCGCCGCCGGCGTGGTGCAGGACGCGGGCAAGCCCTTCATGCCTTCGATCTGTACCAGGCAGAGGCGGCAGGAGCCGAACGCCTCCAACTGATCGGTGGCGCAAAGCTTGGGGATCTTCGACCCCAGGAGCGCCGCCGCACGCATCACCGAAGTGCCCTCCGGTACGGTGATTTCCTCGCCATCGATCGTCAGGGTCACTGTCTTCGCGCTTAAACGCGCCGGCGTGCCCAAATCCTGTTCAACAATGGACTGCATACGTATCCTCTCAGGCCGGCAAGCCGGCTGCCGCGCGCAACGGTTTGACAAAGTCTTCAGGAAAATGATTCAAGGCGGACAGTACGGGGTAGGGGGTCAAGCCGCCCAGCGCGCACAACGATCCGTAGGTCAAGGTCTCGCACAGATCGCGCAGGATCGTCTCCTGCTTTTCGGCGCGATCGCCCGCCAGCAGCCGGTCGATGACTTCCACGCCGCGCGTCGAACCGATGCGGCAGGGCGTGCACTTCCCGCAGGACTCGATCGCGCAGAACTCCATCGCGTAGCGCGCTTGGGCCGCCATGTCCACTGTGTCGTCGAAAACCACGATCCCGCCATGCCCGAGCATGCCCTTGATCTCGGCGAACGCTTCGTAGTCCAAGAGGGTGTCGAACTGCGACTCGGGCAGATACGCGCCCAAAGGGCCGCCCACCTGCACGGCGCGAATCGGCCGGCCGCTTAGAGACCCGCCGCCGTAGTCGTACAACAACTCGCGCAGCGTGATGCCGAAGGCCTTTTCCACCAGGCCTCCGTGCTTGATGTTGCCCGTCAGCTGAATGGGCAGCGTGCCGCGCGAGCGGCCCATCCCGAAATGCCGGTAGTACTCGGCGCCGCGATCCAGGATGACCGGCACCGACGCCAAGGTGATGACATTGTTGATGACCGTGGGCTTGCCGAACAATCCGGCGAGCGCGGGCAGCGGCGGCTTGAAGCGCACCTGGCCGCGCTTGCCTTCGAGGGATTCCAGGAGGGAAGTCTCTTCGCCGCAGATGTACGCACCGGCACCCAAGCGCACTTCCAGATCGAAGCTTTTGCCGCTGCCCTGAATGTCCGCGCCGAGGTACCCGCCGGCATAGGCCGCGGCAATCGCCGCGTCGAGCGCTATTTTGGCATCCGGGTACTCCCAGCGCAGGTAGATATACCCCTGCGTGGCGCCGGTGGCGAGGCCCGCGATCGTCATGCCCTCGATCAGCACGAACGGATCGCCTTCCATCACCATCCGGTCGGAAAACGTGCCCGAATCGCCCTCATCGGCGTTGCACACGATGTACTTTTGGCCGGCCGCCGCGCCCAACACCGTCTTCCACTTGATGCCGGCCGGAAATGCTGCACCGCCGCGGCCGCGGAGGCCGGAGGCCGTCACGCTGGCGACGATGGCCGCAGGCTCCAATTGCAGCGCCGCGGCCAGCCCACGGTAGCCGTCGTGCCCCAGGTAATCGGCGAGGCTGCGCGGATCGGTGACGCCGACACGGGCGAAGGTCAGCCGCTCCTGATTCTTGAGATACGGCAACTCGTCGGTGCGGCCATGGGCGAGCGGGTGCGCGCGGCCGTGGTGAAAATTTGCCTCGAACAGGCCCGGAACGTCGTCAGCCGTCACCGGACCGTAGGCCACCCGTCCCGCCGCTGTGACCACCTCCACCAAGGGTTCGCGCCACAACATGCCGCGTGAACCATTGCGGACGAGTTCGATGGAAATGTTGCGCCGCTCGGCCTCGAAAGCGATGGCGCGCGCAGTCTGGTCCGCCCCCACGCTCCTCGCCGCTGCGTCGCGCGGCACATAGATCCTGGTTGCAATCATGCGCCGCCCGCCGCCGGTTCTTTCAACTGCGCCATCAATTGGTCGAAGCGTTTCGGGGAGACCCGGCCCTGCAGGGTGTCATCGACCATAAGAGAAGGTCCCAGCGAGCAGTTTCCGAGGCAATAGACCGGTTCGAGCGTGATTGCGCCGTCCGGCGTCGACCCGTGCCATTCGATGCCGAGCGTCTTCTTGGCGTGCGACTCCAGTTCGACCGCCCCGACGGCCTGGCAGGCCTCGGCCCGGCACACATGCACGACGTGCCGGCCGGGAGGCTCTTTGCGAAAGTAATGGTAGAAACTCAAGACCCCGTGAACTTCGGCGCGCGACAGGTTCAGCGATATGGCAATCAGCGGCACGGCATCCTTCGGCACGTGGCCCAAGGCCTCCTGGACCGTGTGGAAAATCGGCAAGAGGGCGCCGGGTAAACTCTTGAGGCGGGTGCAGGCCGCAAGTACGGCAGCGCGCTGCGAGGCGCTCAGCGAGGACGGCGGCTCGACCGTAATGGGTATGACGCGGCGCGG
>Ga0179587_10001373_pt1 | contig 10995 bp, 10 predicted proteins | sample CZODoug2_1_08_16_FD_185932 | JGI IMG/M metagenome (GOLD analysis project Ga0179587, IMG submission 185932) | Vadose zone soil fungal communities from Angelo Coast Range Reserve, California, USA - CZODoug2_1_08_16fungal | ecosystem: Environmental > Terrestrial > Soil > Vadose zone | place: USA...
GCCTTCGAGCAAAGTACGTCCAGTAATGGTTCCACGTTCTGGCTTGACCGGTATGTCCCTTACGTAATCCACGAACTGTGAAGTAAAGCCGTATGAACCGGCCCGAAAATATTCGTCGCCGTTCTGACGTGTAATCGCCGCCATATCCGCCTCGCACAAGCGTGCCGCTGACTCGACAAGCGTGTCGAGCACTGTTTGCAGATCAAACGCCGAGCGGCTGATAACCTTGAGCACGTCGGCGGTTGCGGTTTGCTGTTGCAGCGATTCCGTAAGGTCGCGCGTCTTCGCCTGCACCTCGTCAAACAGGCGAACGTTCTCGATCGCGATCACCGCCTGGTCGGCAAAAGTCTGAAGCAACTGGACGTGATGGGCGGCGAACGATCCGGTCTCGACGCGCGTGACACTGATCATGCCAATTGGTGCCCCGTTGCTCATCAGGGGCGCGAACAACATGCTGCGAAAACCGCGTACCCCCGCGACGTCCTTGATTCGCGCATCCGCTCTTTCGGTGTCAGTGATCTGTACGACCTCGCCGGCTTGCGCCGTCTCAATAGGCTGGAAATTAGCGAGAGGCCGCGGGAACGAAGCTTTCAAAATTTTATCCGCGGCGGGATGGGTAGGTGTGAACGCCGCCAGGTGACTGACGCCGTCGACGAAGCGAAACACCGCGGTCGAGAAGCCGCCAATCAGCCGGTTGGCGCTGGTCGCGATGGCCTCGAATACCGGCTGCACGTCCGACGGCGAGCTGGCGATCACCTTCAGGATATCGGCCGTCGCGGTCTGTCGCTCCAGTGCCTCCCTGGTCTCGTTGAACAGCCGCACGTTCTCGATGGCGATGACGGCCTGATCAGCAAAGGTTTGCAGCAACTGGACGTGCTGGTCGGCGAACGAGCCGGGCTCGACGCGCGTGACGGAGATGATCCCGATCGTGACGCCGCCGTTCATCATGGGCACCCACAGCATGCTGCGGAAGCCATGCAACCGCGCGATTTCCCTGAGCGGTGCATGCGACACCTCTTCGGTGTCCGTGATGGCGATTGGCTCGCCATGCTGGGCCAGCCGGAACGCCTCGAAATTTTCGACCGGCTGGGGGAAATCCGCCTTGAGCGCTGCATCGGCAGCCGGATGGGTCGGCGTGAACGCGGCGAGATGGACGGTGCCATCGAGGAGGCGGAAGACCGCCGTGGAGAACCCGCCGAGCAGCCGCTTGGCGCTGTTTGCAATCGCCTCGAATACCGGTGTTGTGTCCGATGGCGAGCTGGCGATGACTTTCAGGATTTCGGCGGTGGCCGTTTGCCGCTCCAATGCCTCCTGCGTTTCGTTGAACAGCCGCGCGGTCTCGGCCCCCATGGCAGCCTCTCGCGCAATCGCGTCGTTGCGCTCGCCGAGCGCCGACTGGAGTTTTTTCTCCAATTCGGCAACTCGCCGCTCGAGATCGGCTGCCACGTCCGGAGGAAGCGCGGTCATCCAGTCATTCCACTTCGCGCCCCACGCTGTTTCGGGATGGGGAACCACTCAATCCGTCCGGACCTATGCCCGGCGGGCAGATTATCCCATCCCGGGCGCGGGGGAGCCAGCGCTGAAGGGCGTCTTTTGAGCAGGAACGTTAAGAATCGGGCCCGTTTCAGGGGTTTAGAGCGGGATGAGATCGGGTTGGCCATGACGACGGCCATTTTTCTTCTCGTGCCCGGGACGCAGCGCAGCACGAGTGCCGGTGCCCATTCTACTTTGCATGGGGTTGTTTTCGCGATTTTGTGTCCAAGCCCCGCGGTGCACCGCCCCCATAGCGCGTCGAAGACGCGCGTGAACGTGCTTACGAGCGCTATGCCGCGTCCGGGACACGAGATCGTTAGTGCTTCGCGCTTACGGCGAATCGATTCAACTCCAAGCCATCATGCTCACGTCCCCGGCCTGGAAACCTCGGTCTCCTTGCTGGTGATGAATTCCAGCAGCACCGGGATGCCTTCCCTGGTCTTCGCAATGCCGCGCCGGATCGCCGGGATGATGTCCTCGGGCCTCGTGACCCGCTCGCCGTGGCCGCCGAAGGCGCGCGCCATGGCGGCATAGTCGCCGGAGATATCGGTCGATCGATATTTTTCGGTCGAAATCGGCATCACCTTCAACTCGATCGCCATGCTGAAATTGTTCAACAGGATCGACATGATCGGAATACGCTCGCGCACCGCGGTCTCGAAGTCCATGCCGGTGAAGCCGATCGCGGCATCGCCCCAGACGTTGATGCAGAGCTTGTCGGGTTTGGCCAGTTTGGCGCCCATCGCCAGCCCCAGTCCGTAGCCGAGCTGGGTGGTCTTGCCCCAACCGATATAGGACAGCGGTTCGACCGGCTTCCAGAATGGCGAGAGCTGATCGCGCGGGCTGCCGGCGTCATGGGTGATGATGGTGTTCTTGATGTCGACCGTGTGCTGCAGATCCCACAGCACGCGATAGGGGTTTAATGGCGCGTCGTTGCTGGTCAGCTTCGGCATCCATTTGGCGAGCCACTCCTGGTGCGAGGCGGCGATCTCGGCGGCCACGGCCGACGCATCCCGGTCGGTGGAGACGCTCTTACTGATCTCTTCCAGGAGCGCGTCCAGTACCAGTCCGGCGTCGCCGACCAGCCCGATGCTGGCCTCGACGTCCTTGTTGAGATGCGCGGGGTCCAGCGTCGAATGGATGATGGTCTTGCCCTTGGGCATGGCGATGCCGAACGAGGTTTCCGTGAACGAACAGCCGATGCCGAAAATCACGTCGGCTTGCCCAAGGAATTTCGGCACCGCGCGCGGCACGGCCAGACCACCCGAGCCCAGCGCAAGCGGGTGTGTCTCGGGAAATGACGACTTGCCGCCGAGGCTCGTGGTGACGGGGATGGCGAGCTTTTCCGCCAGTCGTTTGAGCCGCGGCCAGGCTTGCGCATAATGCACGCCCTGGCCGGCATAGATCAGGGGACGCTTGGCGCCGATCAACAGCGCGGCGGCTTCCTTGATATGTACCGGGTCGGCGCCATAGCGGGTGCGCAAGACCGGCGTATAGTTCAGCGGCTCCGGCACCTCCTCGTTCCACATGTCGGCCGGGATTTCGACGATGACCGGTCCGCCGCGGCCGTTTTTCAGTTTGGTGAAGGCGCGGCGGAAAATGTTGCCAACCTCGGACGCGATGTTGATCGGCTCGGCCGACTTCGCAAACGCCTTCATCGCCTGGCTGGAGTTGAAGTTCGGCTCGATATTCGCAAGCCGCCGCGCATAGCCCATCGGCAGCACCAGCACGGGGACGGACTCGCCAAAACATTGCGCGACGCCGCCCATGGCGTTTTCCGCGCCGGGGCCGTGCTGCATGCAGAAGGCGCCGATGGTGCGCCCGGAGGTCACACGCGAAATCGCGTCGGCCATGTGCAGCCCGATGCGTTCCTGCCGCACCATCACCGGGCGGATGTCGGCATTGGCGGCGTGTTCGATGAGATGGTTGACGGGATAGCCGCAGAGAATTTCGACCCCCTCGCGCTTCATGATTTCCGCAATGGCGGTGCCGAGTTTCATGGTGTTTCCTTCCCCGAAAACTGGCCGATGTTGCGCTCGGCCGATTAGGGATAGTTGGAACAGGAATCCGTCGATCGGTAAAGCGCGGCGGCACTTCCCCCGGGAAGTGCTGATATGCACAACCGCCGCGCGCGATACGGGACCCGCTTACGTCTCGCTCGCGGTCTGCGGGGCCATCGCGTTGGGGTCGCCATCGACCCGTCCGGCAAAGCAAACGATCGTCCCGGTTTTAACCGATCGTCCAGCCTGTTCGTCAACGCTTTGGTAACCAATCCGATCTAGTTTCCGTCGGGCTCGCTGGAGAAGTCTGCGAAACGAAGGTAGGAGTTTTGAATGCGGCGAATTTTTTCAAAATTCCTCAGCGATCATTCCGGCGCGACCGCCATCGAATATTGCCTGATCGCGGTCGGCATCAGCATCGTGATCATCGCTGCCGTCAACGGCATCGGCACCGGCCTCAACACCGGTTTCACCTCGGTGAATTCGTCGCTGAAATAGCGGCGGGGTCAGCAACAAGCAGGCGGGGTCAGCGACGGAGGCGGTTGCGGCGATTGAGACCGCGCTCACCGCTCTTTTCCGTCGCCGTTCAGCGCCCGCATTATCCCGATCCGCGCGAACATCAACCAGCCGCCGCCGGTCTCCGCGGCATTGATCAGGTTCTCCACCGCGACCTGCCAGCGCTGCTGCTGCTGCACGTCTTCCGGCAGCTTCATGATGTAATCGGCGGCGTGCTGCAGGGTCGTGAGCTTAGCGCCGTCGCGCAGGGGTATCGGCGGATCGAACGGCGTCGACCACGGCATTTCAGGCCGGGCGTCGTATTGACGGTAAAGCCGCGTTGTATCCTGCCGGAATCATCGCGCGCCGCCGCCAAGGCTCGCACGAAGGCTCGCGCATTATCCCGCCTTTTTCGACCGGGCGGGCGCGCGCACCGGCTTCTCCGCCCGCTTCGGCTCTTGCGCCTTCGCTTCTTCCTTGGCGGTGCGTTTGCCGCTGATCGGCAGCAGCATCTCGCGTTGGCCGGAAGCGGCCTTGCGCGGTTTCTTGCCTTTTGCAGTGGCAGCAGGGGCGGATTGTTTTTCGCTGGCCAGGCTGCGCTTCAGGGCGTCCATCAAATTGATGACGTTACCGCTTGATTTTGGCGCTGCTTTCGCGGTGGTGCGAATGCCGTTGCGTTTCTGATTGATGAGATCGACCAGCGCCGATTCGTAACGATCCTCGAACCGGTCGGGTTCGAACGATCCGGATTTCTTTTCGACGATGTGCCTGGCCAGATCCAGCATATCCTTGGTGACCTTCACGTCCTGGACGTCGTCGAAATATTCCTTTTCGCTGCGCACTTCGTAAGGATAGCGCAACAGCGTGCCCATCAGGCCCTTGTCGAGCGGCTCCAGCGAGATGATGTGCTCGCGGTTGGTCAGCACGACGCGCCCGATCGCGACCTTGTTCATGCTGCGGATGGTTTCGCGGATGACCGCGAAGGCGTCATGGCCGACCTTGCCATCGGGCACGAGATAATACGGGCGGATCAGATAGCGGTTGTCGATATCGGCCTTGGGCACGAACTCGTCGATCTCGATGGTGCGCGTCGACTCCAGCGCGATGTCGTCGAGTTCGTCCTTCGACACCTCGATGTAGGTATCGGTGTCGACCTTATAGCCTTTCATGATGTCTTCGGCGGCGACTTCCTCGCCGGTGTCGGCATCGACCTTGGCATATTTGATGCGATGGCCGGTCTTGCGGTTGATCTGGTTGAAGCTGACTTTCTCGGTATCCGACGTAGCCGGATACAGGGCAACCGGGCAGGTCACCAACGAAAGGCGCAAAAAGCCTTTCCAGTTCGCACGGGGGGCCATGGGATACTCCGAATACGCGGCAGACGACCGGCCACGATACCACCGGGGAACCCGGATTCAAGGCGAGCGGGGAAGGAATCTTCCCATGGAGTTAACCGGGGTGGGGCCGGTTGGTTGCAAGAGGACCCTCGCAATGGCTTCGTCTGCGAGCCGCGACCTGACATCGGAGGTGCGAAAATCCGGAACATCATTTGCGATCATGCGTTTGCTTTCGACAGTCGCGCCGCCGGGCGTTCGTGACATCCGGGAATCGAGGGCACCAAGGCAACCAGACACCAGCGCCAGATCCTCGAAACCCCGACCGAAGCACGCCAGGCCGAACCCGGCCCGTCGGTGCTTGTCCTCCTGACCGTCTCGACCGGGCTTGCGGTTTTGATCCTGGGGTCGTCTGGCTCGTGTTCTTCCACACCTGAGCGGTATCCGCGTCGGCGATCAGCCAGGCAGTTCGAATCGCGAAAAAGGGCGCGCCGGCCAGCCGTGCGGCCACCGGGCAGTCCTGGGAGGAAACGCCCAACGCGCGCTCCGTACTGCGCCGCGACGAACAATGGTCGCCCAATGCTCACCCTCTGCAACCGAGGCGGCGGAGATGATCGGCACCACCCGATCCCGCGTCAGTTACTTCATGAACAAATTCCGCAAACTGGGACTCATCAGCTACAGCGGAAAAATTGAAGTCCACAATTCGCTTCTGAGCGCCGTTTTGCACAATAAGCCCGAGTTAAAACGGGATGAAGCCTGATACGACAAATTTCGCCGCGCTTGAGCCGGCATCGCCGACGTCAGTTGCGTTCAGTACGGGATTTCAATCGTCGCCCTCCGTGGTCTTGGCGAAACCAGCGCCGCCAACGCCGTCCCGGAATCAGTTTGTCTTGCCCTCGGGATTTTGAACCGGCGTGCCGATCAGCAGTGCCTTGTCGATGGCATCGCGCAATTGAATGGCGGCAGCGGCGGTGCAACGCAAATGGGCCACCGCGACGGGAACGACATCGGTGCCCGGTCCCCCCGACGGCATGACGATGCCGGCGGCGAGCATGATGTTGATCAGGCCGTTGTGGTTTCCGAACGTCGGGCAGAATTCGAAGAAAATAATGGGAGCGGAGGGTAGATCCCGGACCGGGGTGAAAACCTCATTGGCGGCGTTCGGTGCCGGCTTCTCTGTCATGATGGTTGTTTCGCCTGCTTCATCACAAATAGGAAATTTACTGACGGCGTGACGCTGCCGGCATGGATCAAAGACATGCTCCACAATCGGGCTTGAGACAAGACGGCGCGAATCCGGGGCCTCTCCGGGATCCTGCGTTGCTTTCGATACTCGCGTCGCCAGGCGTACTTGACACCAAAGAATCGAGGGCACCGTCGCAGCTGAGCATGGAATGCGTGCGCGCGGGCGGAAGGCCCGCCTGGGCGTCCTTTTGGAGCTTTCGCTTCGGCATGTTAGGCGCTTGGATCAGCGCCGGCGCCCTTTGAAAAGTACCGGCCGGCCCTGGACGCGACCGGAAAATTTGGCAAAGGCGGTTGTGAAGAAAAAGTAACCTTCGGGGTTATTCTTGTTCATGGGCCGTTCACGCCCGAGGCTCATGTTGAGGTGGCGGTTTTGCCATTCAAATGCGGAGACTACATTGCGCCTGCTGGTTGTTGAAGACGATCCCGATCTCAATCGTCAGCTCACGACGGCGCTGACCGACGCCGGCTACGTGGTCGATCGCGCCTTCGACGGCGAGGAGGGGCATTATCTCGGCGACAGCGAGCCTTACGATGCCGTCGTGCTCGACATCGGCCTGCCGAAGATGGACGGCATCTCGGTGCTGGAGGCCTGGCGGCGCAACGGACGCGCGATGCCGGTGTTGATCCTCACCGCCCGCGATCGCTGGAGCGACAAGGTGCAGGGCTTCGACGCGGGCGCCGACGACTACGTCGCAAAACCGTTTCATCTTGAGGAAATCCTGGCGCGGATCCGGGCGCTGCTGCGCCGCTCCACCGGTCACGCCCAGTCCGAGCTGACCTGCGGCCCGGTGTCGCTGGATACCCGCACCGGCCGGGTCAGCGTGTCAGGCAATCCGATCAAGATGACGTCGCACGAGTACCGGCTGTTGGCCTATCTCATGCACCACACCGGACGCGTGGTGTCGCGCACGGAACTCGTCGAACATCTTTACGATCAGGATTTCGACCGGGACTCCAATACCATTGAAGTGTTCGTCGGCCGCATCCGCAAGAAGCTGGATGTCGATATTATCCAGACCGTGCGGGGGCTCGGCTATCTGTTGACGCCGCCGTCGCCTCGGGCTTGATTAAAGGTGTTGATCAGGCGCCAGACTTAACGTTTTGTTTGAGCATGATTTTGTCCGAAGACCGGCATCGACGTTTCGGGATCATGCGCGATGCGCGGTAGCTCGCTCGCCACCCGGCTGTTCCTGTCTGCGACCGCGTGGGTGGTGGTGATCCTGCTGATCACGGGGGTGGTGCTGTCGTCGGTGTACCGCGACGCGACCGAACGCGCCTTCGACCGCCGTCTCAACCTCTACCTCCGGACCCTGATTGCCGAAGTCGCGACCCCGGACGAGCCGCCTGACCATCAATTCCAGTCGCTCGGCGAGCCGCTGTTCGAACTGCCGCTGTCCGGCTGGTATTGGCAGATCACCCGCACCGACTCCGAGAAGGCCGAGGTGCGCGCGTCGCGCTCGCTGTGGGACAAGAAGCTGCCGAAACTTGAAGACCACGGCGCCGATTTGACCGCGGCCGGCATTCGTCTTGGCTATGTCGACGGCCCCGAGGGCCAGAACCTGCGGATGGTGGAACGGCCGGTCGATCTCGGCGCCGATGGCAAGTTTCTGGTCAGCGTGGGCGGCGACGCCAGCGAGATTTTCGACGAAACCCGCAGCTTCGATTATTACCTCGGCGGCACCTTCGTCGCGCTGTCGATCGTACTGGTGCTGACCACGATCTTCCAGGTCCGATTCGGGCTCGCGCCGTTGAAACGCATTTCGGAATCGATCGCCGATATCCGCTCCGGCCGCGCCGAACGGCTCGAAGGCGAATTTCCCGTCGAGATCGCGCCGCTGGCGCGCGAGACCAACGCGCTGATCGACGCCAACCGCGAGATCGTCGAACGCGCACGCACCCATGTCGGCAATCTCGCCCACGCCATCAAGACGCCGCTGTCGGTGATCGTCAATGAGGCTTCCGCGCATGGCGCCGATCCGTTCGCGACGAAGGTTCTGGAGCAGGCCGATGTGATGCGCGATCAGGTCGCGCACCATCTGGAGCGCGCGCGCATCGCCGCCCGTCTCACCATTATCGGCACCGTGACCGAGGTCGCGCCCGCGATCGAGGCGTTGCGCCGGACCATGGAGAAGATCCATCGCGGCCGCGGCATCGCCATCGCGGTCGAGGCCGACCCGCAGGCGAAGTTCCGTGGCGAGCGCCAGGACCTTGAGGAGATGGCCGGCAATCTCGTCGACAATGCCTGTAAATGGGCGACGTCGCAGGTCTTCATCGAGGTGCTGGTGGAGCGTAAGGCCGGCGCCGGTCCGATGCTGCGAATCCTCGTTGACGACGACGGGCGCGGGCTGTCGGCGGCCGAGCGCGCGCAGGTCTCGCGCCGCGGCCAGCGGTTGGACGAGTCCAAGCCGGGTTCCGGGCTAGGATTGTCGATCGTGGTCGATCTGGCGGCCTTGTACGGCGGCAGCCTCAGCCTCGGCAGCGCGCCGATCGGGGGGCTGCGGGCGGAACTGGTGCTGCCGGGGGTATGAGTGCCGTTCGCGGCAGATCCCGGCAACCGGCCGGAACAGCCGCTCGTAACCCCGATTTCAATATTCCTAAACGACTTCTATAGATTTACGGAAAAAATATAGAGAAAAATCAAGTGGTTGGAGCGCGATTAGTCATCCTAAAGCAAAACGTTAGTCACTCCCTGTTCGCTTTTTGGCCCCTGACCTTGACCTTGTGGGTTGCATCCCTTGCCAATCGCTTCTGATCAGCGGCCTTGGTGTAGCGCTCGATCTCGCGCAACGTCTTGTGACCCGACCACGCGGCAATCTGTTTCTCGGTCGAGCCGGCCTCGGCGAGTCGGCGCATCCCAGCTTTACGCAAACCATGGGAAACGCATTTCGCTGGAAGGCCCGCTGCCTTGATGGCGTCTCGCATTACATGAGAAAGAGCGGGGCGTGTCAGCGGCCTCCCATCCTCGGTGCCGATCAGCGTCAAACCTTTCGCAGGATATGCCTTCATCGCCCGCGCAAGCTCCGGCAGAATTGGCAGGTACAACTCCGCACCAGTCTTGTCCTGGATGACGTGCAGCTCACCGTCCACAATGTCGGCCCTGTTCATTTTGGCGACATCGCCCACCCGTTGAATGGTGTAGAGAAGCAAAGCATAGGCGAGCCTCTCTCGCGTTCCCAGCGGCCATCTCGTCTCGAAGGTTTTCAGCTCGCCTTCAGTCCATGTATGATGCGTTCCGCTCTTGAAGCGATCGATACCGATCACGGGGTTGTCCGATCGCCACTTCGCCTTGACGGCATACTTCATGAGTTTCTGCAGAACGCTCTTGGTGAAGTTCGCCATGCCCGGTTTGGTGTCGCCGATGTCCTGAATGATCTTGGCGATCTTGTCGGCGCGCATATCCTTGACCATGCGATGACCGTGAGCCTTCGCCAGCGGCTCCAGCGCATAGCGGTAAGCCTTCTGCGACGACGCTTTGAGGTTATTTCGGAACGCCGGTGATCCATAATACTCGGTGATCAGCCGACCGAAGGACCCCTCGCCAGTACGGGGAGAGAGGGCGATAGGCTTGTCCTCGGCTAGGAACCCTTGGTAGGCGGCCATGAACTCTTCGGAGCCGACATCGCCGGGGAGGGCGCCGAGTCGCTTACCGCCGCGCCTGAAGTAGCGCCGGAGCTTGCCCGTCCTGTCGAGGTACTCGTTCACATAGTCGAGCTTGATAGTAGCCACCTGGACCTCCATTACACGTCATCCCAGGACGTTGCGAGGGCGGTCTCTGGATTGTCAATGGCTGGATGGACGCCATCCATGCTATCTAGCGTGATCGATCCGTCCGGATTAACGGTTACCCGCTTTACTCGAAGGCCAGCACTCTCGACGCCTTTAACGGCGCGACGCACCTGAGCCTGAGTGAATCGAATGGCGCGGGTCATGACGAAACCGCCTTGGACTTAGCTATTGTGGTGGTCACGGACTAAGCAAGCACGTTCTCCTTTTCAGCCCGGCGTTGGTTGATTTTCCGGGACTTACCAAACCAATAGAGTCCGCCTCGAAGGGCGACTCGCCCCTCAATGGTGGTGCCCCCGAACAGGGGCTGTCCACCCTGAAACACGCAATTCAGACCACGCTCCCGGTTTTCCCTACGGCACGCCTATTGATAGGAGAAATCCTATTTTCCATCCCGTCGGTCCATCATCACTAAAACCACTGTGCTGCAGTACTTTCCTCACATCGCCACCGTCGGTCCAGTACGTCAAGTTGGCGTGTGTTGCGCGTAGGACACAACTTGAAAAGGAAAAACCCGTAGGGCATTTCCGGTTGTCACCGGGCCCTGCACGAGCCTTCACACCACAGGCGTCGCAAAAACCAGCGAATCCCTGTCATGATGT
>Ga0179587_10001375_pt1 | contig 10986 bp, 6 predicted proteins | sample CZODoug2_1_08_16_FD_185932 | JGI IMG/M metagenome (GOLD analysis project Ga0179587, IMG submission 185932) | Vadose zone soil fungal communities from Angelo Coast Range Reserve, California, USA - CZODoug2_1_08_16fungal | ecosystem: Environmental > Terrestrial > Soil > Vadose zone | place: USA...
TAATTAGCTTACATTATATGGGAAATAATGAAACAAGATTATTACCTTCAAAATGGTCAATTGTTTTAGAAAGTTTCTTTGCAAGTATTAATTCAATGGTTAGAGAACAATTAGGTAAAGAATTATATTTACCTTTTATTTATGCTCTATTCTTCTTTATTTTAATAGCTAATTTAACAGGTAATGTACCTTATTCTTACACAGTAACAACTTCAATAATAGTAACAATAGGTCTATCCTTTACTATATTAATTGGAGTTACAATATTAGGATTATCTATACATAAATTACATTTTTTTTCTTATTTTGTTCCTTCTGGAACTCCTCTAGCTTTAATACCTTTATTAGTTTTAATTGAAATTGGTAGTTATTTATCTAGAGCTTTCTCTTTAGGTATTCGATTATTTGCTAATATGGTTGCCGGTCATACACTATTAAAAATATTATCTACTTTCCTATATCAAATGTTCAGTAGTAGTCTAATTGTAGCAGTATTAACCTTAATACCTTTCTCTATATTCCTTGCACTTATTGGTTTAGAATTAGCGGTGTCTTTAATTCAAAGTTATGTATTTACTTTACTAGTATGTTCATATATTAAAGATGCTATAGAATTACACTAATTTTTGTTTTTGTTCTTACCCCATTATCTTTGGGTATTCCATTTAATCTATAGATGAAATTAAAGATTTAAAATTAAGCAATCATATGTTCTATACCTACATTTTTAAAAATAATTTAGATACACAAATTTTGCCTAAAAATATAAAAATTTTACGCTACTTAACTATACTTTAAATTTTGCCATTTTTCTTACTTAACATTTTGTATTTTATAAGATCTACACATACTTTTTAAAAATTAATTAAAAATAGCTATTTTAAAAAGAGAAAGTACACTACGGTAAATTAATTTTGGGGATTTAAATTTTAACTACAAAATCACAATTAATATTAAGGAGGAATAGTAAAAGGATAGTTGTGTAAATTTGTATTTGATGTTAGGGGTTTGGGGTTAATATTGTTGTTTTAGTTAGGAATTAGTCATGTTTATTTTATTTGTGTTTATTTTGAAATTTGTGTTTTTCCGAAAATTATTTTTTGTAAATTTCTGAATGGGGCTTTTTTTGACTGTTTTGTGATTTCCGCTACTTCCCTAGAGCTTTTTTTAACTTTGTCGAATTTGTTGTTTTTTTCAGTGTGGAGTGAGTGCATGCTTTTATTCTAAAAACACTCGTGTAATTACTCATAATTTTCGTTTACGAACAAAATATTTTTTTGTTTTACCTATTTTTTGTTTTATATTTCTATTTAATCACCATAAATTATTTAAGGGGTTTTTAAATTGTTTATAATACAATTTTTTTATTTGTAAAAAGGTCAAAGAATTTCTTTCTACTCCAGCATATACTGATCTTTCTATTTTTCGATTATTAGAATCAAAGTAGTAATATCCATAACGTTTACCTCCTAAGAAAATAGCTTTTTCAATTATTACTCCTCCCATTTCATCTTTTACATCGTCCAAAGGGAATTGGATAAAAAATTCTATCCAATTAAATTACACAAAAGATTATTTGATCGAAGTTTATCCTTTATTAAAAGTTATCATTTACAATTTAGATGATAAACGAAATAAAGATATAATTACTCATATAAATAATAATAATGTGAGTTTAACTCAATCATGGAGAAACATCAAAACTCTATTTAGTTTAGGTAAAAGAAGATTTTCTACTTATATCACCCCATTAAAAAGAGATAGTAAAATGAATCCCTTTATTTTATTTAATAAAGATTTATTGAATAATCTTTCTTCAATCACTGTAAAAAGAATCTTTGTGCATGATCTAGATAATTCATTATTTAAATTTATTCATAATTTTTTATTAACTAAATTTGATTCTGATTTAATTGAAGTGATTCAAGATAAAGGAAATAATTATATTTATATAAAAATATTTTCTTTAAAATTTATTAACAGTCATAGAATATTTCCTATTTCTGAAATAGAATTAAGAAATTTATTTCTTTCTTTTATCAAATTAAATAATTCGAAGTATGCTTCTTCAATCATAGAAATAGGGAAAATTGCAGTATGAAAAGGAACACTTTCATTTTCTATGGTTAATTGTAAAACGTAAACTTTACTCAATAAATTTTTTATATCTAAGTAATAATTTATTTTTGTAAGATCCTTTTTATTAATTTTCATTTTTTTTTTTTTATTATTTCTTTATTATTTTCTAAAAAATCTTACTATATCAAAATTAGTAATAGTTAAATTTAATTTACTACTAACAAAAGTCATAATAGAATTTTTGTTTTTTGTTTTAAAAATGAAAGAAGGAAGACAAAAAGGATAAATCCTCTTTATATATAATATGTTAAATATTTGTTGGTATGATAGTTTAAGTATCAATAAATTTGTACTTATAATTTTAACTAATAATTAAAAGAGACTATTAAATTAAAAATATATTTGCAATAATACATGAAGGGTGACATAGCTTTAATAGGGGAAATATGATAATTGGTAATCAGTTATATTTGCAATATAAAAAATGATAGTTCGAGTCTATCTTTCTCCAATAATTTAATCCAGTAAAGCCTCGGTTGCTTAGTGGTCAAAGCGCTATTCTGAAGATATAGATATGGGAGTTCAATTCTCTCCCGAGGCATATTACAGCAAAAATTATTAATTTTTTTAACATATTCGATATAATTATTTAAAATAAAATAAAATGCTGTAGCGGCCCTATTTAAAATATGTAATTTATTATTAAGCCGGAATAGTTTAATTGGTAAAACAAATTCCTTGTAAGATTTAAATATTGGTTCAATTCCAGTTTTCGGCAAATATTAATTTATATTTTATTAAGCAAAGAAGGTTAGTTAAAATGTATTCTCTTAATCTATACATTTATGAGTTGTAGTTTAATTTGGAAAAACACCATTTTTTGGTAATGGCTCATATCAGTTCAAATCTGGTCAACTCAGTTAAATTTAAATTAAAAATTAGAATTGGTTTTAATTATCTCTTCATCTTATTGTTAATTATATATCATCTTCTATCAAATAATAATTAAATTAGTAAAATTACCATAGCAAATGTAATCTAAAGGTTTAAATTTTTTAGTTACTAAATAATTAATTTAATTAGGGAGCAGAACTCGAGTGGTTGAGTGTCTCCCTTTTAAGGAGAAAGTCCTGGTTCAAGTCCAGGTGCTCTCATAAAAATAAAAGCAATAAAGTTTTAAAAATAAAGTATAAAAAAAAATATTAAAAGAGATACTAATTATAGTTTTCATTATGCTTTCATTGCTAGATGGGATAGTATAATCCCTTGATCTTTGATTAATTAATTAATCCAAAAATCGATCATAGCATAAAGGATGAAAATTAAAAAAGATTAATGTAAATACAAGGGCAGGTGATCCGATTGGTAATGGTGGTTCTCTGTAAAAGAATTGGTTTTAGCCGTAAAAGGTTCGATTCCTTTACTGCTCAAGTTCAAATATTTTAAATAATGTTATTATTTCATAATTAGATAAATTAAATAACTAGGTGTAATCTGAGTTTGATTAATTAATTATTCAAAAAGACAATTAGATAAAATAAAATAAATGATTAAACTAATAAAAATTAGTATAATATTAATTAAATCAATATATAAATTACCTATCTTTAAATTTTGTAATAAAATTTTAATAGTATAACACAAGCTTAATTAATTTTTTAAATAAAAATATGAGTATACCTATATTAAATAAAGAATTAGATACAATCATTAGACAATCTTACTATGTAGAATTAATGATAAAGTAATTTACGAACCAGGTACATTTACTGGAGTTTACTTCACTGAAGAACTTAAATTATACACTAAAAATAAATTTTATAGTTTTAAATATTTAGAATTGTATGAATTTAGTAAATTTTATCCATTCAAAGATTACGTAAATACTTTTTACAAAATTAAATAAAAATCAGAAGGTTTGGATCGAGCTATTGCTAAATTATTGTTGAACAATTTATATGGATTCTTTAAAAAAAGATCAAATTGTTTTATTTTTATTTAGAGTAAGATTAGGTGATGAAAATGATCCTAATAAAGTTGGTCATTTTATAACTATTGGTAAATTATTTAAAATTAATAATTCTAAAATTGATTTTAATAGACTATATGAACATTTAAAAGCTTTGTTAAGTGTTAAAGATCAAAGTTATACAAATTTACCTATATTAGAAATTGTTTTCAGCTATAAAATTTTACCTTTAGATAGTAAAGTTTCTAAAACTACTATATCGTCTCTACCTAAAAAAATTAAACAAAAAGCTAGCACTTATAAATTTAGAGGTTATAATTTGCCTACAACAATGAATTATAAATTATGGGGTACTATCTTAAGTAAAACTGATCAAAAAGTTATAATAAAAAAAAAAGGTAGTCAATACATTTACAATATTGAAATTATAAATATTGAAAATGAACCTTTAAAATACAATGTAACTTTAAATTTACCTACAAAAGAAACATTTCTATCATTTACTGATATAATTAACAATGATTTCAATAATTTAAATTCATTCATTAGATATGTGGGAAGTAATGAATATTATTTTATAAATGGAATTCTAGAATTAAAATTTAATCCTAGAAAAACTTCTAATTTAGAGCTGCTTAATCTTAATGAAACTAAATCTGGGAAAAAAATTATACAAGAAATAGACAATAAAATACTTACTTTAGATATAGAAACTCAAGTAATTAATGGAATAATTAAACCTATTTTAATTTCTATTTACGATGGTTTTAATCATTATAACTTTTATTTACCTGATTTTAATTCTATTGATAAAATGATATTTTCTTCTTTAAATATTTTATTAGACCCTAGATATGATAAATATAAAATTTACGTACATAATTTATCTAATTTTGATGGGATATTTTTATTAAAATATTTAGTTAATCTAAAATATAATGATCAAAATGTTTTTGTTGAACCAACTATGAAAGATGGGAAAATGATTAATCTTGATATTAAATTTGATAAATATAAAATATCATTTAGAGATTCTTTACTTATTTTATTAGCTAGCTTAAGTAAATTAGCTAAAGCTTTTGAAGTGGAAGCGAAAGGAGAATTTGATTTTAAATCTGTAAACAATTTGAATGTTACAGAATTAAATGAATATTCTTTGAGAAATGAATTAATTGCTTATGCTACTTTAGATTGTAAAATTCTTTTTGATATATTAATAAAATTTAATCAATTAATTTTTGATTTATACAAATTAAATATTAATAGATGTCCGACATTACCTAGCTTAGCTTTTGCTATTTTTAGAAGCAAATATTTATCAACAAATACTGTGCCATTGATAACTGGACAAATTTTTAATGATATTAACCAAAGTTACACTGGTGGTTCAGTTGACATGATTATTCCTCATGGATTTAATATTTATCATTATGATATCAATTCATTATATCCTTATTCTATGAAAACATTTGATATGCCAGTGACTAATATTAAATCATTTGAAGGAGATATTTTAAAATTTAATCCTGAAGCTTTGGGGTTTTTTGAAGCTATAATTCATAGTCCTAAAGATTTGAATGTTCCTATTCTCCAAATACATGACAAAGGTAGAACTATTTCTCCATTAGGGTGTTTTAGTGGATGGTTCTTTTCTGAAGAATTAAGAAATGCAAAAGATAAATTTGGTTACGATTTTGAAGTTTTAAGAGGCTATACTTTTGATAGATTAAATATTTTCAAAAATTATGTAAGTGATCTTTATAATTTAAGAGTAACTTATCCTAAATCTCATCCAATGAATTACATTGCAAAAATTTTGATGAATTCATTATATGGAAGATTTGGTTTAAAACCTATATTAAGTGAATTTGTTATCATTGATAATAATGAATTAGATGGTTTTATTGACACAGGTGAAATTAATGATTTAATCATTTTAAATGATAAATATTTATTAAGCTTCATCAATAACAACAAAAAACATTGTAATCTACAAAAATCTATTGCTTCAACTGATGATTTAAAATCTAATATTGCAATTGCTTCTGCTACTACAGCTTATTCTAGAATTGTTTTAGCTGAAATAAAAAAATATTGTATTGATAACAATATAAAATTATTTTATTTTGACACTGATAGTGTATTCACCAATAAACCTTTACCAGATTATTTAATTGGTAAAGATATTGGTCAATGGAAATTAGAAGCATTTTGTAGAGAAGCTATTTTTATTGCGCCTAAAGTTTATGGGTATGTTACCCAGGATGGTAAAGAAGTTGTTAAATGTAAAGGTTTTAAAAATAAATTGACTTTTAATGATTTAAAATCTTTATTGATTAAAGATAATAAATTATTATTACATCAAGAAAAATGGTTTTCTTCTTTAGAAAAAGGAGATATTAAAATTTTAGAACAATTATATACTTTAATGGCTACATCTAATAAACGTAATTTTATTTTTAATAAAAATAATTTGTTGGTAAATACATATCCTTACACAATCAATACTAAAACTAGTTTAAACAAATAATTTATTAAAATATTTTTAAATTATCTAAATTTGCATCACTTAATCTTCTAAAGGGAATTGAGGCAAATTTATCCCTTCAGTATTAATTGGACTAGTTGGTAATGGTACATTACTTGGAGTATTAGCAGGAGAAATAGAACCAGAGCTGCTTTGACTTATATCTCTAAAATAACTTTCTAATTCATTAATTTTATTAGTTAGAAATTTTATTTTATGAGTATTTTCAGAACTCACAGGTAGATTGTGCAATTCTTTTAATGTAGCATTAATGGAAATAACTTGATTAATTATTTCTTCATTTTTTTTTAATACTTCATTAGTTTGAATTGTATCAAAGAATGCAGGTTTATTAGGTCCAAATATTACTGGTTCAGATGAAGATGATGCTATTGGTAAATCATCTTTAGGAGAAGAATGTAAAACTTTAGGTCCTTTGTCATCTGCAAAACTAACATTTTTACCTTTATCTAAAGTATTAGCAGGTAAATTTAATTTAGGATTAATATCCATTGGAGGATTATTAGGATTAATTGGAGGTCTAGGATCTCTAGGATTTCTAGGATCTCCATACATAATTAATCTAGCAATTTTAGCTAAAAATAATACTGTAGCTACGAATCCTGCTTTAATGTTAGTCCAAGTATAAGTAGTTACTTGATCCATTTTAATATCGTAATGGTGGATAATTAAAGCACTACTAATTGTAATAGCTGTAGCAATAGTAAAAATAATCCATGGTTTAGTTAAAATATCAGATAATGTCCATTCATTATCTTTACCATCAGAAATAATTGTTTCTTTTATTTCACTTCTAATGGATTTAACTTCATTTAATTTATCCGCGATAACATAAACATAATCTTTATCAATTTCATTATTTACATTAGTATGATCTTTGTAAATAATTTCTTTAATATCAGATTTAGTAGTATCTTGAATTTCGTTGGTCATTTCATTGTCCGGTAAGAATTTTAAAATATATAAAATTAATTTATGATTCTTTAATTTTATATATTTTAAAATTATTAAAGGTTATCATTTTGAAAGTGGAAATATATTTTATGATTATATTTTAGATTTATACTCTTTACGATTAAAATATAATAAATCAGATCCTATGAATTTAATAGCTAAATTACTAATGAATTCATTATATGGTAGGTTTAGCATGAAAGATATTCAAACAGTAAATATTTTTGTAAATAAATATGAATTAAATAATTTAAATCTAGATTTAATCAGTTCTATTAAATTAAATGATGATTTGTATTTTATTGAAGCTAATATTGATGATAGTAAACATTTTGAAGTAAATGTAGGTATATCTTCTGCTATTACAGCTTATAGTCGAATTCATATGCAAAGAATTAAACGGTATTGTCAAGAAAATAATATTAAAATTTATTATTTTGATACTGATTCTTTATTCACAGATCAGCCTTTACCAGATTATATGGTTGGTAAAGATTTGGGTCTTTTTAAATTAGAATATATTTTTAAAGAAGTTGTATTCTTAGGTCCGAAAATTTATGCAGGTATAACTATTAATGATAATTATATTTGTAAAATTAAAGGTTTTAAAGAAGCTCAATCTGTGCCCTTTAATGATATGAAATCTTTATTAATTGAAGGTTCTTCTTTTAATTTAAATCATAATAAATGGTTTAGAGATTTAGGTAAAGGTAATATAATCATTAAAGATTCACTATATAAATTAACCCCAACTCAAAATAAAAGAAAATTAATTTATGAAGGAGGGATCGCTATTGATTCACATCCTTATAAGATTAATACCCTTTGTTAAGAATCTTTTAAAAGATTAATTAAATCCCCTTTGTTAAGAATCTTTTTCTAAGATTTTTTCAATTTTTATAAAATATGTAACGTTTAGACAAAAAATGTCTTCGTGCTCGATGTCTAAAAAATAGCGTTTCCTGTAACGTTTTCAATTTAGAATTAAAAATGTCTAAAATGTTTAGGAATAACGGGGACTCTAATTTTTTCAAAAAACTAAAACGTTAACCATTTTCAAATCTTACATCCCCTTATATTCCCAAAACTCAAAATCTTCGAAAATCTTAAAACAGTATAAATTTATATAATCTTCATTGAATATAAATAATTTGCAATTTGAAAAAGAAGATTTATTTCCCAATTTAAAATATGAACAAATTCAATCTTTACATACAATCAAACAAAGTAAATAATCTAAAACCATTAAAATTAATTTTAAAATCTTTAGATGAATAAAATAAATTACAATTATTTATAAAACCCCCTTTTTGATAATTAGAACATGGTTTTAGCTGGAGAAATGTATATCCCTGTAAGAAACATGGTGATTAACCGTTAAATAAACCAAAACACAAAAATTTTGTGCCACATCATCAGAAGATTTCTAGTTTTTTATGATACTAAAATAGATGTAATTTATGAAGGTGAAATAAATTATAGGTATAAATTTACCATTTTAAATTTTATAAGTTAAATGGAAGAATTCATAGGAAAGAAATAAAATGTATTGTAATTACTCCATAGTGTGATCTGATAAAATGAGGTTGATCATCTTTTAAAATAAAATCCTCAATTCACATTAGTAGAGTTAAGAGGGAATTGAACCCTTATTTTATAGACTTTGCAGGTCTACTACAGAACCTTCTGTAAACTTTACTCTTTTATAATTTAGAAGATTAAATTATTATAAGTAAATAATTAATTAGAGAATATTTCCACATAGTGAGAGTATAATTAATTTTAAATTAATCTCCTTCTGTCTTTCTTCTTTATTTTTTTTGTTTTGTTTTTTATTTAATTAATATCCTCAAGTCTTTATTTTATTTTTGAAAAGCATTGAAGAAAGAAGAAGAAGAAAGTATTGAAGAAGAACATTCTTAAAAATAAATTTCTAAATAATAAAAGCTATAAACCTTAAAGCTTACTTCTAATAAAAAAAATGATTTAACAATCTTTAACATCAAGTCTATTTGATAAATTAGTAATGCTAAACTAAATACTTTACAGTATATTCATTTGCATCCTATTTAGAAATGTTCTATTTCTTATAAAATTATCATTTATTATATTCTAAAGAATATAGATAAAATGATAGGATAGTATCTAGAGGTTAGATTCTTGCTTTATATACATTCAGCGCTTATCTATTATGTTTGTGGCTACCCAACTATGCATAATCATTATTTATCATCTTTTTTAAAGCTACATTATAGCAATAATTGATTAATAAAAATTTAAACAATTGGTACACTAGAGAAACACAGCCTATTGATCCTTTCGTACTAGAAGGTCTGCCTCTTTTTACTATTTATCCCTCCAGAAGATAGGGACCATACTGACTCACGTCGTATTAAACCCAACTCGCGTACCCTTTTAATCGGCGAACAGCCGAACCCTTCCAAGCTTCTTCCCCCGGAGGATAGGATGAGTCGACATCGAGGTGCCAAACAGCCGGGACAATGTGTACTCTCGCCGGCTATCAGCCTGTTATCCCTAGCGTAACTTTTATCGATTGATCCCCGTCTATTCCATATTATAGCGAAGGGTCACTATGCCCTACTTACGTATCTGTGCGACTTCTAAGTCTTTCAGTTAGGCATGCTTACCGCCATTACACTCTGCATAACCGTTCATTGGTTAATTGATCTCCATTCAATTTCTAGCTATACCTTTTTAAAATTTTTATAATTTAAATTTTCACTTATTTTATTTTTTTAGAATAGTAATAAATGAAACAAATTTGTATATTTATTTAATTTTTTTGTCTGGATATTATTAAAATTAATTAATAATATTTATTATTGATAATTAATATATTTGGATGTACTTTGCTACTCTATTAAAGACGACCGCCCCAGTCAAACTGCCAATTAGTCAACTCTCCCTTTAAATTTTTATTATAAGGTAAACATAGACCCAACCTTAGTTTCAAGGTTTTTCACTTTTCGTCTATCGACATACCTAAATCACTACTAGACTAAAGTTGTTGTAGATCAATGTGATAACTAATTACAGTAAAGCTGCATAGGGTCTTCCCGTCCACCTGGAGGTAACCCGCATCTGCACGGGTAATTCAATTTCACTGAGCAAGTTGTAGAGACAGTGAGACCATCGTTACACTATTGATACCAGACCACATTTAATGGCCAACTGATTTTGCTACCTTAGGATCCTCATAGTTAAGACCGCTATTAACCAGACTTTCAATTAGTAACAGTTTCCCATTACCTCTTTTATGTTAATGGCATCGGGCAAATTTCATCCAGAATACTATGATTTACATCATTGCTCTGAATTGTGTTTTTAGTAAACAGTCGGGGCCTCCGATTTTGTGCCACCACCATAGTATATTATAATAAATAAGATTAAAATCTAAATTTATCTGTTTATTTTT
>Ga0179587_10001376_pt1 | contig 10986 bp, 12 predicted proteins | sample CZODoug2_1_08_16_FD_185932 | JGI IMG/M metagenome (GOLD analysis project Ga0179587, IMG submission 185932) | Vadose zone soil fungal communities from Angelo Coast Range Reserve, California, USA - CZODoug2_1_08_16fungal | ecosystem: Environmental > Terrestrial > Soil > Vadose zone | place: USA...
ATTTCTTTGCATTGACACTCCATGCGCCACTAATCCTGTGTGATGATCTATTACGTTACCAAAGTACTATCGATACTGATACATTGCAGGAACTGCTCGACTGCACAATTCCGAAACTTGAATGTATCTACTACGCTGCCAGCCTACGACGCGTAACTGGCTGGCAGGAACTCTGGGGTACACCGCGTACACGCGAGTTTGCTATCGAGAGCGGCTCCGTCTTTCTGTTTGCATGCTCATCTCCCCCCGACCAGACCTTGCTCAAGGCTTTGTTTGCGCTTGAAGAACACGGCATGGGGAAACGACGAGCTGAAGGTTTTGGACGTGTGTGCGTGTCGGACCAGTTCCATCAACAAATTCATCAGGAAGCGGAGGTGTTATGAAGAAAGAGATGCAAATCATATTGGAAGTCAGTGATCAGGCGGAAAATTTCTATGAAGATGCGGTACAGCTTGGCGATCATGCTGCTTATGCACTGAAAGCAAGACACCGTTCCCAGATGACTGGCCTGGAAAACATTGCAGAGAGTACACTCAAAAGCTCAGATGTTTTGGACTACATTAAGCGGCAGACCGCACGTTTCCCATACTGGCGTCAAAACTTTCCCAAAGATCTCTCGAACCAGAGCTTCAATGAACGCTCAAAACAATCGGAGGAGAGCGATCCATCAAACAAAGGCTTTGGCGAACGCTTGAAACTGTACCTGGAAAAGAATCTCGTAGATAAGCGAAACGCCATATGCAGCGAAAAACGCCTCAATATTAGCGACAAAACTGATGAGGGCCGTCAATCACGCCGTCGCGTCTATCTGCTCCTGATTCGCCAATTCCTTCGTCAGATGGTTGCACAATACGAGTATCGAGTGAGCTTTGAAGATAGGAAGAAGGGAGCATAAGCACGTATGCCCTCACCCGAACAAATGCAGATCCTCTGGAACCTGAGTGATACCGTGTTGTATGCCGAAGCTGTCGTGTTTATACGCCATCTGGTCTACGACGAGGAATGTATGCCACTTCCAGCCAGTCAGGTCACAGGGCTTCTGAATATCTCCAACGCCTCTAGCTATGCAGAATTGGATCGCTTTATCAGACATCAGCGCGACCGCAACTGGCCAGAGTCGAGAAAAGATGTAAAAACATTTTATACGGAATTGGATAAACTGTTTGCTACTATGAAGAACAAGCGATTGCGTGATGAATTCCACCTTGTACAGGCAAAACAAAACAGCAAAGAAACGATCCAGGAGATTGATGAACTGATGGCACTCCTGGCTCATGATTTTATTCAGCATCTCATTGCTGAAAATGGTCTGCTCGCTGTAGAAAAAGCCACTGAGCGAGCAAAGAGAGGTAGGTAGATATGACAAAGCAAGCGAACCGCTATACATTACGCAACCGTTATCTCTTTAAAGGCAATCTGGTTATGCAGACAGCTCTTCACATTGGTGGTGGACGGGTCTCACTTAGCAGTAGTGACAGCCCGATTGTTCTTACCCCCGAAGAGATCCCCTTTATCCCAGGCTCTAGCTTCAAAGGATCACTCCGTAGCACCGTTGAGAAGTTCGTTCCTACCCTCTCTAACGATCTATTCTCCTGTGCCTTGATCGATCTCACCGATGAGGAAGCTGAGGAGGAGAGAAAGCTCAATAGGCCAGTGTGCTCCACCGCAAGGCAGAAAGAAATCACGCAAAAGCGGCGCAATAATCCAGGGAAAGAAGAAGCGATTCTTAAAGAAGCACGCGATAAGTTGTGCCACACCTGTCAATTATTTGGCTCGCCTTTTGCCGCTGCACGGATTTCCGTCAATGATCTCTATATACCTAGTGGAGAGTGGAACGGTGTTCTTCAACTCCGTGATGGTGTTGCCATTGATCGCGATAGCGAGAAGGCAAAGGATCGGCTCAAATATGACTTTGAGGTGGTACCTGCCAGTGCAACGTTCGATCTTGAAATAATGTTGGAGAATGCCACAGACCAGGATTTACAACTGATAAGTGTTGGACTGAGCGAGTTTGTGCATGGCTTCGCCACCATCGGAGGCAAACGTTCACGCGGCCTAGGGGCTTGCCTCCTGAGCAATCTGCGCGTATTTGCACTTGAGTTGACTGACACCGATGAGGCCACACGCAATATCCGTTTGCGTAACTACCTGCTAGAGCGCAAATTCTCCAACGAAGAAGACGGACAGACATTCCTGGATAAGCATATCTCCAGTCTCTTTGCAAACGCACCGCTATGATTGCTCTGATAGTTATAAGTTAAAGGAACAGATTGTTATGTTGAAGAAACTGGTGAACGAGGCATATTTTACACTGCGTATTACCACGACAGGACCATTACTCATTCGATCTGGGCGTGCCACTATCAGCGGTCCAGACATGACACCCGTCCTGACATTCCGCAATGGGCAACAAGAAGTCTTCTTACCCGGCAGTTCGCTCAAAGGGGTCTTCCGCAGCCATAGTGAAAAAATCGTGTGTAGCCTGAAACCACGTGTTGTATGCTATCCTTTTTCTGGCAGCGAGGATAAAGAAGCTGATCTCGACCAGCGACGGCGTGACTACCGCGACTCGTGCGGTGAGCAATTTGCTCAATATGCCAAACAAGGTTCGGACCAGCGTGACCAACTTGAAAGGCGTACTGATCTTATTTACCACGATTCTTGCCCTGCCTGCCGTCTTTATGGCTCGACAGGCTTCATTGGGCGTGTCGCCATCGGTGACGCCTACCTAGCTTCACGTTCCATTACGGAGCAGCGTGACGGTGTTGGCATTGATCGACTCACGGGCGGTGCTAGTCACGGAGCCAAATTCGAGCTAGAAGTAGTCAGCAGAGATGTTGCCTTTGAGACTGCTATCCACCTGCGCAATTTCGAGATCTGGCAACTGGGCATGCTCTTCGTTGTTTTGCAAGATATGGAAGACGAGTTGATACGCATCGGCTCGGGACGTTCGCGCGGCCTCGGAACTGTGACCGCTCAAGTGAGCGAACAGGAGCGCAATGGACGCCCGGGTGGCTTTGTCATCAGCTGCATGCGTGAGAGTGCCGAGCCAGACGATGAGCTATGGGGATTGGGCCGCTGGCTCGATGACGAGAGCTATGGGACCTGGAAAGACGATTTGCTGAAATCGATCCCGCCAGTCAAGCGCAGCAACCGGGGTGTTCGTCGTGAGCGAGTCTTTACAGGTGACGCGCTGAACACGTTACGCGACGCTGCCATTGATCAATTTGTTAAACGGATACAGAACTGGCCTGAACAGAGAATGCTGACTCTTGCAGCCAAGGGCTAGCAGTTGTTCACAGGAGGCATACCACAATGGCAGAGATATTATATACCGGACTCGTCGCTGCTGAAAAAGTGCAAAAGATCGTTGCATATTGCAACTTCACGCTGGACGCGCTGTTCTTGGCCGAGCAGATCCCTACGCATTTCATCACCAACCCGCAAGAGCGGCTGGACCTGCTCAGATTCACATACTTTAAGAGTAGTCCATCCTGTATCGAGTATACCTCTGGTCGTATCTTCCAAGAAGATCGCGAGCTACGCTGGGAGAAGCAAGAAGACAAATGGCGCGTCGTCTATCTAGGCGAAGCAGAGAACGGTACAGAGCTACAAGAGTATAAACTGAAGGAAAATCAAAAGTTTGCCTCACTTACAAAAGGAACTGAACCAAAGTATTACTACCTCTTTGGCGAACGGTTAAGGCCAGACGACCTTAAGAAGCTGGGCAAGGTGGCACAGCCAGGAGATTTCGCCGTGGTGCGTATTCCCCGCATCCTACGTTATCCCGTGTGCCAAGATAACCATAGGTATGTGCGTCTGGCTGTTTGTGAATACCTTGAAGCAGTGACGGGCCGAGTCGCGTTGTTTCGTTTTCAGCGTTTGGAAACAGTGGAGTAGATGCTATGAATCCGTATGACTTTGTGCGTATCGATTGGAATAGACCACCGGAGTGTCGTCGTCCTATCTGGCATCATCGCCTTGTTGGTCAGGATGGACAACGCCTCTACACGGGCCACCTTAACGTGGATATCTATGCCGAAACGCCGCTCTTCATCGCCGATCCACGTAATAACTCATCCGATCCCAGGAAGCCTGCACCATCAATCAAGAATAGGCAGGGAGAATATATCATTCCAGGCAGCTCCCTTAAAGGGATGCTACGCTGCGTCGTAGAAACGCTCGCCAATGGCTGCCTGACGCTCTTTGATGGTCAATACGAGCGTAGTCGAGTGAACTATAAAAGGGAAATATCGGAAGCGTTCCAGCATTGTAGCAGTAATACCAATCTCTGTATCGCCTGTCGTACTTTTGGCATGCTCAAAGAACGCACACAGGGTATTTTCCTCGGGAAGGTCAATATTGGCGACGCATGCACCTATCCTGATAAAATATATCTCTACGATCCCATTTATACTCAACCTTTACTGGAACCTAAACCGCATCACGCCAGCTTCTACCTCGATGAAGCCAGGGAGCATATCGCTGGGCGCAAATACTATTTCCACCACTCGCCGGATAAGGAACTGCCCACTGAGAAAGCGCTTATCTACATGGGAGGTAAGCCTGCAAATCGTTATATCCAGCCGCTTGATTACCATACGCAGTTTCATTTCCGTGTCGACTTTACCAACCTAGAGGCCGATGAATTTGCAGCTCTGTTGCTAGCCATCACACTTGAAAAAGAGATGCGCCACAAGATCGGCTATGGCAAACCGCTGGGACTCGGCTCAGTCTATCTTTCCCCTACCCATCTGAGACTGGTAGATTATGCATCCCGCTACGCTCAATCTGGCAATGGACGCGGCACAACCACCATTGAAGGGGACAGCCTCTGGCCATTCATTGATGAACATTTTGACGAATTTTACACAAAACACCTACTCCAGATCGCAATGGATGATTTGCGTCGCATCTGGCGGTGGCCTCCCGAACCAGATGTCGACTACTACTATCCTAGCAAGCGTGACTGGTTCGATACTGAGGAGAGTATTGGTAAACGGATTGCTGAGACGAGAAACGTGCCATAGGCTTTTAAAGGGGATTTTATGATGGAAGAAGAAAAAGACTTTTTTATTAGCTATACTAAGGCAGACCGCGAGTGGGCTGAATGGATTGCTTATCAACTCGAAGAGAAAGGCTACCGCTGCATTATCGATACATGGGATTTTCTACCAGGCTCTAATTTTATGCGGGAAATGGATAAAGCTTCGAATCAGACAAAACACACAATTGCAGTTCTTTCTCCAGACTCCCTCAATGCCCCCTATCCTCAACTAGAATGGGATATTGCCTTGGCTCAAGATCCCAAGGGAGAGAAGCGCAAGTTGATACCTGTACGCATACGCGAATGCAATCCTTCTGGCATACTTGCTCTAAAGGTCTATATTGATCTCGTTAATCTTAGGGAGAATCTCGCCCACGAGAAATTACTTCAAGGTGTCCGAAGTGAACGTCTCAAACCATCGGGACCACCAAAATTCCCAGAGCATTACCCCAGCTTCCCTGGCCCTGCAAATATCCTGATCGCCTCCCTTGGCGGCTCACCGGTAGTCGTGACTGCAATGTACGACTTGCTTATGCAGAAAAAGGGACTCATGATTGACAGAGTGATTGTTCTGTATCCAGAAGGTGAGAAAAAAGCTTACGAGCATGTCAGAGATGTACTCACTGATGACGTGCGATTGCAGCCCGAAGAACTCCCTTTTAAGGATGCTGACAGCTGGCAGAATGCTTGTATTTTCCTGAAGAAACTCTATACTTGGGTTAATATTTACCAGGAAAAAGGTGATACGGTCTATCTCTCGCTTGCTGGCGGTCGCAAAAGCATGGCAGCCCTTACAGCCTGGGTTGTACCCTTCTTCTCCTGTATTAAGGGACTCTATCATGTTATAGATGAGAAAGAAGAACATTTCTTGTCATCAGATGACATAGATACTCTTTCCTCATCAGAGTACTTAGAGAAGAGCCGTCTAACCACTGATCAACTTGATCAACTTAGACTGGTCAATATTCCTTTCGAGGAAGAGCAACAAGACAGTCGTAAACTACATGAGTGGTTGCGTTCAGCTACTACTGATGACCTAATAGCCAAAGAGTTTGAGGAAGCAGTGACACTTATCACTTCACAGGTGATTGTCGGGGAAAAGACTATTCCTAAAAAAATAGAGGTGACAGAGCAAGCAGCCAAACAGTTCATGGAGTTGCTTGAGCAGAATCCAACATATGCTCAGGCGGTATATGAGGGCATGATGCAAATGAGCATTACTGCGACCTTACGCAACCAGGAGAGCGAATCCAAATCTTACAAATGTAAATATGGGAAATCTTCATCTGTGATACTTCACTATTTTACAGGCCTGAAGGTACCCATCCGCCTCGTATTTTGTACACTGCCCAAGGATATTTATACTATCCCTGATGATGAGGTAAAAAGCGTGGTTATCTGTTCCCTAGAGTCCGAAAGTGCAGATGGCTACAGAAGCCTCAAAGAGATTTCTCAAGCTCACGCATTCTCAATCGGGGAAAGAGTCGGCTTCAATGTGCTTCCTCCAGTACCATCCCCGGCAGAAAGCGTCTTGATCGTGCCATTGGGCAAATCTCCAATGGTTGCAACACAACTATACACCCTGCTGACTGAGCAGGAGTTGTGCACTATTCGTGAGGTAGTATTGATCTACCCTCAGCGTGCCATTGAGATTGATAACGCTGCTCAACTTATCCAGGAGGCTCTGCTTAGAGAGTATAACGTGTCATGTAGGCTTGTAGGTATTCCAAATCTGGAGGATATCACAGATACAGATGCTTGTAGGGAATATCAGTCATGTCTAGAAGGCGAGATAGACCGTGTCCGGCAAGAGTATCCTGATTGCAAAATTGATCTCGCGCTTTCTGGTGGTCGCAAAGGTATGACCGCAATGACCATATTTGCTGCGCAAAAGAAACACATCCCGTATGTGTACCATACTCTGATCACTGAGCGCCTGACCGAGCAAATCGACCGAGAGACAACAGTCGAGGATCTGAAAGATACGCATCTGAGTCCACAAGAGCGCTATGATCGGCTCTTCCTGCGTGCTTACAGGGCTGAGGGACCAAACCCATATGCGGATTTTGTCCTTTTCAGAGTACGTGTATTTGCCGCTGATGGTTGGTAGAGATATCATGCAGAGAATGACTGGATAGTTGCACATGAAGGATAGTGACGCAATGGCGATCCCATTTACTTCAACAGAGTCCACCAAGCTCTATGCCCTCCTGCTCAAACTGCGTCCCTTGCAGCGAGGCACTCTCATGCCATTTTCGGGCGAACTGGTGCATGGGGCTTGGTTACACTGGTTAAGAAGTGCAGCTCCCGATATGGTAGCTTGGCTACATGATGGCAATAAACGTCGCTTATTTACCTGTTCCAGCCTTCAATTCCCTCTTCCGGTACCGAGAATGTTAGAAGCCGAACGCGAAAACACTCATCTACCGTTAGATCCTGAGAAAACCTATCTCATTCGCCTGACCTTTCTGCTGGGAGAACTATTCCCTCTGCTCTATGAGGCATTGATGGGCTTTCATGAGAGCGAGTCGGGCAAAAGCAGGCCACCATTTATACAGATAGGCAAACAGCTTTTTTTGCTCGAAGAGGTCATTATTCAGAACACTGATCCGACTGGCTGGACTGGTTTTACGTCTTTGGCAGAGCTTGTTGAACGAGTAAAGACTTTATGCTTAAGCCATACTGAGAAGCTGAAGCTGGAGTTTGCCTCTTTAACTACATTCAATCGTAGTACCGTAAAGGATGGAGGCCGTGGGACTCACTATGCACGTTTGCCCTTGCCTCACTACATCTTTCCTGGCCTAGTGCGGCGTTGGCGAGATATTGCATCACCAGAAATAGCAGGATTGGTACAATTGGATCGCATTGAACGCTATCTTCAAGAAGATGGTGTGATTATCACTGATTATGATTTCAAACCTCACCATGTCAGATTTACAACACATCCGCAGCTCGGCTTTGTGGGAACGTGCGAGTATCATCTACGTGGTCCAGATGAAGAAACGACGCCTGATGCTCCTCTGACAGTACGCCAACAAATCCTTCTGCTAGCACACTTGGCTTTCTACTGCGGTATAGGCTACAAAACGTCGATGGGTATGGGCCAAGCCCGACTCAGAGAGAAAGGATAGATATGTTCTTATGGATATGACACCCGCTTCCACTGGCCCCGCACGGCTGTATGCAATGTTGCTCCGATTACGCCCCATGCAGCCTGGGACACTCATGCCCTTTTCGGGTAAACTGGCCCAGGGCGCCTTCCTCACTTGGCTACATGCGACAGCTCCTGATGTTGCCACATGGCTGCACGACGGTTCCAAGCGCCGTCTATTTACCTGCTCCAGTTTGCATTTCTCTCCCTCTCTGCAGCCTTCGCTCAAAGCCGAGCGCGAGAATATTCACTTGCCGCTCGATCCCCAAAAGGTCTACCCCCCGCGGCTCACCTTACTGCTGGGCGACCTCTTCCCTTTGTTCTATAAGGCTCTGACGCAGTTTACGCCTCCTCAGACCGGATCAGCCACACCTCCATTTGTCCGACTTGGCAAACAGATCTTCTTACTGGAGGAGGTGCTTCTTGCTAACGATGATCCTTCGGGCTGGATCGGCTTTACCTCGCTGACCTCCCTGGTCGAGAAGGCCAAGCAAATGACATTCGGTTGCGCAGCCTCTCTGACACTCGAATTTGGCTCCTTGACCACATTCTGCCGAGGTAACAACAGGACAGGATATGGAATCCCACATTCCGCAGTTATTTTTGGGGGATCGCTTCCGAAGCCAGTTTATATTGCAGAGATGGTCATAACCTCAGCCTTACAAAGCCGCTTAGGAAGGCATTCTCGATGCAAGCTGCGGAATGTGGGTGGAATGCAACATGTCATGCTACCGCTGCCACAGCTGGTCTTTCAAAGCCTGCTCAAGCGCTGGCAGGACATAGCCCCGCCAGAACTGATCGACCTGATCCAAGCCGAGCGCCTGGAAGAGTATCTACAGAAGGACGGAGTCATCATCACCGATTATACTCTCACAGCTCACCACGTCCACTTTTCCACCCACCAGCAACCCGGCTTCGTCGGAACCTGCACTTACCAGTTACGCGGCCTTAATGACAAGGCAACTACCAACACGCCTCTAACGCTGCAGCAACAAGTCTACCTCTTAGCGCAACTGGCCTTCTACAGCGGCATCGGCTATAAAACAGCCATGGGACTGGGACAGGCGCGACTCAGAGAATGAGCCCACAGTAAAATTGTGATTTTGTGGGGTAACTGCTCAGGGGAACGGCGGGCGCAATGAATTGCAGCCCCTACCGATGGCGATAAATCGCATTGATCTGACCAATTGACATCTGAGCATTTACCTTTTCTGACTGCTTTTACATCAAAGTTCTTTGAGTGGATTTTCCGTATCTATTTTTGTAAGAACTCCTGGAGAGACATTCCAACGGTTTCCGTCATCTAATGTTATCGAGACTGTCTTTTGATTTAAGCGAGTTATTGTACCCTCATAATATTTCTCATTATGTGTGAACCACACTCGATCCATCACATGAAAGCTTCTCATCGCATTCAACGTTCTAGCATGATGGACAAGGCGTAATTGTTCAACGACCAGATGATTTAGGGCGTGTAATTGATCCTCGTTAAGACTTTCTATGAGGTTGATCAGTTCTTTTGGCAATTGCTGCGGCATATATTATTCTCCGGCTTTGATAAGCTCCTCTTTCTTTAACTGCTCTGTTAAGTCACCTTACACACTACCACTATCTTTTCGTAGTAGTCTAGCAGGGGGTAGGACAATTCTATCATAGATTTCTTCGATAGGCACAGTCAGGCCGATCGTCTGTAGTTCTATAGTACCCGTCTCTTTAGAGTCACTATACACCCATTCTAGCCCTTTTTTCGTATACATCTGAGTTTCAAGCTGATCATATAGAAAGCATCATGAGGTTTTTTCAAAGCACCATGTGTGATGCCAGCGAAACTGGTTAAGCTCTATGCATGTAGAAAAGCGAGCATGGGCTGCTAAAGCGCGGATCCCTGATGTTGTCTCCGGAAAATCACCATTTTGGATGTGGTTACAGATGAAATCCAATTCTTCTGACGACATGGATTTCCACTCAGCTCTTAACCATTCGCAATACCGATGAAGGTAGGATGGGCGATCCTCGTTTTTCTCTCGTGCAGTATCAATTAAGAGCACAATGCCTTTCTCATCCAGAGCATGATACGCAAGTTCAAAAAAAGCTGCTTTCCCATCAGATGCAAGATGATGTAAGGCAAAACTGGAGAATATCAAGTCGTACTTCTCTGTGTTAGTTTGCAAACCTTCAAGCAGATCGCCCTGATAAAGCTCAATTGGGCAGTTTAAGTAGACAAGATTATGACGTGCCTGCGTTATTGCTGCTTCAGAAAGATCGTAGCCGCGATAGCAAGCAACCGAACGGTTTTGTAAAGCCAGTGCCAGATGACGTGCGTTTCCACATCCAAGGTCAAGAATCGTAAATGGACTTTGTGCATAGCGAACAGCTAAAAACCGTTTCACATCCTCATAGATTTCATTGTGAAACATGTAGTTATTTGCAAGCACAGTGTCATAAACCGACCATGCATTAAAAATTTCTTGTGCCGAAAGGCGTTCGAACTCTTCTCGTGTTGGCTGATTCATGCTGGTAGTCCTTTCAAATATATTCATAGTGTGCCCTAAAAGCTCACTGGTGTCAATGCTCGATTCGATGTATTGCGCAGTACATCGAACCGTCAACTTCATACGGTGCTGGTGTATCACGGCCCAGGTCTAGGCAGGTAGCACATAGGTAGATACTGGTAGTTCACACGAAGGTTCGGAACAAATTGAGCGTAAAATAGTTGTGTTTCCGAACCTTGGCGTAAAAACCTTTTACCTGAAGGTTCGGAAGAATCGAGAGCGAGCAGTGGCATCAG
>Ga0179587_10001377_pt1 | contig 10980 bp, 5 predicted proteins | sample CZODoug2_1_08_16_FD_185932 | JGI IMG/M metagenome (GOLD analysis project Ga0179587, IMG submission 185932) | Vadose zone soil fungal communities from Angelo Coast Range Reserve, California, USA - CZODoug2_1_08_16fungal | ecosystem: Environmental > Terrestrial > Soil > Vadose zone | place: USA...
TGTAAATCACGCCGCCAAATTCGATGCGCTTCTGGTCCGAGCCGCGCGCCAGCGTGTGCACGTGCTTTTTCTGGTTGGCAACAATTCCCACGGCCCAACCACCAATTCGCGCATAACCGCAAAGAAGAGTTTCGCCATACTCCGCGCGATATTCCTCGAATTCGCTGGCGTCCACGAGGCGCGCAATAATTTCGCGCATTTCGTACTGCTTTCCGGGATCGCTCGAAAATATCCCGTAGATGTCGTCACTTGAATAGAGCGGGTCGCGCGATTTCACGTGGCTGAAGGGCGAAGGGTTGGGCGCTCCCATTTTGTCGACCAGAGCGCGCATCCTGCTGATGCACGAATCATCATCCGGCTCGCGAAAGTCCACCGTGCCGCTGATCTGTGCGTGCATTTTCGCCCCGCCCAGATCTTCGGCAGAGGTTTTCTGGCCGATCGCAGCTTGGACCAGGGCGGGTCCGGCCAAAAATAATCCCGAGCCTTCGGTCATTAAGATGTGGTCGCACATCACCGGCAGATACGCTCCGCCCGCGACGCACATCCCCATGATCGCGGTGATTTGCGGAATCCCCAGCGCGCTCATTACCGCGTTGTTTCTGAAGACGCGCCCAAAATCATCCGTATCCGGGAAAACATCTTCCTGGAGCGGCAAGAAAACCCCCGCGGAATCCACCAGATAAATCGTGGGAATCCTATTCTCCATGGCGATATTTTGGGCGCGAATCACTTTCTTTGCGGTCATCGGGAAAAACGCGCCGGCTTTCACGGTCGCATCATTGGCAATGAGCATGAACGTGCGTCCGCACACTTTCGCCAGTCCGGTGATGGTGCCGGCGCTCGGTGCGCCACCCCATTCTTCGTACATTTCGTACGCGGCATAGATTCCCAGTTCGAAAAAGCGAGAACCCGCATCGATCAACTTGGCGATGCGCTCGCGGGCGGTCAGGCGGCCCTTTTTGTGCTGCGATTCGATGGCCTTTGCGCCGCCACCTACGCGAATTTGTTCTTCCTCGTTCTTGATGGTGGTAAGCAAATCGATGGCGCGGCGGGCGTTCTTTTCGAATTCTGGAGACTTACGATTGGCACTGGTTTTCAGGACCGAATCTGACACGCGAAGTCCTCACGTACAAGCAATCAATGAAAAAGTCCCGCTCTGGAAAGATCGCGAACCGAGTGTGACAGTATACGAGTTTTGACCGTAGTTGTGCGAACCGCAGGGGTATGACTCAGAACCGTAAATACTTGCACTCGCTCGGAAGCAAGGTAAGCTAACAGCCGGGCTTTAGAGGACATCCGCGCTTGTTGTCCGTTGCCTAATCGTCATATCGTCGTATCGAAAGGACACCGTCATGGGGCTTCTTCGTAAGAAGGCATTGTCGTTTGGTTTGCTCGCTTTGCTGGCCTGCGCGAATGCATGGTCCGCGCAAAAGCCGGCGGCATCTCCGGCCAAAGCGCCAGCACAAGCGGGCACCAAGCCGCCGGGGGCCAAGCCCGCGTCACTCGAGGTGCCACAACTGAAATTTGAAAAATACCAACTCGAGAATGGCCTCGAGGTCATCCTCTCCGAGGATCATCGACTGCCGATGGTGGCGGTGAACCTGTGGTACCACGTGGGTCCCGCGAACGAACTCCCGGGCCGCACCGGTTTCGCGCATCTATTCGAGCACATGATGTTCGAAGGATCGAGGCACGTCTCGGGGAGTTCGCATTTCCACTACCTGGAAGCGGCGGGGGCGTCGGATATCAACGGCACGACGGATTTTGACCGCACCAACTATTTCGAAACGCTGCCTTCGAATCAGCTGGAGCTCGCGCTATGGCTGGAGTCCGACCGTATGGGTTATTTGCCGGACAAACTGGACCAAGCCAGTCTTTCGAATCAGCAAGACGTGGTCCGCAACGAGCGCCGGCAGAGCGTGGAGAACGCTCCCTACGGCGTGGTCGAAGAAGGGCTGTTCCATCAGCTCTTTCCGAAAGAGCATCCTTACTACGGCGAAGTCATCGGTTCGCACCTCGATATTCAGTCCGCGAAGCTGGAGGACGTGCGGAATTTTTTCAAGCTCTATTACGCGCCGAACAACGCGAGCCTGGCGATTGTTGGAGACTTCGATCCGGAGAAGGCGCGCGAGTTGGTGAACAAGTATTTTGCGCCACTGAAGCGCGGCGAGGACGTGCCGAAGATCAAAGCACACACTCCGGCGATTACATCTGAGCGTCACGCGGTGATTCACGATAACGTCCAGCTTCCACGCGTTTTCATGGGATGGCTGACCTCGCCGATCTTCAAGCCGGGCGACGCCGAAGCGGATCTTGCGGCCACCATTCTTGGCGGAGGAAAATCCAGCCGGTTGTACAAAAAACTTGTGTATGAAAAGCAGATCGCGCAGGACGTGGCAGTGAATCAACAGTCGCTGATTCTTGGTTCCGTGTTTGAGGTGCAGGCGACAGCAAAATCCGGCGTGAAACTCGAAGATCTCGAGAAAGCGATCAATGCAGAGTTGGACGCGTTCCGTAAAGACGGACCTACAGCAGCAGAGCTCACGCGGGCGCGAAACGTGATCGAATCGAGAATCATCGCCGGTCTCGAGACGCTGGGCGGATTCGGAGGTGTCGCGGACCGGCTGAACAGCTATAACCACTATTTGGGAACCCCGGATTTTCTGACGGCGGATATCGGGCGGTACGAAAATGCCACAACCGAATCGATTCAAGCGTTCGTGCAGGGCCAGCTCAATGGCAATCAACACGCGGTGATCTACGGCTTGCCGGGCAAACAGGATCTGGGGCCTGAGGTGGCGACGCCGAAGGCTGAGCAGAAGGACCCATCCAAAAACAACGGGGAAGCGGTGAACCCCGATGCGGAGTGGCGGAAAGACGCGCCAAAGGCGGGTCCTGCCAGTGCCCTGCACCTGCCGGTTCCGGAAAAATTCAAGCTTGCCAACGGACTGACCGTGGTGTACAGCGAAAGACCGGGATTGCCGCTGGTGGCCGCGAATCTAGTTTTGCTCGCGGGGAGCGGAGTCAACCCGGTGGACCGTCCGGGGCTGGCGAGCATGACCGCGCGCATGCTGCAGCAGGGAACGACAACGCGCTCCGCGCTGCAGATCGCAGATCGCGCCGCGGAACTGGGCGCGACGCTGAACTCGGGCGCGGGGACCGACACGACCGGAATATCCACGCGCTCACTCTTACGGAATTTTCCCGATGCGCTGGAACTGCTCGGCGATGTTGCGCTCCATCCGAATTTTCCGCAGGCGGAGATCGAGCGCGTTCGCTCCGAACGGCTGACCGGGATTGTGCAGGAAAAAGACGAGCCATTTGCTCTGGCGACCCGCGTGCTCAGCGCGGCTCTTTATGGAGCGCGGCACACCTACGGATTTCCGGACAGCGGCACGACGGAATCCATCAAAGCAATATCGCGCGAGGATCTGGTGCATTTCTGGCAGCAGAATTATTTTCCGGACAACGCGGCGCTGATTGTTACGGGAAACATCAAATTGGCCGTATTGAAGCCGCTCCTGGAAAAACAGTTCGGCGCGTGGAAGGCAGGGAGGTCGGCTCCGGCGGCCCCTGGCTCGCCGGAGTCAACGGACGCCAAGTTGATTCTTGTGGACCGTCCTGGAGCACCGCAGACAACGCTGGTGTGCTTCTCGATGGGCTTGGCACGATCGACTCCGGACTATGTGCCGGTGGAAGTGATGAACACGGATCTGGGCGGGCTTTTCTCGAGCCGCATCAACATGAACTTGCGCGAAGCACACGGGTACACCTACGGAGCAGGATCCGGTTTCGTTTATCATCGCGCTCCGGGACCGTTCTTTGCGTTTTCGGACGTGCGGACGGACGTAACCGCGCCCGCGACTTCGGAAGTGCTAAACGAATTGCGACGGATGCGAGAAACAGAAATGACGCCGGCGGAACTCCTTCTTTCGAAGGATTCCATCGCGCGGTCGCTGCCGGGGCGGTTCGAGCGCGGCACGGACGCGGCGGCGAGCTTCGCCGAGCTTTTTACCTACGATTTGCCGCTGGACTACTATTCGAATCTTCCGGATCGCATCAATGCCGTGACCATCGAGCAAGCGCAGAGCATGGCGCAGAAATACATTCACCCGGATAAGATGATCGTTCTTGCGGTGGGCGACCGCGCGAAGATCGAAGAGGAGATGAAGAAGCTGAAGTTGGGCAAGGTCGAGGTTCGGGACACCGATGGGAAGGTGGTTCACTGATCCCCAGGGTTTCGAGTGTTGACTCGGACTGGGCCCGTCGCTAAGATGTGATTGAAAGGTTCTTGCTCAACCGCGGGAGCCTTCATTTCAACCACGGAGGCGCCTGTGCGAATCATGACCAAAGTTCTGGCGGGCAGGTGTGTCTCCGCGGTTTGCGCGAACTGACCGCCTCACGCCTCCCGCATTGCAAACCCACTTGGAACCAATGCTGTTTTGCTATTGGCCCTAGCGATGGCCGTGCCTTGCGCCGCGGCTGCGGGAGGTTTTTCCGTGTCTCTTACTGGATGGGGATGGAATTCGTACTTTGAAACGCTTTGGCAGCGCGGCAACCGGAAAAGTACAGTACCGGCGCGTGTTGTTCGACAGCAGCGGGAATTTTGGCGCGTCGCGGGAGACTTCCGGGAATGCTGGGCTTCAGCCAGCGGCAAGCTGCGTCTCGCCGCGGACGATGGCGCAGATTGGCCGGCAGTCGGAGACTGGGTGGCGGCGGAAGTCCATGGTATAGACACGACCGCGGTGATCCAGGAGGTCTTGGCGCGACGGAGCAAATTTGTGCGCAAATCGCCGGGCAAGAAGGTGGAGGAACAAGTGATTGCAGCGAATGTTGACACGGCGTTGCTCTTGTCCGCATTGGACGGCGATTTCAATCCGCGACGCGTCGAACGATATCTCGCGCAGTGCGGGGAGTCCGGGGCTAGGCCGGTCATCGTGTTGAACAAGGCCGACGCTTGCGACGAGGCGCGTGGGAAGGCCGCGGAGATGCAGCGGGTTGCCGCGGGCACAGCGGTGTACATCGTCAGCGCGAGAACGGGGCAGGGGTTTGGTGACTTGGAGGAGTTTCTCTGTCCGGGTCACACCGTGGTGCTTTTAGGTTCTTCCGGTGTGGGCAAATCAACGATGGCCAACCGGCTTCTGGGACAGACGATCCAGGACGTGCAGGCGGTTCGCGATTGTGATAGCCGCGGACGGCACACCACCACGACGCGTGAACTGTTTGTCTTGCCGGGGGGCGCGCTGCTGATGGACACTCCGGGCTTGCGCGAGATGCAACTGTGGGACGCCCAGAGCGGTGTTGCGCAAGTTTTTGGCGACATTGATTTGGCGGCAAAATGCCGATTCGGCGATTGCCGTCATGAAGCGGAGCCAGGGTGCGCGGTCCGGGCGGCATTGAGCACGGGACGACTGGATCCGGCGCGTGTTGAAAACCGCCGGAAGTTTTTGCGCGAACAGGAATTTCTCCGACGAAAAATGGACCCCCAAGCGCGACAAGAAGAGAAACAGAGAACCAAGCAAGTTCATCGCCAACAACGGATGAGGGACCGTCATGATAAATTCGCCGGGTAGGCTTTGTCCTGCGGCCATGGCGTTGGAGGATTAGGACAGCGCGACGCGCTTGTGGATGAAATCCACGATCTCTTGGGTGGAGGTTCCAGGAAGGAAGATTTCGGCGATGCCGGATTGCTTCAGGGCCGGGATGTCGGCTTCGGGGATGATCCCGCCGACGAGGACGGTGACATCGCTCATGCCTTTGTCGTGGAGGAGTTTCATCAGTTGGGGGCAGATGGTGTTGTGCGCGCCGGAGAGAATTGAGAGGCCGATTACGTCGACGTCTTCCTGCACGGCGGCGGAGGCGATCATCTCCGGGGTTTGGCGCAAGCCGGTGTAGATGACTTCCATTCCGGCATCACGCAATGCGCGCGCGATGATTTTGGCGCCGCGGTCGTGGCCATCCAACCCCGGCTTGGCAATCAGCACGCGGATTTTCTTTTCCGGCATTTCGCTTCCTCTTCTCTGAGGTGATCTCTGGATCCGTGTTTTGCGCCCTCGGTATTAGGTTCTCTTCCCGTCCGTTGGTAGGCTCAAATGATCGAGCGCTTTATTCCGTTCGAGTGCCTTCACATTGAAGTTAACCAAGAGTCCGAGTCGGGGGCCGCAGACAGAGTTCTGCGTAAGCCCATACTAGAAGTCCAGGACCAACGAGTCGATGCACTTCAATCGCTCGCTCACTGACCCCCATGAAGCAAGACTCAGGTAATGGCGACCTCTTCGTAGATGCCGAAGACGTCGCGGAGGGCATCGCAGATTTCGCCGAGCGTGGCGTAGGACTTCACGGCGTCGTAGATGAATGGCATGAGATTGCCTTTTCCTTGGGCTGCGTCGCGGAGAGCATGGAGGCGACGATCGATCTCGGCCTGGGAGCGGTCGGCGCGGAGCTTTTTCAAGCGGGCGGCCTGGCGGTGCGCCACGGTCTCGTCAATTTGCAGAATGTCCAAGGGCTTTTCGTCGGCTACGAAATCATTTACGCCGACGATGATCTTTTCCTTTTTGTCCACAGCCATTTGGTAACGGTAGGAGGCTTCGGCAATTTCCCGCTGCGGGTAGCTGCGCTCGATGGCGGCGACCATGCTGCCCATAGCGTCGATTCTCGCTATGTATTCCCACGCGCCACACTCGACTTCGTTGGTGAGAGTTTCGACGAAGTAAGAGCCACCGAGCGGATCGACAGTGTTGGTGACGCCGGTTTCGTGGGCGATGATCTGCTGGGTGCGCAGGGCAATCGTCGCGGCGAACTCCGTTGGCAGCGCCCAGGCTTCATCGAGCGAATTCGTGTGCAATGATTGGGTCCCGCCCAGCGCCGCGGCGAGCGCTTGAATCGCGGTGCGCACCACGTTGTTGTACGGCTGTTGAGCAGTCAGCGAGCATCCCGCGGTTTGCGTGTGGAATCGCAGTGCCCAGGAGCGCGGATTCTTTGATTTGTAGCGTTCGACCATGGCTTTGTGCCAGATGCGGCGCGCGGCGCGGTACTTGGCGATCTCCTCGAAGAAATCATTGTGCGCGTTAAAGAAAAAGGAAAGCTGCGGCACAAATTGATCCACGTCGAGACCCCGGCGCATTCCCCATTCGACGTATTCCATGCCATCGCGCAGTGTGAAGGCCAGTTCTTGAATCGCGGTCGAGCCGGCCTCGCGGATGTGGTAGCCGCTGATTGAAATGGTGTTGAATTTGGGTGTGTTTTTTACCCCGAATTCGAACGTGTCGATCACCAGCCGCATGGAGGGTTCCGGCGGGTAGATGTATTCCTTCTGCGCGATGTATTCCTTCAATATGTCGTTTTGGAGCGTGCCGGAGATTTTCTTCCAGTCCACGCCCTGCTTTTCAGCCACCGCCAGATACATCGCCCAAATGATCGCCGCCGGCGAATTGATGGTCATGGAGGTGGTGACATTCGCCAGCGGAATCTTGTCGAAGAGCACCTCCATATCGGCGAGCGAACTGATGGCCACGCCGCACTTGCCGACCTCTCCTTCCGAGAGAGGGTGATCGGAGTCGTAGCCCATTAGAGTGGGCAAATCGAAGGCCGTGGACAGGCCTGTCTGGCCCCGTCGGAGCAGATAGCGGAAGCGTTGGTTGGTGTCTTCGGCTGTTCCAAAGCCCGCGAACTGCCGCATCGTCCACAGCCGGCTGCGGTGCATTGCGGAATGAATGCCACGGGTATACGGGGGCTCACCAGGGAAACCTAGATCCCGGTCAGCATCCCAATTCGTCAGATCCGCTCTGGTATAGAGCCTGCGAATCGGATGCCCTGAAATGGTCGTGAATTCGGGCTGTCTCTCGGGGCTTTTTTCCAGCGTGGGCCGTAGGGTGTTCTTCTCCCAGGCTTGTTCTTTGGCGGTGGGCGCCCGATCTAGTGAAGACGTCTCGGTCGGAGGCGCGGCTTGCGTGGTGCCCTCGGATGGTTCGCTCATGCTCATGGCCCCCGGTAGGGATTCGAAAAAGCGGGTCGCGACATAACCAAGATTAATGCTATGCGAAAGGCCAGGAAGGGGCAAGAGTGCCGTGGATTTGGTGCGAAAAACTACGCGGAGCACGAGCAGAACAAAAAACGGCCCGGGCGAGCACGCCCGGGCCGGCGGAAAAAATTGCCTGCGAGAATTACCTTTGGCCGGCGTTGAAAGAAAGCTTCTCCGTACCAACCACTTGACCGTGCAACGTGCCGGGAATGAGCGTCTCGCGCTCGACTTCTCCGGTCTTGCCATCGGCGATGGAGACGCGATTGACTTCGAGTGTGCGTCCCACGGCGCGCTCGTAGTTGGCCTTGGCTTCGGCGAGATTGGCCAAGGCCCGCAGCTCCGTGCCCTGGGCGTTGATTAGGTCGCGTTGGGTCTGAATGACCAGGTATACGGTCGATGCGCCGAGCTGATACTTCTTCTGCTCCGCATCAAACGTTTGCTGCTGCAGTTCGCGCGCCTTGCTGGCGGCATCGACCTGGGCGCGGTCTTGGGTGAGCGCGATGTAGGTATTGCGCACGTCGAGCAGCGCGGCGTTCTTCATTTGCTGCAACTGCGCCTCGAGCCAACGCTGCGTTAGAATAGCGCGCTGGTTGTCGGCTTGCGCGGAGCGGTTACGGATAGGGATCTGCACGTTCAGGGACACTTGATAGTCCGGGAAATTATTGTGAAGCGCGGAACTCATGGCGTCGCCGAAGCCGGCCTGCACAGTGCCATTCGGTGTGAATTGCGTGGCGGGAAGAAACGGTCCGCCCGGAATCGGCTTCCCACTCGCGTCTACAACTGGAGCCCCTGCGATCGCCGCAGTGGTGAACGTTGCCTGGTTGCCGGCGAGTCCAACCGTGCTGTATTGCGCGGTAAGGGTCGCCGTTGGTAACAGGGCATTGCGGGTGGCTTGGACGTCGATCGCTCCGTTCAACAGGTTGAGCGCTTCTTCCTGCAGTTCCGGCCTCTTCGCAAATGCTTCTTTGGCGGCTTCTTCAAACAAGGGGGCCTCAATGGCTTCCGGGCGCGACGGTAGTTGTGTCGGAATAATCTCGACGTTTATGAGATTGGGCGCGAGCGGATTCTTACTGATGGCGTTCTTCAGAATCTGCTGATTCTGAAGGTGCACGGTCTGCGCCAGGATCAGGTTTTGGCGGTCGGTGGCGACTTCGGATTCGGCGCGGGTCACTTCGAGCGGGGCCATCGTGCCGATTTCCAACTGCTTCTTGTTGTCGTTGTATAACTTCTCAGCCACGGTTACGGCTTGCTGCTGAACTTTCACATTTTCCCGGGCGTAGACCAGTTCCCAATAGGCGTTGATGGTGTTCGTGACGGTGGTGATGGCCTGCTGGGTGAAGGCCCAGTCCGCGATTTTGCGGTTGTTCTTGGCGATGCGGATGTTGCGCGTGTTGACGGAACGCCCGAATCCGTTTAGCAACTGTTGCTGGAATCCCACGAAAATCGAAGATTGCACGGAAGGGTTGAACAAGTTGGCGGCCGAGGTGGAGGAAGAGCGCGTGTTGTCCCAGGCGGTGAAAAAAGTCGTTCCGGTCTGGAAACCCTGGGCAACTTGGGTGTTGAAGGTGGCTGTGTGCAGGGTCAGTCTGGCGAGCGATGAAAGCCCCGTGCCGGTACCGGAAGTCAGAGGATTGTTGACGGGGATGTTGCGGTCGTCGATGCTCAGAGTTGTGGTGATCACCGGATCGAAATTCAGCTGCGGATTGCTCGCGCTCGAACCCCCAAATACCGCGCCCGGAGTGCCGCCGCCAAAGCCTCCCGCCTTCGCCTTTAGGACGCCCGTGTCCGCGAACCAGGGGTTATAACGTTGCACCACGATGTCCATGCTATTTTCCAGCGCCAACTCCACTGCCTCTTGCATGCTTAACTCCAGTTTTCCGTCATGGATGAGCTGGTCGATGCGGGGCGAATTGGTGAGGCCAGGCGCTTCGACCTTGATTGGACTGTACGGGGCGAGGAGGTTCGGAAATGGCTTGGGCGCATGGCTATAGCTGTACTTCGCCGAGCCAAGAGAGACCGGCACGATTGGCGTGGCTGTCTTGGCGGGAGCTGCTTGCGTATTTTGCGGCGCTTCCTGCCCGAAGGCCGGGGAAACGGGCCCTCCCACGAGCGTTACGGCCAGTATGGCGGCCAACAGCGGTCGAACATACAGCGTCTTCATAGGACTCCTTATCCTCAAGATTCATCCCTCAAGGGGCTTAACTATGTTGACTCAACTCTGTAAAACGTTCGCAGAATGGAATTTGTTTCAAGAAGTTGACCGTTTTGCGGTCATCAGCGAAAACTGACGATCTCACGACCACCCACCTCTGGACGGTCAAGAAACCGTCGCGAGGGCTGCGCCGCCCCGACCGGCGAAAAAAGCAGTCTAACAGGGGCGCTCTTCCTTGACAACGCGGAGAGCGGCGGCTAGGCTGCTGACATTTCGACGCTTAGGAGTTACCAGCGGTTGAGCCCAATGCTAAAACGTGAAGAATTGCTGAAACTGTTTGAGACGGCGGGCGCCATCCGCCATGGGCATTTTGAGCTGTCCAGCGGCCTGCACAGCGCCACCTACGTCCAGTGCGCGCTTGTCTTGCAATATCCGCGCTTCGCCGAGAAGCTCGGGCAGGCGCTGGCGGCTCTGTTTTCCGACGTTAGGATTGAGGCGGTTGTCTCACCAGCCATAGGGGGCCTGATCATCGGGCAGGAAGTTGCTCGGGCGCTGCCTGAGGTGAAGGGTTCACTCGGTAGTGGCACGCCGGCGCTTTTTGTGGAGCGCGATGCCAGTGGCATGATGACCTTGCGGCGAGGTTTCTCGCTCACTCCCAACCAGCATGTTCTCGTTGTTGAAGACGTGTGGACTACTGGGGGCTCCACTCAGGAAACGATTCGGGTCGTGGAAGAGGCCGGGGCCCGCGTTGTTGCTGCCGGTGCATTGATCGATCGGAGCGGCGGGAAGATCGACTTCGAAGTGGAAG
>Ga0179587_10001378_pt1 | contig 10976 bp, 9 predicted proteins | sample CZODoug2_1_08_16_FD_185932 | JGI IMG/M metagenome (GOLD analysis project Ga0179587, IMG submission 185932) | Vadose zone soil fungal communities from Angelo Coast Range Reserve, California, USA - CZODoug2_1_08_16fungal | ecosystem: Environmental > Terrestrial > Soil > Vadose zone | place: USA...
GAGCGTAACGTTCCGCGAGCCGGCAAGCACGCGGCGTAAATCAGCTATCGTTTGAACTATTTGCACGACCTGTCAAAAACCATGAATCTTGTCATCCGGAAACCGGCCCGATTTCACGTCCGTCACGTATTGTCGGACCGCAAGTTCGATACTCGCGCTTCCGTCCATGAAGTTTCGCACGAATCGGAACGGATCGCCGCGCGTCACGCCCAGCATGTCGTGTAGTACCAGCACCTGGCCGCTACAGCCGGCGCCGGCGCCAATGCCGATGGTGGGTATTGACAACTGCTGCGTGAGATCGCGTGCCACGCCGGCCGGAACCATCTCGAGGACCAGAAGGCTGGCTCCGGCGGCGGCCAGTTCTTCAGCATGTTCTCGCAGCACGCCGGCAGCCGCCTCATCGCGGCCCTGCACACGGTAGCCCAGGGCATTGACGGACTGCGGCGTAAACCCGAGGTGTGCGCAAACCGGGATTCCGCGCTCGACGAGGCTGCGCACGATCGGCGCCGTCCATCCGCCGCCCTCCAGCTTCACCATATGGGCGCCGGCTTGCAGCAACTGCACAGCATGTCGCAGGGCGACTTCCGTCGACTCCTGGTAACTCCCGAAAGGCATATCCGCGATCACCCACGCCGTGCGATTTCCTCGAACGACGCACGCAGTATGGTAAGCCATGTCGTTCACCGACACGCCGAGGGTGCTCGGGTGGCCCTGCAGGACCATGCCGAGCGAATCGCCGACCAACAGCGCATCAATACCGGCATCATCAAGCAGGCGCGCGAACGCCGCGTCATAACAGGTCAGGACGGCGATTTTCTCGCCATTCGCCCGCATCTCGCGAAGGCGGTGCAGGGTGACGGGCTTGCGGCTGCTCATATGGCTATTGTGATACAAACCACGGGCAAGCGGATACAGCCGATCTAACTAAACATGGGTCAGATTCGTGGCGACGCGCAGCGCCTCCCGCAGCTGATTGAGCTTCGGCGGCTTACCGAGTACGCGATCCACGTGCGCCGGCACCTCTCCCTCCGCTATCAGACGCTGACCCCAACCCGTGAGCAGAATGACGGGAGTCGAGGGCGACAGGTCCTTTATGGCGCTGGCCACTTTACGGCCGTCGACGTACGGCATGCCCAGATCGGAAATCACGACCGCAAACGCCGCGCCTCGTTGCAGATCGGCGCGGAAGAAATCTATCCCGTCCTGCCCGCCGTTCGCTGTGGTCACTTCGTGGCCATCTCCTTCCAGAATGTCGCGCAATGATTTGAGCAGCAGCGGATCATCATCCACGACCAGAATGCGCAAGCGCGGCAGCGACGGCAAAGGCGCAGCGGACTCGCTCGCGAGCGGTGTGCTCGCGGATCGGCGCGAGAAGCTCAAGCGCACGGTCGTGCCTATTCCGTCCATGCTGCGAATATCGATGTCCGCGCTGTGCCGCTGTACCATGCCGTAGACCATCGCGAGCCCCAAACCCGTGCCGCGCTCCCCCTTGGTCGTAAAAAACGGTTCCAGACAATGGAGGCGAGTGTCCTCGTCCATGCCTATCCCGGTATCGCAAACCTCGACGTAGATGCCGGCGTCATCCGGCGCGCTGCCCGTGCGGAGGGTCATGACCCCACCGGCCGGCATCGCGTCGATGGCATTGAACATCAAGTTGGTGAGCGCGTCGCGTACCTCGCTCTCGACGCCCATGAAGTCGGGCAACTCCGTCAACAGGTCGCGCTCGATCTGAATGACCACGCCGATTTGTTGCGGAATGTCGCTCCAGCGCGCACGCGTCAGATCGATCACCTGCTCCACGAGTCGATTCATCTGAATCGGCGCGAGCGCCAGCTGCGGGTCGCGGTGCCGGTAGAACTCGCGCATGCGCGCCACAGTCTGCGCGACGTCGTCGATAGCGCGCTGAATGACCTGCAGGTATCCGCGGCTCCGCGCGCTGAGTTGCTTCTCGCGCTCGAGCAGCGCGTCCGTGTACAGTGCCATCGGCGAGAGGGCGTTGTTGATGTCGTGCGCGATACCGCTGGCCATCTCTCCAAGTGCGCGCAGCCGCTCCTGCTGCAGGACGGCCTGCTGCGTTTGGCGCAGATCATCGTAGGCGCGCTGCAAGGCGCCATGAATCTCTGCCTGGTTGGCGGCCAGTGCGACGTGTTCGCTCAGCTGCCGCAGGAATTCGCATTCGCCGCTGCTGAAGCTGTGCGGCGCGCGGCGCGCGGCGATCAGCACGCCGAACACCTTGCTTTCGACCAACAGGGGCGCCGCGACCATCGCCCGCAAGCCGCCGCGGGCAAGCTGCTGCGGAAACGGAAACGCCAGCTGGTCGATATCGGGTTCATAGACTAACTTCCCGCTCACGCAGCGCGCGAGACCATTCTGGTCGACCGCGATGCGCGCCTTCTCCGGAAGGCCGAGCTCCATCGCCAGCGCCTCGCTGCCGAGGCCCACGCTCACGACCGTGAGCAATTCGGTGCCCGAGTCATGCAAAAAAACACAGCCGAAGTCGATAGGCAAGTCGTCTTCCAGGCTGCGAATCACGACTTGGAGGATGCTGGGCAAATCCAGTCTTTGTCCAATCGCCCGCGTGATCTGACCGAGCAGCTCCAGCCGTGCCAGCTGCATCAGCTGACTTTGCTCGGCGCGCTTGCGTTCGGATATGTCGCGTGCGATCTTCGATGCGCCGATGACTTTCCCTTGGGCGTCCCTGATCGGTGAAATCGTCACCGCGACATCGATGTAGGTCCCGTCCTTCCTGACTCGCACGGTTTCGAAGTGGTCGACGCTCTCCCCGCGCGCAATTTTCGCGAGAATCTCGGTCTCTTCGTCGCGCAGCTCCTTCGGAAACAACATCAGCATCGGCCGACCGATCGACTCCGCCGCCGAGTAGCCGAAGAGCTGCTCGGCGCCGCGATTCCAGCTCGTGATAACCCCCTGCAGTGTTTTCGACATGATGCCGTCGTCCGAGGATTCGACGATCGCGGCATACCGAGCGCGCAGCGCTTCTTGGCGTCGGCGCTCGGTGATGTCCCGTATGAATCCCGCGAACAGAGGCGGGCCTTCCCCGGGCATGCGATTGATGCTCAGCTCGACCGGCAACAGCGTGCCGTCGGCGCGCTGCCCCGTGAGTTCGATCCGCTTGCCGAACACGGCGGCCTCACCCGTCGCCAGGTAGCGGGCCAGTCCTCGGCTGTGTTGTTCGCGCCAGGCAGGGGGGATGATGGTATCCGCCAGGGTTTGGCCAATGGCGTCGCCCCGGCTGAGCCCAAAAATGCGCTCGGCAGCCGGATTGAACTCGACGATGCGGCCCTCGTGGTTCATCGTGACCAGGCCATCCAACGCCGTGTCGACAATCGCGCGCATGCGCTCGTAGCTGAGATGGAGCTCAGCGGTCCTATCGACGATGCGACGCTCCAGTTCCTCGTTCAACTGCGCGAACTGCTGTTCGGCCCGAATACGCTCGAGCATGTCCGACGCGGCCATTTCCATCAGCGCCAACAACAGGATCAGGAGGGCGGCGATCTTGCCCAAGTGAGCGATCATCGCGGCCGTGTCGTGGGGGGCACGCGAGTAGAGCATCGAGCAATGAGCGAGGACCAGCACCGCCGCCATCAGTGCCAGCGCGGGCAGTATCCGCTCGGCCGAACGCCTGAGCCAGCAAGCCAGACTGATCAGCGCCCAGAGCGGCGGCACGAGGATGAGGGTAGGCCGCGTAATCCCCAATACACCGGGCGGTGTGTAGCGCGGCAGTGAAATGAACACCGCAAACAGGCCGGCACTGCCTAGGATCAACGCCGGTGCAAGCCAAGGCGCGCGTTGCCGACCGCGAGACAGCAGCCAAATCGAGTACCCCACACCGAGCGGCAGAATGAATCCGGCGATCGGCCACGTCGCCGGCCGCAGTACCGCCTGCGACTGCGCAATCAGCGCGAAAGGACCGGACCAGTCGATGGTGACCAACACATGGACCAGCTCCGCCAAGAATGCGATGCCGAAGCTGATCGCCACCCAGATGGGAAAGGGGCTCTTGGCACGCGCACCCAGGTCGCGAAGAAGCAGCGCCAGCAGCCCGGATAACAGGCACATTCCCGTGTCCAGAATGAGGTGCAAATTCGGATAGTCGCGGTGGCCGACGGCAAAGAGGGCCGCGCTGAGAATCACGAGCACCAGCAGCGTCCCGAGCACGTTTCTCGACAACTTCATCGGGACTTTATGCCGCATCAGTGCGGCATCGTCCACTATTTCGAGTCAAACGTAACGGGGCCCCGGCGCGGAAATCCAGCGGCGTTCAACTCGACCTCAGAAAATCCAAGGTCAGCGCGTCGAACTCGCCGCCGTAATACTTGTCGATGGCGCCCGTGAAAATTGGATCATCCGGGCAAACCTGGGCGAACAGCGTCATCGATGAGCGGAACTTCAGATCGTCCGGAGTTCCGAGAATCTGCCTGATCCCGCGCCCCGCGATCGCGTTCACCAGCGACGTGCACTCGCGGAGGCGCGGCCCGAGGATGGGGTGCGCCGCATAGGCCGCAGCCTCCTCACGCGAAGATATGGCGAATTGCCGTGCGGTGGCGCTGCGTCCCAGCCCATCGAACTGCGGAAAGATGAACCAAATCCAGTGACCGGTCTTTCGGCCGGCGCGCAGCTCCGAGCGGACTTCGTCGAACATTTCACTCTGCGCATCGACAAATCGCTGAAGACGATGGATGTCGGTCACCTCCCTCCTCCTCGACCACGCCCGTGTGACCGCCAGGGCGGCGGCTCCCCCGGCGGACGTCCCCGCCGTTAACATCCACGCCGCGGAACCGACGCACAAGGGACACACGTCACGCGGCCTTCGCCATGGCTGCAACGCGCTCCCAGGTGGTTGCGCGCATGCTTGGCCGCGCATTCATTCTATCCCGCCACCGCCGGATATTGGGAGAGTTCGCCGTGAGCGGCTCCCACTCCGGCGTTGCAGCAAAGAAATCCAATTGCGGAGCCAGGAGCACGTCGGCCAAGGTGAACGATTCGCCGACGAAAAACGCACTGTCGCCCAAAAGGCGCGACAGCTCGCCGAACACGACGTGGGCCTTCGGCATCGCCGCGGCGATGGCGTCCTCGTCCGAATCCAACCCCATGAGACGCGGACGGATGATGCGCTGAAAAGCGATGACGTTCGCAACGCCCTGGAACAGGTACCAATCGTTGACGTTCATCAGCTGATCCATGCGCGCGGCGGCCTGCGGATTCGCGGGAGTGAGCTTAGGCTCCGGCAGCACGCGATCCACGTACCGCACGATCGCGGCAGTCTCGTACAGCATGAAGCCACCGTGCTCCACATAAGGCACCCTGCCGAAAGGGTGGCAGGCGAGATGCTCCGGAGTTCGACCAGTTCCCGGCGCGACGGGCACGAATCGATAGGGCGCGCCTTTTTCCTCCAGGGCGACCAAGACCGCCCGGCCAAAGGGACTGCCGGGGACGCTATGAATGACAAACTCGCTCATATGAATAGCTCCTTCATTGGTTCCGTAGTGATCAATTGGTTCTTCAATGACGAGGATCGCTGCCCGTCGCAACCTCCTTCGCAAACAGCTCGAGCAACCCGGGCCAGCCGCCGTCGACGCCCTTGCGCATCGTTTCGCCATCCGCCACGCCCATGCGTTCGAAGTTTCGATGCTCGAGTTCCACTCGCGTGCCGCCGGCCGTGTCGGCCACGAACCGTACTTCCACTTCCGACGCCAGCGCGACGCGGGCATCCGGTTTCCATTGAGCGCTGACTTCCCAGCTCACGACGAACCGCTGCGACGGCTGCCAGACGCTGACATGACCGACCACCGCCTCGGACCCGTCCTCGCACTTCGAGTACCAGCGGCCGCCCACGAAAGGTTCAATGATGGATTCCCGGATCGGCGCGGTGCCGATGTTATGAGTCTTCGGCCACCAGCGATCGAGCCCGGCGGTGAATACAGCGAAGGCTCTTTCCGGCGTTGCCTGCACGACGATGGTTTTGCGCACCGGCGCAATGCTGATGGTTCGATTCACGGCTTCTTCCCTCCTCCGGGTTTCTTGGGTTTTTCCACTTCTTTCCTGAACGCCTCGAGAGCGTCGTCCCAAAACTGGTCGAGCCAACGCCGCAGTTCGCCGAGGCCTTCCGGGTCGATGTAGTAGACGCGGCGTGCGCCTTCCGGCTTGTCGTTCACCAAGCCGGCCATTTTCAGGGCCTTGAGATGCTGCGATACGGCCGGGCGGCTCACCGGCAGCTCGGCCGCGAGGTCGCCGACCGAAGCGGGGCCGGAGCGCAGCCGCTCGAACACGCGGCGGCGGGTGGGATCGGCGAGTGCGGTCAGTGTGTTTGCGTAAGCCATGACTTACGGTAAGCCATAACTTACCGATTGTCAATCACCCTTCTCGGGCGACCTAAATCGCCTTGGCCGCCTTGGTCAGCCTGGTCACTTTCGTCGCTTGTCCGCAGAACCGCCGGGAGCAGGACGTTCTATCGGCACAGATGATCCAAGCCGGCGAGAATCCGAATCCACCCGCGGACTGAGTCGCTTGCGTGGTCGGCGGTGCATTACCCCTGGGCGTGACGAATTAGGCGGCATCCGCCGCCTCGCGACGCCGCTGCCGCTCCTCGGCCTCGCGCCGCTCGTCTTCAATCTGATTGAGTACGGCGTCCACGTCCGGCGCGGAGAGGTCGCGGGCGAACCGTCCCGTCAATACGGATTCCGGCCCAAGCTCGCCGGCTTCATACAGTTTCCAGATCTCGAGTGCGTATTCCGTTTCCAGCAACTCGGGCGCCGCGCCCCCGAATGCCGTACGCATGTTATTGACGTCACGCTCCAGCATGGCGAACGCGTTGTTGTTGCTGGCCGCGTTGACGGCCTGCGGCAGATCGATGATGACCGGCCCGGTGCTGTCCAGCAGGACGTTGAACTCGGAAAGGTCGCCATGGATCAAGCCGGCACAGAGCATTCGCACGATTTGAACGATCATGAAGGCATGCCACTCCCGCGCTTGGATAGCAGTGATCTCCACGTCGTTCAGCCGCGGCGCCGGATCGCCGCCCGCGTCCCGCACCAGTTCCATCAAGAGCACGCCTTCGTGCACCAGGTAGGGGGCGGGGACGCGCACGCCGGCACCGGCCAAACGGAACAAGGCGTCCACCTCGGCGTTCTTCCATTCCTCCTCCTGAACCCTGCGGCCGTGGCGTCCGCGTCTTCCCATGGCGCGCGCATCACGGCTGCTGCGAGTCTTGCGCCCCTCCTGGTACTGCGCGAGTTTGTGAAACCCGCGTTGCTCGGCCTCCTTGTAAACCTTGGCGCACCTCACCTCGCCGCCGCAGGCGACGATGTATACCGACGCTTCCTTGCCGCTCTTGAGGCGGCGTACTACGGTGTCGACCATGCCGTCATCGATCAGCGGCTGCAAGCCCTTGGGGATTTTCATTCCCCATTGTAAAGGGAATTCTGTGCCTCGGCTGGGCGAACGCCGCCAACTGCTACACTCGCGCCATGTCCATAAGGCTTTTCGGCGGCATACGGCCGCTCGACCGCAGCAGGGTCTTGCGCGATGTTTTCGCCGGTGCAAGCGCCGCCTCGATCAACATTCCGCAGGTTCTCGGCTACGCCCGTATCGCGGGCGCGCCGGTGGTCACCGGGCTCTACACGTTGCTGCTTCCGCTCGTGGCATTTGCGGTTTTCGGCTCCTCCCGCCATCTGATCGTCGCCGCCGACTCGGCGACCGCCGCGATCTTCTCCAGCTCCCTGTCGCAAATGGCGGCGCAGGCCGGAGAACGCTACATGGCATTGGTCGGAATGGTGACGCTGCTGACCGGCGGCCTGCTGCTCGTGGCGCGGCTCTTCAAGCTGGGGTTCCTTTCGGACTTCTTGTCGCGCACGGTTCTGGTCGGGTTCCTCGCCGGCGTCGGACTGCAGGTTGCCACCGCCATGCTCGGCGACATGTCCGGCGTCGCGGTGAATTCGCGTTACTCGATCGTTCGCGCGTGGGAAGTCCTGGATGGCCTACGTCAACCCAATCTGTCCACTCTGGCGCTGTCCGCGCTCGTCGCGGGCGGCATTCTGCTTGGAAATCGCTTTGCGCCGAGGGTGCCTCTCGCGTTGATTGCAGTCGTCGCGGCGATCGCAGCCAGTGCAAAGTTCGACTTCGCCCACCAAGGCATCGCGGTCATCGGCGCCGTTCCGGGCGGACTCCCGATGATTCGTCTGCCGCGCGTGACCGCAAGCGATATTCTCGCATTGCTTCCTGTCGCAGCCTCATGCGTCGTGGTGATCATTGCCCAAAGCGCCGCGACCTCCCGGGCATTCTGTCTGCGCTATCAGGAAGCCGACGATTCGGACGCGGACATTCTCGGTCTTGCCGCCGCGAACACCGTTGCGTCGCTCAGCGGCACCTTCGTCGTCAACGGCAGCCCCTCGCAAACGGCGATGGTGGATCGCATGGGCGCTCGAAGTCAGATCGCCCAACTGGCCTTGGCGGCCGTCGTGCTGGTGGTGCTGCTGGCCCTCACCGGCCCGCTCGAGTATCTGCCGCGCTGCGTATTGGCCGCCATCGTCTTCTCGATCGCGGTGAGCATGATCGACGTCGCACGACTGCGGGCCATTCGGCGCGAGAGTCCCGGCGAGTTCTATCTCGCGCTCACGACGGCCGCGACGGTCGTCGCGCTCGGCGTGGAACAGGGCATTTTGCTGGCGATAGTCCTGTCCTTGTTCAGGCACGTTCGTCACAGCTATCGCCCGCATACCATGATGCTCGCGCCCGACGCTGCGGGGATGTGGCTGCCCGTTCCCGCCACACCGGGGAAGATCACCGCGCCCGGGCTGATCGCCTACCGTTTCGGCGCCGATCTTTTTTACGCCAATGCGAACCGTTTTACCGATGAAGTGCGGGCCCTGGTGCGGCACGCACCCACACCGGTTCGGTGGTTCATCGTCGATTGCAGCGCGATCACCGATATCGACTACTCCGCCGCCCAAGTCATGCGCGACCTGCTCGATGAATTCGCGCCGCGGGAGATCACGGTGCTGTTCGCGCGCGTCAACCCTTACATGCGTGCCGACATGGACCGGCATTGCCTCACGCCGGTGGTCGGCGAAAAGCGAATATTCGGGACCCTGCACGAAGCTCTCGCCGCGGTGGGCAGCGGTCGACCCGCACCGCTCCCGGGGAAGATCGAGCCCGTCTGAATTTCGCGCCTTCTCTGCCGGTACACTGCGGCTTCGGTTACAGACTATCGCGGGAAATATTCTTGATGTTCAATATGGCGTTAACTTCCGAGGTTTGCCATGCGTACCGAGGTTTGCCATGCGTGCCTATGAAATTGCCGCCGGCAGCAGCTCTCTCGAAGGTCTTCGGCGTTGCGAACGGCCCGACCCCTCGCCGCTGCCGCACCAGATACTCGTGCGCGTGAGAGCGGCATCATTGAACTATCGCGACCTCTTGATTGCGAGGGGCCACTACATGGGGGGCACGGTAGGTTCCAGCACCATTCCGCTGTCGGATGGCGCCGGTGAAGTCGTCGCCATCGGAGCGTCCGTCACCCGCTTTCGGGTCGGCCAACGCGTGGCCGGTACATTTTTTCGCGGCTGGATCGACGGTGCGCCGCCGCGCCGGCCGCTGATGGCCTTGGGTGCGCCGCCCGCGGACGGCGTCCTCGCCGACCTGACCGTCTTCGACGAACAGGATGCCGTGGCGGTGCCCGAACATCTGTCGTGGGTGGGCGCGGCGGCACTTCCCTGTGCCGCGGTGACGGCCTGGCGCTCGCTCGTCGACTTAGGGGAGGTGTCGCCCGGCCAAACGGTTCTCCTGCTCGGCACCGGCGGCGTGTCGATATTCGCATTGCAATTCGCGCTGCTCGCCGGCGCAAGCGTCATCATCACCTCGTCGAGCGACGCTAAACTCGAGCGTGCCCGCAGCCTCGGCGCCTCCGGTTGCATCAACTATCGCACCACCCCGGAATGGGAGCACGAAGTGCTCAAGATAACCTTCGGGCAGGGCGTCGACCATGTTCTGGACGTCGGCGGGGCAGGAACGTTGAGCCGTTCCATCGGTTCCGTGGCGGTCGGCGGCAAGATAGCGATGATCGGAGTGCTGACCGGCACGGGCGCCGCCGGTAGCCCGTACGGACTGTTGGGCAAACAAGCGAGCCTACAAGGCGTGTACGTCGGATCGCGCGGGCATTTCGAGCGCATGAATGCGGCGATCTCGGCGCACCGTCTGGAACCCATCATCGATCAGGAATTCAGCTTCGATGACGCCCCCGCCGCCTATCGCCATCTCGAGAGCGGTACGCATTTCGGCAAAGTGGCGATCCGCTTGTGAGCGGCGCGGTCACCGTTCGCGAAGCAACCTATTCGTTGCTGCGCGAGTTCGGACTGACCACGGTTTTTGGCAATCCCGGTTCCACCGAATTGCCGATGTTTCGCGATTTTCCGGATGATTTCCGCTACGTGCTGGGACTGCAGGAGTCGGTGGTGGTCGCCATGGCCGATGGCTATGCGCAGGGAAGAAGCGACGCCGCCCTCGTCAATCTGCATTCGGCCGTCGGCGTCGGCCATGCGCTGGGCAGCATCTTCACGGCGTACAAGAATCAGACTCCGCTGGTGATTACGGCAGGACAACAGGCGCGCTCCATATTGCCGTTCGAGCCCTTTCTGTTTTCCGAACAAGCCGCGCAACTGCCCAAGCCCTACGTGAAATGGAGCATCGAGCCCGCGCGCGCGGCGGACGTTCCCGCGGCCATGGCGCGCGCCTACTACGTATCGATGCAGCCGCCCCGCGGCCCCACCTTGGTGTCGGTTCCGGTCGACGACTGGGATCGCCCGTGCGTGGCCGTGGCCGGCCGTCTGGTGAGCCGTGCGGTTGCCGGGGATCCGGTGTTGCTCGCGCGCGCCGCCGATGCGCTCCGCCGCGCGCACCGACCCCTGATTGTGGTCGGCGCCTCGGTGGCGCGGGACGATGCGTGGGATGAGACCGTCGCGCTCGCT
>Ga0179587_10001379_pt1 | contig 10974 bp, 9 predicted proteins | sample CZODoug2_1_08_16_FD_185932 | JGI IMG/M metagenome (GOLD analysis project Ga0179587, IMG submission 185932) | Vadose zone soil fungal communities from Angelo Coast Range Reserve, California, USA - CZODoug2_1_08_16fungal | ecosystem: Environmental > Terrestrial > Soil > Vadose zone | place: USA...
GGGGTGTTTGATTGCTGGTCACGTCGACATGCTCAAGCCGGCAGCAGCGCGCGGAACTGGCTCGCCAGGCTCTGCGGGCGGATGCGGTTGGCGGGGTCCTGGAGCCCTTGCCGCTTGAGCCAGGCTTCGAACTCCGGCGCCGGGCGGCGACCCAGCAGGTCGCGCATAGCGAGCGCGTCATGAAACGAGGTGCTCTGATAGCCCAGCATGATGTCGTCGGCGCCCGGTATGCCCATGACGAAATTCACGCCGGCGGCAACCAGCAACGTCAGCAGCGCATCCATGTCGTCCTGATCGGCCTCGGCATGGTTGGTGTAGCAGACGTCGACGCCCATCGGCAGGCCCATGAGCTTGCCGCAGAAATGATCCTCCAGTCCGGCACGGATGATCTGCTTGCCGTCGAACAGATATTCCGGTCCGATGAAGCCCACCACCGTATTGACCAGCAAGGGTGAGAAAGCGCGCGCCACCGCATAAGCGCGCGCCTCCACGGTCTGCTGGTCGATGCCATGATGCGCATTGGCGGAAAGCGCGCTGCCTTGCCCGGTCTCGAAATACATGACGTTGGTGCCGACCGTGCCGCGCCGGAGCGAGAGTGCGGCCTCGCGGGCCTCTTGCAACAAAGCGAGATTGATCCCGAAGCTCGCATTGGCGGCTTGCGTGCCGGCGATCGATTGAAAAACCAGATCGACCGGAGAGCCCCTGTGTATGAGGCCCAGCGTCGTGGTCACATGGGCCAGCACGCAACTCTGGGTCGGGATTTCGAGCTTGCTGCGGATATCGTCGAGCATGCAGAGTAGCTCATGGGTGCGCTCGGGACTATCGGTCGCCGGATTGACGCCGATCACGGCATCGCCGGCGCCGAGGAGCAGGCCGTCCAGAGTGCTGGCCGCAATGCCGCGCCGGTCGTCGGTCGGATGATTGGGCTGCAGCCGCACCGACAGGCGGCCCGGCAGCCCCAGGGTGTTGCGGAACGAAGTCACGACCCGGCACTTGGCGGCCATCACCATGAGGTCCTGCAGCCGGCTGATCTTGGTGACGGCTGCGGCCATTTCCGGCGTCACGCCAGGGGCCAAATCTGAGAGTGCATCCGTTGTGGCCGCATCCGCCAACAGCCAGTCGCGCAATCCGCCGACCGTCAAATGGGCGATCGGCGAAAAGGCTGCCCTATCGTGGGTGTCGATGATGAGGCGGGTGACCTCGTCGGTCTCGTAAGGGACCGTCGGCTCCTCGAGAAAGGTGGCAAGCGGCAGGTCGGCGAGCGCATATTGGGCTGCCACCCGCTCCTCGCCCGATTGCGCGGCGAGTCCCGCGAGTGCGTCGCCGCTCCGCAGCGGCGCGGCCTTGGCGAGCAGCGTCGCGAGATCGGGAAAGACGTAACGCTCGTGACCGAGCGTCGCGCTGTACATGCCGTGGGTCCTCAGAGGCGATCCGGCGACAGCCACCCTAGCATCAGGCCGGACCAAACGATACGCCCGTTTGACAGACCGGCTCTGCCTTGCTGATGGGGCTGGAAAAGTCCATCTTGATTTGGGTGCGAGGCGCTCTCGGCGCACCGGGACCTTTGAGCATGGATGACGTGGTGGCCGTGCAGAAACGCAGCGCCCAGGATGCGCGGCCGCCGCTCGATTTGCAGGAGCATCTCGCCGATCTCGAGGCCAGGGGCCTGCTGGTGCGGATCGATCATCCGGTCGACAAGGATACCGAGTTGCATCCGCTGGTGCGCCTGCAATTCATCGGCGGCATTCCGGAGGCGCAGCGGCGGGCCTTCCTGTTCACCCATGTGGTCGATGGCAGCGGCCGACGCTACGACATTCCGGTCGTGGTCGGCGCCATCGCGGCGTCGCCAGAAATCTATTCGCTTGGGATGCGGCGGGAGGTCGGCGAGATCGGAGCGGCATGGATGGCCGCCATCGCCAATCCGATCCCGCCGGTGCGGGTGGGTGAGCCGCGATGCCAAAATGTCGTCATCACCGGGGATGCGCTGCGGGCGCAGAACGGCGGCCTCAAGCTCTTCCCGGTCCCGATCTCGACGCCGGGCTTCGATTCCGCCCCCTATCTGACCGCGACCCTGTGCATCACCAAGGATCCGGATTCCGGCATCCAGAATGTCGGCACCTACCGGGCTGCGCTCAAGGCCACCGACCGGCTGGTGGTCCGCATGGTGGCGCGCGCGGGCGGGGCCGGGGGCTTTCTGCATTGGCAGAAGTACAAGCAGCGCAAGCAGCCGATGCCGATCGCCATCGTGATCGGTGCCGCCCCGGTCGCGATGTTCACCGGCGCCCAGAAGCTCGCCACTGATCTCGACGAGATCGGCGTGGCCGGTGCGCTCGCCGGCCGACCGGTGCCGATCGCGAAATGCTTGAGCATCGATCTCGACGTTCCGGCCGATTCCGAGATCGTCATTGAGGGGCTGATCGATACCGAGAAGCTCGAGCCCGAGGCGCCGTTCGGGGAGAGCAACGGCTATGTGGCGCTCGAAGCCTTCAACATGCCGATGCAGGTGACCGCGATCACGCACCGGCGCCATCCGGTGTTCGCTTCCATCATCAGCCAGGTCACGCCGAGCGAATCGAGCCTGGTCAAGAAGGTGGCCTATGAGCCGCTCTATGTTGCGCATCTCAAGGATGTGCTGTCGGTGCGCGGTGTGCGGCGGGTCATCCTGCACGAGCCGCTCACCAATCTGCGTCCGGTGATCTTCGTCCAATTCGCGGCCGGCACCGCCCGCACGGAAGTCTGGCGCGGCCTACATGGTGCCGCGGCCTTTCAGGCGATCTTCGGCAAGGTGGTGATCGGGGTCAGCGAGGATATCGACCCGGCCAATCTGGATGCAATGTTGTGGTCCATCGCCTATCGCTGCAATCCGATCGATGACGTGCAGATCGCGCCCTATCACGGCGGCGACCAGGGCTCGCAATATTCAAGCAGCGCCCGCGCCTCCAAGCTCCTGATCGATGCGACCCAGAAAGGCCCGATGCCGCCGCTTGCTTTGCCGAAAAAGGAATTCATGGAGCGCGCCCAGGCGCTGTGGGCCAAGCTCGATCTGCCGCCGATTGCGCTCAAGGTCCCCTGGCACGGTTACCCGCTTGGCGATTGGATCGAGCGCTGGGACACCTACGCGGAACGTGCCGTGAGCGGCGCCTGGGAAGAGACCGGCAAGGAAACGCTCGCCCGCCAACGCACCGGCCTCAAGCCCGAAACCCCCGTGCGCAAGGTGGAGGGCTGAATCCCGCCCCCGTTTGATATTTGCACCATGAGGTGTGATTTTCGATTCGCCGCGACGCGGCGGAGACTTTGGTGATACATACTCCGCTTGGCACTGGTCACGCCCAGCCGCCGTGGCCGCAAAGTGATCTGGCCTAATCCCGCAGAGCCCATCAGCATGAAGCCGCCGCCCTTCGCTTATCACGATCCCACCATCGTGGCTGAGGCCACCGATCTGCTCGGCCGGCTGGACAATGCGCTTACGCTCGCGGGCGGCCAGTCGCTCATGCCCATGCTCAATTTTCGCGTAGTGATGCCGGATCATCTGATCGACATCAACCGCATCGCGGCGCTGTCCTATGTTTCGATCGCCGGCGGGCGCGGCCATTTTGGGGCCATGACGCGGCAGCGCGATCTCGAATTCTCGGCTGATGTCATGCGCGCCTTTCCGATCATTCCAGAGGCGCTCACCCATGTGGGCCATCGCCAGACGCGCAACCGCGGCACCTTCGGGGGCTCGCTCTGCCATCTCGATCCGTCGGCGGAACTGGTCAATCTGGCCGCCCTGCACGATGGCGTGCTGGAGGCTACGAGCCGCAGCGCGAGCCGGCGGATCGCGATGGCGGATTGGGTCGCCGGCATCATGACCCATTCGCTCGCGCCGGGCGAGCTCTTGACCGACATCGAGCTACGGGCCTGGCCGCAAACGCATGGCTACGCGTTCGAGGAATTCGCCCGCCGTCATGGCGACTTCGCCATCGCGGCAGTCGGCTGCCTGATTGATCTCGCGCCGGACGGCACCATCGCGGAGGCGGCATTGTGCGTATCGGGTCTGGGACCGGCGCCGGTTCGGGTCGTCAGGGCCGAGCGTCTGCTCAAGGGCGAGTTGCCGTCGCACGAAGCCTTTCGGGCTGCCGCCGTCGAAGCCGAATCCCTTGAAGCCGCAACCGACGTCTATGTGAGCGGCGCCTATCGCAAGCATCTCGCCCGCGTGCTGACCTATCGGGCGCTCGAGCGCGCGGTCGCGCGTGCCAGCGACCGGAGGGCCGCATGAGCGATCGGCGCCGCGTCAAGCTCGCCGTCAATGGCAATGAGGTTGAGCGCGAGGTCGAGACCCGGATGACGCTCGCCGATTTCCTGCGCCTCGAGCTGGATCTGACCGGCACGCATCTCGGCTGCGAGCACGGCATCTGCGGCGCCTGCACGGTGCTGCTGGACGGGCAGAGCGTGCGCTCCTGCCTGATGCTCGCCGTGCAGGTGAACGGCCGCCAGGTCACCACCGTGGAGGGGCTGGCGCGCGCCGACGAGCTCAGCCAACGGGCATTCTGGGAGAATCATGGGCTGCAATGCGGCTTCTGCACGCCCGGCATGCGCACGACCCTGACCGAGTTCCTCGCGCACAATCCGGGTCCGACCGAGGCGCAGGTGCGCGACGCGGTCTCCGGCAATATCTGTCGCTGCACCGGCTATCAGTCGATCGTCGCATCGGCGCTTGCCGCCGCCCGCGCGATCCGCGCAGCAAAAGGGCAAAGCTGATGGGTTGGTTCGGCGCCAGCATCAAGCGCAAGGAAGATCCGGCTCTGCTGACCGGACGCGGCCGCTATGTGGACGACATCAAGCTGCCCGGCATGCTCCATGCCATGGTGCTGCGCAGCCCCCACGCCCATGCGGGCATCCGCGGCTTCGACAAGCGCGCCGCGCTCGCTCTGCCGGGTGTGCGTGCGGTCTTCACGTTCTCCGATCTGCCGCCGTCCATGCAGCGGCAGACCGTACCGCTCCTGGTCCCGAGCCCGGCCATCAAGCAGGCCTCTATGCCGTACTGTCTCGCCAAGCACGAAGCCTGTTTTGTCGGCGAGCCGATCGCGATCGTGGTGGCTGACAGCCGCTATTTGGCCGAGGACGCGGCCGCGCTGGTCGATGTGGATTTCGAGCCGCTGCCGGCGGTGTCCGATTGCGTCGCGGCGCTGGCGGCCGGCGCCCCGCTCGCCCATCGGGATGCATGTTCCAATCTCGCCGCCGTCATCCCGGTCAATGTCGGGAACGCCGAGGCTGCTTTCGCGCAGGCGCCGCACGTGTTCCGCGAGCGGCTGTTCCAGCATCGCGGTGGGCCCTTCTTCCTGGAGTGCCGCGGCATGATCGCGGTCCCGGACCCGATGGCGGACGCGCTCACCATTTACGTTTCCTCGCAAGGCCCGCATCGGCACAAGCGGGTCCTCTTGGACCTGCTCGACTGGGCAGATCATCAGTTGCGCATCGTGACCCCGGACGTAGGCGGCGGTTTCGGTCCCAAGGGCAGCTTCTATGCCGAGTATGGCGCGCTCGCCGCGGCCGCCCTGGCGCTGCGGGCGCCCATCAAATGGATCGAGGACCGCCACGAGAACTTCCTCTCCACCCAGCAGGAACGCGATCAGCATTGGGACATGGAGATCGCGGTCGACCCGCAGGCCCGCATCCTGGGCGTGCGCGGAACCCTCACCCACGAGGCCGGCGCCTATATGCCGTGGGGGGTGGTGCTGCCCTGGATCGCCGCCACTTCGGTGCCGGGTCCCTATGTGATTCCGAGCTTTCATCTCGATGTGGCGGTCGCCTTCACCAACAAGGTGCCGACCTCGCCGGTGCGCGGCGCCGGACGTCCGCAGGCGGCCGTAGTGATGGAGCGCCTGATGGATCGCGTCGCCCATGAATTGAAGCTCGATCGCGCCGAGGTGCGGCGGCGCAATTTCATCAAGCCGGCGCAGATGCCGTACAAAGTCGGCATCATTTTCCGCGATGGCCGTCCGGTGACCTACGACAGCGGCGACTACCCGACCTGCCAGCGCAAGGCGCTGGATGCGGCCGACTATGACGGCTTTGCGGCCCGCCAGGCGCAGGCGCGGGCGCAGGGGCGCTATATCGGAATCGGCATCGGCAACGCGGTGGAAGCGACCGGCCTCGGCCCCTATGAGAGCGCGACCGCGCGCGTGTCGACCACCGGCAAGCTCAGCGTCTTTACGGGCGCGACTCCGCAGGGTCAGTCGCACAAGACCACGCTCGCCCAGATCGCCGCCGACCAACTCGGCGTCACGCCCGACGACATCACCATCGTGACCGGCGACACCGCCGCGACCGCGCTCGGGGTCGGCTCCTTTGCGGCTCGCACCGCCGTCAATGCCGGATCGTCGGTGCATCTCGCCGCCAAGGAGCTTTCACACAAGATCAAGCAATTCGCCGCCGACATGATGGAGGCGGCCGAGGCCGACATCGTGCTGGAGGACGGCCATGCCAAGATCGCTGGTTCCGACATCAAGCGCAGCTTCCGTGAGATCGCGGCCCGCGCGGTCGGCATGCCGGGCTATTCCATGGCGGGCGGTCCGACGCCGGGCCTTGAGGCGTCGAGCCACTTCACGCCCGATCAGTCGACCTATTCCAACGGCACCCATGTGGCCGAGGTCGAGGTCGATATCGAGATCGGCAACGTGAAGATCCTGCGCTACGTGGTGATGCACGATTGCGGACACGTGATCAATCCGATGGTGGTGGAAGGCCAGGTCATCGGCGGTGTCATTCACGGCGTCGGCAATGCGTTCTTCGAGCGCATGCTCTATGACGATCAGGCGCAACCGGTGTCCACGACTTTCGGCGAATATCTGCTGCCGCTTTCGACCGATTCACCTCATGTGGAGGTGCTGCACATGACGACGCCGAGCCCGCTCAATCCTCTCGGGCTCAAGGGCGCCGGCGAAGGCGGCACCATCCCGGCCATCGCGGCGCTGCTGTCGGCGGTCGAGAACGCGCTCGAACCGTTCGGCGTTCATATCGCGGAGGCGCCGCTGACGCCGGAGCGGATCGTCGCGCTCATTGGCGAGGCCGCGCGCGGCCGCACGCGCTGAACAAGAAACCGATCAAGAAGAAGAACGGCGACCATGGGCGATCTCCGCTATTTCGAGCAACTGACATTCGGTTTCAAGAACGCCCTGGTGATCCTCGATGTCGATGGGACGATCGTGGCGGACTGCGGGCATGACGCGTCCGGCGCGGTGATCGCGCGGGTGCGCGCATTGCAGGCGGCCGGCAACGAAATTCGCCTGTGCTCGAACAGCCGCCGCGGCGACTATGCGGCGCGGCTCGAGCATCTGGCGTCGCAACTGGAGGTCGGGGTGTGTCCGGTTTCGTTTCGCAAGCCGAGCACGCTCGCGATTTCGGGCCTCGAGCGCAACGGCCGGGAGCTCGTGGTCATCGGCGACAAGGACCTGACCGACGGGCTGCTGGCCCGCCGTATCGGTGCCCGTTTCATCAAAGTGCTGCGCAAGCTCGATCCGGCCGATCGTCTCGCGTCGCGCGTGGCGAACCTGATCGACAATGTGTTTGGGCCGCCCGCGATCTTCCTGTGGGACGCGCTGAGCGGGATCTCAATTCGTTTATGAATGAGCATCGAGTTGGCCTGGAAATCCTTGCCCCAAGTGGGCCGAACTCCCTCTCCTCGCGAGTGGGGCGAGGGACGCTGAGCGCTGCGGCGCCTGCGTCCCGGCTTCGGCTGCTCCATGCTGCCACTCCGGCGTGTCGAGATTGAAGGGCGGCGTAAACTTCTTCTCGTTGACGAGAAAATAAAATGCCTGATCTGTGCAATCCGGTCCGACTAAGATAATTTTCTTTTTTTCGCTCGAGCATTGCGCGCGCGCACACCAAAGCTATTCTTCTTTGGGAAGAATTTGGGAAGAACCGCCGGCGCAAACCGGGCGCATGATCATGCAACGCATGGGAGGTTCGACATGTCAGTCGCCACCGAATCCGCACGCTGGCCCGGCACGGCGCAACCCGAGCCTCGGATCACCGAAGATTGGCTGTCCGTTTGGATCGGTCTTGCCATCTTCGTCTTGGCCCTCGGGATGCTCGGCGGTGTTGATCTGCTTGGTTGGGTCGTGAGCACGTCGGTGTGGATTGACCCGAGCCTCGCGCTTGGCAGTGTTTCCAGGGCCTATGCCCAACTCGGCGGTGCCGGCGCTTTGGTCGTCACCTATGTGGCTCTGCTCGCCGTGCTCACGGCGGCGGCGGCCGCTCTCGACCTCGATGTGAAGCGGTTCGCCGTCGCCTTCACGGCCGTCTTCGCTTTGGCCTATGCGAGCTGGATCATCGGCAGCTACGCTTATGTGGCCGCGGTCACTCCGGCCGAGCAGCAAAAATTCGGCATCGGCTGGTCGTTGAAGCTGACCAACGAGGGCGGCTACGTGGTCGCTCTGTTGGCCGGCCTGATCATAGCCAATTTCTTTCCGCGCTTGGCCGAGTGGCTCAAGGAAGCGATCCGGCCCGAGCTCTATATCAAGATCGCGATCGTGATCCTGGGCGCGTTTTTGGCTGTAACCGCCGCCGGACGGCTTACACTCGCGACCTCGCTCCTGTTGCGCGGCGTCGCGGCTATCGTCGAGGCCTATCTGATCTACTGGGCCGTGGTCTATTACATCGCCCGCAAATGGTTCGGCTTCAATCGCGAATGGGCGGCTCCACTTGCCTCCGGCATCTCGATCTGCGGCGTGTCCGCCGCCATTGCGGTCGGTGGCGCCATTCGGGCGCGACCGATCGTCCCGGTGATGGTGTCTTCGCTGGTCGTCATCTTCGCTGTGGTGGAAGTGCTCATCCTGCCATTCCTGGCGCAGACCTTTCTGTGGCAGGAGCCCTTGGTCGCCGGCGCCTGGATCGGCTTGGCGGTCAAGACCGACGGCGCTGCCGTCGCGGGCGGCGGCATCACCGAATCGCTGATACTGGCCAAGTCGGCAGCCGAGGGAATCCACTACCAACCGGGTTGGATTCTCGGCGTTACGGCGACCGTGAAAATATTTATCGACATTTTTATCGGCATCTGGGCCTTCGTGCTCGGCTATATCTGGACCAACCACATCAATCCGAGCCCGAACAAGGCGCGCGTATCGGAAATCTGGCAGCGTTTCCCGAAATTCATCATCGGCTTCGTGCTGACCTTCGTGGGAGGCCTCGCGCTTGCTCTCGGCACGCCCACACAAATCAGCTCGAAGGTGCCGGCCGCTATCGGCGAGGCCAATACTTTCCGCGTCATCTTCTTCATCCTGACATTCTTCTCGATCGGCATTCTCTCCAACTTCAAGAAGCTCTGGCAGGAAGGCGTCGGCAAGCTGGCCGCCGTCTACCTGCTCAGCCTGTTCGGTTTCGTGATCTGGGTGGGGCTGGCCATTTCCTGGCTCTTCTTCAGCGGCGTCAAGCCGCCGCTCGCCAGCTGAGCATGAAAGGAATTCGAAATGTCGGAGCCTGACCTGCGAGAGGAACTGAAGAACGCCCCGGCCGAGCCGCTATTGCCGATCGAAAAAAAACTGATCGGCTGGAGCCTCGGCATCGGGGTGGTGCTGCTGGTCGTTTTGTTGCTCGTCAACCATTACTTTCCGGTGACTCTCTAGAGGGAAACCACTTGCTCGGCGCCGGCAGCCTTCTGTACCGTCGACAAGCCGCAGCCTGTCATGGTCTCATGCGCTGTGGGTCGGCAGCGGCAGCGCGAAACTGGCGCGAAATCGCTTCAGATTGAATCGTGATTTCGCTCTAAGCATTTGTTCGGTCGCATGATCTTGTTCGAAAAGTCTGCAACTTTTCGGGATCATGCTCTAGGCATGCGCCACAGCCACGCTCGACCGTCCATTCAATCGGACGCCGCGCACTCACAATCCATCGAATAATGCGGTCGAGAGGTAGCGTTCCGCGAAGGAGGGAACGACGACCACGATGGTCTTGCCCGCCATGGTGGGGCGCTTGCCGACCTCGAGCGCGGCCGCGACCGCGGCGCCTGATGAAATCCCGCCCGGTATGCCCTCGTGGCGCGCCAGGGCGCGCGCGGTGTCGAAGGCGGTTTGATTGCCGATCGTGACCACTTCGTCGATCACCGAGCGATCGAGAATGTCCGGGATGAAGCCCGCTCCGATTCCCTGAATCTTGTGCGGTCCCGGCTGTCCGCCGGAGAGAACCGGGCTATCCTCGGGCTCGACCGCGATCACGCGCAGCGACGCCTTTCGCGGCTTCAACACCTGGCCGACGCCGGTGATGGTTCCACCGGTACCCACACCCGCTACGAACACATCGATTGAGCCTTGCGTGTCGTTCCAGATTTCCTCGGCGGTGGTCCGCCGGTGAATCTGCGGATTGGCCAGATGCGTGAACTGCTGCGGCATGACAGCGTTCTTGTCCTGGCGGACGAGTTCCTCCGCCTTGGCGATGGCGCCACGCATGCCCTGGGCGGCCGTCGTCAAATGCAGCTCGGCGCCGAGCAGCTGGAGCATCTTGCGCCGCTCGATCGACATGGATTCCGGCATCACCAGGATCAATCGGTAGCCGCGTGCGGCGGCCACGAAAGCAAGCGCGATCCCGGTATTGCCAGAGGTCGGCTCGATGAGCACGGTCTGCGGCCCGATGACGCCGGCCGCCTCCATGGCCTCGATCATGGCGACGCCAATGCGATCCTTGACGCTGGCGGCAGGATTGAAAAATTCGAGCTTGGCAAGAATGTCGGCTTTGACCCCGTTCAGGTCGGGAAGCCGCCTCAGCCGCACCAGCGGCGTATCGCCGATCGCCTCGGTGATGGAGTTGAAGACGCGGCCGCGACCGGGGCGGCGGGCTTGGACCGGATTGGCGGTTGCGTCGACTGATGACATGGCCCGACCCTGCAAGTTGATTGGTGAGGAAATGACGGTGAGAGGCGTATCACGACGGAGACGCACACTCTATGTCGGACCTGCCGGAGGGATGACACGGCCCGTCAAATGACAAACTCGCCGCCTG
>Ga0179587_10001381_pt1 | contig 10971 bp, 8 predicted proteins | sample CZODoug2_1_08_16_FD_185932 | JGI IMG/M metagenome (GOLD analysis project Ga0179587, IMG submission 185932) | Vadose zone soil fungal communities from Angelo Coast Range Reserve, California, USA - CZODoug2_1_08_16fungal | ecosystem: Environmental > Terrestrial > Soil > Vadose zone | place: USA...
GTGACCGTCCGCGGTTCGGGACGCGGACGGTCACCGTGGTTTCGCCCCCGGAGAGGAGCACGCAGGGCGCGGCAAAGGGCTGATCCCTCTCGGCAACCTGCAGGGCAATGGCGGCCGACACCTTGCCCACGTCGCGCGCCTCCCCTTCGATGGCATCACTCAAGATGTGGGCACCGATCCCCGCCCGTCGCGCGACCACCGCAGCGGCCTCGAGCGCCATCTGCGGCGTGGCGATGATGCGCAGCTTCGAGCGTGTGAGCCGTGGGTCGCCGGGCTTCACCGATTCGCCTCGGCCGCTGCGCAGCACCTCGAGGGCGGCCTCGGGTAAATCGATGCCATACCGGCGCACGATGGCGAGCGCGTCGGAGCAGGTGGTCGGATCGCCAACCGTCGGACCCGAGGCGATGTCGACGGGGTTGTCGCCCGGCACGTCGGAGATGAGGAGCGCCAGCACCCGCGCCGGATAGCAGGCAGCGGCCAGCCGCCCTCCCTTGATCCCCGATAGGTGGCGGCGAACGCAATTGATTTCACTGATCGAGGCGCCCGAGGTCAGCAGCATCCGGTTCACGCTTTGTTTGAGCTCGAGCGTGAGGCCTGCCGCGGGCAGCGGCAACAGCGCCGATCCGCCTCCCGAGATCAGGCACAACACCAGATCGTCGGCGCGGAGGTGCTTGACGGTATCGAGCATGCGCAGAGCCGCCTTCATCCCCGCGGCATCGGGCACGGGATGGGCCGACTCGGCGATCTCGATGCGCTCGCAGGGAACGGAATAGCCGTAGCGCGTCACCACGAAGCCCGAGAGTTCTCCCGCCCAGTGCCTTTCCACGCACCGCGCCATTGCCGCGGATGCCTTGCCGGCGCCGATGACGATCAAGCGCCCGCGCGGGGGCTCGGGCAGATGCGGCGGGATGCAGAGCTCCGGCTGCGCCGACGCGATGGCCGCATCGAACATCTCCCGCAGGAGCCCACGAGGCGGTGCGATGAGCGCTGTATCCGTCATTTTTGAGACCGGAGCATATCCTGGATTATCGCGGTGCACCCGCAAACGGCGCCAGCGTGTTCTTCAACGAGCCGACGCCGTCGATGATGATCTCGACCTCGCCGCCGTCCCGGATCGATCCGACCCCGAGCGAGGTGCCGCACGCGATCACGTCGCCGGGCATCAGTGTCATGTCGTGGGAAATGCGGCTGACCAGTTCGTCGGGCGGGAGGATCATATCCGACAGGAGATAGTTCTGACGTTCGGACTCTCCCAGCCTGGTGACGACCCGTGCTTGGGCCCAGTCGAGATCCGCGGTGATGACCGGCCCGATGCAGCCGAAGGTATCGTAGCCCTTCGATCGACACCACTGCGCGAAATCCGGCGTTTCGTTGAGCACATCGGCCGCCGTGACATCGTTGACGCAGGTGTATCCGAAAATGAAGCGCGAGGCCCGTTCCCGCGGCACGTCCTTGCAACGTCCGCCAATGACGATTCCGAGTTCACCCTCGTATGCGATCTTGCCGGTGTACCCCGTCGGCCGCACGATCGCCTCATTCGGCCCGATGATGCAGGTGGCCGGTTTGATGAGGAACAAGGGGTGCACCGGCGCCTGCTTGCCGAGTTTGGCAGCCAGGGCCCGGAAGTTATTCCACAAGGCGATCATCTTGGTGGGCGCGCAGGGAGCCAGCAGCGTGCAGGCGTCGAGCGCGATGGTCTTCCCGGTGGACCGCGGCTCGGCGAACATGTCGCCCGCGTATTCGGTGATGCGGTCACCGTCGAGAATGCCGAATCCCGCTTGGGTCGCGTGCGACTGAAAACGCGCCCAGCGCTTCGGCGCGGCCATGCTAGGGCGCGTCCATGCTAGAGAACCGACTTGAGCAATTTGCCCATCTCGGCCGGATTGCGCGTGACTTTGATGCCGCACGCCTCCATCACGGCCAACTTCTCCTGCGCCGTACCCTTGCCGCCCGAAATAATGGCGCCCGCGTGTCCCATCCGTTTGCCCGGCGGTGCCGTGACGCCCGCAATGAAACCGACCACCGGCTTCTTCATGTTCCCCTTGATCCAACGGGCGCAGGTCTCTTCGTCGTCGCCGCCGATCTCCCCGACCATGATGACGGCGTCGGTACCGGGATCCGAGTTGAACATCTTCATCACGTCGATATGCTTCAGCCCGTTGACGGGATCGCCGCCGATGCCGACGCAGGTCGACTGGCCCAGTCCGAGCTCCATCAGCTGACCCACCGCTTCATAGGTCAGAGTTCCCGAACGGGAAACCACGCCGATTCGCCCCTTCTTGTGGATGTGGCCGGGCATGATGCCGATCTTGATTTCATCCGGGGTGATGACGCCGGGGCAATTGGGACCGATGAGCAGGGTCTTCTTCCCCGCCATGCGGTAGCGGGTCGCGATCATGTCGCGCACCGGAACCCCTTCGGTGATGCAGATGACGAGATCGAGTCCGGCATCCACCGCCTCATCGATGGCGCTCGCGGCGAACGGCGGCGGCACGTAAATGACCGAAACGGTCGCGCCGGTGCGCTCCTTGGCCTCCTTCACGCTGCCGAAGATCGGAATGCCTTCGAAGTCCTCGCCGGCCTTGCTGGGATTGACGCCGGCGACGAAGCAGGCCCTGCCGTTCGCATAATCACGGCATAGACGCGTGTGAAACGCGCCGGTCTTGCCCGTGATGCCCTGAGTCATCACCTTCGTGTTCGCATTGATCAAGATGCTCATTTAGCAGCTCTCTCCTAGTGTCCGTTAACCGCGGCGACGATCTTCTGCGCCGCATCCGCCATGTTGTCCGCGGAGATGATGGGCAGCCCCGATGCCTTGAGCAGCTGCTTGCCGACGTCCTCGTTGGTCCCCTTCATCCGCACGACCAGAGGCACGCTGAGCTTGACCTCCTTCGCCGCCGCGATCACACCCTCGGCAATCGTGTCGCATCGCATGATGCCGCCGAATATATTGACCAGAATTCCCTTCACCGCGGGATTCTTCAGCATCAGCTTGAACGCCTCGGTGACCTTCTGCGCGGTGGCGCCGCCGCCCACGTCGAGAAAGTTCGCCGGCTCGGCGCCGAATAGCTTGATGGTATCCATCGTGGCCATGGCGAGCCCGGCGCCGTTCACCAAGCAGCCGATGTTGCCACTGAGCGAGATATACGACAGATCGTACTTCGACGCCTCGATCTCGGCCGGGTCCTCCTCGTCCAGATCCCGCATGGCCACGATGTCGGAGTGCCGGAACAAGGCATTGGAATCGAAATTGAATTTCGCGTCGAGCGCCAGCACCTTGCCGTCGCCGGTCAAAATCAACGGATTGATTTCGGCCAGAGAGGCATCGCACTCCACGAAGGCGCGGTACAAGCCCTGCATGAAAGCACGCGCCTGGGCGAGCGACGCCTCCGGCACCCCGATCTTGCGCGAGATGTCGTCGGCCTCCGCATCGGTCAAACCATTGACCGGATCGATGGCAACCTTGTGGATCTTCTCCGGCGTATGCGCCGCAACTTCCTCGATCTCCATGCCGCCTTCGGAGCTCGCCATCAAGGTAACGCGCTGCGAGGCGCGGTCGACGACCATGCCGACGTAAAGTTCCTTGCGGATGTCGGCGCCCTCCTCCACCAGCAGGCGCTTGACCACCCGACCTTCGGGGCCGGTCTGATGGGTCACGAGGGTCATGCCGAGAATGGCCGAGGCGAATTGGTGCACCTCGTCGAGCGATTTCGCGACCTTGACTCCGCCGCCCTTGCCGCGGCCGCCCGCATGGATCTGCGCCTTGACCACCCACACTTTCCCGCCGAGTTTGCGTGCGGCCTCATCCGCCTCGGCGACCGAAAAGCAGGGATATCCCTGCGGAGTCGCGACGCCGTATCTGCGCAAGATCTCCTTGCCCTGATATTCGTGAATGTTCATGCGGAGGCCCCCACCGCGTTTGCCGTCACCTGATCTTCGCTCACTTCGTTTGCCCTCACTACGTTTGCCCCCACTGCATTTGCCCTCATTGCGTTTGCCCTCATTGCGTTTGCCTCGATCGTGCCTGCAAGCATGCTTGTTCCCTTTCGTTGACGGGCGCGGTAAGAACCGGCCCACGCGAACATCGGCGGAAAAATCCATCGACGAAACCCGCTTAGGTCATGCGGGCAGCGCGCGCGAATCGCTCAACTGCGGCTTCGATTCCTCGAGGTTTTTCGCGAGGAGCTTCGTCAGCGCGTACACGGTATCCAAGTGCGGCGTCGGCGTATCGGTCAATCGGGCAAGCTCGACCACGGAACCCAACAATGCGTCGATTTCGAGCGTGCGCGCCGCCTCGACGTCCTGCAGCATGGAGGTCTTGTGGTGACCAACCCGCTCCGCGCCCGCAATCCGTTTCTCCAACGGAACGCGGAATGTGACGCCGAGCTTGTTGGCAATCATTTGGGCCTCAGCCATCATGCTTCGCGCGAGACTTCGGCTGAGGGGATACTGACAGATGCCGGCAAGCGTCGCCCGCGCCAATGCGCTGATGGGATTGAAGGTGAGATTGCCCCATAGTTTCAACCAGACCTCCCCGCGGATATCCTCGAGCACCGGTGCCTGCAGGCCCCCGTTGACGAAGCAACGCGACAACTGATTTACGCGGTCGCTGCTGCTGCCGTCCGGTTCACCGACCGGAAACCGATTTCCTTCCACATGCTTGATGACGCCGGGCGCAATCAGCTCGGCGGCCGGATACACCACACAGCCGATCACCCGCTCGCAGGGGATATGCCGCTCGATCAGCCCGTCCGGATCGACGCTCTTGACCTTCGTCCCCGAATATTCGCCCGGGTGGCAATGGAAATACCAATAGGGAATGCCGTTCTGCATCGGCACCACGATGGTGTCGGGCCCGAACAACTTCGGCACCTGCGGCGCAACCGCTTCGACCTGATGCGCCTTCAGCGCGAGCACGACCACATCCTGCGGCCCGGCTGCTCCATAGTCATCGGTCGCATTCACGCGCGGCACGGCGACCTCGGATCCATCGCTGTCGATGAGCCGAATGCCGCGGGTGCGCAGCGCATCCAAATTCGCGCCGCGTGCAATGAAGGTCACCTCATCGCCGGCGCGTGCGAGCCGGGTTCCCAGGTAACCGCCAATCGCTCCGACCCCGATGATCGCTATCTTCAAATGGCTGCCGTCCTGGAGCGCATGTGGCAGCGCTCCCAACGTGTTGAATCCTACAGCAAGGGGTCAGGGACGCCTATTCGTCCCCGGCCCCATTGCGGAGCGTCGGCCTTAAATCGGGAGTTAGAACTTATAGTTCACACCCGTCGAAAAGCCGATCTCATGACAACCGCCCCACGTCGTATTGCCTGCGCTGCTGTAGTCGATGACGGGAGTATTCGTGCCATCGTGACAGTCCGTCGTGAGCCCGCGTCCACCCGCGCCGATGTCGTAATGCGCGTTGCCCTTGTTGACCGTATCCGCCGCGTCGAGATACCAGTAAATGTGCTTGTCGAAGCGGTGCTTCCACGCAATGGTGTACATGTTCGCCGAATTGTCGCGACTCGATGGATTGTAATTGTGCTGCCCGCCCGGATCTCCCGGAGTCGCTCCGGCATGCCCCCAGCCCACGCTGACGTTGTCCTTGGAGAAAAAATCCTGAGAGAGCGCCACCCAGATGCCGTTCCTCTGCCGCTCGTTCTGGAACTGCAGCACGGCCGGTATCTCGCGCTTCATGTACTCGTAGATGCCGCTGACCGCGAGTCCGAACGGGAACGTATATTGGACACCGGCTTTGAACGCCGATTCATCGCCGATATCCGTCAGATACGGCGGCGTATAGCCGTTTGTTGCCGCGACGCCTGGGAACTCAGTTAGCAGAAAATTATAGGTCGCGAAATCGAGCGCGGGCGAATTGGCGTTGAACAACGCGCCGTATACCGGATGATTCGAGCCGATGCCGTCGCTATTGCGGTTCACCCGCTTGTGAATCTCCCATGCAGCCGTTGCGTAGAACGGTCCGCGTTCGAGTTTCACGTCGACACTGAACGCATCGTCGAAGCCGCCGTCATCACAATTGAGCAACAGATTGCCGCTTCCCGGCATGTTGCCGCCGTTGCAATCGGGCGAACCCGAGGATTGGACCACGTTGTTGTAGGTGCGGTTCTGACCCGGCGAGAGCAGCAGGTCGAAGCTAAACAGGTTGCCAAATTTCGGCGATTCGTACCAGATCGAATGATCGAGACGGGTTCCGAATTCGACGCGATTGTCGCCGCCGGAGTTGCCCATGATGACCGAGTAGTCGCCCAGCATACCGGAGAACGGGTTCATCCGGTCCGTCGATTTCTTATAGGGCGAATACGTCGTGCCGAACTTGATCTTGCCCCAGTCTTTGCCGGAGAAGCCGATAAAGGTGTCGCCGTACCCGATCCCCGCCTTGGTGACGTTGGACTGCTGGTACTGCGAGGTGTTGAGCCCGGGTGCGGCAGTGATGGCCGGCTGAGCCTCGATCTGGAAGATGAAGTCGACGTTGGAGCTGGCGATTTTGTACGACCCGCGGTAGCCCAGCACCGACTTGTTAGTCGAGAGAGCGGGCATGTAGCCCACGCGCCCCACGGGGCCGCCTTTCGGGCTCGGATTCGCAGGATCGATCTGGTAAGGCCCAAAGGGACTCGCGCCCACCGGCGCATAGTGATAGGCGACCAGGCCGTTGATCCCCTTCGTGGTATCGTCGAGCGAGACGTCGAGCGTTCCGTAGAATCCACTCATGAACTTTTCGAACAACGGCTCCTTCACTTCCGGCTTTTCCTTGGCAACGGATGGGCCCTGCGGCGCAGCGGCCTCCGGCGCCGGACGCTTGGAGAGCGCATCGAGCTTCTTCTGCATCTCCTGCAGCTGCTCTTGCATGATGCGCATCTGATCCTTCAGCGCTTGAGTTTGCGCGTCGTCCGCAAAGACGATGCCATTGAAGGCGATACTGGCAGCGCATGCCGCAAGCGCCACCAGCACCGGCTTGGCCAATTTAGATTTAAGCATTGTGTGATTCCTCATGAAACGCGTTTGTTTGAATCATTCTCGTCGTTGCCGCCCACCCTCACGTCTTGTCGGCCGGACATGTGAGGCTAGTCCGGTCGCTTCCTCTCCTTGGACGCAATTACACATTCCCCTGCAGCATGTGCAATCTCCCTCCTCACCCTTCAAAGTCATCCACCCCCAAACGGCTGCTGCGTCGGAGGCACGCGCAGTGTAGCAATATAGGTAAACCTCTGTCCCCGCTTATGTCCTGTTAATCGCGCTCATGTTGCAGAAATGAGACCTGCGCCACGCGCCCATTTGTACTTCGCGCCGAGCACGGCGACTGGGATCTCCGTGGAGTAGGCATAGGCGGGGATGCCGTGTTGATACAAGTACTCCGCCGCTTCCTCCACCTCGACGTCCCCGGCGAGCGACGCTACTACCGGCTTCTCGATACCCTTCGCGCGCATTTCGGCCACCACCTCGACCATGAGACGCGCGAATACCATCGGCGGCGTGATGATGGTGTGCCAATAGCCGAGAATCAGCGCATGGATTCGGGGATCCTCGAGACCCAGCCGCACCGTGTTCTGGTACGTCGTCGGAGGTTCGCCGCCCGTGATGTCGACCGGATTGCCGGCGGCGCCGAACGGCGGAATGAACTTACGGAAGGCTGCGTCGAGGTCGGGAGGCATCGCCATCAGGGACAGGCCATTGTCGACGCAGGCGTCGGATAGGAGCACCCCCGACCCGCCCGCGCCCGTGATGATCACCACGTTGTTGCCCTTCGGCGTGGGAAGCACCGGAATGCCCCGCGCGAATTCGAGCAGATCACGCAGCGAGCGGGCGCGAATGACTCCGGATTGCTTGAAGACGTCCTCGTAAATTTTGTCGTTTCCGGCGAGCGCGCCGGTATGCGAACTGGCCGCGCGCGCACCCATACTGGTGCGGCCTGCCTTCAGCACCACGATCGGCTTCTTTTTCGAGACGCGCTTGGCCACCTCGGCGAACGAGCGGCCATCCTTCAGATCTTCGCAGTGCTGCGCGATGATCGTCGTATTGGGATCTTGCTCGAAGAACGTGAGGAGATCGTCTTCGTCGATATCGGACTTGTTGCCGAGCCCGACGATCGCGGACACGCCCATCTTGGCGGACCGCGAAAAGCCGATAATGGCCATTCCAATGCCGCCGGACTGCGACGACAGGGCTGCATGCCCCTTCACGTCGTAGGCGGTGCAGAACGTCGCGCACAGATTGCTCGGCGTGTAGTAGAAGCCGTAGATATTGGGCCCCATCAACCGCACGCCGTATTTGCGGCCGATGGCGATCAGTTCGTTCTGGCCCTCGACGTTCCCGGTCTCCGCGAAACCGGAGGGTATCAGGATGGCGCCGGCGATTTTCTTTTCGCCCACCTCGACCAGCGCTTTCGCCACGAATTTCGCGGGAATCGCGAAAACCGCGACGTCAATGTCGCCCGGCACGTCCTTGACGCTCTTATAGGCCTTCTTTCCCATGATGCTCTCGGCGGACGGATGGATGGGATAGATATCCCCCGCATACCCGCCGTTGATGAGATTCTTCATCACGGAATTGCCGATCTTGCCGTTCTCCGCCGAGGCGCCGATCACGGCCAACGCCTTCGGCTTCATGATGCGGTTCATCTTCTCGACGATGTCCGCCTGATTGGGCCGGTCGCGCGCAGGCGCCGGATTGAAATTCAAGACGATGCGTACATCGGCGGCGGTCGCTCCGTGCTCGGTGGCGAACACCGGGTTCAAGTCCAGTTCCGCGATCTCGGGGAAATCCGCGATCAGGGAGGAAACTCGCTCGATCATCGACGACAGGGCGCTGCGGTCCACCGGCTTCGCGCCGCGCACGCCGCGGAGGATTTCCGCCGCCGCGATGCCGTCCAGCATCGATAGCGCGTCCTCGTTGGTCGCCGGCGCCAAACGAAACGTGATGTCCTTCAGAACCTCGACCAATATTCCGCCGAGACCGAAGGCCACCAATTTCCCGAACGCGGGATCGGTGACGGCTCCGATGATGACTTCGGTGCCGCCGCTCAGCATCTGCTGCACCTGAACGCCATGAATATCCGCCTTCGAGTCGTATTTCCGCGCGTTGCCCACGATGGTGCCGTAGGCCTCCCTCGCCTGTTCCGCGGATTTCACCCCCACGATGACCCCGCCCGCCTCGGTCTTGTGCAGGATCTGCGGCGAGACGATTTTCATGACCACCGGAAATCCGATGGTCGAGGAAAGGGTCGCGGCTTCGTCGGCCGTTTTCGCCACGCCCTCCTTCGGAATGACGATGCCATAGGCTTCGCACACTCCGCGCGCCTCGGGCGCGGTCAGCGACTCACGCGCCGCGGCTTTAGCCTGATCCAAAATCTTTCGCACCGCGCCCTTGTCATGGCCTAAGTCCGACGTTCCGACATTCTGTGCCCGCACTTGCATGGATGTTCCTTAAATTACTTTGTTGGCACGCAGCGACGCGACTTCGGCGGCTGGATATCCGAGTTCGGCCAGCACTTCATCGGTGTGTTCGCCAAGCAGCGGCGAGCGGGTGACCTCCGTGCGGCTGTCGCTCATCTTGATGGGATTGCCCACCGTCAGGTATTTGCCGCGCTTCGGGTGGTCCACTTCGACGATGGTGCCGGTGGCGCGCAACGATTGTTCGGCCGCCAATTCCTCCATCGAGAGGATGGGGCCGCAGGGGATGTCGTGTTGGTTGAGGATGTCCATCGCCTCGAATTTCGTTTTCGTGAGTGTCCACTGTTCGATGGTTGCGAATATTTCCTTGAGGTGCGGCAACCGTGCGTTCGGCGTGGCGTAGTTCGGATCGGTGATCCATTCCTCCTTGCCGATCACGTTGCAGATCTCCTTCCATACCGGCGCTTGCGTGATGAAGTACAGATAGGAGTTCGGATCGGTTTCCCAACCTTTGCATTTGAGGATGGTTCCCGGCTGCCCGCCGCCCGACGCATTGGCCGCACGCGGCACGGCGCTGCCGAACTTGCTGTTGGGGTACTGCGGATACTCCTTCATGACGCCGGTACGCGCCAGCCGCTGCTGATCGCGGAGCTTGACCCGGCACAGATTGAGCACGCCATCCTGCATGGCCGCAAGTATCTTCTGACCGCGTCCGGTAGTATTGCGCTGATACAGGGCCGCCACGATGCCCAGTGCGAGATGCAGGCCGGTGCCGCTGTCGCCGATCTGCGCCCCGGTCACCAGCGGCGGACCATCATCGAACCCGGTGGTGGAGGCGGCGCCGCCCGCGCATTGCGCGACGTTCTCGTAGACCTTGCAGTCCTCGTAGGGCCCGGGACCGAAACCCTTCACGGATGCGACGATCATGCGCGGATTGAGCTCCTGGAGCTTCTCCCACGTGAACCCCATCCGATCGAGCGCACCCGGGGCGAAATTCTCCACCAGCACGTCGCAATACTTGACGAGCTTTTCGAGCACCTTCTTTCCGTGCTCGCTCTTGGTGTCGAGGGTCACCGACCGCTTGTTGTGATTCAGCATCGTGAAATAGAGGCTGTCCACGTCGGGGATATCGCGAAGCTGTTCGCGGGTGATATCGCCGGCGCCGGCCCGCTCGATCTTGATCACGTCGGCGCCGAACCATGCCAGCAGTTGTGTGCACGTCGGTCCCGACTGCACGTGTGTGAAGTCGAGGATACGAACGCCGTCCAATGCTTTACCCATTCGATGCTCCCGCCGTCACTTGTACATGGTCTGGTTCTTGGTGCCCGGCGCGTACTCGCGCGGGTCGACCCAGATATTGACCACCGCCGACCGCCGGAGCTTCCGGATGGACTCGCGTGCCCGCTGTAGCGCCGGCGCGATTTGGGCCGGGTCGCGGACCTCTTCTCCATAACCGCCCAGCATCTCGGCGAACTTGCCGAACGGAACGTCGCCCAACAGGTTGCCGACGTTGCCGCGCTGCTCGCCGTACTTCGCGAGCTGCCCGTAGCGAATCTGATTCATTGCCGAGTTA
>Ga0179587_10001382_pt1 | contig 10969 bp, 18 predicted proteins | sample CZODoug2_1_08_16_FD_185932 | JGI IMG/M metagenome (GOLD analysis project Ga0179587, IMG submission 185932) | Vadose zone soil fungal communities from Angelo Coast Range Reserve, California, USA - CZODoug2_1_08_16fungal | ecosystem: Environmental > Terrestrial > Soil > Vadose zone | place: USA...
TACGGTATAATGGCCTGCTGGAATACCAAGGGGTTGGCAAGGAGCGCGAGTAAGACGGTTTGGAGGAAATTCATTGGTCGCCATCCTCCCCCATTATCTGACGACGAGCGGCTGTCACCCTCGCCCGCAATTCCATGAGTTGCATCCACAAGTCTTGCAGGGCGCCCTCGTGGTAGGCGATCTGACGCTTGATATCCGCCAGCTGGAGTTCAAGTAGCCGGACTTCATCTTCCGTCGTCATTGGCGCCCCCAGATGCCAGAGTCCGTCTGGCCGAACCCTCCGACAGCGCCGCAGCCGCAAGGAAGGGTCAATCTGATGGTTGGCGAACGCGAATTAACAACGGGCCTTCTGGCAAAAGAGGCGAGCTTCCGCCTGAAAATCCGGACTCACCAGCGGGCTTCCCAAGCCAGGAAAACAGGGCAGGGCGCGGGGTTTCGGTTCCGCGCTCACACCGCCGGTGCAGGCCTCAAGCCTGTCGTTTTAACTCGGCGGGTTTTTCTTTTGGCTTTGCCGGGCGCGGCCAGCTTTTGATCCTGCCTCTCATACTGACGTTGAGGCGTGGTCGGCATCGGCCGTAAAAATCTGGCGGCCCATCGCTGTTCGCATCTTCTTTGAAAGTCCAGGGGGATGATACTCATAACAACTCCGGGTTTTCAGCAATTCCAAGCCCTCAATCACCAACAACCTTCTGGGGCCGTGTGGACGCCTATGGGCACAAGTGTGTTCCGAATATGAACCGCAGTTGATTTTTCGCCGGTGTTGAAATCTGATCACACCATGCGGTCGTGCAGGGCCACCTCGCTTCAATGCCGGGCGGCCCATCTTTTTGTCTGCGGCAAGTCATGCGTGCACTGCATAGCGCAGAAGGCCATTTCCTGAGTCTGGGAAGGTCGCTGAGTGGCTTCCATCGCCGAAACGTCGCCTTTTCGTCGGTCAATGCCAACGCGGGCAGGATTCGGGCCGGATAGCCGCCAAAACCCCGCACCGCGCGCGCTCGCCGCCGTCAAGGCAGGACCGCCGACCGAACCGATCGACAAGGCTTTGCGCATCACTGCTAAGGTCCGGCGCGCCATCGAGCTGTTGGCGACGGGCAAGGCAAAACCCAGACCGAAGCGGCCGAGCAGGTTGGCCTCGCTCGCGAATCGCCCAACCGCGCTTTCGCCAAGCCGCACATCCTCGAATTCATGCGCCAGCGCGCCATCCGCACCATTGCCATGGCCGCCAGCCGCGCCGCCGAGGTGAAGGCCGAACTCGGTTTTCATCGCCGTTTACTTGTTTGTCATCAGCGCTGAAGAAGCCCATTTAGCTTCGCATGGGATGGCGCAGGGCGATGCCAAGGATCCCCCAAAACAATGGAATAGCCCGACGAGGAGGAGGGGCCATCTGGAAGGAAAAACGCGCATCCCGCCGCTCGACGTCGAGACGCGCCCAGCCGACCTACGCGAAACGCTTGAGGAACAGCGCAAGCTCTGGGGTGCGCCGCTCTATCCCTACCTCTTTTACGCGCGCAACCCGGCGTACTTCCGCGCCGCGAAGACGATGTGGGCCGCCCTTCAAGAGGACGCGAAGCGCGTGCCCGGTACGCTCAGTGCGCTGCTCAACCGTCGTGTCGCCTGGTGGAACGGCTGCGAATACTGCCAGGACGCCCATGCCGCCAAGGGCAGCAGGTTCGGCATTTCGACAGAGAAGATCGAGGCGCTCAACGACTACGCGAAGAGCCCGCTCTTCAGCGACGCGGAGAAGGTGGCGCTCGAGTACGCCGACGCGATCACGGACACGCGCCGCGACGTCGACGACGAGTTGTTTGCGCGCCTGCAACGGCACTACGACGACGACACCATCGCGGAGCTGACGATGATCATCGCGTGGCAGAACGCGTCCTCGCGCTTCAACCGGGCGTTCCGCATCCCATCGCAAGGTTTCTGGAAGCGATGACTGAAGTGGACCCCCCGGGGAGACAGTCGGATGAATAAATGCCGGCAGCGTATAACTCTGCTGGTGACGAGCATCAGCTACGCACTCGTGATTTCGGATACGTCGATCGTCAATGTAGGACTAGAGAATATCGCACGGGGCTTCGGAACCGACGTTACCGGTTTTCAGTGGATCGTAACCGCGTACGTTATCGTATTCGCAAGCTCAGACTCGCTGAGGATTGAGGATGGTTGCCAGCGACGGCTTTGCCGAGTTCCTGCGCGATCAGCTCGCCCCGCTTGGTCGCATCACCATGCGGCGTATGTTCGGCAAGACCGGCGTGTTCTGCGACGGGTTCATGCTCGGGATGGTGAGGGACAACACGCTCTACTTCCGGGTTGATGACGACAACCGGGCGGCCTTCAAGGAAGCCGAGTCCTTTCCGCCTCTCAACTACGAGAAGAAGGGCGGCACCATAGACCTCTCCTTTTGGCGCGCGCCGGAGCGGCTGTTCGACGAACCCGATGAGCTCGTCACGTGGGCACGAATAGCGCTGGCGGCAGCGCGTCGGATCGCGGTGAGGAGGGACCACGGAGCCAAGTGAGTGGCCAACGACTATTGTTGGCTCATCGGTCAACATCGCAGTAATAATGTGATCGACTGGCGTAGTCAGCAAATGGCATAGTGCACAAGGAATAAATTGATTTGCCTGGCATCGCCCGCGCGCGGATCAATATAGCCGTTGGCTGCGTAGTATGCGTTGTTTTTGTCTGAAATCGAATTTTTTCGTCTACGCGCGTCTCGAAGTTGAAGATCGGCCCGAGCAGGAACAGCGATCCCGTCTGCCCAAGTCGATCGCCTATGTAGATCGGCAAGAGAAGCGCGTCGGCAAGGCCGGGAAACAGAGACAGCCCGACGCGCGAGCAACCTGGACGGCGCGCGCCGGGCCGGCCGAGCTACTAGGGGGGCACCGAGCAGTTCGGCTGGTGACGATATACAGGAGACGCCGGCGCGATGTGGTCCCGATCGCGTGATATGGCTCACTTACTTTTGCGCGCCCCATTCGATGTCGGATAATCTGACCTCGTCGGCCCAGCGATCGGAGTTGAGACTGACCGAATGACTGCAGTGATGATCGGCCGCAATACGCCAGGATTCCGGTTAGCCCGGCGGAGCGAAGCTCTCCGAACGTGATTTTCTCTGGTCGTTTCACTTCCTTTAGGCGATCCGCGTCCTCATCGTCTAAGCAACCGGAAAACTCGATGCCCATCATGAGTTCTGGAGGATTGACGCAGCGCACGTATTGAACGCAGTAGGCTTCTAAGAGACGGCGTTTTGCAACGATGTCGTCAATGGTTGGTGCCATCCCCTGACGGTTATAAAGAGCGACGCTTGTCTCGCTGTACTTCAAGTGGGCAGCAGCCACGCAATCGGTTTTTGCCTTGTCCGTCGGAGTCTTTGCGACCGCGCTCGATGACATTGCCGCCAGTGCGCGATCGCCCATTGGTGACGTATCATTCTTCTGCCCTGCATGCTTGGCGGCGCGAAAGCAAAGAAAACCACGAGGCAGCCCGGCGCGTTGTCGTCGACGGAGGAGCGCGCCGGGCCGGGCGAACGGAACGCGGGGGCGAAACGGTTCGGCTGGGACGATACTACAACGGATGTCGACGCGCTGTGGTCGCGATCGCGTGAACTACGCTTCGCCGGGATCGATACCCTTTTCAATCCGCAGCAACTTCGGCAACCGCGCGATTTGAGCTGCGACGCGGCGAGCTTCGTCTTTTGATAGACGGCTCAAGTGCGATTGGCGGGCCGGCTCATCTTCGAAGTGGACCGTTGCCAAGTTCAGGCCCGCGGCGTCCCGGACTTCGTAGGCGCCATCGCGCTCGGTGACGCTCCACGGTCGCACGAACCGGCGCGGCTTGATTGGAGCCGTTTCGCCGATCGTTATTTTCTTCGGGCGCTCGGTCATCATGGTGCGGAGATATGTAGGACACAGGCGGGGTCAATATCTGCGACGGGGGTGGACGCCGGCCAACGCGCCGCGGGGGCGATCGCCAAGAACCCGCAGAAGTCGAACTACGACCTCGCCGAGAAGGCCGGGGTCAGTGAATGGACTGTTCGCGACACCAAAAAGAAATCAGCTTCGAGGGACCTCGAACCTGAAGACGATCGCCCGACCATCGACAACCCGCCGCGAGGCGAGCTGTGGGATGAGCCTCGCCGGAGACTCATCCCTTCGCCTTCTGACGTTTGATCGAAATGCCCAACTGGGTCGCCTTCCTGAGAATTGTGGCTGTTGGCCTCCCCATACGATTGGCAATGGTTTCTAGCGATCGCGACGCCGCGGCAAGCTCGATCAGCTCTCGCTGTTGTTTGTACGACCACGTACCTATTTTTCGTTTGCCGACTCGCGCCATCATTTCCCTTTCGCCTTCAGCCCGATCTCTACAAGCGGGCGGATGGCTTCGGGCAGCGCCTAGCTAACGTGCGATCAATTCTTTCACAAGCTTGTCGGTGGCAACGACAACGGAGTCGGCGGGATGTTCCAAACAGTAGTGATCGATATAGCGCGCCATTAAATCCATCTCCGCCCTCGTCTTTGCAAAGATGTTACCCTTGAAGTTCTGCATAACATTCGCGCCCGACACATATCCTCGCAACCACGATGACATCTGCATACTCACGGCGGAGTTGGCCTTATGCTCTTTGGTCCAATCGCTGCACGGAGCGCTGCCCTCTCCCCAAGACAACTTGTTTTGTGCGGAAGCCGGAGCGGTCGCGCCTATCAGTAGAGCTACCAATGTCAGTGCTCGGCGGATCATTTCGCCTTCGCCTTCAGCCCGAGCCTTACCGGCCGCCCGGTCGCCTCGGAGCGGGACGAGAATATCGCGGAGTGGATAATCACTAATGCGGCGCAATCTGCGCCTCATGAGGAAGCCGGCCGTAGGAATTTTCCTATTTCGAAAGAATTTTCCTATTTCGAAATAGGAATTATCATATTGTAATTATTGAAGAATTTGTCTTTACGTTGGTTTGATTTTCGTGGCAGATTGTCGCCCGTCGAGGGCGATCCTGCGTTCGACGATTCAGCAGGGGGAAACCATGACGAGCATTTTAGATGCCGAACAGGAACGTGAAGACCTATTTTCAATCCCGCGCATGGCGCATCACCAGGCATGGTGCGCCGTGAATGAGGAGTGGATTAACGAGCCGCAGCAGCTGGAGTCGATGTTGTTCGTCGCACCAATGTTTTGGATCGAATTGAGAAGCTGATCGATAGGCTTTGCGGGGCGCCGCTGGCCGAACGGGTTGCTGCGCTGAAGGGCGTCGCTGGCGGAGTGAGGGGCCCGGCCAACACCTATCAAGAACAACCCGCCGGCTCATCCCCGGCGGGATTTTTACGACTGTGATTTTCGAGCACTACGACAAGTTGACGTGTGTAGCGATAGGTTTGCGGGATAGGCAGCGACGAGATAACGCTGCAGCGTAGGGGTTTTTGATGACGATGTGTCAGGTTTTGCAGCCTCTCGGCGTCTAAGGTTTACGGGATAGGCAGATGTTTTTCTCGTTATCCGCGGGGCGAATTCCATCAGAAACGCATGTAATAGAACGCTTGGGATTACCTGATCTGACATGCGCCCCCTCCTGGCAGATTGATCTGGACGGGCGCTACCGCGGATTCCGACGAAGCCGGCCGGAGCATCACGCCGATCGCAGCGCCACGACCTTGTCGGCCGCGTCACAGAAGTTCGCCCAGTCGCTCATGAGGGCGCGCCGCTTCTCGAGCTTGGCTCCGCGTTGATAAGCGGCAACCGTCTCGTTCTTGTATTTGTGCGCAAGTGCGGCTCATCTCCGACGCTTGGAAAAATCAATTCGCTTTGGCTGCCGTCTCTCATTTTGCCGAGAATTGCCAGCGCTGGATCGGAAAGCGGCACGCTGTGATCCTCGTCCATCTTCATCCGCTCGCCCGGAATTTTCCAGATTGCGCGTGGCCGATCAATTTCGGTCCACCGAGCTCCGAGCACTTCGTTCGTCCGACAAACTGTAAAAATCAGAAAGCGGAGTGCCTGCGCCGCTGCCATCGGCGCCGGCCAACTGAGGCATGAATTGCGGTATTTCGGCGTAGGGCAGGGCGGGGTGATGACGGGGCTTAGCTTCGGCCGCTTCGGAAGCTTTTCCCGAAGCTGCTTTGTCAGTTCGGCGGGATTGCGAAACTCATTGTCGTCGATGTCGACATTCTTCGCGATTGAGCAGCTCGAAGATGTGGCTCGGCAATATCTCCGCGATGCGCAAATGACCGATCGTCGGGTAGGCGTATTGTTTGAGCGATGACGGCCATTGTGCGGCATGCTTTTTGCTCCACTTGGCCTCATTGTCCTTGATGTACCTTTCCGCGCACTCCTTGAGCGTAGACGCCGCGGCGACGGCCGCTTCGGCTCTTGCGCCCTCTCTGGCCGATCGTTTCGCTTGAACGATATCGACTCCGGCACGCACTTCCTGGCGCGCTGCGTCGCGCTTGATCCGGGCGTCCTTGAGCGACACATCCTGCAAGGAGCCCAGGCCGTGCCAGCGTTCTTTGCCCTTGATCCAATACCGATAGGACCAGTTCCTCGATGTCGGGCCGGCCACGATGAGGTAGAGACCATCCCCGTCCGGGTATTTCCCGGGGGTGACCTGTTGGGCGACTTCCAAGGGTTTGAGCTTCCCAGCCATATTTGTTCTCCGACAAAACCGTCCGCCAAACCCACGGAAAAAACCACGGTCAACGCTCCCAATTCTGGCGAGCGCCGGTGAACAAGTAAATACATTCAGCCATACAACACGTTGATTTTATAGAGTTTTCCGAACGGTGGCGAGCAAGGGAGAACAATATACTGGCGGAAGGGGTGTCCATTTACGCTCGCTCGCCTCCGATCGCCACCTATCGGAAGTGACAGCGTTTACAGTGCCTTGGCGGTTTTATCTCCTCGCCATCAATCGCAATCCATCGCCAAAATTCGCGTATCTTGTGTGGTTAGGAGTATGGGAATAGAACCGTAGTTTTCCGCAACCAGGCGGAAGCCGCAGGATTCGAACTCATGCCGATCACCAAGGAACGGGCGCTCAGCCCGCTGTTCTGCAAAAATGCTCCTGTCGGTTTCCACTGCGACGGCGGCGGATTGTATCTGGCGGTCAAAACACTGAAGGCCGGCGAGGGCGTTAGCCGATCCTGGATCTTCAGATATCGCCGCGCCGGCCGGCTGCGCGATCTCGGTCTCGGTCCGATAACAACGGTTGGTCTCGCGGCGGCGCGTGAGCGCGCCCGCGGGGCCCGCCAAAAGTTGCTTGACGGTATTGACCCGATCGAAGAGCGGCGCGCTGCCAGGGTCGCTGCAGCGGTCAGCGCCGCGCGCAGAATGACCTTCGAAGAGTGCGCCGACAGCTTCATCGACGCCAACAGTTCGGGATGGAAGAGCGCCAAGCACGCCGACCAATGGCGCGCCACGCTTAAGACCTACGCCTATCCCGTTATCGGCTCGCTGCCGGTCGACGCCGTCGAGACCGTTCTCGTGATGAAGATCCTCGAGCCAATCTGGTCAACAAAAACAGAGACCGCCAGCCGGGTGAGGGGACGTATCGAGAAGGTCCTCGATCGCGCCAAGGCCTTGAAGCTTCGCAGCGGCGACAACCCCGCGCGCTGGACCGGGCATCTCGACCATCTGCTCCCGGCAAAGTCGCAAGTCGCACCGGTCAAGCACCACGAAGCCTTGCCCTACACGGATCTTCCCCAGTTCATGGGCAAGCTCCGCCAGCGGGACAGCCTTAGCGCCAGGGCGTTGGAATATACGATCCTGACCGCGGCGAGGACGGGCGACACGATCGGCGCCGTTCGCTCCGAGATTGATCGCAAGGAAGGCACATGGACCGTTCCAGCCGCGCGCCTGAAGGGTAAGAAGGGCGCGCGCCTGCGCGACCACGTTGTTCCGCTGTCCGACCGCGCGTTACAGATCCTGGACGGCTTGCCCGAGCAATCGCTGTACTTGTTTGCGAGCGAGGAGGGCGAGCCTCTCTCGAATATGGCCATGCTAGAGCTGTTGCGGGGCATGGGTTTCGGCGAAGGTCTGACGGTTCACGGCTTCCGGTCGACTTTCAAAGACTGGGCGTCAGAAGTGACCGCGTACCCCAACGAGATGAGCGAGTTGGCGTTGGCGCACGCTGTCGCCGACAAGGTCGAGGCTGCGTATCGTCGCGGCGATATGCGCGAAAAGCGCCGTCGCATGATGCAGGGCTGGGCGACGTTCGCGAATCGGCCGTCGTCATCAGCTTCGAAAATAGTGCCCATTCGACCGAACGCGAATTAAATGACGCTAGTCAAATCAAGCACGTTCGCGTGAACACTCGTGGGGGACGGGCTTACGCTCGTCGGACCTTACCCCGTCCCCGACGGGCTCGCAAAAATCGTTGATTTTGTTGGCTAACTTGAATCGGCAGTCAGCTAGCGCTCGATTCAGATTTTATTAATCCGCGCCACCTGTTTTTTAAGATCGCTTGCGATCTCTCTCCAATTCGCGCGATCTACTTATGGCAACCGAAATGTTGATACCGATCGAAGGCGAGTCGAGATGGGCGATCACGTTGTTGATTTTGAAACTGAAGCGGTGCGGCTTGGTCTGCCGTTTTTTCTGAAGGCAAAAGCAGCGGCAAAGATGATGTCGTGCGGCCCGACGAAACTTCGCGAGCTCATCCACGAAGGACAAATTGTGGGCGTCAAGAGAGGCAAGGACCTGCTGGTGAAAACCGCAAGTGTCCTACGTTTCAACGCGAGCCTGCCGCCGGCGCAGTTTTCGCTGCCGCCGAAGAAGGCGAAGGACGTCAGTACCGCAGCGGCCTAGCTAACCCGTCACCCTTCGGACCACAAAAAACCCCGCCAAGTCGTCTTGGCGGGGCTGATGAGAAACCGCGCCTTGCAGCACGGTGGCTCATGGCTCGCCCGCGCCACTACGACAAATCGATGATTACCCGCGAGCTTTAACTTGGATGGAATTGGTCTCTAGAGACCCGCACTAAAAAGCCCCGATCAAAACCGTTGGCAGCGGTTTCGCGGGGCTGATCAGCACAAGCGGCCCATGGGGGGCCGCTGCAGAACACAAACGGTCAGGAACACCGAATGATGACGCATTCACTACGCCAAACTGATTCGCCGCACAATGGGCGCATCGCCCGGGATCGATGGATCGCGCTGCTGATCCAGACTCAGGCGAGCAAGTTAAGTGGGGCCGCCAAGATCGCCGGCGCCACCATCGCCATGAACCTCAATCCGGAAACCGGAAGGTGCGAACTGACGCGAGAGGCGATAGCCGATCGCTGCGGCATGGACTCCAGATCCTGTCGGCGAATGATCAAGCACCTCGAAGATGCAGGCTGGCTTAGTGTCAAGCGTAGCGTCGGGTTTTTTGCCAACTCGTTCGAACTGACGACGCCGAACGAGCCGGCCGCGGCGCCTTCCAACAAGGGAGGCCGCGCCATTGTCTAACGTCATCCCCTTTCCCTTTCCGAAGCGCCCCGACATCGACATCGACCTGGAAAACCGGGCTGAAGCCATCGCCGAAGCCCTTGGCGTATTTGACGACGTGGCGATCTCTCCGCAAGAATTTTGGGCATATTTCACCGAGGATTTCATATTCGAGAACGGCGTCTTCAGCTGGCTCGACAAGGCGCTCGCAACGCTCGTCGCCATCAAGGCTTCGTCGCCGGACGAAGCCGCCCTCGACGCCCACGCCTCGACGTCGACGTGGGAGGAGGAGCCAAATGGCTAGATCTGTCGCGCGCCGTATCAAGAAGGCGCCAGCGGTCGACACCGACAGGGTTGCGAAGCTCGTGCGTTTGCTTGCCTCCGACAAGGATTTCGAAGCACTCGCCGCGATCGCGGCGCTGAAGCGCACGCTCGATGTCGCCGACATGGATCTCCACGACCTGGCCGATGCCGTCGTGGCCGGGCTGACGCTGCGCGCACCTGAGAGAAGCTGGGAGCCGTCACCGCCCGATTTGTACAACTTTGAAAGCATGAGTTGGTACTCCCACTTCCATAGCCGCCACCTCCCGGACCACGACCGGGATTATGTGGTCGGTGTTCTGCTGGGTCGCACGGGCTTCGATCTCGGCCGGGCAACGCCGGAACTGATGCGCCGTCTTCGCAGCATCGTCGCCAAGATCGAGGCCGCGCGTGGCGCGGCTGCATCATGAGCAGCAAATACAAAAAGAGGAACCAGATCGACGGGCAGTTCAATGCCCGCCTGATCGAGATGATGGAAAGCCCGGCTTACCGTGTACTGAGCCTATCCGCGCACCGCGTGTTGGACCGGATCGCAATAGAGCTTGGGCACCACGGCGGCAACGACAACGGCAAGCTGCCGGTCACCTATGAGCATTTCATGGAATATGGCGTTCACCGTCACGCGGTAGCCCCGGCAATCCGGGAGCTTGAAGCGCTCGGGTTTATCGAAGTGACCCAACGGGGCAAGCCGAGTGCAGGCGAACATCGTTTGCCGAACATGTTCCGGCTGACGTGGGCGAATTGCAAGGGCACTCCGAACCCGACACACGAATGGCGGCGCATTCCGGATATTGAAGCCGCCGAATTACTGGCCCAGGCGGCTCGACAGGCCAAGGCCAAAAACAAAACTCCACCCCCAGAAACCGGCACTGGTACCACCCCCGAAAACCGGCACTGTGAGGACCGTTTTCCACCCCCGGAAACCACCACTACCGTCCCAGTGATGGAATCCAACACTACCTCTATATCTCGGGTGAGGATGGTCTCAGGCCAGCCGCCGCAGAGCCAGGCCGGGGCAGAGCCGGGCGCCCAAGCGCCCCGGCGCCAGGCACCGATCGCCATCGACAACCACGACGATAGCGACGACCTGGGCGATGGTGACGACGACGGCGAGCACCGGATCACCATCGAGGTCGACGGCATCCTTATCGAGATCGACCCCAACGAAGCGGGGATATCGGACGAGCTGCGCACCTGACCGACGGAGCCGGGCGCCCCAGGGCGACCCGGCGGGCGAG
>Ga0179587_10001385_pt1 | contig 10965 bp, 7 predicted proteins | sample CZODoug2_1_08_16_FD_185932 | JGI IMG/M metagenome (GOLD analysis project Ga0179587, IMG submission 185932) | Vadose zone soil fungal communities from Angelo Coast Range Reserve, California, USA - CZODoug2_1_08_16fungal | ecosystem: Environmental > Terrestrial > Soil > Vadose zone | place: USA...
GAGCTTTGAAGTGCCCGTGGTTTCATGAGGACCATAGGCCACCGCACCACGCAGCGCTTGCAAAATAGGAATCCGTCTCCGTTCTTTCGCCCTCGTAAGCCGGATACCTCCCTGGGAAAAAAACGACCGCGCTACATGTTCGCACACGGCACATACCGGGCGCATTGTCGGCAACTCTTCCCTAATCCGATTTCGGAAGAGTGCCTTGTCATCCGTCCGAATCGGCGGCAAATGCTAATAGCGTTTCAATTCTCTAGACCAGCAATTCAGTCCAACTTCGGTCCACTTCAAGGGCGAGATAAATGACGCGCTTCCTCGTAAGCAGCGGCACTTAGAGTTTTGTAGCGCGTATCTTCTAAGCAGAATGCCGCAGGTTCGAGTCCTGCCGGGCGCGCCATCTCATTGAACTGAAAAGAATAAGCAGAATCGCTCTTCACCGCTGACCCTCTGCTCGCAAAGCAGAGGGTCATGGGAACGAGGGTGCGGGCGTCGCGACACCTCAATACGTGATACTTGCAGTTGCTCCAAGATCGATGCCAACCGCGGAGATCACTTACTACAAGCCGGTACTGATCCGCACGTCGCCCATCTGGATTACTTCCGATTCGCCCAAAACGTCGCTGTAGCTTAAAACCCCGTTTGTGAAGGCGAAGGCGACGTGTCGGGTTATCCCGCCAAACAAGCGGTCTCGGCCCAACCTAAAGACGCCGTTCACCCCTAAAAGCTTGTCATATCTATGGCCTCCACCGTATCTCTGACCTTACGCAATCCGTTTCATTGACTCGCGTCTGACCGCGACCTTAAGATTGGGCACTGATGGTGGAATCCAGATCACTCCTCGGGCAGACCGTTTCGTACTACCGCATCGTAGAAAAGCTGGGCACCGGCGGTATGGGTGTGGTCTACAAAGCTCAGGATACGCGACTAGAGCGCTTTGTCGCTTTGAAGTTCCTGCCCGAGGATGTTGCCCAAGATCGCCAGGCGCTAGAACGTTTTCGTCGTGAGGCCAAGGCAGCATCTGCCTTGAACCATCCCAATATCTGCACAATCTACGACATCGGCGAAGAAAACGGTCAAGCCTTTATCGCCATGGAATTTCTGGACGGTGCGACGCTGAAGCACATGATCGGCGGGCGACCTCTTGACTTGGAACAACTGCTTGGACTCGCTATCGAAGTCGCCGATGCGCTGGACGCCGCGCACACCAGAGGCATCGTGCACCGTGACATCAAGCCTGCAAATATATTCGTCACGCAGCGTGGACACCCCAAGGTTCTGGATTTCGGCCTCGCCAAAGTAACGGCCCAGGTGGACGCTCCCGGTGCCTCCGGAGCCCGGACGACACTGGCAAACGAACCATCACAACTCACAAGTCCGGGAACGACCCTAGGCACAGTCTCGTACATGTCCCCCGAACAGGTCCGTGCCCAGGATTTGGACGCACGTACCGATCTTTTTTCCTTCGGAGTAGTGCTATACGAGGCAGCCACGGGCACGCTGCCATTCCGTGGGAATAGTTCCGGACTGATTCTTGACGCAATACTCAACCGCGTTCCCACATCTGCCGTACGCTTGAACCCGGATGTGCCTGCAGAACTAGAGCGGATCATCAACAAGATGCTGGAGAAGGATCGCGAGGTACGTTACCAGCACGCTTCCGACCTGCGCGCGGATTTGAAATGCCTGAAACGCGATTCAGAGTCGAACAAATTGTCTTCAAGGGCCGTACCGAGCGAGGGTCCGAAGCGTCGATTCGCTTTTTATACTGCCGCAATCGTCTTGGTCCTTTTGTTGTTAGCTGGTTTAGCGTTGGAGCGTTGGACCCACCCGCGCGCACCTGCGCCTTCGACTTGGGTGCAACTCACACATTTTCCCGATTCAGCGACTTCGCCCGCGTTTTCGGCGGATGGTCGTCTCATAGCCTTTATTCGGGGACCGGGAACGTTTACGGGTCGCGGGCAAGTCTACGCTAAGCTTTTGCCGGACGGCGATCCCACACAGCTCACGCACGATAATGAGGAAAAAATGAGCCCCATTTTTTCACCAGCGGGCTCCCGACTTGCTTACACGGTCATTCAGGAGTCCGGTGGTTGGGAAACATGGATCGTGCCCATACTCGGCGGGCAGCCACAGCGGTTACTACCAAATGCTTCCGGACTAAATTGGACCGATGTCGATCACGTTATGTTCTCTGAAATAATCGAAGGTCAGCACATGGCTGTGATGACTGCGAATGAAAACCGCAGCGAAGAGCGACCGATCTACGTGCCGCCAACCGAATTTGGCATGGCTCATCGCTCCGCCCTCTCGCCCGACCGAAAATGGGTGCTGGTCTCAGAGATGAATCAATCCGGATGGCTGCCGTGTCGACTCGTGCCGTTTGACGGCAAGTCTCTCGGACAGCCGGTCGGGCCGGGCGCGCCCTGTACCTCGGCGGCATGGTCCCCAGACGGAAGGTGGATGTACTTCGCTGCGGACGCGGGTACTGGGTATCACATTTGGCGGCAACGCTTCCCGAATGGGCAGCGCGAGCAATTGACTTTTGGTCCGACCGAAGAGGAAGGTATCGCCGTGGCCCCTGACGGGCGCTCATTGCTTACTTCAGTGGGAGGCAAGGAGAGTGCCGTCTGGATCCATGACGCTCGCGGTGATCGTCAGGTCTCGTCTGAGGGCTACGCGAATTTGCCGGGCTTGGGGGTTGGACCTGTCTCCTCGGTCTTCTCCGCGGATGGACGAAGTTTCTATTACGTTGTACGCCGCGGTCCAGCCAGCACCGTGGCGGCAGGGGAATTGTGGGTAACCGACATGGACTCTGGCCAGAGCGAGCGTCGGCTACCGGGCGTGTCGATGACAGCGTTTGAAATATCGCCTGACGGGAAAAAAGTCGTGTATTGCGCGGCCGACGCTCAAGGCCAATCCTATGTGTGGATCGCTTCGCTACAACGGCGGTTTTCACCGCGCCGGTTAGCGCCGACGGAAAACGACCGGGTGTTTTTCGATCCCGAAGGAGAAGTTATTTTTCATCGCTCCGAAGCCGGGCATCAATTTATTTTCCGCATGAAGGACGATGGCAGCCAGCAAGAGAAGCTTCTCTCTTACCCTGATTTGATCATGAAAGCAGTGTCGCCTGACGGTCAGTGGATTATCGCTGCAGGGCCAGCGCCGGGCGAGGAAAGGCCCACAGGAGTATTCGCTTATCCAATCAAAAATGGGTCGCCGGTTCGTATCTGTACGTACTGCGATGCGGCATGGTCGCATGATCAGAGGTTCTTCTTCGTGAGGTTTCGGGCTGAGGGCAGCGGTGAGGGTGGCAAGGCGTTTGTAATTGCTCAAGCCCCTGGGCGGCCCACTCCCAACTTTTCGCCTGACGGTGTGGATCATGAGAAAGATTTGTCGGGTCTACCGGTTGTGCAAAAGGTTGACCTTGAGGGTATTTCCCACATCTCGTTTGGCCACAATCCCTCGGTCTACGCGTTTTCTCGTGTCAGCGTGCACCGCAACCTCTATCAAGTACCCGTTCCGCAATAATGGCTGAAGTCGCGCAGACTAGCGTCCGGAATGATAGGTTCACCTGATGTATAACGCGCTTGTATTGACTGGTCTGGCCAACTTCCGGGTGGTCGCCAACAGTTGGCCAGGCAACGCCATCCATGCTCACAAGAGTCTGGGCCATCTTAGGGGTTCACCCCACCCGTTTCAGTCCAACGTCGGTCCGACTCAAGAGCGAGATAAATGGCGTGTTCCCCCGTAAGCGACACCAGCAGCGGCACTTAGAGTTTTGCATCGTATACCTTCTAAGCAGGGGGTCGCCAGTTCGAGTCTGGCCGGGCGCGCCACTGCCTTCGATCTAATTGAAGCTGAATGAATTAGAGAAATTGGCCGTCACCCCAGGTCTATTGCGAAGAAAGCAGATGGTCGGGTCCTCGGAGAAATTCAAGGACATGTCGTTTTGTCGGTTTTCTTCAGCATTCCGTAGAGTCCTGTCGCGTATTTCTCCGTTGGAGTGCGCACTGTCACGAAAACGTAACGCCGATTCTTGCTTTTGTTTGCAAAGTCGGCACAGGATTGACCGGCAAGTTCTTCATTCCGCTGATCCCCATTTGCGAACTGGGATGATTTCCCGTGTGGTAATTCCCCTGCGGTCGTTAATTCTAAACGGAATCGCAGAAAAAGATATTTGGCACTCTGTGTCAGGAAGTGACCGTGTCACTTGCGCGCGAACAGTTTGCCTTTCAAATTGCGCACTCCACGTTTGTTCTTTGCATGCGGTATACTTCGTCGTTTCAGCCGTCTGCGCCACGTACGAGACGATAAAAGCATACATTACGAACGGCAAGAACAGTTAGGAGAGTGAGGAGCGGCGCGGGAAGCCAACGCGCCGCATGCCCTACGGTCGAACCTCGAATCGACTGAGCCGCATCCTGAATTAACTCAATAAGAAATATACCCAAAGTTTATAACCCGCTCGCTCAAGGAATTATCTGGAGGACAGTTATAGAGCCCCGTTTCTGGCTAGCTTCCGGAGTCGTCGACGATCCTTCCGCATCTAGAGAGAGCCACAGGGGCATGTAGTGGAATATAATTTGGCCGCTATGGTAACCGTGGCATCAAACTCGCCCGCGCATAACCAGCCGGGGTTTTATTCAGGTCAGCCTAAGAACGTAAGTTGCACGATGCAACGGGAGAACGAACTATGAAAATCTTTGTGACAGGAGGATTTTCAAGGAGCAAACCCGGGGACGAAGCCTCCGTGCGCACTCTTGGGCGGGCTGTTGCATCAGCCGGACATACCCTGCTTCAAGGGTATTTCAACGCTTTCGACCAAATGATTGCAGAGGCTGCTTTCGAGGTTGCCAAAGATAGTACCTGCTTCCCGGACCCCCGTCTCGCTGTTCAGAGCTTTATCACGGAAGGTCAAGACCCGCCCGAACATGTGCCGTGGCTTGTCCGAAGGCTTCCGATTCGGGATTGGGATCCGGCACAGGAGAATTGGATCCTGCCGGAGCCAATTCAATGCTGTGACGTCGCCATCGTCATGGGCGGAGGGCCGAAGACTCTGCGGGCTGCGAATCTCTGTCGACTTGCCAGGAAGCCGATCCTGCCGATTACGGCGCTCAAAGGTGCGGCTGTTGAGGTTTTTGCGACCGAGCTGACTCGGTTTCTTGAATTTTACGAAGGTCGAGTCTCAAGAGACCAATACTCTCTACTTGATACGCAGAATCCGGGGGACTTCACTGCAATTACCCGCGAGGCAGTGCACTTGGCGGCACAGCTCGCCGTCGGGAATTTGGTCTTCATCGTGATGGCATTCCGGGAGGAGTCGGAAGATGCCTTCACCGCTATAAAGGAAGTGTGCAAAGAACGGGGGTTGAAATGGTCTCGAACCGATCAGGATCCGACGACTAGCCGCGTCTACCAGCGCATTGTTGGCGAAATTCGACGCGCCACTTTTGTTATTGCTGATGTCACTGTAGGGACTCCAAATGTCTACTACGAACTCGGTTATGCCGAGGCGCTCGGTAAGCCAGTTATCGTAATCGCGAAGGAGGGAACCGACTTGCCTTTTGATACTCGAGACATACCCACAACGTTATATCGCAGTCAAACACGCCTGAAAGCCATGTTAGGTGAGCGAATTGATGGGCTGGTTGGAGTGAACACTAGGGCCTAGAGAGTTTGACTGGCGCGCCACGCCCTGGACGTCCGGTTCGAGGAAGCATGGTGCCAGTGAAAGCGTTCTCGCGGTTCGATCTCTTCGAACGAGATTTCCGAGGAGTTTGCGCGAGTGCTGGTGAAAGGGCTGTCTCCGCCAGCAAACACCGAACGGCAGATATAGGTCCGAGGCGCACTAGGGCGCGCTGTCAGGAGTGTCAGGAGGGAGCGTATCGACAGAGCGTCAGAACACGGCATAGAATGTACTACCGCGAGCTATCGCAGTTCTGCTAGGCAATGAGAGTCTTCATTAGCTCTACCTTTTGCGATCTGCAACGACATCGAGCGGCCGTAGCGGATGCAATCGAGCGCCTCGGCATCCAGCTGTCGCGAATGGAAGCGTTTGGTGCGCGACCTGAGGAGCCATCCCGCGCATGTCTAGATGAGGTAGAGGCAAGCGATCTTTTCGTCCGCATTTACGGCCATCGATACGGATTCGTACCAGACGGCTCTACAGTATCGATCACAGAAGCAGAATTTGATCACGCCACGAAGCTGCGTCGACCGACGTTTTGTTTCCTCGTTGATAAAGAATACACGTGGGATGAAACGCTAATCGATGGCGATCCGGGTCGGGGACGGCTTGACGCGCTAAAAGCAAGAATAGGTTCCTTGGTAGTGAGAGATATCTTCACAACGTCAGAGGTGCTGGCAACCAGAGTGGCAACCGCAATCGGGCGTTATCTCATTGCCGATCCCAGGAGGAGCGGCGCGGCAAGCGTAGATTACTTCGCTCGAAACAGCATTGCCGACGGCGCAACGGCTGTCTTTGTTGACGTAATGAGGCTGGCATGCGTCTCTGGAAGTCCCTCTGCGAGGAGAATAAACGAGCCGCGATATCCGGAATTTGTTGACATTGCCGATCAACACCTGAGCGACTTTCGAGGACAAATTGCCCGGCTTTCCTCCGACCACGACGCCGAGTTCCCCCGCCGCTGCGCTGAAGTCGAAAGTGATCTCGCTTGGGCTGTGACGCGACTGAGGCGAACAACCGTTCTCGGTTCGCCTTGGCGTGAATTCATTCAAATTCTACGGAAGCTGGCGGCTAGAGTGGATGCACTGGCAGCGATGGCATCCCCGGATTACTACGCAGCGCGGGTTGAGGAGGTCGCATCAATTGTCGAACGAGAGGGATTCTTGTTGCTTCCCGCATCCTTGCAAGACCCCGATTTGTTCGTCCATCGTCGATTCGCAACTCAATCTGAAGTCATAAGGTGGCTGAAGCACACGGCCGCGCTCGCAATAGCGACAGTTCGGGATGATATGGATCGTGTGCTAGCGGTACCATACTTTACGATCGATCATCATCTTCTGCGTATGGTTACGGAAGGCAAGTAACAATTGCCTCTCGATTCGCCATTACCCTAAAGCGCCGAGAACAGCCCTTTGAAATCGAGGTAGCACTAACTAGTTGACTGTAACAACCATTTATAGACTATAATCGTGTCTATGAGAGACACGATCACGTTGACGAACTCGGAGCTTATGGAACTGACGCGGCGCGCCAATAGTCGGACGGATCGGGCGGAAGATGCCCGACGGGCGCGGCTGATCTTGCTGCTGGCGGAGGGCCATACCTGGGATGAAGTGTCCGAACGCGTCGACTGCAGCCGGGGTTTTGTAGCCAGCTGGAGCAAACGATTTACCGAGCAGCGCATCGCGGGACTCTACAGCCGGCATTTGGGGCAAGTCGCCACCGTGCTCACGCCGGAACTGGAAGCCCGGATTCTGGAGGCGACACGCCATGTGCCGAGCGGTGGAGCAACCCACTGGAGCACGCGCAAACTCGGAGCGCATTTGGACGTCAGCCACATGATGGTGGCACGGGTGTGGCGTAAGCACGGACTCCAGCCGCATCGCATGGAGCGCTACATGGCCTCGAACGATCCGGATTTTGAGAAGAAAGCCGCCGACATTATTGGGTTGTATCTGAACCCGCCGGCGCATGCGGCGGTGTTCAGCGTGGATGAAAAGACCGCCATCCAGGCTCTGGATCGCAAGGATCCGGTTTTGCCGCTGTCGCCGGGACGCGCAGAACGGCACGGTTTTGAGTACTTTCGTCATGGCACCTTGTCGCTGTACGCCGCCTTCAACACCAAGACCGGCGAGGTCCTCGGCAAAACGGCTGCGCGGCATACCTCGGCCGAATTCGTCGCCTTCCTCACCGACATTGTGATCGATCAGCCCCGCGGCAAAGAAATCCATGTGATCGCTGATAACCTCTCTGCTCACAAGAGCAGGCCGGTCACGGACTTCCTGGCGGTGCATCCCAAAGTTCATTTGCACTTCACTCCGACCTACTCTTCGTGGCTGAATCAAGTCGAGTTGTGGTTCAGCAAGATCGAGCGCGACGTCATCGCGCGAGGCGTATTCACTTCCGTCTCTGATCTGAAAAGAAAACTCTTGCGATACATCCGTCAGTACAACAAATCGCCCCGTACCGTGAAGTGGAAATATGCTGATCCATCGCGCCATATCAGTACACAATCAGTTGGTACAGGCCACTAGAATCGCTCAGTTGTTGCGAAACCTCCTTCGTACCAGCAAACTTCCAGGTAGTCCGGTTCGAAAAGCGTCGTGGTGCAGTAATGCTGCCCTGTGGTTCGCCAAGACTCTGGCCGACTTTGAAGTCAATAACATAGCCGCCCTCCAGCCGCTGTTCTGTTATAACTCCCAGCCATGTTTCGATGTATCGGCCTGTGCCTCGGCACGCTGGTTCGCCTCTTGCGCGCGCGTCGGAGCCTTAGTTGAGAATCTGGCGCTACGTCAACAACTCGCCGTCCTGAAACGCCGGCATCCGCGGCCAAGACTAGACCTGGTCGACAGGCTTTTCTGGGTCGCCGTCCGCCGATTCTGGTCCGGATGGCAACACTCCCTCATTGCGGCACGCGGATTCGTTTTGTACGTGCATTGGAATCGCTGCCTGACCGCTACCGTCAGAATGGAATTTCGTCATCCGTGTCTGGTTCGGCCTTTTGCGCCGATGTAGGAGTGATTCCCTTTGCTTGCAAGAGCCCCTCAAGCTCTGACGACAATAGGATCGACCGCTGAAACGCTTGGGAGCGCGCAGCGCCATCCCTCAACCGTTCAAGAAACGCTTCTGGTATGTCGGCCACGGATGCCAATGTCTTTAGCCTGGCTAGTGCGGCGATCTCCTTTAGTTCTAGCACGGTCGTATCCACTAAACGGGTCAGCAATCGGCTTCTTGTTTGACTGGAATTTATTAGCACTTCGAAAATCTTGGTCGCTACATGCAGGATTGATTTGCCCTTGCCATTCACGCCCTGAAACTTCCCAATGAACCCGTGAGGAACTGCTTCGCGCATCACCGGTATGACCATGCTGCCCCTGCCAATTGCGATGCCTACTTCCTGATCCGCCCATTTGCTTTCCACAAACTTGGGCGTAACCAGAGCCGCGACCGCATCCATTGAAAACAGCGCAGCTTCAATTTCGTCCTGCCATTCCTCCGTAGGCTCAATGTCCTCGTGGGCAACAAAACCTGAGATCGCGAACTTCCGGAGAGAGATTCTGAGTTTGGCAGTTGTGGCCCTGAACGATGAAACGTGACTTAGAAATAGTTTGAAGTGATTCGGCTCCCAAAATTTGCTCTCGGTCACGGCTCCGGCGCTTATAACGGTGTATGTATGCGGAATTCCAAACTCATCGGCAATTCGGACGACGGTTTGCTCTGGCGCATAGCCAAGAAGTTCTTTGGCGTAGACCCACTTACTGTCGTACGAACTGCGCTTGGCCTTCGCCGTGACGCCACAACTGCTCAGATAGGCATCAATATCGTCAAAGGTCATCCGGGCTTGTAGCGCCCTTGCGACCTTACTTATAAGTTCAAGGCGCTCAATCGCTTTCATGTGAATGTATTCTGCCTCAGAATTCCTGCATTTGCCCGCTAAAGCACAGCGGCATCCCTAACGGGCCTGGCCCCCGCGCTATCGTCTCGCAATTTTCGCGCGCAGTTGCTTTCTGAAACTTCAAGAGCATCTACAATCCGCGTTCGAAATCATGGGTGAAATAACAATTCGCCAGAGACAGGTTCAGGCAGGATTTGACGCAGCTCGCCTCGTGCGGTAGATACCTCGTACCAGAACGAACACAAGAAGTGCGGCGAGCGCGATGGTAACAAAAGCCCAAGTCGAAACGCGGGCGTTCACACCCATCACATACTCTGGAATTTCCATGAGGCCCCACATCGCACCCATAAGCCGCTCGTCGTTGCGGAGCATGTACCTCGAAGCGCGGTACTCTGCGAAGGCATGTTGAAACGGCAGAAAGCTCATCAGAAACGCACCGATGGCAACGAGCAGCGTCGCTGGAGCATAGTCCGCCATCCAGCACAGCGCTCTCCGCCAACGTGTTTGCGCATTTCGCATTCGCCCAGGCCACATCTCCAACAGCAAAACGCTAGCCAGCGCCGCGAGTCCGGCGAGCACGGCTAGAATGCCGAATCCCTGGAGCAACATAGCCTCTCTCCGGAAAGCCTGCTCCCCACCCGAACGGCCTCCGGGGTCGCCGCGGGGCCGCATTCCTTGGACGCCCCTTTCGATCTCATCGAGACGCAGAGCTACTCGCCGCGCATCTTGTGGTCGTGCCGAACTTGCGAAAAGATCCGCCAGTCCTTTGTTGGCGCTCTTAGAAATCGCCAAAGCAAACAGCTTCTCGATTTTCGTCCCGCTTCCGTCCGCCATCCGCAGGGCAAACACATCCACTTCGCCGATCAGGCTTTCCGCTCGCTGCAAGTCACCTGCGGCTCGCGCTTTCCGCGCCTGGTACATTTTGAATTCTGCAAAACTCCTGAGGTTCCGCAAATCTGGAATCGCATGGGACCACAGCCCCGAAAAAATAAATGTAGGCGGCAAGTTCCTCTCGCGGTTCCAGACTGCGCGCGTGAGCTCGTAGTACTTCTGGAAGTAGCTGTCATACCGCGGGGCGACATACGCATGTTCCATCAGCAGCTTCCATTTTGAAGCGGCTTCCAAAACTTCGAAGTCCGCGTCTTTGGGCGTCCCGTGCGCGTAGAGCATGTCAACGCGCGGGTCTGCCAGCGCACTGGCCATAAGCAGATCGGGCACGGCGTTGCCGGGATCAGCCGCTTTCAATCGTGCAAGCCATTCTTCTCGCGGCGGATCAAAAGTCGGCCGATGATTTCTTGCACCGTAAACCCAGATAAGTTCCGGATCAAGCGACACCGCGCGTTCCGTCAACGTAGCGGCTCGTTTCGGTTCCGTTGAGCTCAGT
>Ga0179587_10001386_pt1 | contig 10964 bp, 3 predicted proteins | sample CZODoug2_1_08_16_FD_185932 | JGI IMG/M metagenome (GOLD analysis project Ga0179587, IMG submission 185932) | Vadose zone soil fungal communities from Angelo Coast Range Reserve, California, USA - CZODoug2_1_08_16fungal | ecosystem: Environmental > Terrestrial > Soil > Vadose zone | place: USA...
ATTTGATCGAGTCGGGCACCCACCCCTCGATTCAAGCGCCGATGGGCTTGTACGGCATTCTCGTGGTCACCACGCCGGCCAGCGGTTCGACACCGGCTCAGGCGTATCCCACCGTCGCAGGTCTCCCCGTCACCGGCCTCGCAGTTTCTCAATACGACGCCGATCTGGCGTTGGTGTTGAGCGAAATCGATCCGGTGCAGAACGCATCGGTCGCCGCCGCAGTTGCCACGACCGGGTTCTCCGAGACGACGGTTTGGAGCGGTCTGCCCGGGAAGTGCGGCAACCCGCTAAGCGCTGATGGGGTCACAGCCAATCCGCTCTTCAACACCTGCTACCCGCCGGCCGTCAACTACAGCCCGCGCTACTACCTCGTCAACGGCGTATCGTTCGATCGGACCAGCATTGCGTCCTCCACTGCGCAGATCCTCCCGGTGCCCGTTACCGCGGCCACGGGCAACGTCGTTCTGCGCATGGTCAACGCGGGCTTACGCATGCACATCCCCGCTGTTGTCAACCAGTCGATGACTCTGATCGCCGAAGACGGCAACCCGCTGCCGGGCCAGCCGCGCATCCAGAACGAAGTCTTCATGGCGGCCGGCAAGACGTATGACGTCGAGATCAAGCCGACTCCGGCTGGCAGCGTGTATAGCGCGGCGACTTTCGCGCTCTTTGATAGACAGTTGAGCCTGTCCACCAACAATCAGCGCGACGGCGGCATGCAGGCGTACATCGCCATTGCCGGCGGCGCGACAACGGGAGTCGGGTCCGCGGCCGGGTCCGGTGTAGCGCTCTCCGGCGTCGCCTCCAAGACATACTATTGTGTATCCGGCACAACGCTGTCGGTGACCGATCCCCTCAGCGGATTGCTGGGCGGCACCATCGGCGCGAACGGCGTCACGGTGACTGCGCCCTTGGCGGGATTGACTGTTCAGTCGAACGGCACGTTCACGTATGTTCCGCCGGCAGCGCAGCCCCAGTGCGGCGGCTCGTTCACTTATCTGGTCAACAACACGCAGTCGGTAACGTCGACCATCGCCGAGTGCGATGCCACCAGTAGCAGTGCCTCGGGCTGCAAGCTCGGTGGCGCGCCGAAACTCGCGAACGATTCTTTCACGGGAACCAACGCGAAGGTTCTGGCCATCAACCCGCCGGGTGTATTGCTAAATGACGTCGATCCCAGCGGCCGGACGTTGACGGTGGACCTGGACCCCGCGAAGATCATTCAGACCAGCGTATTGAAATTGGCGAGCCTTACCGTTAATCCCGACGGCTCCTTCACCGCCGTGGCGCCCGCCGCGGGCACGTATACCTTTACTTACAACGTCAAGAACTCGCAAGGGACGCCCGCAGCCGCACCTGCGACGGTGACGCTCACGTTCCCGCAGGGCTCGAACTTGCAGGTCAAGCTCGTCGATCAGAAGCATCAGAGCGACCCGGCCTGGGATCTCGCTGACGCCAGCAAGAAGGGCGACTACCGCTGGATCATCGAAGAGGACCGCACCTTCTGGATCGATCCGAAGTGCCAGGTGAACAGCGCCACGCGGCCGAAGGACTCCTACGGCCGCACCTGCCCGGCGACACCGGTTGAGGCCTTGGGCTACAACTTCCACACGGCAGCCATGCCGGTGGTGGCCACCGGCTGCGTCGGCCCTATCTCGTGTGAATCGGGGCAGACGGTTTTGGGCGCGCCCGCGGTCTGCGATGTGGGTGACGGTACCTGCCGCACCACCGACTCCGCCGGTAACGCGCTGCCGAATACCGCTGCGCGCACCGAGCTGACCCCGGATCAGGTGTACCTCGATCCCAACAAGCATTACTTCATCTCCATCATGCCGGCCGACGGCATCAACCCCACCTTGAATGGCGGCGGCGGCCCGATGCCGGTCGATGCGACATGCGATCCGACCACGACCACTTGCAAAATGCGTCAGTTCGATCCCGCGCTCGACTGTCCGAACCCCTCCGACTTTACGCCGGGCACGGGTGTTTGCGGCCACAACATGGCCGGTGGTCAGATCGGACCCCAGTTCTTGGCGAACCATAGCCCGGCTCCTCCGGCGATCACCATCTCGCTGATTGAGACGCCGCTGCCTGCGGCGCGGATCGCGGTGCTGGTGTATGAGGACGACTATCCTCTCAACGGCGAGAACGATGCCGGCGGCGGCGTCGACATTCTGGCGCCGAACGAGGCCGGCCTCGGCGGCTTCCAGATTGAACTGCTTGACCAAGCGGGCGGCCTCGGCGACGCCACCGGCCAGATCACCTACGACATGTTCAACATGCCGGTGAGCAATGCGTTGGCCGGCACGCCCGATCCCATGAATCACATGCAGAACGCCTGCCCGCTCACCTCGAATGGCGACAATATCGTCGGCAGAATCATCACCTGCCCAACCTACGAAGAAGACGGGACGACCCTGTCGCCGCTCGCCGGTCAGGCGGTGATCGCGAATCTATACCCCGGCCTCTACGAGCCCCAGGCATTCCCAGCCGCCGACCGCGTCAATCGGGGTGAGGAGTGGATTCAGACCAACACGCTCGACGGCGGCAAGCCGCACGAGGCTTTCGTCCGGCCGGGCGAACCCTCCTACTTCCAGGAATTCGGCCCCGGCGGCTTCCACGTGCAAATCGGCTTTGCCAATCCGAAGATCATCAATGATCGGCGCCACAACGACGCGGGCACCGGCATCTGCGATGCGGTCGCTTCGGGCGGCGGCGGTTTGGCCTGTGGTTCGAGCATCACCGGTCAGGTGCACGGCAATCATATGAGCCGCACCCCGGACGAGCGCACCTATGACACGGGGACCTACGACGCCTTTGCGTTCTCGGCCTGCTACGTGTCGGTCGGAGTTCCCGACGAGCAGGACATCGCCTTTGCAAAATGCGACGCGGACGGCAACTACTCGATCACGGGCATGCCCGATGGCACGTACAAGCTGGCGGTATTCGACCAGTGGAACGACATCATGCTCGACGGCCTGATCACCAGCGTCGTGGTGAATGGCAATACCGTCGTCAATCCCACGGCGACCCAGTGGCGCACCAACCTTTATACGCGCACCTATATCGACGTGAACGGCAACGGTATTCCCGATCGCGACGCCGCGGGCAACGATCTCGAGCCCGGTGCCGCGCTGATTCCCATCCTGGTCCGCTACCGCGACGGCAGCATCGGCTTCCACAACAGCACCGATTTGAATGGCTACGCCACGTACAACGAAGTGTTCCCGTTCATGAACTGGCTGGTGGTCGAACCCGACCAGACCCGTTACAAGCCCACCGGCGAGCACGTGGTATATGACGCCGGCGGTCCAGATGACTGTTCGCCGGATGCGATTGCGGCCTACGGTGGCTTGGGCCACTGCTCGAAGACCGCGGCGAACCTCGCGGGTACCGTCGAATCCAACTCGTTGCCGGTGGCGCTGCGCGTGCCGGGCGCCGTGTATTGCACGGATGCCGACTGTACCGATCCCACCGAGTCGATTCTGCTGGGCGCCTATTACTCCACGAACCACAAGGACAACAGCAAGAATAAGGCCAACATCACCGGCCTCTCCAGCGGCCGCATCGACCCGCCCTGGCATTCCGAGGGCTGGCAGGGTCTCCTGGGCCAGCACAGCTTCATTGACTTCGGCATGAAGCCCTTCGCTGCGCACGAGAACGGCGGTATTCAGGGTCTGGTCGTGTACTACTCGACTCGCCCGTTTGATGACCCCCAGCTCGACGTGCAGCTGCAATGGGAACCGGGCGTGCCCAACGTGCAGATCAACCTGTACCAGGAAGGCACCGCGCCGGATGGCACGACGACCTTGACCTTGGTGGATACGACCCAGACCACCAGCTGGGACAAGTGGGCGCAAGGCTTCGAGACGAACGGCGAAGGCGAATTGCGCACGATCTCCGGCACCAATGCCGACGGCACCACATTCAAGAATGCCTATGTCCCCAACATGAACTGCCCGGGCCAGGACCCGACCAGCGGCTTCTTTGCGACCCTGCAGGGCAGCAAGATGTGGCTGGATCAGTCATTGGATAGCAGCGGCAACCTCGTTCCCGGCGCGGCCAAGAAGCCGCTGGCCTACAAGTCGCAATTCAAGTGCTATGACGGTTGGTCGCAGTTGAACCAGATCGTACCCGCGCCCTATGACGGCAAGTACACGTTCCCGAGCACCGTCGAACACGATCCCATCACCGGCCGTCCCGCCGGCAGGGGCTCGCTCAACGGCGGCGCTTCTTCGCGTGCGGGCACCAATTGCTCGATCTGCATCGCCAATCCGGACGACGGCACTCCGATGCTGCCCGCCGGCAAGTATGTGGTCGAGGCGGTCATGCCCCCGGGCTTCGAGATCGTCAAGGAAGAAGACAAGAACATTCTCATGGGCGACATCTACATCGCACCCGTCTCGCAGCAGTTCGCGGGCCTGGGGAACGTCTTCATCCTGCCCGACCAGGCGGCGATCAACGCGTACTACAACGCGAACAATCCGCTCAATTCGACCACCAATCTCGGTGTGTTGAACCCGCGCGAGGATTTCGCCAGCACGGATCAGATGTGGCCCTGCGTCGGCAAGACCCGCGTCGTTCCCGATACCATGAGCCTGTTCCCCCAGGTCGGTCAGACGGCACCGTTCGCCGGCGCCTCGCGGCCGCTGTGCGACCGCAAGGAAGTTTCCCTGACCGATCAGATGGGTGCGAGCGCGCGCTTCTATGCGTTCACCAAGAACCATATCGCCGGGCACTTCGTCGGCGGCATGACCAACGACATGGCCTCTGAGTTCGACCCGTTCTCGCCGCAATTCGGTGAGAAGTTCGGCGTCCCGAACCTCCCCATCCGTATGCGCGACTTCACCGGCGACGAAGTGACGCGGGTGTACGGCGACCAGTGGGGCGCCTACAACGGCCTGTACTTCTCGAGCTGGGAAGTCAATCCGCCGAACCCGACCGGCTACGCGCCGCAAATGTCGGTGGCTTGCATGAACGATCCGGGTCCGATACTGGACACCGATCCGACCTCGCCCACGCATGGGCAGATGATCACGGATCCGGCGTACAACCCGGCCTACAGCAACTTTTGCTACGAAACGCCGTTCATGCCGGGCTTCACCGCCTACATGGACACTCCGGTCGTTCCGACGATGGCCTTCGCGGATCACTACAATCTGCCGGACGCGGAATATCCCGACGGCACGCCGGTCATCAAACGCGCGGACATCACGGGTAACGGCTTCGGTACAGGCGGCGCAGGCCCCTGGGCGCCAAATCCGGGCATGTCTTTGGTGCTCACGGCATTTGGCGACCGGCAGGTGCAGAATCCGCAGTACGCGGGTCCGTCCGCAACGACGGCACCTTACAACCAGAAGACCGTCAAGCGTCACTACGGTTTCGGAACGCGGTGCACGGCGTTCGGCACTGGTTGCGCTGCCGTCTCGAGCGTGACCGTTGGCGGTCAGCCGGCCACGATTACCGGTTGGTCTGATACGCAGATCACGGTCACAGTCCCGACCCTGCAGGCGTGTGCCGTGCAACAGCATGATCTCGCGACTGGCAATCCCGTTCTACCGCAAGCGACCTGCGGCCAAGTCGTGATCACCGCGGGCAACGGCAAGCAGTCGATCGACGGCATCACCGTCACTGTGGGCGGCAATGCCAAGTACGTGACCACGGCAAGCCCGATCTCCATGAAGTGGGGCGAGATCGACAAAAACCCGTTGCAGACGGCGATCGACAATGCGAAGCCCGGCGACCTCCTCATCGTCGAGGCGGGCTCGTACCGCGAAAATCTGATCATGTGGAAGCCGGTGCGCCTGCAAGGCGTCGGCGCCGGCTCGGTCACCATCAATGGGGACGCACATCCCGCCGGCAAGATGGACTCCTGGCGCCGCCGCGTGAGCTGTCTGTTCGGTCTCACCATCCAGGGTGTGCCGAACGACGGCAATGGCCAGTACGACCCGGACAGCGTGTATACCTGTCCCACGGACCAGTACTTCCGCGCCGATCGACTGCCGTTCGAGGGCTTCATCGGCTGGGATGCGTCGAGCAACGGCAACCTGGCGCAGGTTCTGCAGGAACCGTCACTGATGGGCGCCTATGAAGGGGCGGCCATCACGGTAGTTGGTCGCGGCATCAATCAGTCGGGCTCCGGCAACACCGACCTTTGGGGTGTGACCGGCGGAGCCGGCACCTTCCCGGATGGCAGCGTGTACGTGAACAATTCATACACTGCAACCGGCGATTGCAGCTCGGCCGCGAGGGCGACGAGCAACGTTAATGACTACGCCACCAGCAATTTCCTATGCAACCCGTCGGCCATCGACGGCCTGAGTATCATCAACAGCTCGCAGGGCGGCGGCGGCATCTACCTGCATGGTTGGAACCACAACATGCAGATCGCCAACACCCGCATCTCCGCGAACGCGGGAACCTTGTCGGGTGCCATCAACCTCGGCAGCGGTGAGACGCCGCCGGCGTTCACTGTTGATAACACGATTTGCGGCACCGGCATCGCCACCCCGGCACCACTGTGCCCACCGAGCGTACCCAATGCGCAGCTCCCCAATGTGCCGGCGACGTTGCTGAACGGTGAGATTCCGTTTCAGTTCAACACCAACGTGCACATTCACCACAACCAGATCATCGACAACGCGTCGATCGGCGACGCGCTGTTCTCTGGATCACCGGCAGGCGCGGGTGGCGTGACGGTGAGCGCGGGCTCGGACAACTACGAGCTGGATCACAACTGGATCGCGGCCAACCTGACCTCGAGCGACGGCGGCGGCATCGCGCAAATGGGCGTGAGCTTCAATGGCCAGATCCACAACAACTTCGTGTTGTTCAATCAGGCCAACAATCCGACCCTGCCGGTCGACGGCGGCGGCATCGTTATCATGGGCGCTCAGGAAGATCGTACCTTGCCGAGCGGACAGGAATGCGGCGGCACCACCGACCTCGACTGCCCGCCGGGCATCGGCGACGGCACGGGTCCGGGCCTGGTGATCGATTCGAACTTGATTCTCGGCAACAGTGCCGAGGACGGCAGCGGCGGCGGTCTGCGCCTGCGGCAGACGAACGGTACCGAGGTGGCGGCCTTCCTCCAGAGCCCGCAGAATTGGTACGGGATCACCGTAACCAACAACATCATCGCGAACAACGTCGCGGGATGGGACGGCGGCGGCGTGTCCTTGCAGGACTCGTTCAAGACGGTGTTCACCAACAACACCGTGGCTTCGAACGACACCACCGCCTCCGCGGGTGTGCTGTTCAAGACCTTGGGCGCGATCAACGCGGCCTCGCCGCCTCCGGGGTGCCTGCCGACCCCGGATCCGTCGCAGCCGCAGAATCCGAACTGTCTGCTGGCGAATGGACCGCACATTCCGCAGCCGGCCGGGTTGGTCACGATGCAGAACACGCCGAACATGATGGCGCAGTTGCCGGACGGCGTAGTCTGCCCGGCGGGCTTCGGCTACGGCACCATCGACGTCCACGGCGTAGAGTCCAATCTGACCAACGGCCGCTGCGTGCTCGTGAGTCTGCCGCAGATCTTCAACGATCTGTTCTGGCAGAACCGCGCGTTCCACGTCGAAATCGTCGACGCCAACGGCAACCCGGTCACGGGTACCTCGACTGCGAACGGCACCGGTCTGTTCTCTCGTCAGAACATTGTGGCCCTGCTGCCGCAGTTCACGCAGAGCTACACGGGTCAGTGTGTGGCGCCGCCGGCGAACCAGGAACTTTACTGGGATCTCGGCGTGCGCATGGACTTGCTGTCGGATCAGAACGGTCACGCGCTGAGCTTCGATGCAGGAACGGTGGGCGCTGGGTCGTACGCGCCCGGCATGGGCGGCGGCGCCGGAGTCACCGCGAATCTCAACGATTCCGGTCCGATCGGTGTCCCGGCGTCGTACTCCATCTTCAGCGACTCGGTGAACGTGGCAAACGTCAACCCGGTTGGTTCGTTCGGCAACATCGCGCCCTCCGCGACGCCGGTGATCGGACAGTATTGCAACGGTGCGCGCATACCGCCCGAGCAGTGCGCCACCGGCCAGGGTGCGAATAACCCTGGCATGTGCAAGGGCTACTTCACGCCGGCCGGCCAGTCCGAGACCGTCGGCGTCGCCCCGGTATTCGTCTTCAACGGTATCGCGGCCAGCGCGACGGTGGACGAGGGCAACAACTGGATCAACATGACCTACGGCCCGTTGACCTTGAGCCGTCCGCCGGTTCCAACCGGTTCCGGCTCTACCGTGTCCGCCGAGCCCACCGTGGCGAGCGCCGCAGTGGGTGTCGAGCACGGCGCGTATTCGATTACGGCCAGTTCGGCCGCGGCCGGCGCGGGCTATGCTCCGGCGCCGGGAACACCCAACCACGACTTCTACGGGCAGCCGCGGTCGACGAGCGGCGTGTCCATCGGTGCGGTGGAGTTGGGATTCCAGCCGCCCACGTTGACGACGATTACACCGAATTCCGGGGTACAAGGAACGACCGTCGCGGTCACGCTGACCGGGACGAACTTCACGCCGGGCAGCAACGTCACCATTAGCGGCACTGGGATCAATCAATTCGGGGCCACTTTCAGCGCAACCTCGATCACGACCAATTTCGTGATTGCGGCCAACGCGACCATCGGCGCTCGAGCGGTGACTGTCGCGACGGCGGGCGGCGTGACGGTACCCTTGACCTTCACCGTCGTCGCCAAGCCGCCGACTCCCACACTGTCGTCAATCTCACCGAACTCGGGGACTCGCGGCAATACAGTGACGGTAACTCTGACCGGCACGAATTTATCGGCTGCGGGATTGGCGGTCAACTTGAGCGGTGCGGGCGTCACGGCGACCAATGTCACCTATGTGAGTGCAACAAAGGTGACGGCGAGCTTCGTGGTCGATCCCGCTGCCAGCTTGGGCGGCAGGAATGTGACTGTCACCACTGCCGGGGGCACCAGCGGTGCGCGGACGTTTACGGTCAACAATCCGGGGCAGGCGACGCTGGCCAGCATCGCTCCCGCGTCGGGGACCCATGGAACCACCGTGACGGTGACTTTGACCGGCACCAATTTCACGACGGCCGGGACGTCGATCAACGTGGGCGACGGCATCACACTGACCATCACGTCTCTGACGCCCACGAAGATAGTGGCGAGCTTCGTCATCCCCAGTACAGCGACACTGGGCACGCAGTTCGTGAACGTTACAACTCCGAGAAATACGACTAGCACTCGCACCTTTACCGTGAACTGAACGGAATAGTCGCCGGGGCCGGACATTCAATCACGAGTGTCCGGCCCTTTCTTTTTTTGAGACGTCGTTCACAACCTAAGCGCTGCACGCGCCCGACGCGATTTTCTTGATGTAAGCTTTCGCGGCAGGGGCTGTTGGCGCGGTGCGCCGCACCTTCGGAGCTTGGAACCCGCCGCAATCGGATGGAGACTTCAGGAAATGAGTTGGCGTGCGAGAAAGTGTATGAGCGATCGGCTCGCGTCGATCGCCGCGATGGTGCTCGTCGCAGCCGGCTCCGCCAATGCGGCGAATGCCGGCATGGTGACTGCACAGTCCGCGCCGGCTGCCGCGCCAGGGCCGGATCAAGCCGCGGCCGATAGTGTCGCGAGACCACCGCCCGTATCCTCCGTCGAGCCTGCGGCGCGTCCGCCGGGGCGCGTACGCGCCGCGGGATCGCTACAGCATCGGGTCGACGTGCTTTCCAAGGCACTGCAACTCGATGCGCGGCAGCGGACGCAGTTGATCACCATTCTCGAGCGCCAGCGCCAGACAGTAACCAAGATCTGGAGCGACCCCAAAATGCTGCCTGCCGAACGCACGCCCGCGACCCGGGCCCTTCAGGAGCGAACGGCGAATGAGATCCGGGCCATCCTCTCGGACGAGCAGAGAAAGCTCTACAACCCTCCGAAGCCGGAGGGCGCCGCGCCGCCGGCGCCGAATGTGGAAGAGTGGATGCGGAAGCAGTCGCAGACACAGTCGCGGCAACAGCAATAGTTGGATATCAGGAGAGTTGGAATGTTGCGAATCGATCAGATCATTGGCGCCCGGGGCGTCGGCGCCGCATTGGTTGCAGCGATGCTCTTAGGCGTGCCGGCGTTCGCGCAGGCGCCCAAACCGACCGCGCCGTCCGCGGCGACGAAGCCTGCCGTCAGCGCGCCGGAAGCAACGACGAAAAATAATTTGGCGAAGAAAAGAGTGGTGTCGCCGTATGCGCGCGCCGCCGCGCAACGGGAGCATGCCGGGCAGGCCCCTGCGGGCCACGCGCCGACCACGGTGCAGGGCATGGGTAAGCCGCATAAACCCCATGCGGGCACGCCATCCAAATGAACATCCGCGCGAGCCTCGCGCTCGGATATATGCTGATTGGGCTGACCCAAGTTTGTCCGGCGCAAACGCAAACCCAAGCTCAAACGCCGGCGGCTGCGCCGACGACGGCAAATCGAGTCCACAAGACCTCGCCGTATCACGGTATGAAGCTGAGCGAGAAAGCTCGCGCCTACTATCCGGCGGCGTGGGGCGTCGATCATCTGCGGGCGACGTATACTTCTTCCGGGAATTTAATTCGCTTCAGCTACCGCGTGCTCGAGCCGAAGCTCGCGAAACCGCTCGGCGACCACGAGTCGACCCCGTACCTTTATGCGCCGCGCTCCCATGCTATGCTGTCGATACCGACCATGGAGAAGATCGGCCAGTTGAGACAACTCAATGCCGCCGAGGCCGACAAAGAATACTGGATGGTGTTCTCCAACAAAGGCAATCTCGTGAGGCCCGGTGACCGGGTCAATGTGATCATCGGGAAATTCCATGCCGACGGGCTGCTCGTCGAATAAACCATGTGCTCTAGAGGACCAATCATGAACCGTGTTTCCCTATATGCCGGCTGCCTGCTGTCGTTGACGGCGGCCACCACCAGCTACGGCGCCTCGACCGCTCCGGCGGCGCTCAGCGCCGGACAGATCGTCGAGCGCAATG
>Ga0179587_10001392_pt1 | contig 10947 bp, 14 predicted proteins | sample CZODoug2_1_08_16_FD_185932 | JGI IMG/M metagenome (GOLD analysis project Ga0179587, IMG submission 185932) | Vadose zone soil fungal communities from Angelo Coast Range Reserve, California, USA - CZODoug2_1_08_16fungal | ecosystem: Environmental > Terrestrial > Soil > Vadose zone | place: USA...
GATGCTAGGATGGTAGATCAGCTATAGGAGGATTTCCCCGATAATCGTGGGGTGTGCCTGAGATGCTCGTAAAATAGCTGAAATGTGAGTACATAGCGGTAATGTGGAGTTAAGACCCAAGTGGACGCAAGGCTGATATAGAGACAAGAGGACACCTGAATATGGTCTGTGCGTTGCTCCATTTTCGATAGGCAATTTCACGCGTCATCACCAAAAGAAAGCAAGGTTTTACTTGGTTTCTTGGACTTCTTTTTGGCTGGCATATCCTTACTGCTCCCGCTAGCCATCTCCTTTCCTGGATCGCCTACAGCCTTCCTCTTTCCGGGAAGAATCTTTGGCCGTCCTTTGGACGAAGAGAATGATAGGCTGGCTCCCGTTGCTTTGGTATTCTTGGCAGCTTCTTTGCCGGGGGAGACTCGCTCTGCTAGTTTGGCCTGCTGAGCCGTGTCTGTCGGATCAGGAAGAGGAGCAAGTCCCTTTTCTACAGTCAAGATAAACCCTGAAATTTGATTCAACACCATGAGGCTCTGTATAGCCGACCTTTCCGTCTGATATTCTCGGCTTCCCTTTCGGTGAGGTGTTTGCCTTCCTTCAACACAACAACTTGAGGCTTCTCATCACCATCATCCTCGTCCGCACTGCCCGGATTGTCTTCCGGCCTTTCTGGAATAGCAGGACGTCGGGGTACAGGTGGACGTCCAGAGTCATGGTACTCGAACTCGTCTTCCTCATCGTCTGGGTTTCCTGCAATGCGATTCTGGAGTTTGAGTAGAAAGGACGGTGTTTTCTGACTATAGGACAGTCTGGATGATAATTGGGCTCGTGTTGGCTCCTTCGGAGCCATGGCCGTTTCACGTTAAGCAACCCAATTTCAATCACGTGAATCTATCGCAACGCCGCGGCACACAAGTCTCATAAAACCCTGCCATACATACACAAAATCTCTTACGGGGGGACTAAGATAGGATTAGTGGGGTGGATCTCGGTAACTGTTGGTAACGAATGCATTCTCAATACTGACCATATTCATGAGGCAAAGACACAATCATCAATAAATTAGAGGGGAATTGAATGGAAATAAAAATACCACTAGCATTCTCGATCTCAAACGTTTTATCCGCTCTCATCGATCCGGTATCGCTTCCTTGGTCCATCGGGAACGCCTTGTGAGAGTTGTTGGCCACCACCTTGCATGAATGCGGGGTTAATATGGCCTTGAACGCCGAATCCGCCTCCTCTTCCTGCGCCCATATTTCCGTTTTGCATTGTTCCTGTGCCTAGGAGGTAGACGGATAAAGGAAGAAGGCATAGAGAACCGCAGTAAGCACAACATGTCGATGCCTGTAAACTAAGGAGCTAGAAATTCGTACCCAAACTACCCATCATGCCTCCACCACGCCCCACCATCCCGCCCCGCGGACCTTGGGGAATCATCCCACCGCCACGTCCACCCCCAAAACCCCCACCCCCACTTTGGAATCCGGCATTGCCACCACCAACGAATCCACCCATGCCGATGCCCAGTCCGGTTCCCATCCCCCCTCCCATTCCACTCATCATTCCTTGTCGCATCATGTTTCCACCCATTGGCATGCTTCCTCCACGCATGTTTCCCACCATACTCATCTGATTCATTTGATTGCCGCGGAAATTGCCTCCTCCCCCTCGGCCCGTAGCACTACCCGTTGGGTTGGTAGCTGGCACAGGTCCCTGCGCCTGTTGTTGGCCGGTGTTACCTCGCGGAGGGGGTTCTGAGGCAGGGATCAGCAGGATATAAGGCACGTCGTGCAGCGAACGTTGGGACATACCTTTGGGAAGTGTACGGAACGGATTACCTTGTGCAGAATTCGTTAGAGTTGCTGTTGCTCTGCGATTCTGGAAGTCGCTGAATGAAATACACGAACGTCAAAGAGCGGTAGTGGTACTCAAGGCATTCAACGTACTTGTTATCAAACCATTGTTTGACAGTTTGTGCACCCTCATAATCGTGCAGTTCTATATATGCAATTCTGGCGTGACATGTTAACGTCGAACATGAACCTATTGAAGGAGTTCTGGTTACCCTTTACTCTTTCCGTTCACCTTGTGCTCTGAGAACGTGATGTCCTTGTGGTCGATTACGACACCAAGATTAAGTGCGACTTGGCGTAAATCTTCATCAGTCGTCCACTGCAAAAAAGAAAAGCGTCCGAAGGCACATTACGAGAAATCATCTCAGAACGATATGCACAAGAGGCTAAACGACAGGACAAACGGACCCATTGCAAGTCACCAATATATAATGCATCGTAACCCATGCCCATACCACCCATGCCACCGTTGACCATCTGGCCACCCATCGCACCTATAGCCATTTGACCGCCGAAATTATTTGGGTTAACCATCGGCATTACGGAGGGGTTCTGCATCTGAGCTTGAGACTGAGGCTGGGGTTGTACTGGATTGGGCCGAGAGGCGGACGCTGGGGGCTGATTTGGGTTCTGATCAACAGCTTCATCTTCTCGTGGTCGTTTATCGCCAACCATTGGTTCAACCGTGGATGTCACAGTTGCAACCTCTTCCTGAACTTCTTGCTGATGTCCAGAATTCTTTACAAGAACACCGTCAGGGATTACAGGGGTTGAACTACATGAATGATGCATACCTCCGTCTTCTGCCGTTGACGATGGTCATCTTCTCCATATATGTCATATTCCGACTGGTCAGGCATATTCGCGGCGACTCAATGAGATAAGATGTCCAGGGGAAAAACACGATTTTTTGTTCTAGAGTGTAAGAGGTGACAGGAGACGCTTGAGTAACGACGACAAATGAGGGTAAAATAGACAGAAAGTGGCGACATTGGCGGTTAAGAGCATATACATGGTGCTGCTCTATACAGGGTGAGAAATAACAACAAAAAAAGTCTTACATGGGATATGAATACAGGATATGGAGCTTGTACAATCTTTTAGTGACCAAACTGATACACAGGGAGAAGACACAAAAAGGAGAAAAAGAAGAAAAGCTGTGGCGGAGCAGATGATGGTGAACACAGTCAACGACACCACCGGCTCTTGTTCATTTTGTACGTATTTGCCCTTGTTTGTTCCTGTGGCTATAGTAAGGGCTTATATAAATTGTCTCTTCCACTACATACACGATCAGCTATTCGCTACATCCTCCCTACGCGGGCTATGCTGCAACCACATGACAGTAACGTATTTTTCAATGGAATATCTACAGGGGTCATCCGATGAGAAGTCTTCTGAAGTTCTTTAGATTCGCCGGACAAGGCTTGCTGTGACGGTTTTCGCTACATGACCAGTACTGTTTCCTTCTTCTTTGTGCGACCGAGCCTTGGATAGACCGAGCGCCAAGTCAGCTTTGTTTGTTGCGAAGGATCAGGCGGCATGGGCTGCTCAGGAGGTGGAACTATTGAGGAATCAGCAGTGGATGGTTTCCTGGCCCGCAACACATCAGCACACCCACATAGAAGGGCTGGATAGCTGAAACTCACCTGTCTGAGTTGAACTCTCCTCCTGGGCCATATTTCGACTTTAAACACAGCAAAGACCCCAGCTCACTGCGAGATTTAGCTTTTTTTAGACATCGGGTTGATTGGACTTCCGAAAGGACACACTGTTGAACGATCCGGCGCTCCTCGCGTAATTTACCAACCTCACTGAGCAACACCAGAACGTCGCTGGCCAGTGCCCTGCTGAAATTGTCAAGGTACTGCAACCGGTCAGAAGTATCCACCCTGCAAGTAAACGAACATTCGCACTGTCTGGGCATTGAGCGGAACTTTTTCCTGCGAGCTGACACTCTCATTTTGTCGTTGGGCAGAGTCTGCTCGCCAGGCTAAAGTCGGATATGGACGAAGGATCCCATCGTTTATGAACACAACACGCACACTCAGTCAACGAATTCAGGAGTTCTCGCTGTTCTGCATTTTCCTTTCGAAACTCTTCGATGGCCTTCTCCATTCCTACAGGAACTTAAGATGAACGCCAAGTCCGGAAATCAATCCTTACCTGGTTTAATCTCCGTACCAATGCTCGTTCTTTCTCGAACTTCCGCCAGGACCTCGTGCATCTTCTCTATATCGCTCCGAAGTTCGTTCCACCTGGCTTCTTCTTTCCGACGTCGGTCCTGCATTTCCACCCAGTGCACGGCTCCGAACCTTCCACCCGTGCTTCCAGCGTACCTCAATTGGTCACTGATGACCTCGTCAGTCTGGATTATCCGACTTTGTTTCCCGCGTTGTTGGGTCTGGATCTGTACTTCCATTCTCTTTCTTTGCTGCTTTTCATCCTCTAACTCTCTTTGGACCATAGCCAGCTCATCTTCCAATATCCCGATGCGTCCATCTCGGTCTTCAACTATTTGAGTCCGTTCCGCCTCCACATCTGGAACTGGACGTTCGCGATCTAAGTTGGCCGTCACTTCGACCTCCTGGCTAGTGCGATCCTCCATATCTAGCCTGAGGTTTTGCTGGGTGTTGTTGGCATGTTGGATCGGTGCTTGGCTCACCTCATCACCAGTAATGCATTCGCTGGAAGCTGTAAATGGACGATGGAAGATAATTGTTAGCCGGAGGGGAAAACCTTACTCACGATGTTCAGAATTGCCCGTTCGGAGGTAAGTTGAGTTTGGCTCTGGGACGAGGGGACTAGGTGCACGGTTGTGACGGGATCGCGATCGAGACGGAATCCGGATCGTGAATCGATGCACAAAGCTTTGCCGATTACCAAAATGTTCAAGAGAGCGGTCGCTCCTAGGCTCAGTTGACCAGCTTCGTTGCTCACCCTGTGAGCGATCACGGTCATTGCCCTCTTTCGAACGTTGAATTTCTAGGAAACGACTAGAATGATTAGGGCGGTGGCTATGGCTCCGATTGACAACTGTTGTTGAAGCTTTCTTGTTCAGTGGAGCACGCTGAATGACCACGTCTGGTGGCGGTTGTGCATGGTGAAGATCTTGAACGAACGTCAACTGCCGTACTGGTTGCGGTGATCTTATCTGCAGTGGGATCGCGACTGGAATTTGAGTAGGAGAAGGACTAGTTGGTCTGCTATTGCCGAACCCTTGGCTGTGACTTTGACTATGTCCGACTTTGGGGCTGTTGGTCTTGTGAGAACTACGACTTCTGCGACCATGTACAGGGCTGCGACTCTCTCTTCCATGATAGCCACTCCAGGGGAGGAATAAGAACAATCAGACTTCCACCACTCATTCAACTAATGCGTACCGGGAATTGTTTCCATCATCGTTCAGAGAAGGTCTTTGTGCTGAGTACGTATGAAACCTCTCGTTTTTAAGGTGTGCAGGTGGGATTGGGCTAGGTAGGCGCTCCATGGAGATAGAAAGGACTAGGGTGATTAGAAGTTCCTGAGCAGAAAATCACAATTGGGTGCCTAGCGAGAAAGAGGTGTTTGGAGATGGAAGTTATGGTCGTGGCTTGTGTTGGCACTGACAGGCACTCAGCGTGAGGACTCAACGTGTTATATACACAGTAAAGCGGTACATCATTCATGTGTCGTTGGTATTCGTTCCACATTTTCCCTCAAAACGCCTTCTACAATGCGCTCCTGCTGCGCGAGCCACAAGCCGAAACCCGGAGTTTTCAACCATCTGTTTCAAGTTTTGAAAAAATTAGACTATCACAAGATTAAAATCGGCGCCAACCCAACCTCTCATAAAATTCAGTCCGCTTAGTCTTCGAGCGGAAAGGGAGTGTACTCCCATGGGCTTTGAGAGAGGCGAAGAAATTAACAGAGTTGAATGGCTTCAGGCGAAGTGTATGTCCCGACTTTCGTGCCCTGGTGACCTCGGTTGGAGTGGGTATAAGAGTATTGAGGTATCTTGCTATTGGTGTGATCAGTGCCGTCGTGCGCGAACAAAAATGTCCGCGGAGAGTGAGTGATGTATCTAATCCTGTGTATATGCATTCGTGAGCATATCCCAAATTCAGGAAAAGGGGGCTCGGAGCGTACTTGTTTTATCGTCGCCCTGGCAGGCAAGTTCCAGTTGGTTGAGAAGAACACGATCTTTCGAAATATACCTTTTATGCTTCTTCGTTTTCCACCCAGGGGCTGGGCCAGCCGGAGGCGCCCCAGAAGATGTATTTGTCGCTGTCCCCGTGTTTATCCTGCATTCAAGAGTTAGTATCTTCACATTCGAGAAATGGGCCCTCATACATTCTCCGTCGCCCAAGACTGAGAATATGCGGCCAATGCCCGCATGACTTCTCAAAGAAAGGGTTCGTTACACCCAGGAGGAGACCAGCTTTCGGTGGCAGCTTGTTCACCAGTGATGAATGGTCTACATCTTGCATTGTGAAGTAAGGCCTGATATCGCCTGCCAGGGGGATCTGTGGAAAGTATTTAACAATCAGCCTTGGTTTGCGGTAACAAGCCCACCGGTCGGAGGAGATCACGCAGCCACCAAATAGCCTGGCTAGTTTGGGCAGGCGATGAACCGAAGACCAGGATAGGTTCGCAAAGGACGAGACATTCCCATATGGACCATAGCTGTGAGAGAGAAGCCTCAAACAGCATAAGAGGTGGCGGCAACAGAGGCGGAGCTGACGCCAAGATCTAGGAAACACGAACGGATAAGTTCGAGGGTGCAAAGGCGTGGTGTGAACAACAAACATGGGATTTCGGGTCATACTTCTCCTCGAAAGACGATGTTTCAGTCAGCTGCTGCGCGTCTGTGGTGTGAGGAAGCTCCAAGTGAAGCACAGAGCCCAAGAAACCCAGCTCAATCGTCGCTCCTGGAGTAGGGTCGTGCCTTTACTTTCGCAAGGCTGTTAACAGAACAATAGCGCAGACAGAGATGCAGTCATACCACGTCGCGATATTATGACAGGCGGCCTCTAGCATCGGTGTTCCGTGTACTTGGAATAGTGGCCCGAAGATGGACACTAGAGAAGAGAAGAGAGCTGGGTATTGGTGTTGGGTCAGGATCACGATGGAGCGCTGAATGCGCGCGCTCAATGGGTGACTTCGATTTTTTAAGAGACAAACTACCCACCTGCTCGTAACCACGTTTGGAGGCGGCATCTCTCTTCTGCGTAAAATGGGAATAACCATATATAAATCCGTCCTTCGTGGATGGTCTTTTGTCGGTATGAACTGCCTTGAGCTGCTCACGAATACGAAATGAATGGCTCTGAGATCCCTGATCAAATTGAAGCGAGTCCGGAAACGAGCAAAAAGCACTGTTCCATGATGTGCACATCAGAGCTAGTGTCCCAAGGTGACATTGAAATTGAACTGACATATTCTCTGATTCCGCTGGTAGCAGTAGTGACGGGGGGTATATACCCTCGATAATAGGACCATCATCCACGTCAAAGTCGACTTGAATGTAACTTTTAGACACAAATGGCTGAGGTGGAATGAAAGTATGTTGCACACCGATTGCAATGCCAATTATCCACCGGCGCATTCTCTCTGTTGCCTCCTTGGATACTTCCAGTCCTTCCAATTCAGATTGCCCCCGCCTGTGTTTCTTCTCGAGCTGAAAGATCCGGGGAAGGGTCTGGGAGCGGGGAAGAGATGGGGGCCGAGTGAATTTATTGAGAGTAGGAGCTGACGGGGAGTCGAAACTTCCAAGACTTTTCTTCCGGGAAAGCGATTGTGGAATATGCGGAAGGTGGAAACCTGGGGGGAAAGAGGGCCTCGAGGAGGTGGCTGTTGAGGTTATGCTGCCATCTGTGAAGGAGGCTGCTGAGCTAGCTGGAGCTGAATCGAAACCTAGATATGGACTGGAGTCTGAGATGTCTTCCTCGAGGGGTTCTTCGAGTCTGAGATTGGCCTTTGGCATAGTGACAATATAAGAGCAAGTTGGTTGAGCCGAAATGGCACTCCGCATGTTTCCAATCTGCCTCGCGACGAATAGGCATGGCTGCTCTGCTTCCTATGGATTTTTTGTGAAACGGCCTATCAACTAGAACGAGGTCCATGATGCTGGAGTCTCGCCGCCATCATATCATAATCCCCTTGTTCGCTGAGTCTTCACCGCATCCTCCTTGTGGTGATCCCGTGCCCAGAAACATTATCCACGTGATCGAGACACGTTGTCCAGCCCTGGCCACCCACCCCGACCTTCCCAATGGCCATGGATGGCCGAGCACAAGTATACATCTCCCTTCCCTTGTAGACTGGGATGGTTTCAGTGCTATCAACGTAAAGTGCCACAGCTTGTGGCATTGTATTTCGCAGCAGCGCTTGATATTCTCTTCTTCTTTCAACCGATCCTTTCTTCTATACACATACACTCATTACACCCTCACGCATAATGCCTTTCAACACGATGAAGTCTCCTGCAGTTACAGGCGCTCGGAAGCCACCTTTGAAGGATCTAATGCCCAAGAAGCTGGACTTGGTCTTGGATAATCAGAAAAGTCAGCCTGAGGTGGGTGAATAATATAACATTGTTAAGCTTCTCTGACAGTCGTACGGTTCAGAATTCCGTACCTTCGCCGTTTTATGGGCTCCATTCTTCTAACCAATCATCCACCACGTTCTCTAACGAAAGCAGCGTGTCATCTACGCCCTCATCGTCCAAATCGTTCTCTGGAAAATGGTGGGGGATTTTATCAAAGCAAGTATTATCTGCATCTTATGCTTCCACGCGCAGTTGACACCCTCGATAGGAACAATGGAGGGCAAACCCCTGTTATCGCCGTAACGCCCCCTGCCACCCAGGATTTCGAGCAACGATGCCCAGCAGGATGTAAGCCCAATGTCCTCAAGAAGCACACAAAATCTACACCGAATTTAAAATCCCTCATGCTAAACATTGGAAAAGTCAACGCGTCCTGTGGTCCGGTACCCGACCTGCCCCATCCACCCACTCCCTCTGGCTCAGACATATCTCGCGAAGGATCTGCCTTGCTCCCTGTATTGGAATCACCATGCTCTGCCATCTACTTTACAGTAGATCCTTCCTGGGACCCGTCGAAGGGAGATGCAGATGTATATTTATTGCCTTTTTCGGGTGCCACTGCCGACATTAACGTTCCGCACCACGCTACTATGCCATGTCCGAGAACAAAGAGTGGAAAACGTGCTCGGAGTGTCAAGTCTGTGGTAAAGACAGACAACGAGACCTCGTTTTTGTTTCTAAAGTAGTATAGACAAAATGACCCCGTGACATGGTGTGAAAGACCTTGTGACGCGATCGCCTGTCGGAGTTTAAATAAGTGCCTCAAGAGACGCGTTTGTTGAACCCATTTTCTATATATGCAGTACCAAAAGTTTGTGAGTGCGCCCGTAGAACATCGTTTTCACCCAACAAACCGTAGTTTCAGCACAAGGAAGCGCGACGCATCCCTTTCCGTCGTCCTCCCACAGCCCTTCCAAGTATGCGCACTCCCCCCTCTGACTTGTTCCAGCTCTCCCACCCAAAGGCCATCTCTGAACATACGTCCATGGGGAAGGGGATAGGATCACCTGCAACCCTACCCTCCCCATCTCCAGGAATTTCACAAGCTCAGGGAACTCCTGCTGTACCCCCGTGGTTTCTCTGTCTTCTGATGGCGAATAAGCGTGGAAACCCACACGCCCCTTCGTTGGTCTCAAAGTTCAATCCCCTCAGAGACTATGTCCCTCCCTGTGCTTGGGCAAACAGGAGCTTTCCTCTGACAAGTGCACGCTTCAGAACACCTTTGTCTCTACTGCCACTCCGCTCTAGATCGTACGTTCCTAGTCGTTGTCCGTTTGCATATTGACATCACTTTCCTGTCATAGTGATTGCGACCGGGCCACTCGCGATGCCAGAAAGACGAAGGGGAACTATCTCAGGAAAACCTTTCTTCACTGTCGCGGATGTCGACGTGATGCGCTCCGAGAGAAGCTTCTCGTAATGAACTACATTGTCCGTCAGCTTCACCATCTCTTCTATAGCCCGCCCCCTATGCCAATAAGGCCTTTTGGCAACGACAACAGTTCTGATGACATGAACATTGATGACGACCTCCTGGACTCCCCACTACTCCGAGATGGCGATGATTTCGATGACTTTGACGACTTCGCAGACGGAGGGCATGCACTATTATCTGGTGGTCCAGCCATCGGGTTATCCCATCTCAGCCCCTTCTAGATTCTGTATTTTTACACTTTATGACTCCATTTGTACTAATTTTACATTCGTAGATGTATCCATGCTGTATAACCGTCCTTTGCTTCCACTGCTAGAATAGATGATACCCTCTTCAGAACAAATTATATTCTCTCGCGAGGGGTACCCTGACAGCTGGTTGCACATCTTGAAGCACACCATCCGCACGCACTTCGTAGCTCTCCGCATCGACTGTCATCACCGGTGTCGCATCATTCCACTTGAGATCCTTCTTCGTGATATTGCGGCAGTTTTTCACCGCTTCAACTCGTTTACTCAGGTTGTATGATGCAATCGCACCCGAAGTAATTGAGGCCTGAGAAACGAACGCCACTGAATTGAGGGCTGCGGATCCGGCCTTGGAGCCCCACATGGGTTTTGCATAGAATGGTTGAACAGTCGGTATAGATCCATTCGGGTCGCCCATCTGCAGCCCAAGGCGTGAGCTACTTCGGAGAATCTTCGGAATCCAACTACCTTGGCAAGAGCAATCACACCAGATTTGAGCACCATCTCAGGTTTGGCTCCGAAGTTTTCAGGTTTCCACAAGACGAGATCAGCAAGCCTTCCGACAGTGACGTGTCCTACAAGATGACTGATACCGTGGGCGATTGCACTGCCTCAAAGGATTACGTTTGACCAGACGGTGTAGAACAAAAAACACATACGGATTAATGGTATACTTCGCAATGTATCTCTTCACACGATCGTTGTCTTTACTTCTCCCGTCTCCTAATGAAGTTAGCGGGCCTCTGAACTCCTTCATCTTGCTTGCAGTTCTCCATGTTCGGCTTATCACTTCACCCACGCGTCCCATGGCTTGTGAGTCAGAGC
>Ga0179587_10001393_pt1 | contig 10945 bp, 8 predicted proteins | sample CZODoug2_1_08_16_FD_185932 | JGI IMG/M metagenome (GOLD analysis project Ga0179587, IMG submission 185932) | Vadose zone soil fungal communities from Angelo Coast Range Reserve, California, USA - CZODoug2_1_08_16fungal | ecosystem: Environmental > Terrestrial > Soil > Vadose zone | place: USA...
CTCGGCCGGCATTGCGCGCCTGGTGCCGGTGACGTTCGGCATGGACCCGACAGCCGCCCTGATGATGCTGGCCGGCATCTATTACGGCTGCATGTACGGGGGCGCCGTGACGGCGATCCTGATCAACACGCCCGGCGACGCGGCTGCCGTGATGACCACGCTCGACGGCTATCCGCTCGCCCGCCAGGGGCGAGCCGGTGCCGCGCTGGCGATTGCGGCCACGAGCTCCTTCATTGCCGGCACGCTCGGGGTCACGGCGCTCACTTTCTTGGCCGTGCCGCTCGCCAATCTGGCGCTGAAGTTCGGGCCGGCGGAATATTTCGCCCTGATGCTGTTCGCCTTGACTACGGTCAGCGCCTTGACGGGCGATTCGCTCGCCAAGGGGCTCATCTCGGTCTTTTTCGGGCTCGCGATCGCCACCATCGGGATCGATCTGCAGAGCGGGCGGCCGCGCTTCACGATGGATATCCCGGAGTTGCAGCAGGGCGTGAGCTTTCTGGTCGCAGTGGTCGGTCTGTTCGCGCTGGCCGAGGTCAGCCGCATGGTCGAGGAGACCTTGCGCGGCCAGATGAAGATCGTACGCATCGAAGGCCGCATCTGGTTCACCGCAGCGGAATGGCGCCGCGCCTGGCCGGCGATCCTGCGCGGGACCGGTGTCGGTTTTCTCTGCGGCGCCGCGCCCGGGTTAGGGGGCACCATCTCGGCCATGCTGGCGTATGTCACCGAAAAGAGAGTGTCCCGGCATCCCGAGCAGTTCGGCAAGGGCGCCATCGAAGGCGTCGCCGGTCCGGAGGCAGCCGTGAACGCGGATACCTGCGGGGCGTTCGTGCATCTGCTGGCGCTCGGCATCCCGGCCTCGGGCTCCACCGCGGTGATCATGGGAGCATTCGTCACCTACGGAATCCAGCCCGGCCCGATGCTGTTCTCGACCCACCCCGACCTGGTCTGGGGACTGATCGCCAGCATGTATGTGGGCAACCTGATGCTGCTGGTGCTCAATCTGCCGCTGGTCGGGCTGTTCGCGCGGCTTCTCTATGTGCCGCCCGGGATCCTGCTGGTGATCATTCTGGGGATTGCCTCGGTCGGGGTCTATTCGTTCGAGACCAACACGTTCGACCTCTATCTCGCCCTCATGTTCGGGGTTCTGGGTTACGTCTTTCGCAAGCTCGATATTCCCAAGGCCCCGCTCATCTTCGGCCTCATTCTGGGCGAAAAAGTCGAACAATCCTTCCGGCAGGCGATGACGATCTCCGGCGGCGATCCGGTCGTGTTCCTCAAGAGCCCGCTGGCGGTGGGTTTGCTCATCCTGGCCGCCATGACAGTGTTCTTCTCCTTCTGGGCCAAGCGGAAATCCGCCGCCACCCTCGCGCAGGCGCCCGCGAGCACGGGGAACGAGGCTTGAGCCGCGCGCGACCGGGAATGGAATTGTCGCTCGCCTCGCCGCCAAATCCGCGATAAGGAGGGGCCAAATCCTTAAGGCCTCGCGCGGGCGGGCCCGGCAAATCCGGTCTTGCCGCAGGAGTGCCTACGCACGATGAATTCGACAACACATGAATTCGACAACACGATGATTCGACAAGAAGCCTGAAAAGGAGAATCCCATGTCCCGTATCGTTCACATCGCCCTCAAGGTCGAAGACCTGGAGAAGGCGACCAAGTTCTATGAAGATGTCTTCGGCATCTATCAGACCAAGACCGGCCATGCCCGCGGCCACATCTCCAGGCACATGACCGACGGCAATATAGATCTCGCCCTCATGGTCTACGACAGCGAGGAAGAAAAGGAGGCCCAGCTCGCCGGACCCGGTCCCTGCATTCATCACATCGGCATCGAGGTCGAGGATCGCGAGGCCACCGCCCGCAAGATCGAGGAGAACGGCGGCAGCATCTTCTCCGACCGGGAGGAGGGCGCGCTCAAATTCCGCTCTCCCGACGGCAACCTCGCCGAGATCGTCGGCATCGGCCGCTACAAGAAGAAGCACAGAAGCGAGAAATCGCGCATCGTCCATGTCGCCATCAAGGTGACGGATCTGGAAAGGGCCACCTCGTTCTACGAGAACGTTTTCGGCTTCAAGCAGGTCTCGACCGGCCGCAACCAGCAGCATATTTCACGTCATATGACCGATGGCGAAACCGATCTCGCACTCATGCTCTACGACAGCGAGGACGCCGCCGAGGCCCAGCTCGCCGGTCCCGGCCCGCGCATCCACCATTGGGGCCTCGAGGTTGAGGATCGGGAAGCCTTCGCCGACACCATCAAGCAGCATGGTGGCCAGATTCTCTCCAAGCCTGAAGCCAACGCGCTCAAGTTCCGCGCCCCGGATGGCACGCTGGCCGAGATTGTCAGCAAGGGAAGTTTCGAGAAGGCTAGAGCATGATCCCGAAAAGTTGCAGACTTTTCGGATAATCATGCGACCGAACAAATGCTTAGAGCGAAAATCACGATTCAATCTGAAGCGATTTCGCTCTACTAAGGCCAAGCACGCGTAGGGGGCTGTGGCCCGCAAGGAGCCGCAGCCGGCACAAAAGCGTTTACGGCATAGCCCGCGAAGACGGGCCTACACGCCCTATTGGCTCCATCCGGGCCGCGGCGCGCTTGCGCGCCGCGGCTTCGGCGCGCTTCTTCCTTCGTGCCGCGCTCTTGCGCTTCTCGGCCCGCAGCTTGGCCTTCTTCTTCGCGCAGGCAATGCACTTGCAGCCCACGGCCTTGATGAAGCAGTCGAAATAATCGCGGCCGTAATTGTAGGTGATTTCCTCCTCCGGCTTGATGTTCTTGATGGCCCGGATCTTGATCACGTGCCCGACGAAATAGGCCTCCGCGTTCGGCCGGCAGGAATGGTTGATATAGCGCGCGACGTTTCTGCGAGTGGCGCCGTCGATGGTCCAGCGCGTGTTGATCTCGAACAGGTACTTGTTGTTGAGCTCGTCGGCCGTTTCGGTGTCGATTTTGCGGCCGCTGTAGCGGGCGATGAACTGGCCCTTCTTGATCGGCGCGAGGGCGAACATGCCGAGCCCGGCCACCGATCGACCGATACGAAAACGAGCCGGCCGTGACAATGGCGCAGCCATGAGATTAGGATATGCCCCGGATCGGCTGCCGATTGCGGCACGCCGACCGCCGAGCGAATGGTGTCCGAGTCATCCGTGTCCGAGTCATCCGTGTCCGAGTCATCTGCGTCCAAGTCATCTTCTTCAAAGCCAACGCTGTCTGGGTCGATCTTGTAAGACTTCGTCTGCGTCCATGTCTAGCGCGGCCGATCGGCAACCGACGACGCGCGATTGGGTTCCGGGCTCGGAGCGGGCCTTCGACCGAAATGTCGACCGCTGATGTGACGGACGATCCCGCAAACGATCCCCGGGCCTCCGGTAGGGAATGACAGCTCCAATGCAGACCTACGACGTCGTCATTATTGGGGCGGGTCACAATGGGCTGACATGCGCCGCCTATCTCGGCATGGCTGGCCTCTCCGTCAAGGTCGTCGAGCGCCGCGCCGTGGTGGGCGGAGCGGCTGTCACCGAAGAGTTCTATCCCGGCTTCCGCAATTCGGTCGCCGCCTATACGGTCAGCCTGCTCAATCCCAAGATCATTGCGGATCTCCATCTCGTCGATCATGGGTTGAAGATTGTCGAGCGCCGCGCGCAGAATTTCCTCCCCACGCCGGATGGCCAATACCTTCTTGCCGCCGAACCGAACACCGAACGCAACATTGCCAAATTCAGTTACGCCGACGCTGCACGCTATGGCGCTTTCTGCCAGGAGATCGAGGCGAACGCGGACCTGTTGCGCGAACTCGTCCTGCAGGCGCCGCCGAATCTCACCCGCGGCTTCAATCTCAAAACCCTGAGTGAGGTATTGAAAGCCGGCCGCCTGGGCAACCGGCTTCGGCGGCTTTCCACGGAAAATCTGCGGACCCTGTTCGATCTGTTCACCAAACCGGCCGCCGACCTTCTCGACGGCTGGTTTGAAGGCGAGCTCGTGAAGGCCTGGTTGGGTTTCGATGCCATCGTGGGGAACTATGCGAGTCCGTATACACCGGGGACCGCCTATGTGCTTCTGCACCATGCCTTCGGGGAAGTGAACGGCAAGAAACGGACCTGGGGACATGCGCTCGGGGGCATGGGCGCCATCACCCAGGCTATGGCGCGGGCGGCCCGCGGCGCCGGTGTGGAGATCGAGACCGATGCGCCGGTACGGGAGGTTCTGGTCGCGAAGGGCAGGGCTTGCGGCGTCGTCCTCGCGGACGGCCGGATGATCCGCGCCGCCGCGGTGGCCGCCAATGTGAGCTTGAAGCTCCTCTACACCGAGATGGTTCCGGGCGATGCCCTCGATCCCGCCTTTCTGGCCCGCATGCGCCAATGGCGCTGCGGTTCCGGGACCTTCCGGATGAATGTGGCCCTCTCCAAGCTGCCGAGCTTCACGGCGCTGCCCGGCAGTGCGCCGGCCGACCATCATACCGCCGGGATCATTTTGGCGCCCAGTCTCGCCTACATGGATCGCGCCTATTGCGACGCGCGATTGCAGGGGGTGAGCCGGGAACCGATCATCGAGATGCTCATCCCCTCGACCTTGGACGACTCATTGGCGCCACCAGGTGCCCATGTGGCGAGCCTGTTCTGCCAGCATGTGGCGCCGCAATTGCCCGATGGACGCTCGTGGAACGACTGCCGCGAGAGCGTGGCGGACTTGATGATCGATACGGTCGAGCGCTATGCGCCCGGATTCAAGGCCAGCGTCATCGGCCGCGCGGCGCTGAGCCCGCTCGACCTCGAGCAGGTCTTCGGCCTGACTGGCGGCGACATCTTCCATGGCGCCTTGTCGCTCGATCAGTTGTTCTGGGCGCGGCCGGCTCTGGGCTATGCGGACTATCGGGGGCCGCTCAAGGGCATCTACCACTGCGGCTCGGCCGCGCACCCGGGCGGCGGTGTCACCGGAGCACCGGGTCACAATGCCGCCCGTGCCATCATTGCGGATCGGCGCTGGCCGCGTCGGGGCCGCTGAAGAGCCAGGCCCCGCAGCCGAGCTCTTGCGGGAAGATGGCGACAAGGCTTCGGCCGAGCCGTTGCGTCGAGAGCCCGCCCTGCATCAAGACACGTTCCACGATCCCGAGCGACGTGACAGAAATCCCGTACGCGCCGATGAAGGGCAAAGAAGGGATCGGGATTTGCGGAAACATCTGGGAGAACATCGCGGCCGTGGCCAAGTCCACCCGGCCACGATCGAGCTTGATGGCTTGACCCGAGGGCGATGCTCTGGCGTGGCGGCCAGTGAGACGCACAAAGCGTTCCGTGGCTTCGTTCACGTCGCTGACCGCAATCATGACGCGCGTCAGCCCAACCGCACCGTTCGGATGCGAGAGCCAGCGTGGCTGCCACACCACGTGTTCGGTCCCATGGGTGAGGAGTTGAATACGCCCCTCGGGCATTTCACCGGTCTCCAGGCGCGTCACCGTGAAGGCAGCGGTTCCGGGCTCTCCGCCAGTGTCCACCGGGCGCCGCATGTCGACCAGCGGTCGCGTGCGAAAGCCGGTCTCCCGCAGCCGCTGATGTGCGCCCGCCGCGTCCGCCACCGCCAAGGCCACCAGATGAACGCCTCCGTGTCGCGCCATGGCGGCATCGAGCTCCTGGCCGAGCGGGGTATCGGCGGTCCGAAACAGCACCTCCACATAGCCGCGTTCGAGCATGGCGGTGATGTTGCCGGTGCCGGTGAGGCGCGGGACGCCGCCATCGCGAGCCGGTTGGGTGTGGAATGAAACGGGCGTTGGGGCAAAGCCGGCGCGCTCGAGCGCCCGGCTCGCGGCCTGTGGATCGCGCACGAAATGGCCCACATGGTCGAGGAAGATCTCCGTGCCCAGCGGCAGCTGGCGATCTGCTTGCTCAGTCACCACGCAACCTCTCGCGGCCGCGGATGCGCTCTTCGGCGAGCCTGTGCAACGCCACCCGATCGACCTTGTTGGTCGAGGCGAGCGGCAATTCGCCCAGGAACCAGACGAAGCGCGGATGCTGGTAGGCGGGTGCGTTCGCGAGCGCAAAGCGCTTGATCTCGTCGTCGCTCGGTTGGCGACCGGGTTTGGGTACCACGAAGGCGACCGGCTTCTGGCCCTTGATCGCGTCCTCGACCGGCACCACGCAGGCCTGGGCGATGTCGGGATGGCGTTCCAGCATGCGCTCGACGTCGGTCGGGTAGATGTTCTCGCCGCCCGACACGAACATGTCGTCGGTGCGTCCGACGAAATAATGAAAGCCCTGAGGGTCGCGCCGGAACACGTCGCCGGTCACGTAATAGCCGTCGGGGGTGAGCGGGGAGGGAACGTCGGGCCGATTGTGATAGCCCAGCATGACGGCCGGGCATTTCATCTCCAGCACGCCCTGATCCGCATCGCGGTTCGCCCCGTCCACGAGGCGCAGCTGCAGTTGCGGATGCGGGTATCCGACTGAAAGCTCCGGCTGCGGAATTTTCTGCGGATGCGGGCCGAACACCACCGGCCCGGCCTCGGTCGTCCCATACGCATTGGTCACCGAGGCCTGCGGCAGGGCGCGGCGGATGGCCGCCATCAGGCTCGCGCTCACCGGCGCCGATCCCATCCGCAGGAATTCGACCTTGGAGAGATCGGTACGCTCGAGCAGTTCCTGCTCGCGCAGCATCATGGCGATCATCGGCGGCACCGCGGTGAGCCAGGTGCAGCCATAGCGTTGTGTCGCCTCGATATAGGCGCGCCCCGTGAACTGTGGCAGCAGCACGATGGTGGCATGCGCCGCGCACGCGAGCTTGCTGAGCGCGAGCGCGTTCATGTGATAGAGCGGCGCCGCGATCAGGTAGCGATGGCGCGACAAGTCCTCGCCCCCGAGTCGTGTCTCCACCACCCAGAGATGGGCTTGATGCGAGAGGAGGACGCCCTTGGGGATTCCGGTCGAGCCGGACGTGTACAGCAGCATCGCCAGTTCATCGGCACGCGGCACGATCGCCTCGAATGGACCGGGGTCGAGACGATTCTCGAAGCTCTCGGGTCCCTCGGTGCCGAAGGCAAAGCAAGGAAGCCCGCCGGGGCAATCGGCGCGGCGCGCCGGATCGCAAAAGATGAGCTTGGCGCCGCAATCCTTGACGATGAAATGGATGGTCTGGCGCGGAAACTTGAAGTTGATTGGCACCGCCGCGAGGCCCGCCCGCATGATCCCATAATAGGCCGCCAGATATTCCGCCCGGTTGGCGGACAGGATGGCAACCCGCTCTCCACGCGCGAGGCCGCGTGCGATGAGGCCGCGGGCGACCCCGTTCGCAGTCGCGTCGAGCCGCCCATAGCTGATCTCGCGCGGTGGCGCCTCGCCGCCGAGATCGATGATGGCGATCTTGGCGAGGTCGCGGTCCCTCCCGATCAGGTCACCGAGATTTTGGAAGCGCGACATGGGCGCATTTTCAAGAAGAATGGAATGCGGTTTTTCCGACGGAAAATGCGACAATGCAATAGCTCTTCAGTCAGGCTTAGTCAGGCTTTCACTGGCGCTGTGAAATAGCTGCCGCGGCCGCTCGCCAGGAGCTTGCCGCCGGCGTCGAGCACCTGCGCTTCGGCGGTCGAGAACTGACCGCCGAAGCGAATCACCTTGCCGCGCGCGGTGAGATCGCCCGGCATGGCCGCCGCGTGATAGTCGATGCGCAGATCGATGGTCGGCACGCCGCGGCCGGTCCGCCGCACCATCGCCCAGTCGGCGGCGAGATCGATCAAAGCCGCCAGCACGCCGCCGTGGGTGTAGCGCCGGTCCGGGTTGACCACCCATTCCTCGCGCCAGGTCGCGGTGAGCTCGATGCCGTCCTCATGCACGGCCATCACCTTGAGTCCGAGCCATTGGTGATAGGGCGCGCGGCTGATCAGTTCCTGGACGCGCTCGGCGGTGAGTTCTTCGTTCATTGGCTTTGCTCCTTTAGTCTCGGCAAGCGCGCGCTGCAGGTACAGTTCCTTCTCCCGCAAGGGGAGAGGGAACTACGGCGTGACCACCACCTTGCCGATCACCTCGCGATCCTGGATCAGGCGCAAGCCTTCCTTGGCTTCATCGAGCGGGAGCACCTTGTCGATCACCGGCTTGATCTTGCGCTCCGCGATAAGCCGCATGAGACCCTTGAGGTCGTCGTCGTAAAAGCTGTTGGAGCCGATGATCTTGAGCTCGAAGCTCCACACGTAGCGCAGATCCTCCTTGGGGTCGTAGCCGGCGGTCGCCCCGCACACCAGCAGCTTGCCGCCGCGCTTGAGGCAGCGCAGCGACGGGACCCAGGTGTCGCCGCCGGTGAAATTGATCACCACGTCGACGCCGCCGTCGTATGATCGGCGTTGCGGCTTGCCGTATTTCTCGACCGCCCATTTGGAGAAATCGACCTCGCGATAGTTGATGACCTCGTCGGCGCCGAGCTCGCGCAACCGGCGCGCCTTTTCCGCCCCGCTGGTGCAGGCGATGACGTCCGCGCCCAGAAGCTTCGCCAGAATGATGCAGCCGGTGCCGACGCCTCCGCTGGCGCCGAGGATCAGCACGCGCTCGCCGGCCTTGACGGTCGCGTGGGTGATCAGCATCCGGTGCGCGGTGCCGTAGGCGACCGGCAAGGATGCCGCCTCCTCGAACGTGACGCCCGCCGGCATGGCGACCATCTGATCGGCGGCGACCAGGCAATATTCCGCCATGCCGCCGTCCAACATCTCGCCCATCAGGCCCTTCTTCTTGTTGACCGGATTGACCAGAACACGGTCGCCCGGCTTCCAGCCCGCGACCCCGGCGCCGAGCGCGACGATCTCGCCCGCCATGTCGAGGCCGATGATCACCGGCAGCGGCACCTTGATGCCCGGCATGCCGGCGACCGTGAACACGTCGTGATAGTTGAACGAGGAGGCACGCACTCGGATGACCGCGTGGCCGTCGACCACTTCGGGCGCCGGGTAGTCCTCGACCAGCTCGAGATCGTCACGGCTGCCATGCCGGCGCAACACCAGCGCCCGCATGGTCTTTTGCATCTGGTCGGCTGTCACGGTGCGGCCCCTCGCCATTGCCGTTGCGGTCCGATCTCAGTAGCTTATGGCAAGCCCCCCAACAACTCTGGCCACAGGCTTTTCGGAGATCGCGGATGCAGGAGAATTTCCGTCAGTTCCTCGACCGGTTGCGGCAGACCGGCGATCTCGTCGACCTGCATCAGCCGGTGGATATACGCCATATCGCGACCCTGGTGGACCAGGCCAAGACCGCGCTCTTCTTCCACAACGTCATCGGCTACGACATGCCGGTCGTCTCCGGCATCATCCGCTCGCGCGAGCGCGCTATCATGGCGCTCGGCTGCGAGACCTATCGGGAGATCGAGGACAAGCTGCAACGGGCGATTGACCGCCCGATCCCGCCGCAATACGTCAAGACCTCGCCGACGCGGGATGTGGTCCTGCTCGACGGCGACGTGGATCTCTACAAGCTGCCGATTCCCATGTCGTCGATCTACGATGGCGGCCCCATGATCACGGCCGGCGTGGTCATCACGCGCGATCCCGAATTCGGCATCAACAGCGGTATCTATCGCTTCATCGTGAAGGAGAAGAACCTCACCGGCATCGATATCGTCACGCCCAACAATATGCGCATGTTCGCGCAGCGGGCCTACGCCCAGGGCCGCGCCTTGCCGATCTCCATCAGCATCGGCACCCATCCGATCGAGATTACCGGCTCCGGCTATCGGGCGCCGTTGGGGATGGACGAGATGGCGATCGCGGGCGGCTTGCGCGGCGCGCCAGTCGAGCTCGCGCCCTGCCAGACCATCGATCTGCCCTATATCGCGGATGCCGAGATCGTGCTCGAGGCGGAGATCCTGCCGACCGGCTGGACCTGGCCGGAGGGCCGTTTCGGCGAGTTCACCCGGCTGATGGGCGGCTTGCACTGGAACCCGCTGGTGCGCGTCAAGGCGATCTCCATGCGGGCAGACGCCATCTACTACAATCTGCACATGCCGTGGGAGAACACGTGGCTGGCGGCGCCGACCCGCTACGCCGCCATCCGTCAGGCGCTCAAGACCGCGGGCGTCATCGTCAAGGACATCAATGTCACGCTTGGCGGCTGCGCGTTCTGGCACGCCGTGATCTCCATCAAGAAGCATCCGGGCGAGGCCAAGAATGCGCTCTTGGCGGCGTTGTCGGTGATGGACTTGAAGCACGTGGTCGTGGTCGACGACGACATCGACGTATTCGATCCCATGGACGTGGAATGGGCGATCGCCACCCGGGTGCAGGGCGACCGGGACATCATGATTGTCACCAATGCGCGGGCGAAGCCGCTCGATCCGAGCCTGCCGCAAGGATTCGGGGTGGTGCCGACCGGCGCCAAGGTCGGCATCGACGCCACCATTCCGGAAGGCATTCCACGCGAGCACTACGAGCGCATCACCTATGCGTATGCGGACCGCGCCAAGATCGACGACTATGCGAAAGGAAAATCTGACGAGCGCGGCCAAGCCGGCGACGAAGCGGCGGTCGCCGCGTTGGCGAACGAAATATTGCACATCATCGCGAAGGAGCCGCTCTATTACACCGATATCGCGGAGCGTTTTTCTTCTTATGATTTCCGCACCGTGGCGCAGGCGCTCGGCCATCTGCATACGACCGAGAAGCTCTGGCAGGATCCGCGCGGCCGCATGTGCGTGCGTGGCTCGGCGTTTGCGGCAAAGCCGAAGAGTTGAGATGGCGCGTTGCCTGCAACGAGCCAGCTATCAATTTGCAAGCGAATTATCAATTTGTCATGGCCGGACCTATTCCGGCCATCTCGCTCAGTTCGGCACTGCCGTGCGTTCCTTGCCGAGATTGCCGGGACATAAGCGCATTTACGCCCGTCTGCCGCGGCCTATGCCCAGCAATGACATAGTCGGAGAGGCGCGGTTCCTAGAGCGGTTTCACATTGGCTGGAAACAGAACCCGCTCTAGCCTGTTGCGTCGTC
>Ga0179587_10001394_pt1 | contig 10943 bp, 7 predicted proteins | sample CZODoug2_1_08_16_FD_185932 | JGI IMG/M metagenome (GOLD analysis project Ga0179587, IMG submission 185932) | Vadose zone soil fungal communities from Angelo Coast Range Reserve, California, USA - CZODoug2_1_08_16fungal | ecosystem: Environmental > Terrestrial > Soil > Vadose zone | place: USA...
CTGGGCTGGCGCAATCCGTAATCGTACCGGCATCCACGGCCGAAGCGAGCCGCCGCGCGATGCTGCATCCGCGTGGACATGGCGGCAGCTCAACGATGAACTCGATCGACGGTCCAGCGTTTCGCTGGAAACACTTCAGGGCAAGAGCGAGAAATTGAGAGAGCAACTTCGCCGCACAACGGTCGAGCTGATCGACAAACGCTCCTGGGCGTCGCAAGCGAGGCGAACATCTTCGCGTCAACGCCAGGCTTTGGTCGGATGGCTCGATACCATCCGCCGCATCGGCAAAGGCCATGGAATCCGAGTTTCATTGCTCCGTGCGGAAGCTGCCAGGAAAATGGGCGAATGTCGCGGCGCCGTGCCGGTTTGGGTGATGCCGCTTTCGCGCGTGGTGGAAAATTTTGATCCGCGCAGCACGCGTTTCGATGTCGTGATTATTGACGAAGCAAGCCAGAGCGACGTGTTGGCGCTGGTTGCTTTGTACCTCGGCAAAACCGTACTGGTTGTCGGCGATCACGAGCAGGTAAGTCCGTCGGCTGTCGGCCAGGATTTGGGCGTGATTCAAAATTTGATTTACCAATATTTACGCGGTATTCCGAACTCCGATCTGTATGATGGCCAGATTTCCATTTACGATCTGGCGCGCCAGTCGTTCGGCGGTACGACTTGCCTTGTCGAACATTTCCGCTGCGTTCCAGAGATTATTCAGTTCAGTAACATGATTTCGTATGATGGCCGTATCAAGCCTCTGCGCGACGCAAGCCGCGTGCATTTGCGGCCGCACACGATCGCTCACCGCGTGTCGGGTTCCAGTCGCGATGGGAAAATCAATCGCCAGGAAGCCCTTACCGTTGCATCGCTGGTTGCTGCGGCAATTGAGCAGCCTGAGTATAAGAAAAATGACGCGGGACAGCCGCTCAGCTTCGGCGTGGTATCTCTAGTGGGTGACGAACAGGCGATTGAGATTGACAATCTCATTCGCGCGCACGTCTCGCCCGACCGGTACGAGCTGCACCGCGTGCTTTGCGGAAACGCCGCTCAGTTCCAGGGCGATGAACGCGACGTTGTTTTTATTTCTCTTGTCGATACGGCCCAGCATGGCGCCCTTTCCTTGCGCGACCAGGAACTTTTCAAACAGCGTTTCAACGTTGCCGCCAGCCGCGCCCGCGATCAGATGTGGATCGTCCACTCGCTGAGCCCTAATAACGATTTGAAGCCGGACGACCTTCGCCGGCAATTGATCGAACATACGGAGGATCCCGCCCTCCTGATGCGCGCTCTGGAAGAAAAGGAAAAGCGGGCGCAGTCGGGCTTCGAACGCGAAGTGATGAAGCGTCTTGCCAGCGCCGGTTATCGCGTCACACCGCACTGGAGGATCGGAACGTTCCGGATCGATCTGGTCGTGGAAGGCGGAGGCAAACGCCTTGCGATCGAGTGCGACGGCGACCGTTACTATCCGCTCGAAAAATTGTCTGAAGACATGGATCGCCAATCGATTCTGGAACGCATGGGATGGATCTTTACGCGGGTTCGCAGTTCGGATTTTCTCCGCAATCCCACCCGCACGATGAAATCCATTTTCGAAAAGTTGCAAGTGATGGAGATTCCGCCGGATGGGAATACTCGAGATGGAAAGCTGGATGCGAAGATCTCGCACGATCTGACCGAACGCCTGATTCGCCGCGCGGAAGAGCTTCGCAAGAGTTGGGCCAAAGGGAACGGGGACACCGCCCGTTCATTGTCCCGCGTTTCTTCCGCCGTTTCGGCGTGATTGGCGTTTCCGATTTGCGCGCCGTTCGTTCAACCACTGAACCATAGCCCCCAATCTAGAAATTCAACAGCGTGTCCCGAATTGAACCGACGCCTTGGGAGTGTTCCTTTACGGGAAGGTCGGTTGCGGAACCGCTTTCTCACAGCCCTCTAAGCCTTTTATTTATAGAGACTTACCTAACAGCCTGAATCCCAAAATTGGTGCAGGAGTTGCGTTGACGGTCGGTGAGGTCGACGTGTCCGTCTTTAAGTCAGAAGCGCGCGCGAATAGCCCACTGTCACGGGTGTGCGCTTCGCTTTGCGCTTTGCTTTTGCTGTTTGCGTCCGCAGAGTCGCGTGGCGCTGCGCAAGATACCGCTGCAAACGAAATTGTCTGGAAAGCAAATTTTTTGGCGAAGTCCGCGGCCTACATCGAATGGCCCGTTGAATCGCCGCTGCACAACGCAAACGCATTTCGGTGGTGCGTTTACGGCACGTTTTCTTTCGGGACGACGCTGGCGGAACTGACGCGCGACCTCACTTTCGAGGGCAAGCGCTCCGAAGTCAAGTGGATCAGAAAAGATACCGAGCTATCAGGCTGCCAAATCATTTTCGTTAGCCGGTCCGAAGCGAAAAATTACGCAAAGGTGCTGGACGCAGCGCGGACGGGACGTGCTCTGACAGTTGGCGAGACCAAGGACTTCCTGGACGCGGGTGGAATGGTAGCGCTCTTCACCGACGGCAAGGCGCCTGCGTTCGAAGTCAACTTGGATGCGGTCGACGCAGCGAAGTTGAAGCTCAGTTCACGCATGCTCGCGCTTGCGCGGCGCGTTGTAAATCACACCGTCACGGCGAAGAGTTAGCATGCTCAACTGGCTCAAGTCGGCCCGGCCCTCACTTCGGCAGCGAATCCTGTTGCTGACGATGTTTACGACTGGTGTTGGTCTTCTTCTTGGCAGCGCGGGCTATCTCTTTTACGACACGCGCACGGCCCGCAGTCAAAAGTTACAGCAATTGGAACTCGCCGCCGATTTGATTGGCACAAACGCTACAGCCTCTCTCGCATTCGATGATCCCGACAGTGCCGAGAAGTATCTGGCGGCGTTGAGAACGAGATCAGGTTTTCGCGGCGGCGTCCTTTACACTCCGCGCGGAAAAATTCTGGCGACTTACGACGCGCCAGACGATGTGACCTTTTTACCCCCCGGCCATATCGCGGATGGTGTGGTGTGGGAACCGCAGCGATTGAAGCTTACCGCGCCGGTCATGCAGGGCATTGTGCGCGTAGGCACGCTCTATCTCGAATCGGACTTGAACGATTTGCACCAAAGAACCCGGCGGATCGAAGTCTTAACCGCGCAGCTCTCGTTCGGGATGTTGGCCGCCGTTTACCTGCTGACCTCGTTGCTGGTGCGCACGATTACGCGGCCCATCGAGCTGCTGGCCGGTCTTACGCGCACGATTGCGATCGCAAAGGAATACTCACTGCGCGCCCCTCTGATCGGCGGTAAGGAGTTGCAACATCTGGCGCTCGATTTCAACCAAATGCTGCAGGAAATTCAAAAGCGCGAGCATGCGCTTGTCGAGGCGAACGACACGCTGGAGCTGCGCGTGGCGGCGCGCACAAGAGAACTCGAACAGGAGATATTTGAGAAGCGAAAAGCGGAACAGTCGCTGCGTGAGAGTGAAGAACTGTTTCGAACGGTGAGCGAGGCGGCGCCGGTAGGCATCTATCGCAGCGACATGGATGGGAACGCAAGTTTCATGAATACGGCGCTGCTCGAACTACTCGGCGTCAGCCGAGAAAACGCCTTAGGCGGTGGCTGGACGGACCGGATTCATCCGGAGGATCACGGCCGTGTAATCCGAGATCGGAGCGAAGCGATGAGGTCCGGCGAGGATTTCGCAACAAGTTACAGGGTTCGGCACCCAGACGGTTCGATTCGATGGGCCGAGGGGCAAGCCAAGCCTTTGCGCGCGCTTGACGGCAAATTGCTGGGGTATGTGGGCGTGGTACAAGACGTCACGCAGCGGCGTAAGTCAGAAGAATTGTTGCGCGAGCAGTCCACCTACCTTACGACTCTACTCGACGCATGTCCGATCGGGATCGTGGCGGAAAACGCGGAAGGCACGATTGAGATCAGCAATCCCGCGTTTCAGGAACTGTTCGGTTATTCCACGCTCGAGATGCAGGGCAAGTCGATTGACGAACTCATCTCGCCCGGCGAACTCCATACACAGGCGGCAGAACTCACGAAGCAAGTCTTGAGCGGGACTGTCGTTCACCAGACAGTCATTCGCAAGCATAAATGCGGGTTACCCGTGGAGGTCGAGGCGTACGGCGTTCCATTCGTCGTTGATGGCGTTCTCCGCGGCCAATTTATTCTGTATCAAGACATCAGCGAGCGGTTAAAAGCGCAGCGGGCGCTGAGAGAAAGCGAGGAAATGTTCCGCACGCTCACATCGGCCGCGCCGGTTGGAATTTTCCGCACGGGCGCAGACGGACAAGTGCTGTATCTCAACGAGAAATGGCTTGCCATGACGGGGCTCAGCGCCGACGAGGGCGCGGGTGCTGGCTGGGAGCAAGTTCTGCATCCGGACGACAGCGAATGGGTACTCGGCCGTTGGAACGGCGCGTGTTCGCGAGGCGAGGAATTTCGGGAGAGCTATCGATATATGAACCGCAACGGCGAAACCGTGTGGGTGGATACGGTAGCGCGGCCCGTCCTCGGAAAGGGCGACAATTCCAGCGGATATGTCGGTGTGGTGCAGGACGTTACTGAACGCGCGAAACACGACGCGGAATTACGCCGAAGTGAAGAAAGATTTCGCACGCTAAGCGCGGTCGCCCCCGTCGGCATCGTCCTCATGGATGAAGAGGGAAAATTCACATACGTCAACGAGCAATATCTCCGCATGACTGGGTTGACCGAGGAGGAAGCGCTCGCCAACGCATGGCGCACGGTAATTCACCCGGACGATTTCGAACGACTCGAACGAATTCGGAACGAGTCCATAGCACACAAGCTCGACTACACCATGAGTTACCGATATCAGCGTCGCGACAGTTCGGTCGTCTGGGCGCACTCGATTGCCCGCGGATTCCAGCAGAAGGACGGTACCAAGCGCGGATACGTTGTCGTCATTCAGGACGTAACGGAAATGCAGCTCGCCGAAGAGCGTTTGCGGCGGGCGAAAGAGGCCGCTGAAGCGGCGAATCGCGCCAAGAGCGAATTCCTGGCCAACATGAGCCACGAAATTCGCACCCCGATGAACGGCATTCTGGGCATGACCGAACTTGCGCTGGAAACCGAGCTGCATCCCGAGCAACGCGAATATCTCGGCATGGTGCGCTCTTCGGCGGACGCCCTCCTCGGCATCATCAACGACATTCTGGATTTCTCGAAAATCGAAGCGGGGAAAATGGAGCTCGAGGAAACGACTTTTTCGCTCGAGGACTGCATCGAAGAGGCGCTGGGACCCTTGGGCATCCGCGCCATGAAGAAGGGCCTCGACCTGACCTGGACTACCGAAGGAAAGATCCCCGGAGCCTTGAAGGGTGATCCAACGCGCTTACGTCAGGTCTTGATTAATCTTGTCGGCAATGCAATCAAATTTACAAAAGAAGGTGAAGTCAACGCCAGGGCGACACGTTTGCCTGGCGACGGAACCGGCGCGGACATTCAGTTCGTCGTGTCGGACACAGGGATTGGCATTCCTTCAGACAAACATCGACAAATCTTTGATGCCTTCTCCCAGGCCGATACGTCAACGACCCGCGAATTTGGCGGCACCGGTCTCGGACTTTCTATTTCAGCGCGTCTTGTCCGCTTGATGGGTGGGCAGATTGCGCTCGAGAGCTCGCCCGGAAAAGGCAGCAAGTTCTCCTTTATCGTTCATTTTGAAGTCGCGAAGGAATCACCGCGGTCCTTCAGCCCCGCCGCCGACTTAAAGGGCAAGCCCGTTCTCGTGGTTGACGACAATGAGGCGAATCGTCATCTGCTGGAGAAATTGCTCCTCACATGGGGAATGAAGCCGGTCCTGGCAGCTGAAGGCATGAAGGGGATCGAGGAATACCAAACTAGCGTCGAACGCGGCGCGACTTATCCCCTGGTGCTGCTCGACGTAAATATGCCGTGGATCGATGGGTACGAAGTGGCGGCCAAGATGCGCGAAATCGCTCCTGCAGAGGATACGGCGATTGTGGTGCTCTCATCGAGTTTGACTGTGCCGAAACATGTTTCCCCGGAACAACTGCAAATCGCGCGGAAGCTGAGCAAACCAATCCGCCGCGCGGAACTTCACGATGCGATCGCGTCCGTGTTGGGGAAAAATTCGAAACAAGGAAGTTCCGCGGATCCAGACGTGCCGCCCGCCGTAAAAAACCTCCACCTTCTCCTTGTTGAAGACAACCTCGTTAACCAGAAACTCGCAATTCGCCTCCTCGAAAAGATGGGGCACCATGTCCATCTCGCGGTAAATGGACGCGAGGCAGTGGAACTGGCCGCCTCGACTCAATTCGATCTGATCCTGATGGACTTGCAAATGCCCGTCATGGGTGGCCTCGAAGCGACGCAAAAAATACGGCAATACGAAGCCGCCGCAGGCAAATACACTCCGATCCTTGCGATGACCGCCCACGCTATGAAGGGCGACCGGGAAAAATGTTTCGAAGCCGGCATGGACGGCTACGTTTCGAAACCGATTCAAACGGATCTGCTGAAAGATGAAATTGCCAGGCTTTCCAGGAAAGGCCCAGGTGAGCGGCCGATGAACACCGTGCAGCACAAATTCAATGTGAGCGGACAAGCCTGCGCAGTGAACTTGCCGGAACTGCTCGCGCGCGTGGAAAACGATTGGGAACTCCTCCGCGAAATCGCCGCAATCTTTCGCGAAGAGTTTCCGCGGTACACCACCGCGCTGCGAGTTGCCATCCGGGACGGCAACTTCGAGAACGCAAGAGAGGCCGCGCACGCATTGAAGGGCATGCTTGCCAACCTCGCGGCTGGTCGCGCTTCCGAAGCGGCCGGCGAAATGGAACAACTTGCGAAGAGCGAGCAGCAGGCGCCGCTGGCGGATTCGTTCACAAAATTTGAATCGGACACTGCCAGCCTGCTCGTCGAGTTGGAAGGCCATATGGCGGGGGCCGAGAAATGAAGCTCAAGATCCTGATTGCCGACGACGATCTACTGTCGCGCCGAATGTTGAGGAGTACGCTCGAGCGAGCGGGCTACGACGTCGTCGCCGTGGAAGATGGTACCGCCGCAACTGAGGCGCTCTGTGAACAGAATGGCCCAAGGCTCGCGCTGCTCGATTGGATGATGCCCGGCGTGGATGGTCCGGGCGTGGTTCGAATGGTGCGCGTGCGGCGCGGCCAACAATACGTTCATATGATTTTGCTCACGTCGCGCCAATCCAAGGAAGACGTAATCGCCGGGCTCGACGCCGGCGCGGACGATTACCTCACCAAGCCTTTCAATCCACAGGAGTTGAGAGCTCGCTTGCGCACCGGCGAACGAATTTTGCACTTGGAAGATACGCTCGTCGAAGCACGTGAAGAGATGCGTTTTCGTGCAACCCACGACTCGCTCACAGGTTTATGGAATCGCGGCGTCATTATGGAACTTTTGCAGAGGGAATTGCACCGTGGGCGCCGGGACCAACACGCGGGGAGCGTTACGTTATTGCTGGGAGACATCGATCACTTCAAGCATGTGAACGACACATTCGGTCACGCGGCAGGCGACATGGCGTTGCGTACCGTCGCAAAGCTCCTGACGGACGCCGTGCGAAATTACGATGCTGTCAGCCGGTATGGCGGCGAGGAATTTCTCCTGGTATTGCCCGGATGTGACGCGAGAGTCGGCGCCGATCGCTCCGAACACATTCGTCAGTCTATCGAATCGACACCAGTTGTAACTGGGGACGCGCAAATTCCACTTACCATGAGCCTCGGCATGGCGAATGGCGCCGACTGGCCTGCGCTGGACGGGGAAGCGTTGATTCGAAAAGCGGACGAGGCGCTCTATCGCGCGAAATCGGAAGGCAGGAATCGTGTAGTCATTGCACGGCCTGAAGGATTTGCACCGGCGCGAAAGGCCAGCCGTCTCAGCCTGGTCTAACCAAAAAACGCCGCGGCGCCTATTGCTTCGGCCGCGATTGCTCCATCATTTGCCGCATTGCCGCGCTTGAACCCGGTGCCCGCTTTTCCCGCCACGCTTCAAATCGCTTGCACACGCTTTCCAGGTTGCAGAACACCGTCGGATTCTTGAACGCCGTCCGCCACGTCGGCACCACGTTTCGGATGCGATCCCACACCACCCATATCTCGCCGTTGCTTTCAAAAAAGAGCTCATCATTAATTAGCCCGCGGTTCACGATGCTCGCCACCATTTCCCAATAGCTGATCACCATCCGGATGTTCGTGTATTCGTCCGTTCCCGCCGGATATTTCTGCGTCAATTCGTCCACGCTCGCGGGATGGAAATGGTCCACGAACCAGTTGCGCGCCTGCCGCAGCCGCGTTTCGCGCCGCATATCGTACAAGCGCAGCATCAAGTTCACTTCTTCATAAGTGACGTTCGACATGGGCTGGCTCCTCGCGCTATCGCTCGGTTCTGGAAAGGGAGTTGGCGGCTTCGGCGGCATTCTCGCTTGCACCTGCCATTTCGATGCGCTGGACGCTCGCCAGAGGTATACCGCGCTTTTGTAGTTCCACGTGAATCCGGCGCCGAAGTTCTCGTGCAACTTCATCCTGTCGCGTCGGCGCGGTGCGCGCCTGGAGACGAACCAGCGTCGCCGAGCGGCCGAGCGACTGCACGCCAAGTATTCGCGGGCCATCGACGAGAGCTTGTGACCACGCCGCATCCGCGCGTAGTTCGGCCGACGCTGCTTCGAGCGCAGCCAGTGGCTTCTCCAGCGCGATCTCCGGCGCAAGCTCCACGTCCACAAAAGTTTGCGACCAGTCGCGGCTCAGGTTCGCCACGGTGCGAATGTCGCCGTTGGCGATCGTCACCAGCGCGCCGCGGGCATCGCGAATCACCGTGCGCCGCAGTGTCAGATGCTCCACGCGTCCGGTGGCATCGCCAAATTGAATCGTATCGCCCACCGCATACTGATCTTCCAGCACGATGTAAAAGCCGGTGATGACGTCCCGTACCAGATTTTGCGCGCCGAAACCCACCGCCACGCTGGCAAGCCCGGCGAGCGTCAAAGCCGGTGTCGGGTTGATGCCGAACAGATCCAGCGCCGTAATCAGCGCCACCGCCCACACGACTTTGCTCACCGCGCTGTAGAGTACGCCCGCCAGCGTGCGCGTCTGCTGCTCGCGTGCCTGCGCGGCGCGCGATTGGCCGCTGGCCGGTTTGATCAGCAGCTTTGTCAGAATTCCCAGAAAGCGATTGACGAGAAGAGCGAGAAGAATGATGCCCAGAAGATGGAGCGCCGTGGACAGTGTGATGCCCGATAGAAAGTTGAGAACGCTGGACATAGGTATTTTGCAAGGCGAGTATAACATTGAGAATATGGAAGTCGCGCGTTTGTCGGGCCGGGCCGTGGCGAGGAAGCAGCGTGGGGAGGAAACATGAATGAGTCTAGAAGAGAAGCGCTGAAGCTGGCGGCCGGTGCCGTCGGAATAGCCGCGATTTGTGCGTGGGCCGCGCACGCGCAGGATCCCTCCCAGAGAACGCCATCTACCGCGAGCGGTGAAGCGCAGCCCGATCCCGGCGTCGACGCCAAGCGCGCGAAAGCGCTACTCGAGCAAAATCAGAAAGACATCAAGAAAAACATAGAGAAACTCTTTCAACTTGCCTCGGAGTTGAAGGACGAAGTCGAAAAAACCGATTCCGTAACCGTCCTGTCTGTCGCCATGCTGCGCAAGACCGAAGACATCGAAAAGCTTGCGCGGCAAATCCGCGATAAAGCGAAGGGCTGAGCGGATTTTTGCCCGCCAGGAATTCGCAGCAAAACCGCGCCGAACACGCTAGAATAGAAGTCTCGCTGCAATTCTTCGCAGCACGCCGGCGCGCCCGTAGCTCAGCTGGATAGAGCGTGTGCCTCCGAAGCACAAGGTCGAGTGTTCGAATCACTCCGGGCGCACCATTTCCTTCGCAATTCCTTTCCGTTGGCTTCGCACGCCTAGCGCGAACTCCTCACCCTCTTTCGTTACCCTGATGCTGAGTCCCCTCAACTTCGTGCTAAGATTCCAGACGCGCGCAGGGCGCAACCGGTCCGCGGGAAGGACAGAAGTCCACCTGGTCGCAACAACTTCGTTAACCGAACTTACTTTCTGCCCATTCATGCGGACCTCGGGCGTAGGAAAGGAAGTTCGCCATGCCAGTCAGAGCCTTACCGCCAAAGCCCGACCTCGATCACCTCAAATACCAGGCTAAAGACTTACTCCGGGATCACGCCCGCCACAATTTGGGAGCCGCGCAACGGATACGTGAATTTCACCCGCGCTTCGCCAGTGCGACCGATGCCGAAATCTTTGAGGCGCGCCTGAAGCTCAGCGATGCGCAACTGGCCATCGCGCGCGAGTCCGGATTTCCGAGTTGGGCGAGGTTGAAACGGCATATTGAGGAGCCGGCGCTCTCCGGCCAAATGAATAGGCCCTACCACGAACGTATCGACGATGACGTGTTTCGCCGCGGCGTGGAACTTCTCGATGCCGGCGACGTGGCCGGTTTGCGTGCTCACCTGCTGCAGCATCCGAATCTCGTGCGCCAACACATCGTCTTTGAAGGCGGGAATTACTTTCAGAACCCGACCTTCTTGGAGTTTATAGCCGAGAACCCGATTCGCCATGGCAAGCTGCCGCACAACATCGTTCAAGTGGCCCGGGCGATTCTCGACGCCGGTGTGGAACAATCCTCACTCCATGAAGCGCTTGCGCTGGTTGTGACCGGCAGTGTGCCTCGTGAATGTGGCGTGCAAGTTCCACTCATCGACCTTCTCTGCGATTACGGAGCCCGTCCAGACAGCGCGATTCACGCCGCACTGCAGGGTGGGTTTGAAGCCGTCAGCGCACTAATTCGGCGCGGGGCCTGCATGGACCTTCCTGTTGCGGCAGCTTTGGGACGACTTGAGGATGCCCGTCGACTGCTGCCCGCCGCCGGAAGCCGCGACCGCCATTTGGCGCTTGCGTTGGCATCGCAGTTTGGTCACGTCGAAATCGTTCGTCTATTGCTGGACGC
>Ga0179587_10001395_pt1 | contig 10942 bp, 12 predicted proteins | sample CZODoug2_1_08_16_FD_185932 | JGI IMG/M metagenome (GOLD analysis project Ga0179587, IMG submission 185932) | Vadose zone soil fungal communities from Angelo Coast Range Reserve, California, USA - CZODoug2_1_08_16fungal | ecosystem: Environmental > Terrestrial > Soil > Vadose zone | place: USA...
GCTCAAGCGCTAAACTGGGTTGAAGTATTCGACTCAACGTTCCCGTATCCATACATGGACGTCTCTATCGGCGAAGTACTTGAGCGGATTAGCACGACGATGCCGCAATTGCAATCACTCTGGCAGAAGTTCTCGTGCTCGCAGCCCGCATAATCCCGGTCATGCTGATCAAAGGCCGCCTGCTCGTCAAAGGCGAACGCTTCGTCAATGATCGCGTCGTAGGCCACGCTTTGCAAGCCGCCCGCATTCATGCAGCGCGTGGTGTCGACGAACTGATGCTGATCGACGTGGCGGCGACTGCTGAGAATCGCGGCCCGGATCTCGATCTGATCCGCGAGTTATCGCGTGATGTGTTCGTGCCGCTGACTGTCGGCGGTGGCGTACAGACCGTGTGGGACGTGGACAATCTTCTCAGAGCCGGTGCGGACAAGGTTCTGATCGGAGCCGCAGCGCGTCGCAACCTGACTTTCGTACAGCGAGTATCCGAACGCTTCGGATCGCAAGCCATCGTAGTGGCCGTTGACTGGCCGGAAGAGACTTTCATGTCAGCCATTGCCATGCGCATGGCCGGCGCTGGAGAGATCCTGTGCAATAACGCGCAGCGAGATGGCACCATGGAGGGTTACGATCTGGACGTGATCGCGAAGGTTGCGCGCCAAGTCGACTGCCCGGTCATCGCATGTGGCGGATGTTCCGGCTATGAGGACATGCGGCGCGCGATCGAAGCCGGTGCATCGGCGGTAGCGGCTGGAGCGCTCTTTGCCTTTACCGACGCCACACCCAAAGGCGCCGCCGAGTACCTGAAGCACCACGGCATAGAGGCCCGCGTTTGATCACCCTGCGCGACGTCTACAGCACTCACGGGTGTCCGACGACAGACACGATCCAGCTTCTGTACCTGCTGCTGTCGGAGCGCTCGCCCGCCGAGTCGATCAGTCACAAGTCGATGCCGTCGATGCCGGAGCACACGAAGTTCGTGAACTCCTATCCATACAAGGAATGGTGGCTGATCTGCATCGGCCCCGATCCGATCGGCGCGATCTACCTGTCCAAGCAGAACGAGATCGGCATCGGTGTGCTGCGCCGGTTCAGGCGGCAGGGCCACGGACAGGCCGCCATCCGGGAGATGATCGAGCGTCACGCAAGCGAGCGGCTACTGGCGAACATTTCACCAGAGAACCACCGCTCCATCGCCATCTTCAAGAAGCTCGGCTTCAAGCACATCCAGGCAACCTTCGAGTGGGTCCGATGAAACCAGTCGCACCGATCAAGCGCACCAACGCCGCAAGCCTTAATTGGCAGGACACGGCCGCCGTGCTGCTGTGGAAGCTTTCGGGCGGCCAGACGGTGACGATCCTGGAAGCCGACATGAAGCAGATTCTGCAGCGCTACCCGGGCGGCCCGGTCGTTCACAGTCACGCCACCGAGACGACCATCGTACTGCGGATGCTCACCAAGGACGAGGCGAAGGCGGAAGGGCTGGCGTGATCAAGCCGCTGATCGTGGCCGAGCTCGGAGCAAATCACATGGGCTCGCTCGAGCGGGCGAAGGCGATCCTCTCAGCAGCAGCCAAGGCCGGAGCTAACGCGTTCAAGATACAAGTCTGGTCTCCGGAAACGATGTGTATCGATCCGGACTACGCCATCCGCGACGGTGCCTGGAAGGGCCGGCACATGGCGCAGTTATACCGCGAGTGTTTCACGCCATGGGAGTGGGTGTCGGACCTGTTCAACCAAGCGCACGAACTCGGACTGCTGCCCTTCGCCTCGGTCTTCGATGCCGAGTCGGTCGAATTCATGAACGGCCTGGACGTCGAGATCTTCAAGATTGCAAGCTATGAGGTCGTCGACCTGAAGCTCGTACGTTGCGTCGCGCGCACCGGCAAGCGGGCGATCCTGTCGACCGGAGCGGCCACCTTCAGCGAGCTGCGCGCCGCGCTTTCACAGTTCAGAGCCATCGATAACGTGACGCTGTTGCACTGCGTGTCCGAGTACCCGTCGAGGCCGGAGCAGGCCAACCTGGTCACCATGCGCGCGATGCACAAGGACTTCGGCTGTGAGGTCGGATTGTCGGACCACTCGCCCGGCATCGGCGTGGCAGTCGCGGCCGCGGCGCTCGGCGCTACCGTGATCGAGAAGCACCTCACGTTACGCCGCGCTGACGGCGGTTCGGATGCCGGCTTCTCGATGGAACCGGAGGAATTCGCCGCGATGTGCCGCGCAGTGCGACAGGCCGCGGTCGCATACGGCGAGGTCTCCTACGTCAAGGAGCCGAGCCGCCTGCGCCGCAGCCTCTGGGTGGTGAAGGACGCGGCTGCGGGCGATCTGGTCACGGCCGATCACATCGCCACAGCCAGGCCAGCGCTAGGACTGAACTGCAACCAGTACAGTGATGTCCTGGGCAAGCGCTTCACGGTCGATGTGAAAGCAGGCACCCCGCTTACTGGGGTAACAGCGAGTCCTTAATACCGCCGCTGTCCAGGCTTAAATCCCGCGATTGCGGTAGGTGATCCCGTGCCAGCATATTGGCATGGGTACCTCTGCTGGCCGGTATGAAGCGAGACGACGTTGACATCGCACCGCCGCGCACCAAATCGATCATGGCCCTGGTTCTGCCCGTGGGCTCGGTCGCGATCGTGGTCGTGAACACGCTGTTCGTCGGCGTCTCGTTCGGGCGCCGGGACGATAAGCTAGACAATGTTGTGGACGCGGTTAAAGAGATCAAGACCGAGATGTACCGCCGCTCAGATGCCGAGGTGCTGAACGTGAAGATGGAAAGCCTGGACCGGCGCGTCACGATCCTGGAGGCCGTGCATCAGCGCCGCGTCGAGGTCGTCACGGCCAAGGTGGAGAAGCAGGAAGACGACATCCTGACTCGAGCGCAGCACTGGATCACCGGGGGCAAGCGATGACCTGGTTCGCTCCCCACGTCCGCCCAGCGCGACCCGGCGTCTACCCGGTACGGGTTCCAAACCTGGACCGGGCAGCCTGGGCGCGCTGGACCGGTGGTCACTGGTGCTGCTGGGCGCTGAGCCAGAAGCAGGCAGCCGGGTGCGAGTGGCCTGGGATCAGGCAGGGATACGAGTGGGCACCGCCGGCATGATCGCCTTCCTCATCGTCGCGGCCGTCCTCGGCTGGTGTTTCTGGACGCTGCGATGAGCCACGACGCGGAGCTTCTGATCATCTCGGTGGCGATCATCGTGTTCCTGGCGGTGTTCCTTAAGGTTTAGTCTGCCCGGTGCGGCGCGCGTACTCCCGCCAGAACAATTCCGCCTTCAGGGCGTCGATGCCTACTTCGAGGGCGCCGCTGACGACGCCACGGGCAATGCCGATATCTGGTTCAGTAGCTGCTGCAGCTGGTCGATCGCCTGCTGTAACTGCTGGTCCGATGGGGTCGAGATAAGGGCGGACGGTGCCTGCGGCGGCGGGGCACACTCGGACGGCACCACGATCGGCGCCGATGCGCACGCTGAGGTCAGAAATGACGCCAGCCATACTCTTGATCTGCTCGGCCTTTCCATCGATGTCCTTCGCCGCGGCGGTATTGTCCGCGATGGTCTTGTCCACAACGGCTTTCTGATCCTTCGACGCCTGCTCGTAGCCGGCCTTCAGGGCTGCGTACTGCCGGCCGTATCTCGCGTCGGCAGCGAACCACGTCGCACTGCAGGCTCCGGCTATGATCGCCAGCGCAAGACTAATCTTCAGCACAAGAACGTTCATTTCGGCAGGGCTCCATCGCGCGCCCTGATTGCGACGCCGAGCGCGGCGATGCCGATACCGAAGCCGGTCATATAGCCTTGCACATCGAAAACTGCGTGCTGGGCGTAGTGCGCGATCGACAGGCCGGTTCCCGTGAGGAATCCGAGCAGCGCGGCCCAGTTCACCAGTTCGTGCGTCTGGTTGTCGGGACCGGTGAGCAGTTCGCGCAGGATCGTGCCCATCAGCCCTTGCCCTGAGCCTTCTGTGCCGCCTGCTGAGCCGTGGCCACAATCGCACGGACCTTGGCGCGGTAGTTGATCCAGAACCACCAACCGCCGACGCACGCAGCGCCGACCACGAAGCCGATCACGTACGGAAGAATGCTACTCATTGTGTTCTCCCTTCATCTTGAACGAGCGAACCTCGCTCGCGCTCTTCAAATTCTCGATCAGATAGCGGGCCAGATCTTCCCGTCCCGGATGCTTATTGCGCTCCTCGATCGACAGGTGGCGAAAGTAGACCGTGTACGTGTTCTCAAACTTGATCGTGAAAATGCACAGGTATCCGGGCCGCCGGCCGCGAGGATCCTTCGCGTCCGGATCCTGGTTCTTGTACTCGTGCTCGAACGAGCTCAGATGGTCGACCGAGACTGAGTAATCACCGATGCGGATCAATCGATGGCTCACACCCACTCTCCGCTGACAATCTGCTGCTCAATCCGAGTCGCCCGGTCTCCGACCTGCCTCGCCCACACGGAATTGGCAAGCTCCGAGGCGGCAGTAATCCAGTCCTGCTTGGCAACGGCAGACAGGAAGTGGGGGAACCCGAGCAGTCCATGCAGCCCCAGGTTGAAGGCCATGTTCGTGATCGCTGCCTGCCGGATCGGATCCAGAGCTGTGTACCATGGGTAGGACGATAAGCCGTCATGGGCACGCTTGATGTCATTGGCGAGCAGGTAATCGGCCTCTTCCTCTGAGATTCCGACGTCGGTCAGGTTGCGCCCCACGCCGATCGTGAGCTTGCCCACGGTGTCTTCGTATGGACTCAAGCGAACGCCCTCGTCGCGTCGGAGCTGATCGATCAGATTCACTGAAATCCTATCACCGCCCGCCAGCCGATATCTCTGCCCGCGCCAGCTGCAGCGGAAAGCGTGATCGTAAATTGCGTCGACGTGAAGCTTGACGGCGCCGTGTAGACGAAGGTGCCTGCGTCCTGTGGTCCTGCGAACCAGACCATCACTCGGGTCGGCATGCCAGCAAGTCCATGGTTCACCACCAGTGTGGTGTTGCCCAGCAGGACAGTGCCGACGCCGCTGTTCTCTGTCACGTACCCGGTGTTGTTGCGCACGATGGCGCTCGTGCTGTTGGCCGCCGGATCGTTGATAGCGCCTTTGCCATTGCCCGTAAAATTGTTGGCTTCAATCACGAACCCAACGGTCGATCCGCTGGCTATGTTCAGGCCATATCCTGCCGTGCCATTGCCGTTGTCGTGGATCCAGTTGCCGGTGATCGTGGCAGGGGTCACGTTGACGGCAGCCATGCTAACGCCATCGGCCCCACCGCCGGCCGTCCCGTTATTTCTCACGATCGATCCGGACAGCAGCAGCGAGCATTGATTCAGCGCCAGGCCAGCACCATAGTTGTTGTAGACGAGCAGCCCGGTGAGTTTCAATTCAGGCACCACGCCGGAGGTCGGCTGCTGCGCGAGGCCGCCGGTTCCGGTAGAAGCATTACCGCAACTCGCAATCCAGGCCCCGTCCGCCTCGAGCAGCGACACCGCATCCGACGCCAGATACACGCCCCAGTTTGCGCAGCTGTCGATCACGCAGGACGAGCCGAGAATGATTTCGCGATTGTTGATCCCGGGCTGCAAGGCATCGTCCACGTACAGACCATAGCCAGCGCAGGCACCGATGCTGACGCGATCCAGATAAACGCCACCGGAAGCTCCACCGACGCGCACGGCGACAGTTCCGGTTGAGCTACCGCCTGATATGTTCAATCCACCGGTCAGGTTGAGTTCGTCTCCAAAACTCTGATCAGCGTTGCCACGGCACTTGATGCCTGTGTTGGAGTAGATGACATCTCCGCCAATGATGTCAATGTGATCAAACCTATCGAAGTAGTAGCCGCTGAAAAGCCGATAGACGTTGCCGTCCGCCGTGTAGTCGTCAAGCGATCCAACGTGCACGTTCTCAAAAAACGAGCGCGCCAGCATCTGGCAGTTGAATGCATAGCCGCCCGTCTTGGTCACAGTTGACCAGATGCGGAAGTCCCTGAACGTCATGCCACTGTAAGCGCTGATGCCATCGCCGATGGTGAATACGTCGGCGGTGAGGTGACTTGTGATGATGCGCGTGCCCATGCCAGCGCCAACGAGTCCTCCCCAGTTAGAGGTCTTGGTCAGCGCAGCCGTGGTCAGGTAGTCGCCTTCCGGCATGAAGTACAACCGAGCCGTGTTCAAGGCGCTTTGCAGCGGTACCGTCACATCGAGCAGGCGCGTGCGCCCCTGCACATCCGCGATCTGCGCGGTCGTCATGAAGTCGAACACGCTCGGCAGCCGCGCGTTGATTCCAGCCGTGACCGTCGTGGAAACCGCGCCCGTGCCGGCCGGTACGAACGGCGCGAGCGACTGCGGCAAAAAGGTCAGGCCGGTACTGCCGATGCTGACCGGATTAGGCGTCGTCAGGACGTACTGCGAATAGCCGTTGGCATTCCAGACCGGGATGAGGCCGCCGGAGAGCACGTCCCACAGGCCATCGAAGTCCAGGTCGCGCGTCCACTGTCCGGTGCTGACGGCCCAGATCCCGTTATCGATTGAGTTTGACCCTGGATTCGTGATCGATCCGCCGGTTACCAACACGCGATCAGGATTGCCGCCCGCTCCAACCGCATGCACGGCGATGCCACCGATGGTCTGTTCGCCGGATAGGACGATGGCGCTGACGGCGACCGCCTGACACGGCACCTTTATGGCGGCTCCGCTATTCAGCCCCAGGCGGCGATCGGTCGCGGTGGAGACCACTTAATGCTCCTTCGGCATGTGGCCGGTCGCAAGTCCGGTCCACCAGTCATGCAGAGTCTGTGGGTCGGCCTTTCCCTCATTCACGTCCCATAGAAACTGCGCAGTAGATCCGGGTTGCCCAGTGGGCGTCCCAGTCAGATAGCCGACCGATTCCATGGCGTGCCGCAATGCGCTCGGGCTGGCCGGCTTGTCACGAAGACCCAGCGTGCTCGCCAGATCTTCACCACTGCCCAACAACGTCTTGACCGCATGAGCCAAAGGTGTGGCCTCGTAATCTCTGCCATACAGCCAATGGTCGACTGCATCGCGCACGAGCGGCACGGTCCCAGCCGCTTCTCCTGCTATGGCTTTAGCCGACCAATGCCACCATGATTCGTCCTCATCCTCGTTGGGACCGCCGCGCTTCACATACGCGGCAACGATACCCGGAACGATCAGAAACGACATGCTGCGCGCCAGCACGCTTGAGAAATTTCGCATTGCACCACCATATTCACCGGCCCCGATTTGTCCAGGGATCTGCGCGGCCGTAACAGCGGTCTGACGGATGCCGCGGTTGTAGGTGCGATTCATGAAGCCGTAGAACATGGTTATCGCACGCACCCATCGACTGTCAGATTCCAGGATCGGAGAGCGGTCGACTATCGACTGCGCGCCATGCGCATTGCGCACGACCTGATCGGCGTAGTAGTACGCATCGGCGTCTGTCATTCCTTCGTCTTGGCCCTTGCGCACGGCCCCAACCCAAGTGGGGACGGCCGAACCTATGTCCAAATAGGAGATCAACGCATGCCCGTATTCCTGCGCCTTGGCGTTGAACTTGTGAATCGCTCCGTTGGTGACCCAGTCGTCCACGGCGCGTGGCACGTCGCGATCGTACTGATCCCTCCGGTATGGAAGCTCCTGGGAATTTTCCATCGCCCATCGCCACGTGCGAGCCATCTGCTGCGGCGTGCCGAAAAACTCCTTGATACCTTTCAACGAGTACTCACTTCCAAGTTCCCCAATCGAATGCGATATCGCCGATAGGGTGTGCACCTGCGCTGTAACGGGTCGGAATGCAATGCCAACCATCGTGGCATTGGTGCGTGCTCGATCGAAAAATTTGTTCCAGAATCCCATCGCACGATCGTTCGTGTTCGAGACGTTTGCCACGTGCTGAAGCCACGGCCGCATCGCTCCACTCGTCTCCGGCCCGAACGTGTCATCGATGGCGCTCATCACGCGCTTGTCGGACAGGATGCGATCCGACTGCATGATAGCTTCGCGGAAAGCCAGATCGTGAATCGTCTGGGTAATCTTCCACGGGATGATGTCGAAGCTCAGATCGATCGGAAGCTTGACGCCCGACACACGCGCGATGACGGAGCCGTTGCGCGTCATCACTCGGTGATACTGGCTCTCGAAAAGCGCGCCCTGGCTGCGCTCAAGATTGCGCTCGGCCACGATCGACTTGGTCGCATCGTAGACGAGTGGAAAATATTTGCCCTCGATCGCTCCGCGTGGAGTATCCACCGAGCGGCCCGGAACATACTCGATACCGACGCCAGAGGTACGCCGTTGCAATTGATCTACCGGATCGCGAAACTTTTCGAACAGATCCCACGTGCCGCGGACAAACTTCCAGTCCTCCGGGCGCATGTTGGCGTCTAGCAGTTGCTGAACGTCCGAGTGTTGAAGGCCATACCCGTCAACCAATTTTTGCGCGTTATCTTCGGTCCCCCAGTTAAGCGCCATGCAGATCAGTTGCTTGCGACTAGGACTCCACGCGGTGCCGGTTTTCGGATCGGTAAGACTGGTTGCTATTGAGTCCTTCAAGGACTTGCGCCATCCCGATGGCGCCTCGCTTTGCATCTGCTTCCACGCGGTAACGACCTCCCGGCGCATCCGCATCTCGTCGGCAGCCCCCTGTTTCATCGGACGGAAGACGAACGTGTTCAGCGGCCCGTTACTGTCGTTCAGATCCGCTTCCTGGAATATCTGCTCCTTCGTCGTAAGCGATACGTTGGCCGACCTAAACCTCGACCTCATGGACTCGCCCAGTTCCTGAAGCGATGTCTTGCCCTGCGGGAGAAAATCACCCGGCTTCTGCTTTAGCTGAGACAGTCTGTTTTGAATCTCCGCGATGATTTCCTCTTTGTCGAAACTTTTCTCCATCGATCTGACCGTCTGTTCTATGCGAGCGCTGGTCCGCATGGATTCGACCAGATCATTCAACTCGCGAAACTCTGGCAGCCGCATGGAGCCCACATCGCCACGACCACCTGCTAGATACGGCGTGATCGGAACCTCGTATCCACGCTCGAACTGGTCCTGGGCAAAATCCTGCAGGCTCGTCTTGCCTACGGCCCTGGCAAGCTCTGCAGGATCGCGCTTAACCTGGAAGCCAAAGCGATCCAACAGAGAGTGGATCTGGTCGGTCCACGGTTGTGCCATGCCAGCAAACTTGTCATTGCTAGCGAGCGCTTCCATCATCGACTGCGCCTTTTGCACGTAGGACTGTGCGTCGCGCGCCTTGGCGAACAGGATCCCTGATAGGATCTGCCGCTGCTTGGCCGCTGCCGCTGCTGGCCAATCGCCTTTGCCGATCGCGTCCTCGACCTCGCCGGCGGCCTTGCGCTCATCGCGCGCCCACTTGTAGAACGATCCGGATAGCTCATCGACCGTCTTCGAGTCGATGATCGCGTCGGCATGGGCCCGCAGCGCGACCAGCATCGGACGCGTAACGTTCAGCGCCTCCCGCATGGCACCGCGCTCAGCCCGCTCCTGGACGCCTTCAGCCTTCTGCTGATCGCGCACCGCAGCGAGCTCGGCCTGCACCTGTTCAAGTTCCGAGGCGCTCTTGGCCTGGTCGAGCCGGTGGATCAGATCCTGCTCGGCTGCGTCCCAGTCGGCCTTTTCCATCACGGTGGCCACGGCCTTGCGCCCGGCCCCGCGCTCGAGCATCGCCTGCACGCCGCGCCGGTTCAGGTACCGCAATTCGAGTGCCTGCAATTCCTGGGACTGCTCGCCGTTGATCGAGGCGATGGCCTCGTCCCGGATCGAAGCCTCGTCCATGGTGCCGCGGTCGCCCATGATCTGGTCGACGCCCTGGTCGATCAGGTACTGCCGGATGGTCCTGCGCTCCCCTTCGGTGGCCCTTATTTCGCGCTGCCGTTGTTCCAGCGACATGAGCGCGCGCATCATTTCGTCGCCGGCGCCGAAACCTGTTGCTTCTGCCACTACATCCGGGTGGACTCCGCCCTCCTTGGCCAGCACGCCGCGTGGCAAATTCGCAACATCGGTGCCGTACATCTGTAGGGCTGTTGCGCGATCGATACGCATCGGCTCGCCCTTGGAGGCAGCCTCGCCGGTTTCACGTGGAACCGTCCCCTTGGTGATCAGGTTCAGCGCCTGCATGTCCGGCTGGGCGTCGACCTGGCTGGCGACCTGCTCGCGCACCGGCGCTTCCTCGGCCTTGTACTCGGCCGTACGCAGGCGCCGCACGCGCTTCATGGTCTTCTCCAGCAGCGTGGACTCGGCCTCCTGCTTGAACAGTTCGATCTTGCGCAGGTAGGCGCCCCACTCGGCGCTGGTCATGCCGCCGTCCTCGCGGTTACGGAACGCCGGTTCCAGCCCCTGCGTGCGGCGGGCGTCCGCGATCTGCTCGTCGGTGGCCAGCAACCGGTCGAACACGGCGCGGATTTCAGGATTGATCGGCGTGTTAAGTCCAGAGACGGTCTGATATATCTTGGTCAGCCACTGCTTGAAGCGGGAAAAGACCGCCGCCAGACCGCGACTTGGCGCCTTGCCTTCCATCAGGTAGGCCTCCGCCGCACGCGCGAACTGCTCATGCTGAGCGACGTCGGTCGGGTCCACCTTGTCCACGCCGAGCCACTTGAGCACGGCCTGCGCGTCGTCCTTGACGCCCTGCGGTGCGTCCGGGCGCCTGGCGTCGGTCATCAGCTCCTCGAGCCACGCATGCCCGGACTCGTGGATCAGGGTCGAATGGTCAGCGTCGGCGAACAGGCTTATGACCTTGGCGCCGTCCTCGAAGCGGATCGAGCCGCGCTCTTCCTGGGCCAGCTGCGGCGCCTCTTCCGGCTTGCCCGCCTGAATCTTCAGCGGCTCCTGCCGGTACAGCTCCATCGGATCCACGCCCAGCCGCTCGGCCCTGGTCGTGATGCGGGCGGCGGCGATCTGTGCCTACGGGCTCGCCTCTGCTACCGGCCTGCCCGCCT
>Ga0179587_10001396_pt1 | contig 10938 bp, 6 predicted proteins | sample CZODoug2_1_08_16_FD_185932 | JGI IMG/M metagenome (GOLD analysis project Ga0179587, IMG submission 185932) | Vadose zone soil fungal communities from Angelo Coast Range Reserve, California, USA - CZODoug2_1_08_16fungal | ecosystem: Environmental > Terrestrial > Soil > Vadose zone | place: USA...
CCGTGCAGTTCTACCTCAACACCGGGCTGCCCTGGCTGGGCGGCGATCTTCCGGTCGTCGGCGACAGCAGCCAGAATCCGCTCTATCTGGACGTCGCCGAGGAGATCAAGGCGCTCACCGGCGGCGGCGAGGAGGGCGACCTCGATGTGCCGGTCGGCGATCCCTGGGAATATGTGTTGCCGACCACCACCATCATTCTGCGCGAGGACGGCAAGCTGCCCGAATGGCACCGCATCGATGCCAGCGGCCACGAAGGTCCGGACGCCCCCTCGGACCCGCCGCCCGACCCCTGGACCTGGCGCGACGGCGCGCCGACTATCTAGTGCCGCAGTTCACTGGCTGCTCAGGCGAGTTGGGTGCCGTTGTCGCGTGGCTCGGAGAGGGTCAGCCAATCCGGGATGGTGGTCGTCGATGGAAGGCGCTTGCCGTTGTCATAGGGGACAATGAAACCCTGCCAGCTTGTCGTACCTTTCAGCTTTGCGTTGCCGGCGGCGATCTTGGACCATTTGGCGGCGTATTGTTTCGGCAGCCAGCCGGCGGCGCCGGACTTGTTGCCCAGCATTTCCCGCCACAGTTCGTTGCGTAACCCCCGCACGCTGGCTGGGTCGTACCACGCCAGGTTCATTTCGGTGTCGAGCTCGAAGCTGCGCGGATTGGCGTTGGCGCTGCCGAGCGTCGCGAAGACATCGTCGATGATCATCAGCTTGGTATGGACATAGATCATCTTCTTTACGGTCGTCGTTTTTTTGGTTTTTGGGTCTGTGATCGATGCCGTGCGGCCGGTCGCCATCGGCGAGAACACACCCAGATTGGGGCCGAAAGCTTTTTGCAGTTTCTCGATTATGTCATGTTGCAGGTTGACGCCCTGCGTGCTGATGGGATCGAGCTGTGTGCCCGCTGCATTTGCCAATATCACCTCCTCGGCGAGGCCAGGCAGCAGGATGATGAGGTTGAGGTCGACCGGAGGCTTTTTCGCCTTCAGGTCCTGGAACCGCTTGATGAGAGCATCGGCCATGCCGTTGTCGCGCAGATACTGATTTTCGATGTAGATGAACTTCTCGGCGAGGCCGATCGCCTGGACGTGCCCCTCCGAGATATCCTTGTGGGTCGTGACCGGCTGGTCGTTGACGATGGAGTTGCACACCGTCCGCCAGACCTGCGCGCCGATCGGTCCATCCCCGGGCGCTTTGCCCGGCGGGCTGTTCGCGGTCAGATCGGTGGTTTTGCGGGTCGGCAGCGGGTTCACGCCGGAAACCACCAGCTTGTTGGCGTCGTCGACGAATTGCTTCGCCTTCGGATGAAACTGGTTCCACATCTGAAGGGCGACGTCGAAGATATCGGCGACGATCTTGCCTTGCACCTTCACAGCGCCGTCATGCCATTGGTAATTCGTCGCCGCCGTCATGTCGTGCTTCTGGTTATCGATATTGGCCGCGATGTGGTTGATGCCTCCGACAAAGGCGATCTCCTCGTCGATGATCAGGAATTTAGCGTGATGCGTTCCCGGAATGGCCGAGGTGGGCGGCTTCAGTTGCTTGCCGGCGACCGGATCGATCAGCCCCCATAATCCGGGTAGAAACTGGAAATCGGACAAGACCCGGCTCTTGTCCGTACTGGCCTTGGCGATATCGAGAATATCCATAAGCCGCTTTTCCGCCACGGCTGTTCCGGCCATTCCCGGCTGCCAGTCTGCAGGATGGCGCGCCACGGCCACTTGGAAGTTCGCCTCAGATATCCCCAATTTCTGAGCGGCATCCACCAGAAGGCGGTAGGCCCCCCAGGCGTCCGCGTGGGCACGCAACTGAAAGATCGGATCCTGGTCGGTCATCAGGATGCGAACGGAGGCATTTTTTGCGGTCGACAGCAGCAGTAGCCCCCAATTAGCCGCGACCTTCCGCGCGCTGTCCGACTGGACGGGCATTTTCGGTCCGAATGCCCATGTCACGAATACGACCGTATGCTTGGCGGCGAGGATCGCTTCTTCTTGCGCCTTGTAAACGTTCTGACCGTCGATCAGGCGCTCGATCGTTGTCGCCGTGTTCAGCGCCCTGCGCAGGTCCGGATAGGTGCCTGCTATTGCCGGCAAGAAGAAATCCTTGGGATCCGCCATGGCTTATCCCCGCTGTCGGCGACGGAAGGCGCGGCCCGGATTTTGGCTTTGCCCGACAGTCTCACCTGCTACGGGCACGGCAGCGACACCTGGCAGGGGCCGGCATCCTTGTCGCTACTTCGGCACGTACGCTGGACTCGACCCTGCACTTCTCACACCGATACGTCACAAGATCGTGGTCGGGACCTTTAACGATCATCGATAGTTTCGTTCCGCCGTTGCAGTTCGGACACGCCGGCGCGAGCGCTCTAATGTATTGCGCTGACTTCTCTTGTGGTTGCTTATCAATCATCAACCGCTCCGGCTCCTGAACCCGCCGACCTAGCGGTGCGGATGAACGGCTGTATGAAGATGATTAAACCAGAAATCAAGGACGAAATCACTCGCCCTCGATGGCCTCCGTGGTCACGGCATCGGAATGTCCGAAGCTCTGAAAGGGAGCCAGGATCCTGCGCGGCGGCAAGTCTGCAGACATTCCGGTAGAGCAGCCCGCTCGCTTCGAACTGGTCATCAATCTAGGGCGGCAAAGGCCATCGGGCATGAAGTTCCGACTGGGCTCGTGCTGCGCGCCGACGAGGTGATAGAAATAAGCGCATCTTGTTGTGATTGCTTACAGTCGCTTTTGGCCCCAACCGGCGGTTCGCGGCAGTACGCAAGCTGCCTGCAATGGAGGGCGAACCGGACGGTCGGCAGACGCGGCTGGCACCGCCGTTCCTGACCCTAAACAGACGCGGCCGCGCGCGCCAAACCATCGGCGTCCGTCTTGGACGAAACGAGAGCGGCTTGCGGTCGAATCATTCCCCGCCTCGATCAATCGTAGAACTCGGGAGCCATCTTCCGCTTAATCCCAGCGGTGTAATCGTGCTGAATCCACAATTGCTAGTGGTTTTGCTTCAGGAATTCTTCGATCATCGCGCGGCTCTTCGCGGTCTGTTCCCTGTCAGTGTCGAAGGACGGAACTTTCTTGTACGTGATCTCTTCCGGATAGTGATAGAGATCGCCCGACAACAGGACGTTCCCGGTGTTGGCGAGTTTCAGAAACAGGGACTGGTGCCCGGGCGTATGACCCGGCGTGGATTTGATGACAACGGTGCCATCGCCAAACACATCATAATCTTCGCTATTCAGCAGAATTGTTTTGCTGTTGGCGAGGCCCTCGAAATATTTCGGGTCCGCCACGCGGCTTCCCGGTTGCCGCGGGGCTAAGATCAGGTCCCGGTCGTCCTTCTGCACGATCCAGGTGGAACCGGTGAACAGGCTGGCATTGGCGACGTGGTCAAGGTGGTAGTGGGAGAGCGCCAGATAAGTGATGTTGTCCGGGATGAACCCGATCGCGAGGAGTTGCGGGAGCAGCGGGCGATCGACCGTGAAGGCATTCAGCTTCTGGGGCGAGAGGCCATCCTTGAAGGCGCTGTCGGGAATTTCGCCGGTATCCCAGATCAGGCTTCCGCGCGGGTGAACGACCAGGAAGCAGGGCGTCATCATATTTGTGTTGGTCATTTCGCTCGGCTTCAAGCCGTACGCATCGATGCTGGCAGGGGTAATTTTGCCGCAGTCGAGAACATAGAGACGCAGCGACTGTGGGGGCTGCGGCCCCTGAGGCTGTTGGGCGTTGGCTGACGGGAAACCGAAAGCCACGGTCACAGCCGCGGCAAGGATGGCAGGTACGATGCGAATCGACATGGAAATCCGGGTTCATCAAACGGACGGCGGTTGCCGACGGGAGCGGTAACCCGCGGGCCTTTGCCTTCCCGGCGGTTCACAATCTTAGGGCCGGCAGTGCGACGGCGCTCGCGGCCAGATGCAGAAATCGCCGGTGGGGAAGTTTCATGGCCAGCCCCTCCCGCCGCCAAAAAACTATCTCAATTTCTATGCGCAAAAAAGGCCTCGAAGACTTCCGCTATTGGCCCCAAGCGCCAGTTCGCGGCGATGCAGCGATATGGCCACGGTCGGTGGAACACCGGACGGTCCGGGAGACGCAGCCGGCACCGCCGCTACTGACCCGAAGCGAACAATTCGGTTAGAGCGTAAGCGTGCCCGTGATGCACGTCGTGACCGCTCCGCCGATCCACACTTCAGATCCGTCCTGCTCCACATGGACGCGGCCCATTCGGCCCAAGGCCGAGCCCTGGCTAGCGACATAGCTTGAAGGAGCAATTCCGGTGCCAATCAGCCACTGCGCAAGGCTGGCATTCAAGCTACCTGTCACCGGGTCCTCGTAACCACCGGCCGTGAAGGCGCGCACTTCGAATTGAGCGTCCGGCCCATCTTTCACGGCATCCCATGCTCCAACAACGCCAACGCGCAACCCGGAAAGAATCTTGTAGTCAGGACGGATCGCCAAGACCTCATCTCTGGAGCGCAGCAAAAGCGCCAGCCAGCCCGGACCATTGTCTACCCAGTTCGACGCGATGATCGCGTCGGGAGCCAGCCGGAGACCCGTGACGACCTGAGCGAAGACGTCGGACTCCAATGGTCCGGTGCGGCGCATTTTTGGTGCGGCAAATGATAGACGGCCAGGACCGCGGCGGATGCGGACAAGCCCAATCTCGCATTCCTGCACAACTTCGTCGTGCTTCGAAATGGCGCCTGAGGTGAGCCAAACGTGACAACTGCCGAGCGTTGGGTGGCCCGCGAACGGGAGTTCGTTGTGGGGCGTGAATATGCGAACGCGGTAATCTGCAATTGGATTCGTTGGGCGCAGAAGGAACGTCGTCTCGCTCAGATTGGTCCAATTGGCGAATGCCGCCATCTGTGGATCGGTTAGCGCATCGCCGCCAATAACGACGGCCAGCGGATTGCCTCGCAATGGCTGCGAGGTGAACACATCGACCTGACGAAATGCAAATTCAGTCAATTTTCGTAGCCTTCAATCTCGGGCCCCTAAAGACAATAGAATTGAGTTAGCTCTAAGACAATAACGGCTAACGCCCATGTCCGCTCCTGGCCCGACCCGGAAGTGCCGGCCGACTTCGACAGAGTCCGGTTATTGGGGTAGAGCGGAAAACATATGCTCACTTTGAGACTTTCGGGTTTTGACCCGCAGCGGACATTTCCTATCCGTCGCAGGATGCGCCGAGGAGGTTAAATTATCCGCTGTTTTCATGGTCGTGTACCTTTGATTGGATTCGCTCACTTCACCATCTCGACCACCGGAGGCTGCCATGTGCCGTCGAGGATAGCCTTGTCGGCCCAATAGGCGCGGACGTAGAGCGAGAACTTGCCGTTGGGCGCCGGCAGCCAGTTGGATTCCATGTCCTTAGCCGGCGAATTCGCGCTGGCATAGAGGGTCAGTGAGCCGTCCGCGTTGTACTTGAGAGTCTTGTTCTTGGTGCCCAGTGAATAGCGCTGTAGCGCGTTGGGATGAAACATATGCAGACTGTTGTAGAGGGTTAAAGACCAGAAACCCTTGACCGGCGGCACCTTGGCAAAAGTGATCGTGTAGGAGTTCTGCGCGTTGAGTTGATTGCCCGCGCTGTCATTGTCCGTGTAGATGTACTTGGTTTCCTCGGGGCGGTTGTCATACATGTTCGACTTGGCGCTGCCCGTGCGGTTGGGGTAGTCCGTGCCCCACTGCGCACCGTTCACCGGCGAGTTCCAGCCGTTGCCGGCGGGGCGGCCATTGTTGCGCCACAGAAAGAACGGGTCGATCATCTCGCGCTCGGCCGCGACGGCGGAGTCCTTGAGCGACTGCATGATTTTCGGGTCCTTGGCGGCCGCCTCCAGCACGCTGCCGATCCAGTTGTAGAGGGCTTCCTCGCCCGGCAGCGGCGGCACCTGTTTCATCACCGCCGGCAACTCCTCGAAGAAGATCTCCGGGTTCACCCACTTCTCCTCGCCTTTGCCGTCGGACTTCGGTGCCGGGAAATCCGGGAGCTTGCTCCAATCCTTTATCTTCATCTTCCCGTCGAACTCGGACAGCGGGTAGTAGACGATCTGACTGAGCACCGGCTGGATGGCCGCGTGATCCTCCGCCGTGTCGTCAATGAAGACTCGCGGAACGACAAACGCCAGCGACGTGGAAGAGCGCACCACCGCCGTAATGCCGGCGGGCTTCTCGCCCGTCCAGCTCGGGCCGACCATCATGTAGAAGCCGGGTTTTGTGCCGTATTGCTTACCAATCTCGGAGAACTCGTCGGTGCGCGCGTCATAGTGCGCGAAGACCCAGAAACGATTTCCGAAGTCCGGAACCTGGAAAACGATGGGCTCCTTGTCGAGCGCCATGTAGCCGGTGCCATAGACGACATCCTGATTCGTGCAGGTGACGAATGTCTGATCCGGGCGGATATACCCGGTCAGCATCGCGTTCCGGCCGTATGCGACCGGCACAACGCCGCCCAGCAAGCCAGGCTCCGGTGCCTTTGAAAAGGCAATGGCACGGTTGGCTGCATTGACCAGTGGCCAGCCCCACATGTAGGCCATGCGGCCGACCATCTGAACATACTCCTTGCTCATTGCAGTGCCGGGTGCCGGGCCGGGAACCTGGGCGGCGGTTGTGGGGATAGGGGCCTGCTGCGCCTGAGCATTTCCCGCCAGCATCAGGAAGGCGGCACCGGCACCAAGCAAAGGCACCAAGAATCGGCGATCAATTTCCCCGACCCGACGGGGCCACTCGCTGGCCGCATGAGGTTGCGTAGGCATGATGAACCTCCCTGTCCGGGATTACGCGAATGGGGGATTCCGCACGACGATAGTATTTCTCGCACCGGCCTCGCGTGGGCGATATTGGCCTAAAGGGAGGGGTCAGCGGGCTGGGCGACCGGGGCGAGGAATTGAGCGAACCGCAGAGTCCGATTGTGGCCCTGCCCGGAAGTGCCGGTCGATGTGAAGAGAGTCCGGTTACGGGGGTAGAGCGGAAAACATTTGCTCGTTCTGAGCCTTACCGAGTTTGACCCACAGCGGACGATGCACGCTTGTGTAACCGGATTGGCCGAACAACGGTTATGATTTCATCAAGGCGCAGACTTGGCGGAGGTCCTGGGCAATGTATACGCACAGTTTTTCCATTTCGGCCGTCGCTGCCTGGAGGTCGGGGACCATGATGGTCATCATACCGGCGTTGGACGCTGCGCGGACGCCATTGTAGGAATCCTCTAACGCCACGCATACCGCTGGCTCGACTCCAAGCCGTTCGGCTGCGTTAAGATACGGGTCAGGATTTGGCTTTCCGCGTGCGTAGTCGCCTTGAGCGACAACCGCATGGAAGCGATCGAGCAGGCTATGGGCATCAAGATGATGCCGCACGTCTTCGTGGCGCGACGAAGTGGCGATAGCTCGGGGCAATCGGAGGTCGTCCAGGAGGTCGAGCAATTCGACGACACCCGCCTTGAGACGGAGTTGTAATGCGACCAATTCGTAATACCGCTTTGACGCCCTCGTCCAGAAGCCCTCGAAATCAAACCCGGTCCCGAAACGCTCGTTGAGCAGCGCGCGGATCGCCTCCTCGGGAAGCCCGATTGTGCTAAGGTAGAAAGTGAGAGGCAAGTCATGGCCTCCGTCGCCGGCGGCGGCAAGAATCGCATCTCGATAGAGTGGCTCGGTGTCAAATATCAAGCCGTCCATATCGAAGATGACAGCGTGGGCTTTGCGCGGCAGGACCATTTTCGATAGCATAGTCGATGAAATCGCCGATGAAAAGTAGTTCATTGCGAAGGGCACCTCACAGAGAGTGGGCGGTGTTATACAGCGGATGCCTTGGGTGACTGACTCCCTTGCTCATCAACCAAGCCAACGGATCAAAATCCTGGAAGGGATTGCAAGGTTTATCGGCCGTTACAAACCGGAGCGAATCTTACGCATTGCGGTGGACGGCGTCGACGGCGTCGGCAAGACGATGTTCGCAAATGAACTCGGGAGTAGGGTCGAGCGGATGGGCCGACCCGTCATCAGGTCATCGGTCGACGGATTCCACAACCCGCGCGAATTTAGGTATCGACTCGGTAGAACGTCTCCCGAAGGTTTTTATCTGGACTCGTATGACTATGCGGCGCTGCGGACTCTCCTACTCGATCCGCTCGGTCCCGGTGGCTCGGGTGCGTATTGTTCGGCGGCGTTCGACCACGTGTCGGATTCTCAGCTGCCGGTGCAGACCCATAAGGCTCTAGCCGGGTCCGTTCTCATCCTGGACGGTCTATTCCTTCACCGCCAGGAACTGCGCGAAACCTGGGATTTTTCGATCTTCCTGGACGCGCCGTTTGATATCACGGTTCCACGCGGAGCCGCTCGCGGGCCTGGGTGGGGAGGATCACCGGACCCGGCCGCCCCGTCAAATCGACGCTATGTCGAAGGACAACAGATATACCTTCGCAAGAACCAGCCGCGAGCCTGCGCGAATGTGGTGATCGACTATTCCGATCTTGCTGCGCCGTCTGTTATAGCTTGGCGTTTGCCCGCAAGCTGACGACTCCTCGATACAAAGTGCTTGAGCTTAGTTCATGCCCCGCGCTTCTCCCCACCGCCGACGAGGTGATCGAATAGGAGTGCCATTGCTGCGGCGCACGAGTCCGCTCATGGCCCCGAGCGCCAGTTCGCGGCGGTGCAGCAATATGGCCGCTGTCGGTGGAACACCGGACGGTCGGTGGACGTGGCCGATACCGCCGCTCCTCCTGACCCATTGCGGGCCTGTTCCGCGTCGTCGGAAGGGACGGCCGGGGTCAGAAAATCGCCATGTCATTGCCATGTCCTGGCGTTACGCCCTTGGCACCACAGCGCGCCTCACGGTACTCTCGGATGAGCGCAATCTGCCGGTTCGGTCGTAGGAGCAACAAGCATGGCGAAAGAAGTCTGACGGTGACGCTACCGGAGTTGTTTAGCGCATGGATATGATGAGCAAACCTACGATGACGGCAGCACTCAAGACGATCACCCAATTGGGAATTTGAATGCCCGCTATGGATGTTTTCCCGTTAAACCAGTCCATCACTTTCCTCCCGGTTAGACCGTCTCAGTCGACGACCTCTGCCCCCGCAAGCGGAGGAGAACAACGCACGTAGAAACACCCAGGTTTTTTTACGCATGGATTGAGCTAAATTTAGTGGCCGGATTTGGATCTGGCAGTGGCCGGATTTAAAACAATGCCTTGAGTCGGTCACCCGGCAGACAGTCAGCCGCAAGCCGAAATAGGTTAATGGCGGTTCCCTGCCCAGCGTCCCGCTATGACCACCGACCAAGAATATCAGAGCTATGCCAGAGAGTGTATCCTCTGGGCTCGCGCGGCAAAGACCGAGGCCGAGCGAAAGGCGTTTCTCGACATGGCCCGCGCGTGGGCAACGGCTGCCAAGATAGCCGCGAAACGGCAAAGCCATTCCGTCCACCATGATGCAGCCCCCGGCAAACGCTGACCCTGGATAGGCCGCCTCAGTTGGCCGTCGGCCGGTGGCGCCCAAACTTTGGCGCCGGGGCTCAGATTGCACGCTGTCCCCGGCGTCTGTCCGGCCTCTTCAGATGTCCCTAATCGCCCGTGCCTGAGGCCGGTAGCCCTTCGGGGTCGTCGGGGCGAGCGGGGAGGTCTAGGGGGTGTACTCATTAACGCGTAGCAACGGCCTGAATGTCGGCTATCGGACCGGAAAACGTTTGCTCGTTCTGAGCTTTACCGGTTTTTGACCCGTTCCGGACATTGCGGTGCAGCGTAGACTAAGGGAAATCCCCAGCAATCCCTGATCGCTTGCAACAAGCGCCGGCATGAGAATCGCTTTTGGATCTCAGTACAACCGTATTGCACCAAAGGACAATATCGCGGCGAAGGGCCGCGAGTCAGCATCGTCCGCCCGAGCAAGTCGGGTGTGGCGTTGAGGCCGGTCCTTGGATTTGAACTGTCACACAGGACACATGCCAAGTGCGCATCGTTGCCGCGCGGGAGCAATGCCATTCACGTGCATGAGGAGACCTCTTCAAATGCTTACGAAACGCGACCTCCTTCGCTCCGCCGGACTGGCGGCGGTCGCTATCGCAGCGACGAAGCCCGGCCCGGTGCTGGCGCAAGCGAGTGCCGACCGCCCAGGATTCTTCAAGGCCAAGGACATTGCCGAGGCAGGCTTTATTTACGGCCTGCCGATCGTGATGAGCTACGGCGTCCTGTACGAGTATGCCGTCGATCGCAATTCGGGGCAATTCAAGGCGCCGTTCAATCAGATAAAGAACGAAGCCAACGTCTACACCTACAAGGATACAGCCATTGTAACGCCGAACAGCGACACGCCCTATTCGCTTCTATGGCTGGATTTGCGCGCAGAACCGATCGTCCTTTCGGTTCCCGCTGTGGACCCCAAACGCTACTACTCTGTCATGCTCTGCGACGCCAACACCTACAATTATGGTTATGTCGGCAGCCGCGCGACCGGAAGCGAGCCAGGCGATTTCATGGTTGTTGGACCGGATTGGAAGGGTGCGGTTCCTCCGGGGATCAAAATGATGTTTCGGTCGAGCACACAATTTTCGGCGGCGGCATACCGTACGCAGCTTTTCGGGCCAGACGACATCGACAACGTCAAGAACGTACAGTCCGGTTACACGGTGCGGACACTCTCCGCTTACCTGAACCAATCGCCGCCGTCGCCAGCGCCGATCATAGACTTTCCGAAATTCGACAAGGAACTGGCGAAGACAAATTTCTTTCAATTCCTCGACTTCATGTTGCAGTTCGCGCCCGTACAAGAAAACGAGAGGGAGATTCGCGGCCAACTTGCGCGCATCGGCATCGGGCCGGGCAAGACCTTCAACTTCAAGGACCTTCCGGTGGAGCAAAAGCTGGAGATCGGTTTGGGCATGAAGGAAGGTGACCGCAAGGTCGAGGAAGCGGTTGCCGGTGCTGGCAAAGCAATCAATGGGTG
>Ga0179587_10001397_pt1 | contig 10938 bp, 9 predicted proteins | sample CZODoug2_1_08_16_FD_185932 | JGI IMG/M metagenome (GOLD analysis project Ga0179587, IMG submission 185932) | Vadose zone soil fungal communities from Angelo Coast Range Reserve, California, USA - CZODoug2_1_08_16fungal | ecosystem: Environmental > Terrestrial > Soil > Vadose zone | place: USA...
TGGTTCGATCACAACTTTTTCCGTGAAGGCATCTGTAATAAGGAAATCCTGGAAATTGACCTGCCGCGCGATGTTACGGTCAAACTGCGGAATTCCGGGCCGGAGCCTTCCGTCCGCGAGGATGGTCCTCGCCGCATATATATCTTTGAGAACGTAAATCTAAAGAAGCGCGCAGAATCCAAGATCCCGGCATGGGAGAAAAACTACAAAGGCATTCCGCCACCGGATGTTCAAATCTCTTCCTTTACTTCCTGGAAAGAAGTGGGCGAGTGGTTTGGCGCTTTGGCGCAGCCGAAGGCTGCTGTTACTGCTGAAATTCGCTCGAAAGCGGAAGAGCTTACCAAGGGCAAGACCACGGACGAGGAGAGGATACGAAAGCTCTACGATTTCGTCTCATCGCGCTTTCGCTACATCGGAATAGACCTCGGCCTCAGCCGTTACACTCCTCACTCGGCAGCCGACGTCCTTGTCAATCGTTATGGAGACTGCAAAGACAAGCACACGCTCTTTGCGGCGCTGCTGCAAGCCGTCAACGTAGCCGCCTACTCCCTGCTGATCAGCTCAGGCTATCGCATTGATCCCTCATTTCCTTCCCCCAGCCTTTTCGACCACGTCATCACCGCCATCCCTCAAGGCGAGTCTTTTTTGTTTCTTGACACCACTCCGGAAGTTGCTCCTTTTGGTCTTCTTCTCGCTAACCTGCGCGACCGCCAGGCTTTGGCGGTTGTCCCCTCTGGAGGTGCACGTCTTGTCAGCACTCCTGTCAATCCTTCGATCCCGAATTACGAACTCTTTCGCATCGATTCTTCCCTGGATACAAAAGGCACACTGGATGCAAAGATGAAGCTCGAGGAACGGGGTGACGGGGAAATAAGTCTGCGCCTCGCTTACCGGTCGATCCCGCAAAATCGCTGGCAGGAACTCACTCAAAACTTGGTCGCTCGCCTGGGCTTTGCTGGCTCCGTCAGCGACGTTTCCGCCGCGCAGCCGGAAGATACATCGCGGCCCTTCTGGATCTCTTTTTCGTATCACCGCACCGACTTCCCTGATTGGAAAAATCACCGCATTCTTCTTCCCTCCCCTTTCGTCTTTCTCCCCGAACTTAGTGAAGAACAAAAACTCTCGAAGGATCCGCTCCCATTAGGGTCTCCCCAGGACGTTACTTACGAAACCACTGTTAAGTTCCCCAGGGGCTTCTCTCCGCTGGCCCCCCAGAAAGTGGAACGCCAATACGACTTCGCTGAGTTTTCCGCGACCTATTCTGTCAAAGACGATATTCTGCAAGGCACTCTTCATTTCAAGACGAAATCGAACGAAGTCCCCGGCGGCGATCGTTCAAAATTCACCAGCCTGGCAAAGGCCGTGGAGGATACAAAGAACAGGTACATTTTTGTAAAGGGCGCGTTTCCAGGCTCGTCGTTGCCTTTCCCGGCCCTTGTGGGGAGTTCTGCAGACGCGATACCGCAGCTGGAAAACGCGCTGGAAGCTGACCCCGATAACGATGCAATACTCATTAGGTTGAGTAGCCTTTATTGCGCCAGCGGGCGTGCTTCGGACGCGGTCGTTCTTTTGAAAAAAGCCATCGACGCACACCCCGACGTTCCGGAACACCTTCATCTTGCTTTGGGCAATGCTTATTTGCGAATCCCCGATGTGGAGAAGGCGGTGTCCGAATTCAAGCAAGGCCTCGGAGAGGACGCAGAACCCAACGAACTCAACAACGTTGCGTATCAACTCGCCGAGGCCAACGGGCACCTTCCCGAAGCACTCGATTACTCCAGCCGCGCTGTCAAGGCTCTTTCCGAGAAAACGATGGATGTATCTCCAGAAGATGCGGACCCTTCCGATTATTCGCTCATGCTGCAACTGGCGGCGAACTGGGACACTCTTGGCTGGGTCAAATTCCGCGCGGGGGACTTTCCCGGTGCCGAGAAATATCTCCAAGCAGCTTGGGAGCTTGTGCAGAGCGCCGTCGTCGGCGAACATCTAGTGGAAGCGTACGAAAAGCTCCGCAAAAGCCAAAAGGCGGCGGCCATCTGCAACATGGCTCTTTCCTCCTATCTGCCCGCCGGCCCTGCTATTCATCAAAAGCTCTCGGACCAAATGATTCGCCTTCGACCCTTCCTGATGAATACGCCTGGTTTATCAGGTACTTCAAGGCCTACCCGTTCTGTGGACGGCGGGGTCGCCCTCAGCGATATGCGTGACCTGCAGGTTCCGTTTCGAACCAAGCTCCAGGCCAATTTTGTCACTGCGAACTTTGTGATCTCTGTCAGCAACGGGCAAAAAGGCAACGAGGCGGTTTTTGTTTCCGGCGCCAAAGAACTGCGCGGCGCCATCGCCGCTCTGGACGCCCTCAAGTACCCTCAGTCCTTTCCGGATGACACTCCCGCGCGCGTTATCCGCAAAGCCATTCTAAGCTGCTCCATATATTCCAAGAACTGCACGCTGGTTCTGACGCTTCCCACAGACTCTGCAGTCCCGGTACCAGTCCCGGTCTCCGTGACGACAAATCCTAATTAGCACTCGCCATTTGGATGACCGCCGTCATCAAGGCGGCACGCTTCTTTCTATTCCTCCTTCTTCGTAGAAGGCGTAAAATAAAGGGCATGGGAAACCGAAGTGGCGAAAACCTTCAGGTCACGTGCCCTTGCTGCCAGGCAAAGCTCGTCGTTGATCCCGTTTTCGGCGCTGTGCTCTCTCATGAAGCGCCGGCTAAGGCTGGCCCTAACGTGGACCTGACCGACGCGCAGAAAATCCTTGCCGAACAGAACCGCCAGCGCGAAAACAAATTTGCGGACTCATGGTTCCAGGAAACGAACAAGGAAGACATCCTGGCGAAAAAGTTTGAAGAGGCGATGAAGAAGGCCAAGGACACGCCGGCCACTAAACCCGTCCGCGATTTCGACCTCGACTAATCACGCTCTGCTCCGTGCCCTGCTGCTCTGTGAACTCTCCGATAGGTCTTCTTCCGCGCTACACTTCTCCTGCTCATGATCTGCCGTAAACTCTTTCGCTTAAAACTCAATTCCCGCCCGCTAGTCCTCGGTGAGCGCACGATCGTGATGGGCGTGTTGAACGTGACGCCGGACAGCTTTTCCGATGGCGGCAAATACCTGGAACCCGAGAGCGCGATCGAACGTGCCTTAGCAATGGAGCGATCGGGCGCCGACCTCCTCGACATCGGTGGCGAATCGACGCGGCCGGGATCCGCTGAAACGCCTGCCTCCGTAGAGGTGGATCGCATTCTTCCTGTTCTTGAGGCGCTCCGCGGACGTCTGAAAATTCCCATTTCCGTGGACACGCGCAGGGCCAGCGTCGCGGAGATCGCGGTCCGCGCAGGAGCGGAACTTCTCAACGATGTGTCCGGGCTGAAAAGCGATCCACAGATTGCTGAAGTCGCCGCCCGCCACCGCAAGCCGCTGATCCTGATGCACATGCGCGGAGAGCCGCGAACGATGCAGTCGGGACGATTTGCGCGGGACGTCGTGAAAGATGTATTGCAAGGGTTGCGCAAATCCGTGGCCGTCGCGCGCAATGCTGGTGTGGCGACATCACAGATCATCCTCGATCCAGGCATCGGCTTCGGCAAAAGCTTCGCGCAAAATTACGAATTGCTGCAAAAGCTCCCGCAACTGGCGAAGCTCGGCTATCCGCTGCTGGTAGGAACTTCGCGCAAAGGCTTTCTTGGCGCGACCTTGGCCCGAGACGGCAGAGCCGCTCCCCCGGAAAAGCGCATCTGGGGCACTGCTGCAACGGTTACTGCGAGCATCTTGAACGGGGCGCACATTGTGCGCGTGCACGACGTGGAAGAAATGGTGCAGGTCGCGCGCGTCGCTGATTGCATTGTCGATCCGAAACGCGGACCAAGGAACTAAACGCGGAGAATCCTGTGGGAAGAATGTCATCAACGAGCTTCCTTCGGTATAATCCGCTCCGCAACCGAAACACAAAGCTTCGCCCAGAAATTTCAGGAAAAGAGAACCAACTCATGCTGCGCCGCACGATTTTTCTTGTTTCTTTGCTTCTTTGCCTTTTCGCCCCGATAGCGTCTATGCAAGCCCAGATCCCGGCGGCGAAGCAAAATCCGCTAATCCCGGGGCCAGGCGCCAAGGGAACGGCTGGTTGCTCGACGACGGAAGCGTCCTCGTGTACAGAGGCCGCCGCAAAGATTCTGCCGATCGTGATGGGATCATCGCCCCTGGAAGAGAATCTGCGGCGGCTGACGGACGAAATCGGCGGTCGCGTGACCGGGTCGCCGGAAATGACCAAAGCCGTGGAGTGGGGAGTTGGAGCGTTTCGCGCGGCGGGCGTGGATGTTCACACGGAGAAATACACGCTGCAGGTCACCTGGAGCGAAGGCGACACGCGGCTCGAATTGCTGGGCCCCGTGAAATTTCCTGTGCGGCTGAAAGCCACAGGGTGGTCACCGGCCACACCAGCGGGCGGAATTGAGGCGCATGTCGTCGATGTGGGATACGGCAGCGAGGACGATTTTGCAAAGGCGAGCGGGCTGGTAAAGGGCGCGATCCTCCTGGTTCATAGTGACATCGGTTCAACATGGGCCGATCTCTTCAACGAATATCTGCGGCCGCCGTTGATTATCGAGCATGCCGTCAAGGACGGCGCGACGGCCATCCTGTGGATGGGCGCGCGGGAACGGCTGCTGCTCTATCGCCATACGAATTCGCTTGCCGGCAAGCTCGACCGGATTCCACAGGCAGTCGTAGCGCGCGAAGATGCCATGCGCCTCGCGCGGACGGTCGCCGCCTCTCTGGGAAAAGTGCGAGTGCACTTTGACATGCCCGCCAAGATCGGCAAGCCGATGGAGCAGGATAACGTTGTTGGTGAGATCCGAGGCTATGAGAAGCCCGACGAAATTGTCCTCCTTGGCGCGCATCTGGATTCGTGGGAGTTGGGGACCGGGGCCCTCGACAACGGTTGCAACGCGGCGCTAGTGATCGAAGCGGCGCGAGCGATCAAGGCGATGGGACTTTTGCCACGGCGCACGATTCGTTTTGTGCTCTTCAGCGGCGAGGAAGAAGGAACGGTTGGCTCCTTCGAATACGTGAAGGCCCATCGCGCGGAACTCGATAAAGTCCGCGCGATGATTACGTTTGATGCGGGCATCGGCCGCGTCACGGGCTATTCGCTCGGCGGGCGCCGCGACATCGAAGCAGGCGTGCGCGAAGTCCTCAAACCGCTTGAATCCTGGGGCGCCAACAATCACACCTATGACGCTTCCTTCGGAACGGACAATTTTGATTTTATGCTCGAAGGCGTACCCACGCTGGTGGCGAATCAGGAAGAGGCCAATTACTTGCCGAATTACCACGCCGCTTCGGACACGCTGGACAAAGTCGATATGCGCGAATTGAAATTGCACAGTGTGCTGGCTGCTCTGACCGCCTGGGGAATCGCCGACCGCATCGAACCGCTCGGCAAGCGCCTCTCACGCGCAGAACTTGACGTTCTGGTTAAGGAAACCGGACTCGACCAGCAGCTCAAATTGCTTGGTTATTGGGACGCCTGGCAGAGGGGCGCGCGCGGCCGCAAACCGTAGATTCGCCATCCCATTCTTACGACAGATTTGCGTGACAGGCACCTCTTTGGGCGCATCGCATATATCGTTGGGCCCTTCCCGGTATACTGATAGTGTGGGCAGCGCGAAAACCGAATTGAACCGAGTGGAACGGCGATTCATTTTGGCGGTGGATTATGGCCGCGCGAGGATCGGTCTTGCTGTGGCGGATTCGGAAACGCGGATGGCGGGGCCGCTGAGCACATTAGACCGCGTTAACCGGAACGAGGATATGCGGCGGCTGCGCGAGTTGGTGCGCGAACACAACGTCAAGCAGATCGTTGTGGGGTTGCCGCTGCTGCTGGATGGCACGCGCGGCGAAATGGCCGAAGAGGCGGAGCGTTTTGCGCAGCGCGTGCGGAAACAGATTGGCGTGCCGGTGGAAATGGTGGATGAAAGGCTCACCAGTTGGGAAGCTGAGCGACTGCTAGAAGAAGTTCAGGGAAGGTTCATCCACGAGGAAAAATTGACCGGCGGCAAGAAACCGAAAAGTGTCCAGGCCAAGATGACCGTGGACGCCGTAGCGGCGGCCGTTATTTTGAAAGAATACCTGGATCGCCAGGAGCAGACGGCCGGTAAGACCTGAGCGAATTCAGAAAATAATTCGGTGAGGCTGAATTGAAACCTTTGGTCGTGCTATTTCTGCTTGTCGCGCTGATCGCCGGTGGCGTTGCGTGGTGGATGTGGTACGGAATGACGCACCCGTACCAGGGATTTCCAAAAGAAGGAGTCTTCGTTGATGTGCCACGCGGGGCATCGCGCCGGTATGTGGGGTACATCTTGAAAAAAAATGGTGTGGTGCGCAGCAAGCTGGCTTTTGAGGTTTACGCGCGGCGCCATCCGAAGCGCACGCTTCAGGCAGGCGAATATTTCTTTGATCACGCGATGACCGGCAGAGATGTTTTCTGGAAGATCGCGAACGGACAGGTGTTCCAGCAGCCGTTCACGGTACGCGAAGGCGAGACCATGTTCGATATCGCACGCGACCTGCAGGCGGGAAAGTTCATGCGGGCGGGCGAGTTTCTTTATGCGGCGGGTGATCCGGGGTTGATTCGCGATTTTGCGCCGGGAGCGCAGACGCTCGAAGGTTTTCTCTTCCCTGCTACCTATGAGCTTCCCCGCCACCCTGCCGCCAGCGAATTGACAGCGGAAATGGTGCACAAGTTCAAGGAGGAGTGGAGGCGCATTGCCTCCCCCGGGGCTGGTGGACCAGCAGACGAGGGCGACCACCGTGCCGTGAACAAGATCGTAACCCTGGCCTCACTGGTGGAGAGGGAGACACCGAAGCCGGAGGAGCGACCGCTCGTCGCTGGTGCGTTTGAAAATCGCTTGCGAAAAGGCATGCGCTTGCAATGTGACCCGACCGTGATTTATGGGATGGAGCGGCTTGGGAAATACAACGGCAGCCTGACCGGGAAGGATCTGCAGTTCGATTCTCCTTATAATAGCTATGAGCACGGCGGTCTGCCCCCCGGACCGATCGGGAATCCCGGCGAAGCGTCCCTGCGCGCCGCGATACATCCGGCGCAGACGAATTATTTGTATTTCGTGGCCAATACGCAGGGCGGGCATTTTTTTGGCGCTACACTGGCGGAACACAATAAGAATGTGCTGAAGTATCGTCGGCTGCTGGCAGGACTTCCGGCGGATCCCCCGCCACCCCCGCCTGCGCCTCCCAGCCCCAAGAAAAAACACAGCAAGCTGCACCGAGGCAAAGCCAGATGACCGAAGATTTGAAATCGAAGAAAGCGCTAATCCTGGAAACCGCCCGGGAAATAAAAGTCCAACAATGGACGCCGGCAGAGATCGATCAGTTGCGCCGCCGGCTTCTGGCAGAACATGGCGAGGCCGGCAAGACCGGTATGGAATATATCGCGGATGTGCTGAAAGACGCGGGACAAAAGGTAACCATCAACCAGCTGGAAGAGGCCGAGGAACAATACGAAGAAGAATTCGAGGATTTACTGCATTTCAAAACGCTGGAGGATGCGGAGGTCAGCATCATGCGGCTGGACGAATTGATGCGCAAGTTCCGCGCGCACGGCGAACACGCGGCCGTGGAACGCGTGTTGAACGTAGCGCGCCTCGGCAAGCGCCGCGCGGAGATGATCTCGCGTAACCGCAAGGTGGAACCTCAAAAACGCGCTGAAAAGGTCGAGATCGCCGGTTGGTTCCGCATCTGGCTGGAAACCCCGGATGCATTTTTCGACTGGCTGGACGTTCGGAAGCAGTCGCCGGATTTTCGCGCCAAGTTTCCGCAGTCGGAGTCCGAAGAATGAATACGTCGGGAGCTGCGGCGCCTGGAAGCGGTGCGCAGGAATTGCCGCTGTTTTCGCTGGATGTGCAGGCGCTGGACCTCGGCGGCGACGTGAAAGCGGTGGGACTCGAGCTGGTAGAAACCGAAAGTCGCGAGCCCCTGCGCGGCAAAGGTGCTGCGGCGATTTGGTCGGCGGTGTTCCCTGCTCTTGCAGGGAGTGAACCGTACGTCGTGGATTTCTTTAGCCACATCGAACGCCTGAGAGAGTTTTGCAAACTGCATGAAATTGCTTTGCGCGATGCGGCAGAACGGTGCGTCGTACTTCCGCAGCCGAATCAGGAGCAATTGCGTCAGGTTTTTGAACGCTTCGAAGGCGAGACCTTCGGTATAAGGGCTGGCAAGGCGGTGCAACCCGCCGATGCAGCGCTGGAAGGCGATCTGTCAAAGCGCGGCCTGGACGCGTACCAGCAGGCGTACAACCGCTACACATTTTGCGCGATTTGCGAGCCGGAGGACGGCTGGGTGACGCTGCTGAGCGAGTCGCTTTGGCCCAGCGAAATCATCCGTCGGGTGCGGCCCGCGGTTCAGCCATTTGACATTCACATTGCGCGGCCAAATTGAATGCCTCCCAGACTGCGACAGGGGTCAATTGGCCCGCATCCAAGTGGTTGCTAGATTGCACTATTTGTTCGAATGGGGACGGAACTCATTGATGCGACGTGTGAAAACATGCATGGTACTGCTGACACTGGCGGCAATCTCCTGCGGCTGTCCCGGCGGGAGAGTTGTGACCGGCCACACCGTAATTTCGCAGAGACCGGTCGCAAAGGAGGCCACGCGTGAAGAGCTCCTCGAGGCCTACAATTTGATCGCACGCGGCACAAAAACGCTGAACGCCACGGTGGAAATGAAGCCGACCGCGGGATCGCAGTATAGCGGTGTCATCGACGAGTACCATGAAGTGAAAGCGTTTCTACTGGCGGCGCGGCCGGCGCAGATTCGCGTGATCGGACAGGCGCCCGTGATCGGAACCACGGTCTTCGACATGGCCAGCGACGGCGAAACCTTTCGGGTTTTGATTCCGTCGAAGAAGAAGTTCCTCGTTGGGCCGGTGGCCGTCGAGCGCACCAGCAGCAAGCCCATCGAGAATTTACGGCCGCAGCATTTGCTGGACGCGCTGCTCTGGCCGGAAATCCACAAGGCAGAATCGGTGACGCTCCGGGAATTCAACGACGAGAACGCCAGATACTACATCTTGACGGTTCTGCGTGGCGGTTATCAAGTGGAAGTGCTGCGAGAGATTTGGTTTGACCGTTCCAACCTGCAGGTCGCGCGTATGCAGAATTTCGGGCCGAAGGGCCTTCTACTTTCGGACGTTCGAGTTGCAGATTGGCAACCTTCGGACAACGCAGGCCAGGCTGCTACGGCTGCAGCTTCCAATGGAACGGCCTTGTTTCCACGATCAATCCGGATCGAACGGCCACACGATGATTACAAGCTGGATTTGCAGGTCACGAAAATCACTGTGAACGAAGAGATTTCTGCCGAGCGATTCAAGCTTGAGCAACCAGCGGGAATGGAATTAGTGCCCGTTGGAGAAACCACGGAGAACAAGCAGCCTTGATGGGCGAACTGATCTTCCGCAACCTGCTGCATCGCCCGCTGCGTACGCTTATCGGCGCTATGGGAATCGCCGTGGAGGTTGCGCTGGTCGTTCTGATCGTCGGGCTGACCAGCGGCCTGCTGACGGAAACGGCCAAGCGCATTGAGGGCATCGGGGCGGACATCATGCTGCAGCCGCCGGGCTCGTCATACATGTTGGCCTTTGGCAGCGCTCCCATGCCCATCAAAATTGGCGACAAGCTTGCAGAAATGAAGTACGTCCAATCCGTGGCCCCCGTGCTCTTCCAGTTCAACACCTCGGGCGTCGAAATCGTTTACGGAATTGATCAAGAGAGCTTTCGAGCCGTCTCCGGCGGATTTGTATTCCTCCAAGGGCACGATCTGGAAGGCCCCGACGACATTCTCGTGGACGACATTGCAGCGAAAACGAAGAAGATACAGCCAGGACAAGACTACCGCATCTTCGATCACGATTGGCATGTGGCGGGAATTGTCGAGCATGGAAAGGGTTCGCGGCTCTTTGTTCCTCTGGCAACCTTGCAGGGATTGGTGGGCGCACGGGAAAAAGCCAGCGTCTTCTTTGTGAAATGCACACGCCCCGAGCATACCGAGGATGTGATGGAAGACATGCGCCACCTCCTTCCCGGCTACACCATCCGGCCCCTCAAGGACTACCTCTCCCTGATGACCTCGACAAATATCCCGGGCCTGGAGTCCTTTATCAACGCTATGATCCTGTTGGCCATCACCATAGGACTGCTGGTCATTTTTCTCACTATGTACACTACCGTGATCGAGCGCACGAGGGACATCGGCGTTCTGAAATCGCTCGGTGCAAATCACTGGTTCGTGATCCGCGCGCTGCTCTCAGAATCCGCGGCGCTCTGCCTCCTCGGTATTGGAGCAGGCATCGGCTTAAGCTATCTGGTGCGGGCCGGATTTATCTGGAAGTTTCCGACGCTGACCATCTTAATTACCTCCGGATGGATTCTTCGCGCTGCTGCTATCGCGCTCTTGGGCGCGCTGTTTGGCGCGAGCTATCCCGCGTGGCTGGCAAGCCGCAAAGACGCAGTGGAAGCTTTGTCGTACGATTAGGACGGTAAGATTGAACCGCAGTAAGAATAGAGAGCAGGAAAACGCGGCGAAGCAGTGAGGATGGCTAGGCACGAATGGGAATCACAGTTACAATACAGACACCTGCCGAAGGGCTGATTTTCCAGGGAAAAAAGAGCGTGGAGCCGATACTCAGAACGGAAAACTTGTGGAAGCTCTACCGCGCGGGGAAAGTGGAAGTCCCGGCATTGCGGGGCGTGAATTTTGAAGTGCAGCCTGGCGAATCTGTCGCTGTGATGGGACCCTCGGGCTGCGGCAAGTCTTCGCTGCTGTACGTGATTGGCGGCCTGGCGCAAGCTTCCCGCGGCAAGGTGCAGGTCGACGGGAATGACCTCACCGAATTGAGCGACGCCGCGCGCACCAA
>Ga0179587_10001398_pt1 | contig 10935 bp, 8 predicted proteins | sample CZODoug2_1_08_16_FD_185932 | JGI IMG/M metagenome (GOLD analysis project Ga0179587, IMG submission 185932) | Vadose zone soil fungal communities from Angelo Coast Range Reserve, California, USA - CZODoug2_1_08_16fungal | ecosystem: Environmental > Terrestrial > Soil > Vadose zone | place: USA...
CACCACCTTGCCGCGAAAGTCAGAAAGCTTGACGCCGCGCCCACCCAGCGTATTGAGCAAAAATGCGGGCGCCGGCTTGCCCGTCCAGGCGTCGTTTTCATGGGTCGATGCGGCCGGAGCGGGTCTTTGGGCGGAGCCTCGGCTGGCCCCGCGGAGAATCCCTGCTCCGACGGCTACCAGGATCGCGACGGTTGCAATACCGAGTATCCGATGACTCTTTGGAACAATGGTCATAAGACGAGTTCCGCGGCTCGGCGAACGAAGGGAATGTCGTTCAGCCACGAATTGATCGTGGTTAGACGGTGCGTGAAAACCAGAACTCCGACGACAATCATCAAGGCGCCGCTGACCACTTCAACCCTGCGCAAATGGGGCCTAATTCTCCCGTACGCCGCAAGGAATCGGTTAACGCCGAGAGAGGTTGCGAGGAACGGCAGTGCCAATCCCAGGGAGTAGAGCGCAAGAAATGTGATCCCCTTCTGCAAGGTCTCTTCAGAGGCCGCCAGAGCCAATATCCCGGCCAGGATCGGTCCGACGCAAGGCGTCCAGGCGAAGCCGAACGCCAATCCCATCAGCAGCGCGTGAAATGCGCTCTTGCTTTCCGGCGTGCCGGTGATGCGCTTGTCCGAATACAGAGCTCGGATCGGAGCAATCCCTGTCAAATGAAGTCCAAAGACAATGATGATGACCCCGGCAACTTTGCCTAGCAGCGCGGTGTGGCGCCCCGCGAGCTGTCCGATGCTGCTGGCAACCGCTCCTAAAGTGATGAATACCAGGCTGAAGCCAATCACGAACATGATGGCGTGGCGAATAACCACGCCCTTTGCCCACGCATCCTGCCTGCGCAATTCCTGCACACTGATCCCGGAAATCATCGAGACGTAGCCCGGGACCAGCGGCAGGACGCACGGTGACAGAAAGGACAACAGCCCCGCCAGAAACGCAGCAAACGGAAGCGGTAGCGAGGCCATCTCTTGCGTTCTATGGGTGAGCCGACACGGGCGAGATCCAATCGGCACCATCTCCGGCAATAAAAGCCTTCGTGCCCGGTCGACCGGTGAAGGTCATCCAGAGCGGCCCGCCTTCAGCCGCAACGCGCAAGGTTATATTGAAGAACGGGCAGCACAACCGTTCCGCGTCAATGTACTCCGCTGCCTCTTTGTACGTGGCCGGGTCGGAAGGCAGCTGGAACTCGTAGCCGTCCGGCAATTCGTGAACACTGATTCTCTTGGCGATCAACGCAGGTCCCAGGACATCAAAGTGGCGCTTGCGCACCGCGGGCGTGAGCGCGCCTTGATCGCAGTAGAAAGGACTTTGCTTGGCAGCCGCGGCAGGTGCCGCTTGAGCAGCTGCCAAAATAGGGAATTGCCCGCCAATCGCTACGACGGCGGCGATAACCCAGGCTAGAGAAGGAATTTTCATTACCAGGAACTCCTATATGAAACGTGACCCAATCAAGACGGGATGAGGCTACGACTTAGAGTCACCTTTAAGTCAAGCGGTTGTGCGCAAATATGTGGCTCACTTGAGCGGCAGCACATGCCCACTATCGACGCGCATGACCAAGTAGGTGATTGGCGTCTCAATTTCACTGAACCCATGGGGTACACCGGCCGGGATGATCGCCATGTCGCCGGCCGCCATGCGGTCTCGTGATGACAAACCGGATTAGGGTGCCGGGATTGCTAGATAGTCACCGGCTTGAAAGTCTCTTCGCATTCTCTTAGTTGCCAACTCGATGAACGCTCGAAGCTTCGGAAGCGACTGGCTTCGACTTGGAAAGTAAAGCGAGAGACCGGGGACTTCGACGCCAGCTTGGCGTCATTTCGCCGACCGTCAACTTTTCGGAAAGGTCGTCATCCGTCATTGATCGTCAAGCGCCAAGCGCTCGTGGGTGTCGGACGCTGGGGCTGAGGTTACCGCGATCAGAAGGCGGCGAACACGCTCCACGTGTTCGCCGCCCTTGGCATGTGGCCTGAACTCCTCGTTCCTTGAGGTGACTCGCCTTAGTGCTGACCGTGCCCGCGCTGACTGCCGACAGCCTGGATAAACGGCAGCCCGTTAGGCTGACCGAACCCCGTCACGTTGTCCCAGCCCGGTCCGACGGTCAACGATGTGTCGGCTCCAAAGCTGACCGCAAAGGCGCAGTGAAGACAGTGAAACGGAGTAATCGCAGCCAGAAAGTTCGGTTGGGTGACCGCCGGAACGTTCGCGCTAAAAATATCGCCTGCGGAGAAGAACTGCGATCCCGACAGATTATATATCGTGCCTGACAGGTTGAACGGTGTCAGATCCGACGTGTCGACGACATCAGTGATCTGCCCCGGCTTCAGCCGGGCGACGGCCGGCGCCGCAAACCCGAGGGTCTCGCGATTGTACTGCTGGGCGAGGGACCAGATAGCCGAGAAGATCGGAGCGGCGAGACTCGTGCCGCCAATTCCTGCGATACCAACTTGTTCACCGCCGGTGGTAACGACGATCGTGAATCCGGTCAAGGGGTCAGCGAGCGCCGAGACGTCGGGCACCTGCCGGCCGGTACCGGGAAGGCTGCTCTGCCACGATGGTTTGGCATAGAACTGGCTCTCACCGCCGCCGGCGCCACCCAAGAATCCAAAGTTGAGGGGAGGATTGAATATCTGGAGGGTATCTTCCAGTAATGCCAGGTTGGTCCCCCAGCCCATCACGATGTCTCCACCTCCCAGAGGGTCGTTCATTATGCTCGTCCCTCCAACGGAGGTCGCGTAGGGGGAATTCGACGGCACGCTGACAGCGCCCAGGGGTGAACCCAGTCCCAGGTCTCCGGAATCGCCGCTGGAGAATTGGACGGAAATGCCGGCAGCCGCCATGCGCTGCAGCACTGAATTGAAGGCAAGCTCCTCATCCTTGCCGGATATGATCTCCGCATCGTTTTCCCAGCTGCAGGAAACGATGTTCGCGAGTCGATGACGCAGAATGTACTCGAGCGATGCAATTTGATCTTCGTTGTCCTGGCCGGCCGAGGCAACCTCGATGATCTTCGCGCCCGGGGCAACCGCATGCGCCGCCTGAATGTCCAGGGCAATCTCGAAGTTCCAGCCCAACAGCTCGGCAGCGTTGGGGTCGAGCGGTGGGCCTTCGGGGTAGACAACCTTGAAATTGTCGGCGGTCAGCGGAGGGAGCCCGAAGACGGAGGCGGCGGCGTTCGCGTCAGCCTGTGCGTTTGCATAGCCGTAGGCCTCCACCAGAGCAATCGTCTGTCCCCGGCCGTCGGTTCCCTGCCCAATCAACGGCGTGAGTCCGTAGTGATCCTGCAGATCTTTCGGCGTGTAGGTCACAAATTGAATGAAGTTGATCCCGTACGCCGGGCCATTGTAGACGGCATAGGTGCAAGCGGAAGGATCCGGCGCCGGACAAGGATTAGGAAGGGGCAGGGGAAGCCACAGAGGCTTCAGGGTATATTGTTTGGGTGCTGTCAATGCGATATCGGTCACGTTGCCGAATATGCCATTCGAGCCCAGGGCGATCGCAAGAGGCTGTTCGGCCAGCGGCTTACCCGTCAATGGATCCTTCGCGATGGAGAGTTGTGGGTGAGTGTGGTGACGCTCGAGACCGACGGTCGCGGCAACCAGATTTCCCGCCGAGCCGGCCAGCTTTGCCGGACGGACAAAACCCTGGAACGTGGATGTCCGGTAACTGTAATTATGGAGCTCTGTTTGGAACGCCGTCTCGATTGCGCTGCTGCTGCCACGCACGCGCAACGAATAATTCAGCGGGTCCACGGAGACAGTCTTCAGACCTCGTTGTTCGAGTTCGGATCGAACCATCTGCATCTCCGCAGCGGTCGGCGCGTACTTGGCGAAATCGGCATCCGCGAACCAGTGATGGAAGTTCGCAGAGGCCGGATCATACAAATCTCTGACAGCCTGATCGAATCCCGCCTGGTCGTGGAGGTTCAGGTATACGGAAATGCTCTGCTCCGCACCCGCTGCCGCTCGTCCTAAATCTTTCGCGAGCCGTGGGCTGAATTGCGCGCCCCCTTGCGGTTGAGTACTCGCATGACCACCCGCCATCAGTGTAAAGGCGGCCAGAGCCGCCAACGATGATTTCATCGCGTTCTTCTGCAACATCATTTGAATTTCCCCTTGTTTCAGTAACGAGGGACCAGGCACACCCGCTCATGTATCGGCGGTGACGGCCTCATTCCCCAACGTCTTAAGTCTTTTGGTTCGATGCTCCGATGCGGCGGGAGTCTAGTAGACGATTTGCGCCGGAGCACTTGCTGATACGAGTAGCACGTGGGTTACCCTAAAGAGTAAGCAACCTGGGCATCGATGGGGTTAACATCCCAAATCCCTTTGTCGACAACCCGGGGTTTCGGTCTCGTGCGACGTCCTCTTTGGCGCGGACAGTCAGTGTTGTGACTTGGCGGGCGCTCAAGGTCACTTGCCTCGTACTGGTGTTCGCCGGATACGCATCCATCGTCAACGCGCTGGATCGAGACTTCACGCTCGCGCAACTGGATCACAGAGCGTGGTCGACCCGCGATGGAGCCCCGGCGGAAGTCGGCGCCTTCGCGCAAACGGACGATGGCCTGTTCTGGCTGGGTAGCCCAACGGGTCTCGTTCGTTTCGATGGTCTTCAGTTTGAGCCGTTCCGACCGCCCGAGGGGCAGGCCGGCCCTACCGGAAGCGTGTCGACGTTGTTTGTCCCACCTGGCGGCTCTGGGCTCTGGATCGGTTATCGCTTCGGCGGGGTCGGATGGTGGCACGCGGGCCGCCTGCAACATTTCGGACCTGAGGATGGGCTCCCGTCCGGAACCGTACTCGCGTTTGCAGCGAGTCATGACGGCACGATTTGGGCCGGTACTACGACGGGTCTTGCCAATTTTTACGGGCGGCGCTGGAACCCGGCGTCGGCAACGGGTTACCCGGCGGGCGCAACTTACGCTTTGCACGTGGATCGATTTGACACGTTGTGGGCGGTAGCCGAGGACGGAACATGGCGGCTGACCCATGGTTCCGGGCGATTTGAACGATCATCGAGGTCGTGGAGCGAAGGCTCATTGGCGGAGCGTGTCGACGGCCACGTTTGGGTCGCCAACGGAACACAGGGTGTATGGGCGCTTCCTGACTCGGATGCGCCGCCGCCCCGGCAGCGGAAACTTCCGGGTCACGGCCAGATCGGACCACTGCTGTTCGATCATGACGGATCACTTTGGATCGGCACGCGGGATGGAGTGCTTCGCGCCACCGAGCCGGATCGATTGCCGCCGCCGGATGCCGACGGAGCGCCCGGCCTGTCAGCCGGGTCACGCTTCACCCGCGCCGATGGCCTGAGCGGGGACGCGGCCCTCGCGATATTCGAGGACAGAGAAGGCAGCGTGTGGGTGAGCACCAGCGACGGCGTCGACCGATTCCGCGCCGACAAGCTCGTCCGGGTTCCCTTGCCGCATGGCCTGCTGTACCCATCTCTGGCAGCCGCTCCGGGCGGCGGAGTTTGGGTGGCCAGCACCGAAGTGGCGCCGGTTCGAGTGACCCAAAACTCGTTGCGTCTTCCTGCGGTCGGCCCGCGAATTACCAGCGTGTTACGTGATTCGCGCGGCAATGTTTGGATGGCTGGGGCGCTCGGATTGTGGAGAATCACCGGCGATGCGGCGCAACGCGTGAACCTGCCAAGCGAGTTGTCAGGTGCGCCGGTGCAGGCGATGGCGGAAATGAGCGGCGGCCGCCTTCGCATGGCAATAGTTCGGCACGGTCAGTGGGAGCAGGACGAATCGCCACACCGCGATTGGCACCCGGTGCCGGAGCCGCTGGGCGGGCCGGACGCCAATCCGCTCGCGATGGTGCGAGATGATCAAGGCCGACTGTGGCTCGGATACGCCTTCGATCGCCTCGTGAGAGTGGATGAAAGCGGCGAAACGCGCACTTGGAGACGCAGCGAGGGCCTGAATGTCGGCAGTTTGCTGTGCCTGACACCCCAAGGCGAGCGAGTATGGTTGGGTGGAGAACTGGGTGTCGCGCTCATGATTCACGACCGCCCGCGCCACCTGCTCTTCGCCGGGCTGTCTGCCGTGGCCGGCGTCTCGGGAATCGTGGCCGACCGTGCCGGAAATGTATGGTTGAATTCGGCTCGAGGCGTGGTGCGTCTACCCGCCGAGGAGATAGCTGCAGCGCTTGCCGACGAGCACCATCTCATATCCGCAGAACTATTCGATTACTTGGACGGCATCGCAGGGGCGCCGGCGCAGTTGCGGCCGGTGCCTACCGCAGTAGCCGACGATGATGGTTTGCTTTGGTTCGCCACCAACGCAGGTGTGATGAGAATCGATCCGTTGCGAATTCGCCGGAACCGGATTCCACCCATCGTGCAGTTGCTGTCCTTCAGTGCGGCCGGGCGCGTGTGGCCAATCTTCGCAGGAGCGCCGACACCATCGATCGCCCTACCGTCTCACACGCGGGAGGCGGAGTTCCGGTACACGGCCGGGTCGCTCGGGCAGCCGGAGAAAGTGCGCTTTCGAGTTCGATTGAACGGCGTTGACAAGGATTGGCAAGAGGTCGGCGACTCGCGAATCGCGCACTACACCAATCTCGCGCCGGGCCGCTATTCGTTCGGTGTGCTCGCGGCCAACGAGGACGGCATGTGGAGCGAGCGTCCCGCGGAGTTCGTGTTCGACGTTCCGCCGACGATCTATCAAACGTGGTGGTTTCCCATCACCTGTGCTGTTCCCGTCCTGCTGATGGCGTGGTTCTTGGTGCGGCGGCGCATGAGGCAGATCGATGAACAGTATGCCTTCCGTCATCGAGCCATCCTCTACGAGCGCGAACGAATCGCCCGTGATCTGCACGATACGCTGCTGCAGGGGATTCAGGGATTGGTGCTCCACATCCAGTCGGCAGTCGACGATTTGCCCGCGGACATGCCGTGCAAATCGAGTTTGGAGAAGTCACTCGACCGGGCGGAGCAGATGTTGGGAGAAGGTCGAAGCCGGCTCACCGGGCTGCGGAGTTTTGCCCATGGAGATGCGAGCGCGGCCGATTTGCTGCGCAAGAGCGGAGATGAACTTGCGCAGGCTTACAACATAGGGTTCGCTGCCAATGTGACGGGCGAAACGGTTCAACTTCCCGAGCACATGAGAGAAGAAATCGTGAGGATAGGCCGGGAAGCGTTACTCAACGCCTTTCGGCATGCCAGCGCATCCGTTGTGCGCCTGGATATCGTACAGTCGCCGGAGCGCCTCGAGGTTGAGGTCACGGATAACGGCCGAGGTTTGCCGGCGTCGGCGGCGATCGGCGCTGAAGCACCGGTTCGTCCGGGCCATTGGGGGTTGATCGGCATGCGCGAACGCGCGATCTTGATCGCCGCCCGTTTGAGTATTACCAGTGAAAAAGATCGCGGCACCCGAGTGCGCCTGGTTGTGCCTCTTCCGGGCTCTGGTTGGCTCGCGGGGATTCGGTCGCTTGCCCGGCTCCGGCTCCGGGCTGCCGCCAGTGTGTCGCGCGCGTGGAGCAAGTCAGCGACGATAGAATGACTACAACGAACTCTGACATAGCGACACCGGCGGCCCATGGCGACAAGATTCGAATTCTCGCGGTTGACGATCATGCGGTGTTTCGGGAAGGAATATCGAGCCTGTTGCGCGCTCAACCGGACATGGAGCTCGTCGACGAAGCGTCCAACGGACGAGAGGCTATCGACGCCTGCCTGCGACACCGCCCCGACATCACGTTGATGGACATCCGGATGCCCGTGCTGAGCGGCATCGACGCCACCATTGCGATTCGGTCGGTATGGCCGGAAGCACGGATCGTCGTTTTGACGACCTACGAAGGTGATGCGCTTGCTCGCAAGGCGTTGAAGGCCGGAGCCGTGGGTTACCTTTTGAAGAACATGTTGCGTCGCGACCTGGTAGACACGATTCGAAGTGCGCACGTCGGCAAATTTCGTGTCCCAGTGGCGGTGGCCCTCGAGCTCGCGGGCCATCTTGCCGAAAATGAGCTCTCGGCGCGTGAGCTCGACGTCCTGCGCCTGGTAGCGATAGGCAGCTCAAACAAACGTGTTGGGCAGCTTCTCAGAGTGACGGAAGATACCGTCAAAGCTCACATGAAGGCCATCTTGGGCAAGCTCGGAGCGAGTGATCGCACCCATGCCGTCACGCTCGCCATGCGGCGCGGGATCATCGATCCTTAGAGCAGGGTGTGCGAGCGCCGGCAAAACCGCCGCGCGCCCTAGCGGGTGGCGAAGCCGATTAAACCACTATAGTCCTGTCGATCGGCAGCGCGCAGAGCCTCGAGGTACTGCGTACGTCGCGGATCTTCATTGCCCAGCTGCCCACCGCCCCAGGTGAGCCGATTCTGTTTGAAGTGACGGGTCAGGATGAGATCAGCGTAAAAGCGCGAGAGCCGGCCGTTACCGTTGGGGAAGGGATGGATGAAGACGAGCCGATGGTGCATGCGGACGGCATACTCGATCGGAGAATAGGTCCCGTGATCGAGCCAGTAGCGCGCGTCGTCCATGAGAATGCGCAGCTCGACACCGATCTTCGGAAAATTGACGCCAATGTTGGTATCGACAGTGCGCTGTTTACCCGCCCAGCTCCATACATCGCCGTACATACGCCGATGGAGATCCTCCAGAAATTCGCGGCTCAACAAGCCGGGCATGACGATCGAGCGTGCCGTTCGCGCCCAAAGTCGCGCACGTACGATGTTCGACTGTTCCGCACGGTTCAACTCCGCGTGGGTGGTGATGAATGGGTTACGCAGTCCCTTCACTTGCTCGGCCGTCAGGGGCGTGGCGCCCGGTGCGTGCGGATCAGTTAGCGCCATAGTTTCCGCGGTTTCGTAAGGAGTGCGGTTACGAGTTTCTCGTTCTCCTCGCGCGTGGCTTCGCTTTCGACTTCCTGGTCTTCAAGACGCATCGTCTGGATGACTGCGCGCATTTCCTCGCGCGCAATGGATTCCGCGCGCGCGCGCAAGGTGGCTGCCACCGATTTGCGCGGAATCAGGGCAACGATGAGTTCAGCGTCGAGGGCGTCGGCAACTCGACCGAGCGTTTCGAGGGTGATACTGCCGCTCCGTTCGCCCTTCTCGTAATCAAGGATCGATGAATGGCTGACCTTGAGTTTTTTAGCAAGCGCTGTGCTGCTCATGCCAAGCGCCGTTCGGAGCGCCGCGATCCATCCCCTGGACGGCCGTGAGCGGAGGGTAGTTGCCGCTGCTTGGAGAGCAGGCAGCTGGCGGTCTAGCAGTTCCGCAGTAGCGGATTGGGTGTTCGGCACGAGATCACCTGTAGGTTATAGGTATCATTTCAATGAAATATTGTAAGCTATAAGCTTCAATATCGTCAATATATGTCTACTATAGCTTACAGAAAAATCTGTATTTGAAGTCTATAACCTATAAACATCCCAAAAAGCGGCTTGAATGATTAATTTCACCTCGCGACCAATCCGCCCGTCAAATTCCTCATTCGACCGTGAGACTTTTCGCCAAATTCCGCGGCTGATCGACGTCGGTGCCTTTGAGCACCGCGACGTGATAGGCCAATAGTTGCATCGGAATCGCAAACACCACGGGCGCCTGCAGGGGAGTCGCGTGCTCCGGCATTTTGATGACGGTGATGCCGTCTTCGCTGTGCATTCCAGCCTTGGGATCCGCGAAGACGTACAACCTTCCGCCGCGGGCGCGCACTTCGTGGAGATTGGATTTGAGCTTTTCCAGCAGATCGTTGCTCGGTGCAACGGCAACCACGGGCATGTCTTCATCGACCAAGGCCAGCGGTCCATGCTTGAGTTCCGCGGCGGGGTAGCCTTCGGCGTGAATGTAGGAGATCTCTTTGAGCTTCAACGCGCCTTCCATTGCAATGGCCTGCAAGGGGCCGCGGCCGAGAAACAAGGCATGGTGTTTCTCGACGAACACTTCCGCCAGCGCCTGGATGGTTGCATCGAGTTTGAGCGTCTTTTCAACCAGGCCGGGCAGTTGCATCAACTGGGAGACCAGCGTTTTCTCTTCCGCGGCGGCCGGTCCGTTTTTGGCCAGTGCAATGGTGAGCATCGTGAGCGCGGTCAACTGCGTGGTGAAGGCTTTGGTCGATGCAACGCCGATCTCAGGACCCGCGCGCGTCAGCAGCACCAAATTCGATTCTCGCACCATCGAACTTTCGGCGACGTTGCAAATGGTGAGCGTCGACAAATACTGCGCTTGCTTGGCGTTACGCAGCGCCGCCAAGGTATCGGCGGTTTCGCCTGACTGCGAAATGGTGACGAACAAGGTATCAGGGGTGATGACAGGATCCCGATAGCGGTATTCGCTGGCAATCTCGACGCGGGCCGGTATCCGGCAGATCTGCTCGATGAGATAGCTGGCGACGATGCCGGCGTGGAAACTCGTGCCGCAGGCGGCAATGTGGACGGCTTTGACGCGCTTGAAAACTTCCGCGGCGCCGGGTCCGAAGGCGGCATCGAGTAATTTTCCTCCGGCGACGCGCTCCTCCAGCGTTTGCGCAATGGCTCGCGGCTGCTCGTGAATTTCCTTGAGCATGAAGTGGCGGTACTGCCCGCGCTCGACGGCATCGGCCGGCAGGTCGCTTTCGCGGACGTCGCGAACCACAGGTTTGCCGGCGGCGTCCACAATCTTCACCGACCGGCGGCGAACCTCGGCCACGTCGCCTTCCTCGAGAAACATGAAGCGGCGCGTGACGGGAAGCAGCGCAGCGACGTCGGAGGCCGCGAAATTCTCATCGATTCCCAAACCGATGACGGCCGGACAGCCTTCGCGCGCCATCACGATGCATTCGGGATCCGCCTCGCTCAATACCGCGAGCGCGTAGGCGCCCTGCAATTCAGCCACGGTCTTGCGCACCGCGGTCAATAAATCGGGCGACGCCGCCAAATGATGATGAATGCGGTGCGCGATCACCTCGGTGTCGGTGTCCGAGGTGAAGACGTATCCCAAGCTC
>Ga0179587_10001399_pt1 | contig 10935 bp, 10 predicted proteins | sample CZODoug2_1_08_16_FD_185932 | JGI IMG/M metagenome (GOLD analysis project Ga0179587, IMG submission 185932) | Vadose zone soil fungal communities from Angelo Coast Range Reserve, California, USA - CZODoug2_1_08_16fungal | ecosystem: Environmental > Terrestrial > Soil > Vadose zone | place: USA...
CGAAATAGTTGCCCTTGACCAGCACCAGGCGCGGCACCCGGGCGGCCGGATAGCCTTCGGTCGCGCCGCCGAGGCGCTGCGCCCCGAGCCCGGCCGCATTGACCACGGCATCGAAATGAAACGATTGCGGCTCGCCCGCCATGACCACCATCCAGCCATTCGTCGCCGGCACCAGGCGCTCGATCCGGGTGTTGAAAGCGATATTGCCGCCGCGATCTTCGAGATCGCCGCGCAGCGCCGTCATGAAGGAATGACTATCGATGATGCCGGTCTCCGGCGAGCACAGCGCGGCCGCGCATGACAGCGCCGGCTCGAGACGGCGTGCCGCCACGCCGTCGATCAGCTCGAGGCCCTCGACACCGTTGGCGCGGCCCTGGGCATGGATCGCTTCGAGCCTGGGCAGCTCGGCCGCATGGGCGGCGACGATCAGCTTGCCGCATTTGCGATGCGGCACGCCGTGCGAGGCGCAAAAGTCGTAGAGCCTGCGGCGGCTCGGCGCGCACAGGCGGGCCCGCGCGGAACCGGTCGGATAGTAGATGCCGGAATGAACGACCTCGCTGTTGCGGGAGGAAATGCCGGTGCCGATCGCGGAAGCAGTTTCCGCCACGATGACGCCGGCCCCCGCCAACGCCGCGGCCCGTGCCACCCCCAGCCCGACAACTCCCGCCCCGACCACCAAAACTTGCATCGAACTGACCTGCATCGTTCAATCCACAATGGATGACGGTGTTAGAGTATTTTCAGGAAAAGTGGAAATCCGGCTCTGCGTTCGAATTTGCGATCAGTCAAGGAAGCGGGAGCGATTTTCGTCATCATTCAATCCAGGTCTTGAGATTATTCAATCCAGGTCTTGAGATTCAATTCAGGTCTCGTCGGATCTGAACAAACATTCATGCGCAAGTGGAGCCTCGTCGCGGCGACGGCACGAGACGGCAACCAAACCGCCGCTCGCGCGTTAACGATCAGCCAGTTTTGAATTTCAGACGGAGTTACCTCCATGAAACAAATCAATCTTCGCACTGTGGCCGCGCTCGCGTTGATTTTGCCTGCGCTCACAACAACCACCATGGCGCAGGTCCCAAAGGATCAGCGCGGCGCCGGACCGGCACCTCACGCGGCGCCTGCGCCACCGCCACATGCGGCGCCTGCGCCACCGCCACATATTGCCGCACCCGCTCCGCACTTCGCGGCGCCCGTGCAGCACCCGGCGCCTGTGCAGCACTTTGCGGCTCCCGCACCGCACATAAGCGCAGCTCCGCATGTCCAAACGTCTCATGTTGCGACGCCGCAGGTCGTTCATCACGAGGCGCCGCAAATCGTTCATCACGACACGCCGGCGGCGCATCGCGATGTCTCCCATGTCGATATCGCTCATGGCAGCGGCGGGCGCCCCAATGCAGCCAGCCAGGTCACCCGACAGGAACGGCTCTCGCACGGCAATGGGGCGACGACGGAACTCAATCGCCGGGGCGGTCCGGAAAATCCGCATGCAGCAAACTTGAAAGCGGCCAATCACGACAAGACGATTCCGAACGTCACGACGCCCAATACGACCACCTCAAAACCGACAGATCGGAACAAGGAAAATCCAACCACCCCCAACCCGAATGTGCTCGGGCAAGGACCGGAAAATCGCGGTCGCAATGGGGTCAACCAACGCAATGGGGTCAACCAACAAAATGGGTTGAACCAACAGGCGCAGCCGAAAGCGCAGCTGCAGGCGCAAGCCCGAACCCAAATCTATGCGGCCGGCCGCAAGCCGACCCTGCACAATCAAGCCTTCGCCGACGCATCGCGGCGCGATCCCGCGATGCGGGCCCTGGCGCATACGACGTTCGACGGGAGATTCTCGCAGTTCCGTCACCCCGACCGCGCCCGGTTTGGCGAGCGCCGCGGATTCCACGGCACCGTGATCGGCTGGGGCGGCCCGGTGTTCTGGCCCTATGCCTACACGGATTTCGTCGACTACACGTTCTGGCCCTATGCCAGCGACACATTCTGGCCCTATGCCTATGACGACGTCTATGACGGCATGTTCGGAGCGTACGCCCCGGATGCGACCGCCTATGCCAGTCTGCCGACGCGGCGGTACAGGCCGGCGACGCAGGGGCCGATCGGCGCCGGTCTGCCCCCGGCCGGATCCGCGCAAATCTGCACAGGCCAAGCCTCCGGACTGACCGATTGGCCGATCGAACGGATCGCCCAACAGGTGGGCCCCGACGACACGCAACGCACCTTGCTCGACCAATTGAAGGACGCGACCGCCAAGGCGGTGAACCTTCTGCAGTCTGCCTGCCCGACCGATCTGCCCAGCACTCCGACCGGCCGCTTGGCCGAGATGCGACAGCGGGCGCAGTCCATGCTACAGGCGGTGCAGCTGGTGCGGCCGGCGCTCGACAAATTCTATCAATCTTTGAGCGACGAGCAGAAGGAGCGTTTCATCTCCTTAGACGCCGAGCCGATCGCAGGTGGCACCTCAAAGGCAGCCCGCGCGACCCGGCGGCAGCCCAGTCCGACGCAAGCCTGCGGCGGATCGGCGCAGATTAGCGGCCTGCCGATCAACCAGATCCAGCAGCTTCTGCGTCCCACCGACGCGCAGCAGGCCGCGCTTCAAGATCTCAACGACGCGACCACAAGGGCGGCCACCATCCTGAGTGCGAATTGTTCCGACGATCAGTCCCTGACCCCGCCCGGTCGCCTGGCCGCCATGGAAAAGCGGCTCAGCGGCATGCTGCAGGCCTTGGACACTGTGCAGCCCGCGATGGCAAAATTCTACAATTCGCTGACCGATGAACAAAAGGCGCGCTTCGACCGCATGCCCCCGCGCCGCGCTTGAGGCGAGCGGGACAGAAACGAACAGAAAGGGCGGCCAGCTCGGCCGCCCTTTCTTTGTTGCGCGAACGTGCTGAAGCTATTCGGCGGCGATGCGCACCTCGGGCGCCGCAGCCCGCACGTCAGGGTCGACGTGGGATTCGTACTTGACGAAGTTCTCTTGGAACATGCGCACAAGGCCGCGCGCCGTCTCGTCGAACGCCGCCTTATCCTTCCAGGTCTTCATGGGATAGAGAAGGTGCGGCTCGACACCCGGCACCGAGGTCGGCACCGCGAAGCCGAAATAGGGATCGGTGCGGTAGCTCGCCGACTTGAGCGAACCGTCGAGCGCGCCGGTCACCAGCGCGCGCGTCGCCTTGATCGGCATGCGCCGCCCGACCCCGTAGATGCCACCGGTCCATCCGCTATTGACGAGCCAGCAGTCGACTTTGTGCTTGGCTATGTAGTCGCGCAGCAGATTGCCGTATTCGGCCGGCGGCCGCGGCAGGAAGGGCGCCCCGAAGCAGGTGGAGAATTCCGGCTCGACCCCGACCAGGCCCTTCTCGGTGCCCGCCACCTTGGCGGTGTAGCCCGACAGGAAGTGATACATCGCCTGCGCCGGCGTCAGCTTGGCGATCGGCGGCATCACGCCGAATGCGTCCGCGGTCAGCATGATGATGTTCTTGGGCTGCCCGGCGCGTCCGGTGCGCGAGGCATTGGCGATGAAATCGAGCGGATAGGCGGAGCGGGTATTCTCGGTCTTGGAATCGTCGTCGAAATTGCAGACCCGGGTCACCGGATCGAACACCACGTTCTCCAGCACGGCGCCGAAGCGGTTGGTGGCGGCATAGATTTCAGGCTCGGCATCGGCGGAGAGCTTGATGCATTTGGCGTAGCAGCCGCCCTCGAAGTTGAACACGCCGTCGGGGCTCCAGCCGTGCTCGTCGTCGCCGATCAGGGTGCGGTTGGGATCCGCCGACAGCGTCGTCTTGCCGGTGCCGGACAATCCGAAGAACAACGCCACATCACCATCGCGGCCGACATTAGCGGAACAATGCATTGGCATGACGCCGCGCGCCGGCAGGAAGAAGTTGAGCGTGCTGAAGACCGACTTCTTGATCTCACCCGCATAGGACGAGTTGCCGATCAGAATGATTTTGCGGGAGAAGTCGATGGCGATGATAGTTTCCGAGCGTACCCCATGGCGCTTGGGATCGGCCTTGAACGATGGCAGATCGACGATCGTGAGCTCAGGAATAAAATCCTCCAGCTCTGGTTCGGTCGGCCGGATCAGCAACTGCCGGATGAACAGGGAGTGCCACGCATATTCGGTATAGACCCGCGTATTGATCCGATGTTTCGGATCGGCGCCGCCATAGAGGTCCTGGCCGAACAGCTTGCGGCCGCGGGCATGCTCGATGAAGTCCTCGTACAGGCGTTGAAAGTTCTCCTGGCTGATCTTGCGGTTGCCCTCCCACCACACCGAGCTCTCGGTCAGGGCGTCGACGACCGTATGCTTGTCCTTCGGGCTGCGGCCGGTATGGACACCGGTCTCCGCGCAGATCGGCCCACCCTGGACGATCGAGGCTTCGTGAGCGGCGATCGCGTGTTCATAGAGCGGCGGTGCGTCGAGATTCCAGTGGACCGAAGCGAGGTCCTTGAAGCCGAATTTGTCGGCGCCATGGGCGCGGTTCCTCAATCCCGTTTCCTGCACGATTGCCTCCAGCCTTGAAGTCCGGCCGCAGCCGGGACCCCTCCCGGTTGCCGCGTCTTGCAGCCCGGCCGGACACACGCTGGCGCCAGCCCCTTAAGGCCAGCACCTATAATGGGCATCGGGCAGCCTGCCAAGAGCATCCGGTAATCTTCGGTTAACCCCGTCATGCATGCGTCCTTTCCGCGCCCCACGCGGGCCAGCCCCACCGGGCGATATGGCAGAACCGGCCGCGCCTGACGAGCGAGCCGCGGAAGGTGCAGTCCGCGATCATCGGAGAAACCGATCCTCATTGCATGGGTCGGGGCGGTAGCAGGTCGCACGCCGACCGAAAAAACGGAACCGATTGCGGGCCACCAGTTCGTAAAGCCGATCGCGCCATGGCCGAGGAACAGCGCGGAAGATTCCGGCCAACGACCAGGGAAACCCTAGACCCTGGGTCATCCGAATGGTGGCTTCGGATTTGAACGAGGCGACGCCATTCTCAATTAGAATGTAGGTTTCATAGTCCTGCGGATCGAGCCCGTAGTGATCATAGAGCGCGCGGCCGATCGGCGTCTGCGCCGGTAACAGGCGATAGATCGCGTGCCGGTCGCGGTACAGGATGAACGAAACCCAGCCCGTGCAAAGCGCACAGTAACCGTCAAACACGATGATCGGATGGTCGTCCGCAAAATGCGGAACGGCCGGATCGCTTCGATAGCTATAGGCCGCCCGCACCATGGACCAACGCTTAAGATCTAATGTTGCTGCGGCTGGCCGCGGATTTGAGCGCCCGCAAAGCCACGCACGCGCTAGGCGGCGCGGGCCTGCTCGGCGAGCTGTTTGAGCATCTGCCTGAGCATGTCCGGGGCATGCACGCGCTGCGGAAACGGCAGCCGCAGGGCCATGCGGTCGAGCTGCAACTCGAGCCCCTCGGGGTCGCAACCCACGCAGCGCCACGCTCCGTCGGGAGCACCCAGCAGCTTGGTCGCATAGAGCCGGCACGCCTCGGCGTGATCTTCGTTCATATGCGCCAGGACCGCGGGCTCGGCCGCCACCAGCTCGCCCGCATCCTCGGTCGGGGTCAGGACGTCGGCGGGCTTGAGGTCGACGATACGCCCGAAGCCGGCGACCAGATGCACGCTCTTGAGCTTCATCTGGTAGAAGCTGAAATCGGCAAATCCAGCGAACATTTCCGCCTCGGGTTGGCGGTCGAGGTAACGCCGACGCGCATTTGGATCATCGGTCACCGCTGCCGTCCCCACCATCATGATGCGGCCGCCCTGCAGGGGATCGCCCTCCTTGCGCTCGTCGAGCATGAGGGAGACGCGTGGATCGGCGATGATATTCTTGGTGTGGACCGCGAGACGGGAGATCAACAGAAGCGGGGCTCCGTCGGCCGCGGTCGCGACATTCACCAGCGAGCAATAGGGATCCCCAGAGTCCGGCAGCAGGGTCGCCAGAGCGCCCGAGCGCCCTTCGCGCAGGAGCTTCTTGGCCGCGGTCTTGGGATTGAAGTCGGGTGTCGGTTCCATGGGAGGCCTCCGATCAGCAATGATTTTTGGGACATGAGGGGACCGCGCCGCTCTCGAAATTCGATGCGGCCTTTGAGCACAGCGTGTCCGGTTTGTTGACACTTGGCAACAAGCCGGTGGGCCGCCGCGGCATCATAACTAGTGGTAAGGGGCCCCGGATACGGCTATACGGGGGGAAATCCTTTTTCGAATCACGGGTTTGACGAGGAATAGTCACACTTCGGCCTAGCTTTGTGGGCTTTCAAGGTCCGGCTGACCCATCTGACCCGTCAGAGAATAGAGGCTTCATGCCGACAATCGCTCTGGTCGACGACGACCGCAACATCTTGACTTCCGTCTCGATCGCGCTCGAGGCCGAGGGCTATCGGATCATGACTTATACGGACGGCGCCTCGGCGCTTGACGGTTTCAAGACCAGTCCGCCGGACCTCGCGATCCTCGATATCAAGATGCCGCGCATGGACGGCATGGAAACGCTGCGCCGGCTACGCCAGAAATCCGACATGCCGGTCATCTTTCTCACCTCGAAGGACGAGGAGATCGACGAATTGTTCGGCCTCAAGATGGGGGCCGACGATTTCATTCGCAAACCGTTCTCGCAGCGGCTCCTGGTCGAGCGCGTCAAGGCGGTGCTGCGGCGCGCCACCCCCAAGGACGGCGCCGCCCCCAAGGAAGTTGACACCAAGGTGCTTGAGCGCGGCCTGCTGCGCATGGATCCGGAGCGTCACACCTGCACCTGGAAGAACGACCCCGTCACCTTGACGGTAACCGAATTCCTCATCCTGCAGGCGCTTGCCAGCCGTCCGGGCGTGGTCAAGAGCCGCAATGCCCTGATGGATGCAGCCTATGACGACCAAGTCTATGTCGACGATCGCACCATCGACAGCCACATCAAGCGGTTGCGCAAGAAGTTCAAGTCAACCGACGACGAATTCGATATGATCGAGACTCTCTACGGCGTCGGCTATCGCTTCAAGGAGATTTGACGCCGCGCCGACCGAGAGTGTGCCGCGAGGGCGCCCGGTTGGGATAGGCTTGGCCGGGGCCCTTGCAAGACGGCACGAGAAGGGGCAGGCACTGAAGCGGCAAGCGGGCACTGAAGCGGCAAGCGGGCACTGGAGCGGGCTTGTTGGGGTGCAGCGCCCTGAGACGCACTGAGACGCAGCACTGAGACGCAAAAGATTGCCCGCGCCCGCTGCCCGATAGGGCGCTGATCATGCTAGGGTTCCGCCACTGGGAGCTCTGGCCTGGATGGGGGGCATGCAACCCGGCTAATCGCATGAATATGCTTGATCGAAACATTGGTATCGTCGAGACCAAGGTCGACGCCGATGTACCTGAGGGAACTTCGCCGGGCCCCGAGCTGCGGGGCGTGCGCCGGCTTGTTCTGCCGCTGCGGCGAGTCTGGCAGTTCCTCGTCAGCCAAAGCTTTTCGAGCCTCACGCGCCGCATCATCTTTCTTAATGTCACCGGCCTGCTCGCACTCGTCATCGGGATACTCTACCTGTCCCAGTTTCGCGCCGGCCTGATCGACGCGAGCGTCAAAAGCATGCTGGTGCAGGGTGAGATCATTGCCCGCGCCATCGCGGCCTCGGCGACCGCGGATTCCGACACGCTTGCTATCGACCCCGAGCGGCTGTTGGAGCTCGCGCCCGGCGAGAGCTATGACCCCACGGAGGAATCGCTGTCCGGGCTCGATTTTCCGGTCAATCCGGAGCGGGTGGCGCCGGTGTTGCGGAGCCTCGTGTCTCCCACCAATACCCGCGCCCGCATCTACGACCGTGACGGCGTGCTCATTCTCGACAGCCGCAATCTCTATGACGTCTTGCGTTTCGACTTGCCGCCGCCGACGGCCGAAAAGCCGGGGTTTTTCGAACGGGCATTCATCGCGCTGCGGACTTGGTTCAATCGGGGCGATCTGCCGCTCTATCGGGAGCTCGGGCCGCAGAACGGCAAGGGCTACGAGGAAGTCGACCACGCGCTCAACGGCTTCAAATCCAGCATGGTGCGGATCAACGATCGCGGCGAGGTGATCGTATCGGTCGCGTTGCCGGTGCAACGCTTCCTGGCCGTGCGCGGCGCGCTGATGCTCTCAACCCAGGGCGCCGATATCGACAACATGGTGACGGCCGAACGGCTCGGCAACTTCAAGGTATTCCTGGTGACGCTGAGCGTCATGCTGGTGCTGTCGTTTCTTCTCGCCGGCACGATCGCGGGGCCGGTGCGGCGGCTTGCCGGCAGCGCCGAGATGGTACGGCGGCGCACCGGTTCGCGCGTGGAGATTCCGGACTTTACTCGGCGCCGCGACGAAATCGGCCATCTGTCGGGCGCGTTGCGCGACATGACCGACGCGCTCTACAGCCGCATCGAGGCCATCGAGAGCTTCGCCGCCGATGTCGCCCACGAATTGAAGAATCCGCTGACCTCGATGCGCTCGGCGGTCGAGACGCTCCCGCTCGCCAAGAGCGACGCCAGCCGCGCCCGCCTGCTGGCGGTGATCGAGCACGATGTGAAGCGGCTCGACCGCTTGATCTCCGATATTTCGGATGCGAGCCGTCTCGACGCCGAATTGCAGCGGCGCGAGACCGGCGCCGTCGATCTCACCAGGCTGCTCACCACGGTGGTGACCATCGCCAATGAGGTGCGCCACGATGATGGGGTGACGGTCAGTTTGAAATTCGAGGGCAACAAGGGATCCTTCGTGATGCCGGGCCATGATTCACGCCTCGGCCAGGTGGTCGACAATCTGATCGACAATGCCCGCTCGTTTTCGCCAGCCGGCGGCAATGTGCGGATCACCTGCCGCCGGCTCAAGCAGGAGATCGAGATCGTGGTAGATGACGACGGGCCGGGCGTCTGCGCCGAAGCGAAGGACAAGATTTTCCAGCGATTTTACACCGACCGGCCGCACCAGGGGTTCGGCCAGAACTCGGGACTGGGCCTCTCCATCTCCAAGCAGATCGTCGAAGCGCATGATGGGCGCCTGTGGGTCGAGAATCGCCTCGCTGCCGCCAGCGCAGACAGCGGGCCCGCCAAGGTGCTCGGCGCCCGCTTCATCGTGCGCCTGCCGGCAATGTGATGCCTGCGCCGGCCGGCGATGTGATGGCCACCAAGACTGTGATCGCGACCGTGCATGCATCGGCTGTGCTCGCCGGTCCGCGCGCGATCCTCATCCGCGGACCGGCGGGCGCAGGCAAATCGCGATTGGCCCTGGCTCTGGTCCAGGCGGCGGAGTGCGGGCTCATCGCTTTTGCCCGGCTGGTTGGCGATGACCGAATAGAGCTTGCAGCCTCACATGGGCGGCTGCTGGCGCGCCCACCGCAAGCGCTGGCCGGATTGATCGAGATTCGCGGCCTCGGCATCCGGCGGCTCGACCATGAGCCCGTGGCGGTTATTGGCCTGGTGGTGGATCTTGCTACCCTCGACGCGGAACGGCTGCCCGGAACCGCCGAGCAGCAGATTACGATTGCTGGTATAATTTTACCTCTACTGGCGATGGCGCCTGGATCGGATCCGCTGCCGGCCGTGCTCGCACACCTCTTGACCTCGCATGCCAGAGTCTGATCACTGGCCCCCAATTGCTGCGCCGCCCAGAGACGGATGTGGAAATCGGTAACCATACGAGCCTAGGATTACCCGCAGTAATCTCGCGTCCCAGAAAGTTTGCCGGCCCTGCTTATCGCAACGCAACATGATCCTTAGATAAGTTATAAGGCCCTTGCACGAGGGCAGAGGATGGTCAAGATGGTGCCCGTTCGTGCGGTGCACCGGGAGGCGCCCGCGAGGAATTCGATGATCGGACTAGTTCTCGTCACCCACGGGCGACTTGCCGTTGAGTTCCGCTCGGCCTTGGAGCACGTCGTCGGTCCGCAGCGTCAAATCGAGGCGGTCACGATCGGGCCGGATGACGATGTGGAGCAGTGCCGCAAGGACATCATCGAGGCGGTCAAGCGCGTTGACAGCGGCGAAGGCGTTGCCATCCTCACCGACATGTTCGGCGGCACCCCCTCAAACCTCGCAATCTCTGTGATGAGCCGTCCGAAAGTCGAGGTCCTCGCCGGCATCAATCTGCCCATGCTGGTCAAGCTCGCCAAGGTCCGTGATGAATGCCCGCTCCAGGAGGCCGTCCATGCGGCCCAGGAAGCCGGGCGCAAATACGTCACTATCGCCAGCCGCGTCCTCAACGGCAAATGAGCGACCCGGCCGGCATCGACGACACCCCGCCAAATCGAGAGCCGCAAGCCGCAACGGTCGTGCGGGTGCTGGAAATCTGCAACAAGAAGGGCCTGCACGCCCGCGCCTCCGCCAAATTCGTTCAAACGGTCGAACGGTTCGACGCCGAGGTCCGGGTAACCCGCGGCCAAGAGACCGTCGGCGGCACCTCGATCATGGGCCTGATGATGCTGGCGGCAGGTACCGGCACGAGCATCACGGTCGAAGCCACCGGCCCCGAAGCGGCCGAGGCGGTCGAAGCCCTGGCGGTTCTCGTTGCCGGCCGATTCACCGAAGGGGAGTGAGGCGCGGCCATCGGAGGAACCTCCCTTACGGCCGACGGACCTCCCCCAAAATATCAAGAATTCATCAGACATAAAGAAATCTTTATATCTGCGTTGCAGCGCCCTGCCGGCGCTGCTATAGGCAAGCCCACGGGGCCCGCCATCGGGCTCGAGATTCCCGCCAGCCGCAAGGACCATCATGAAAGCCGCATCGAAAACCGCCAAAGCCGCTGCCGCGGACTACGTCGTCAAGGACATCAGCTTGGCCGAGTGGGGCCGCAAGGAAATTGCCATCGCGGAGACCGAGATGCCTGGTCTGATGGCGACGCGCGACGAATTCGGGCCCCACCAGCCGCTGCGCGGCGCGCGCGTCTGCGGCTCGCTGCACATGACGATCCAG
>Ga0179587_10001402_pt1 | contig 10932 bp, 10 predicted proteins | sample CZODoug2_1_08_16_FD_185932 | JGI IMG/M metagenome (GOLD analysis project Ga0179587, IMG submission 185932) | Vadose zone soil fungal communities from Angelo Coast Range Reserve, California, USA - CZODoug2_1_08_16fungal | ecosystem: Environmental > Terrestrial > Soil > Vadose zone | place: USA...
CCCCTCAAGTCCAGTAGTCCCTTCATACCCTCAAAGTGGTCTGGGAGACCTGCGGAATATCTCCCGCAAAGGGTGGTCCAGATCCGCAGATGATCTCAGCAAGATGCCTCCACCGAAATTCTCCCCAATCAAGACATCATTCCAAGATAAAGTGACAGAGTATCGTAACCGAACTGACAGCAATGCCAGCGCCGTAACGCCGACAACTCCAACCTTTCCTTCTAAACCTGTCAATGGGCGTCATGCCTTCCCCAGTGTTCGGAACGCTTCCCCAACGTCGACCACTTCGTCCTCACCTCCACGGAGTGCAACCTTACCAACCGTTTCTATTTCTATTTCAGCTCCTGTGGTTGATGAGAGCCCGTTGATGAACTCTACAACACATGTTCATACACGTTCACACTCGTTCACACCGAAGCTACCCTCCAAGCTGTCAACTACCAGGATTCCTGGCAGTCCAAAAAGGAAAGGCTCCGCTGCATCCGAGCGGGAGCTTGAAGCCAAAGAGCATGAGATCTCACCGAATCCCGCTCCCCGAAGTGGCGCTTATCCCTGGAAACTCGCGTCCACCAGCTCTACTACTACAGACGTCAGCACTCCCTCGACCTCACAGACACACATGACGCACCGGGCCACCACGCTTCTAGCTTCTCCAACCGTGGTCGAACCTAAGCCAGAGAAGCTCGATGACACGGACACGAAACGGTCGTCACAAATTCTGTATCATAGTGGGTTCATCAACCGCCTTGCGGATGTACCAAACCACTTCCATCATACGAACCTTGCGCTCGCCAAGGGGTGGAAGCCTTTCAAGCTTGAGCTCAAAGGGTCGAAGTTATATTTCCACAAGCCTCCCGGGGATAGGAATGCTGCAGTGAGAGATTTGTTTCCGACTGAGTTCGTTCCTGCGGCGCTGGAGGAGGAAGATGACGAGGCAGATGGGCACATTGGGGATGAGGGGCTGGCTCGAGTGGGGAAGGGGCGCGAGGAAGTGGGAACGTTTGGGAGGAAGAAGAGAGCTTTCTGGGGTAGGAGAACGCACCCTGATCTTGTCCAACGTGACGGGAAGATCGACAAGGGGACTTTTGAGGCACTTGTTCATGAAGCAGCTTTTGCGACGACGTTCTTGTCCACTCGGGATCAAGATCAAGATGACCGCCAGCGTGAAGGTTCTGAAGCGACGGCTGATGAACATCGCGAGCAATGGAAGGATTTCGCATCGTCGGTTGTTCTCTGCCTCCCCTCTATTGTCGGACAAGGCAAATTTGAGGTGGAGTTTCTCAGGTGTTGCGAGTATCTTGTCAATGGTGCCGAGGACAACGCCAAGGCTGAGGGACGTTCCCGGGTTGGGTGGCTTGCAGGAGAATATCTCCGATATCATGGCATGCCAGCTGACGCGGGGGCCTGGGACGAATGGAGACAAGAGACCATCCCGGATGTATCTGTTATGCAGACATCTCCTGCACCTGCGATTCCCATGTCGTCGTCCATGCAAGCAATGCATCCTTCTCCGCTTCTGCCAAGTTCGCCCAACACTAACACTTTCTCTCCAAGACCCAACGAAGACCCCAGGATGGCCTCGCTGCTAGGGGCATTGAGTGTTCAGGATGTTCCCCCATCGCCGTCTAAGAAAGCTTCCCTTGAGCTTCGAAATTTCGAACACCAGCAGTCGCTGCGGTCTGGAGCTCGCATGCCCTGGGCAGCTCTCCAGCAGGAAGGGCTATCTCGGGATGTCCTGCTACTTCTCGATCCAAACCTTATAGCCCATAGCCTGATCCTATTTCACCGTTCGGTGCTTCAACAAACACCGGAAAATCTCACTGCAAGCTTCGTCATATGCTCTGAATCCAGTGCTCAAGATGCATGGTCCTGCAGCCCGCTTTTTGGGAGCGACGACCAGCCACATTGGCTGACCAAGCTGCTCCTTATACAGATTTTAGGTGTTGACACGTCAACTGGCACCGTTCAGTCACAGCAGCTTGCCTCCCCTGGGCGGAAGTCCGAAGAACACAATACGACTGGATCTCAACAGACGTCTCGGACGCACTCTAGGTCTGAGGTGATCTCGGTGTGGACGCGCGTGGGTGAGCTCTGCCGGCTTGCAGGAGATCAGTGTTCGTGGCGGGCTATCTTTGCTGCGCTGTGTTCGAGACCTGTTGCGCGACTTGACAAGGCGTGGAAGCGTGTTGATCCGCTTGCGTTGGCTGCCATCGAGTCATGGGTCTATCCAGGAAGCGACGGCGAGGCAGTGGGTGTAAAGGAACCGAAAGTGACACCCTGGGGCGGGGATATTCGGGAGCGGCTGAAGGATGAGTTGGCGAAGGCTTCTGGGGATGGTGGAGAGCATTCTTTCGGTGTGGAGTCATTTGAAACGGCACGAGCTCTGTTTGAGGGCTTTAGGACGTCTTTTTCGTTGTGTCCAAGGAGAGTCTTGATTGATGGGGAAGAAGGTGAGGATGTCAGGAAGATGGTTGAATATTGGCAGGATATGGCTGCAGAAAGCGGAGGGTCAAGTTCATTGGCAATGAAGTTTCAACGGTAGGTTTACCTTTGTGCCTTCACAGGTTTGTCAGATGCTGACAGAATCTTGGTTTAGCATTGAACAATTCATGTCCCTGTCGCTTGCGGCTGAACCTCGCCGGAAAGGCTTATTTGAACCGTACTTTTGGTCACGGCCGCCTTCGACTCAATCACATTCTACGTCGTTGCTTCCTCTTCTTTTCCCTGAACCACTTCCTGCCGTGTCCCTCATTGACCGAAATCAGATTCTGCGTAACCGCGTTGACAGCGACGCTTCTGATATACATCACTTGCGCAGCATGGATGCCCTACAGCCCGAAAGACGGCGGCCAATTGAGCGTCCAAATCCCCATACCCATTCTGGTCTTGCGGCTCTTAGTCAAGGAGGGACTATCATCCCCGTTTACAACGGCGACCTACTTCTCGTCGTCCAATCCGGTGGGGTTGACTCGTCTCCTGATTCGCGACCAACATCTTCTCGTGGGTCGTCCAGGCCTTCAAGTTCTGTCATTGATCATGGAGTAGAGAAAGGTGTGAGTCGGAACCCTTCCATACGTGTCAAGCCTGGGTCTTCGCATGGCTTGGACCGTAAATCGAGTGTTGCTCGTCGCAACTCATTGCCTTCTATTTCCCGGCGGCAAAACTTTGTCACTTCCGAGCCCTCTTCTGAACCTCCGCTTCGTGTTGTTGTGCAGGCTGGCTCACTCAACCTATTGATAACCATTCTCGTTCATGGTCTGCATAATGTTTCTGTGTCTGTGGCGGATGATAATGGAGAGATGAGTCTTCGCGAAGGCATGACGCGGGAGCTTATAGTTGATCGAGTGGAGTTCACTAAAGTCTGGTGGAGTGTTTTTCGCAGTTTTGTCTCCCCCTCAGTGTTCTTTGAGGTATGCCTTCCCTTGTGATTTCAGGATAAATATATGCTGATCAAAGAAATGGTACAGTTGCTGCGAAAACTCTACATCTCCTTGCAGCCTGTTGGGTCGTCGCCATCCATTTCTGAATACCTTTATGTGGCGAATGCACGCTCTGAAGTTTTGGAGACGATTAAGGAATGGCTGACTCTTGGTGGTGGTGCCCAGGATGTTCTGGATGATGTTCAGCTTTTTAATGGCATACGCTCCTTTTTGGACAACCACTCCGACCATGTAGTCTATGAGGCAAAGAATTTCAAGGATGCCGATGTACGGCAGGCATGGGCTAGTCTGGCGGACGTGAAGCGTTCGCTCTGTTCCTCATTCACCTCCCAAACGTTGAGACCTCTGACAACTCGGGGCCCTCCTATGAGTCGGGGTTCTGTCAACAGAGTACGGTCCCGCAATTTGAGCACGCGAGAGCCTCCTGACATTGATCGCATCGAACCCGAGGATTTTGTGGACAACTTGGATGGCATGGCTTGTGCGGCATTCAGTAACGTTACCGAAGAGGTATGCCTCTGTTCGATAGACTTTTGATGTCCCCCCTGACTGAGCTTCATGTACAGGATCTATACGTTACAGCTGATCTTCTTGAGGTTCAGTCCGCAGATCGGACAGGATGGTTTTCGCTTCGTGAACTCGCCACTGCTGATGAAGGTGTTGAAATACAGACCATGTACTCGCACGTCCAGGAGGTCGACCATTCCTCTTCAATATCTGAGATCAACCAGGACTCACTGTATCGACTATTACCACCTGGAGTACGCAGCTGTGTTAGAGCGTATTCGATTCTTCGCAAATGGATAATATCAAAGATCGTCGCACCCCGATTAGGTCTCCGGACAAGACAGGCTCGCATGGAACTCCTGCTTCGGGTGATCGAGGTGTCTCGATTACGGAACATGGAGCCAACAGTCACGTCTCGCCTTGTTGACAAACCCTGTGTCCGTTCGTTTGTGGAGGCCGTCACCACGTCCGCGATTCTCAGTATCGAGAGTCGGATGCATCATCGAGCCTGGCAAAACGTGGCTATCACTCGCGGAACTCATTCCGACTCCCTCACATCCCTACTTTCGCGGCCCTACATGCAGTCCGCCTCCTCCCAGGTACCTTTGACACCTGACATGGGTTGGATGATTGAGCGCATTTTGGAAGTCATCGCTTCCCCTGATATTATCGAGTCTTCAATTCAAGAAAATCAAAGCCTTGTGAACTTCAATAAGCGCAGGTAGAGCTAATTTTCTTTCTTTACTATCGGCTTAGAGATTGAGACTGCATTAATGTGTAGGCACCTGCACGACCTTATTGACAAGGGACCGGCGCTCCCCGGAACACGGAGGCGTTTCCAGCCTGACGACCTGAACAGACGAGGATTCGAGCGCCTGAATAATGTGGAGAAAGACGTGACCCTGCTTCAATTCGACCATCGAGGCATCAGGGACGAAGCAACCCGAGAAGCATCCCAACCACTGAGCGGGACACCGTCCTCCGCTAAGAAGGCATCTCGCCCGTTCCAGCGGCTGGTTACCGAACAGCAAGCGAAGAATCGGCGGGACAGGAATCACCGCGCGCGACTTCAGAAAGAGAAACTCCAAGAGCAATTGAAGCATGATAGACGGGACGAACAGCTTAACAGGGCGATGCGGCCGAGGAAACAAAGCTCAGTTGCACTGAAGCAGCACAGGAACAAGAAGAGCATGTCGGCGTTCTTGCACTTCATGAGACCCATTTCGAGCGCTTTCGGTGCTGACATGCCATCCTCAGTTGGCACCAAGAAGACTGCTGCGGAATTAGACTTCGCGCCTGCGGGGAAACCTTCGTTGGTCCTCAGCCTTATGGATGCGCGTGTTGCACAGTTCATCAATAATGAGCGCTCGTTTACGTTCCAACTGGACACCGAGGATGGGGGACACTATCTCCTTCAGGCGATGAATAAGCGCGACATGATGAAGTGGATCGAGACTATCAATAGGGTTACAAAGATGGCTGCTAAGCGACGTCTCACATATCTTGGCAACTCTCCAAAAGCTCGAGTGTCTGATCATATACATGACCCTATCATTGCCTCACGCGATCCCATGGCAGGTCGGTACCCATTCATTCCTGCCATCATCCATCTACTGACTGTTTGGTTGTTTTCCTCTCAGTCTTTGGTGTGGACCTTGAGTTCCTATTGCAGAGAGAAGCTGGCGGGCAGACAATTCAACCTGGAGCCATCCCTTCAATCATCGAGCTATGCTTAGCGGAAGTGGAAGCTCGTGGACTGAGCGAACAAGGCATTTGTATGTGTCTCCATCTCTCTTGATCATAATGACTAAACGTCGCATGGCAGATCGTATCGCGGGTGCTGCTTCGGAAATCAATGCTCTCAAGGATGCTTTTAACCGAGGTAAGAGAGGAGGTTGAATGGTGTTGACTTGATGCTGATGTGTTGTAGGCGAGAATCCCATCGGCCGCTCGACAGACATATATGCTGTTTGTGATCTCACCAAGACCTGGTTCCGAGTTCTGCCAGAGCCCGTTTTCCCGTCTTCCTCTTATTATAACGTTATCAAAGCAATGCGTAAGCAACAGTCCAAGGATGCGTTCTTCAGCGGTTTTCTGACAAGATGTGACTTTTAGAACTGGAGGATCTTGATGCTCGTCTCTCCGTCCTGCGGAATGTTGTGCATGGCCTCCCTCAGGCAAACTTCGATCTGCTCAAACGAGTTTCTGAGCATTTGGACAGGTAAGCCGAGTCGCGTATTTCTGTGATGTATTTCCACTCACGCAATCTTTCAGAGTCACCGACTTTGAGGAACATAACCATATGACCGCCGAAGCATTGGCGATCGTGTTCAGCCCAAATCTACTGCGAGCACCGAAGAACGATTTTGTCATGATTTTGGCCAACATGGGACATACCCACAAACTCGTAAAGGCCCTTATTACTCATGTAAGTCATCCACCTCTATTTCATGCTTGATCTCATCACCTGCTGCAGTTGCACGTCATATTTGACGATGCCGATCCAGAAGCGGAGGTTCATTCAGAGGACGATCTCGACTCGCCGATACTTGAAGAAGTCGAAGAAGAAGACGAAGACAGCCTGGGGGTACTACAAACCCAGGAACATGACCGGATTCCGCAGTCGGAATCTTACAATGCCCAGCACTATACCCCAAGTTAATACTCCACTGCCTCACACGGACACTCCATCGATGAAGCTGCATTCCTTGTAACACCATAATTTGTCCCCCTTCTATTGGCCGTTTCCCTCTTTTAGTACTCCTGGACATTCTACAATCGTATAGTACACATCTCTGGTACCGATCCCACTCTCGCAATAAGCATTATTATCTGTTATGCACATAACTACGTATTTACGTCGTAGTTCATCTTATGTCAAGAACCATGCATCATTTCTGGCTCTATAGGTGGCTGTGTAAGAAATTGAGATTCACGCGCCCATCTTGTGAACCTTCATAATGTCGCTCAAGGTGCCCAAGTCAAATAATCTCCAGATTTTCAAGGATGGATACAAGGTATGAATTATCAGATCATCTATAAACCGATATCGATTGTGCTTGAAGCATCTGCAAGGACTCGACGACGCAGTGCTACGGAACATCCAAGCGGTATCCGAGCTTTCTGATCTTTTACGAACAAGTTTTGGCCCGAATGGCACGTTTTTCTGCATTTATATTGTCGCAGTGGAGCTTGACGGTAAAAATTAGGCCGTAACAAGCTGTTGATCAACCATCTTGGCCGCCTTTTTGTGACTTCGGATGCGGCCACGATAATTCGGGAGATCGAGGTGGTACATCCTGCTGCAAAGTTGTTGGTGATGGCTTCTCAGGCGCAAGAGTCAGAGGTAAGTGATTCTTCACCATATTGTCTATGAGAACGTAGTCAAATTTCTTGTTAGATGGGCGATTCAACGAATATGGTTATCATCCTGGCAGGCGAACTCCTTAAAAAGGCTGAACACCTCCTCATCATGGGCCTACACCCGAGTGAAATCATCAAGGGCTATGAGCTTGCCTGCACCAGGGCTCTATCCGAACTCGAAAGTACGTGATTAGTCTAGCCCTAGAGTTTTCTTCTGATCTAAAGATCTCTGCAGAACTATCAACTTTCAGTCTACCATCTCCTCTAACGCAATCGACCCTATCGTCTGCCCTTAAACCTGCGATCGCGTCTAAACAATACGGATTCGAAGATACGCTCTCGTCTCTTGTCGCAGAAGCAGCTTTGGCGATCATGCCCGCTAACCCCAAAAATTTCAATGTCGACAACGTACGAGTTGTGAAAATCATGGGTGGAAGCCTGTCTGGAAGCAGGGTGGTGCAAGGAATGGTGTTCGGTCGTGAGCCAGAGGGTGAGCAACACTATCATAAACTTTGTTTGGGGTCCTTGATGATTTTGCTTGTAGGGCACATCCATAAGGTGACGAGAGCAAAAGTAGCTGTGTTCACATCGGCCCTGGATGTTGCACAGACTGAAACAAAAGGCACTGTACTGATCAAGAATGCCGATGAGATGCTCAACTTCACATCTGGTGAAGAGAAACATCTAGAAAAAGTGTGTCTTGACCTATACATTATGTACAGTCCTATCTCATACACCCCTACAATTAGATCATAAGAGAAATCTCCGATTCAGGCGTCAAAGTCGTCATCGCCGGGTCCTCAGTCGGCGAACTCGCTATGCATTACCTCAACCGATTCAACATCGCTGTCTTGCGGGTGCTCTCCAAATTCGAGCTGCGACGCCTCTGCCGCGTTGTCAACGCAACACCCCTCGCACGAATGGGCGCGCCAACACCAGACGAGGCCGGATTTGTCGACGTGTTCGAGACAGTCGAGATCGGGGGGGACCGCGTGACGGTACTCCGACAGCTGGTCGAAGGAGATGAGGGATTCAACCCACAGACGCACGGGGAGAAGACGAGGACGGCGACGATCGTGCTGCGGGGTGCGACGTCGAACCACCTGGATGACCTTGAGCGCGCGGTGGATGACGGCGTAAATGTGATTAAGAGCTTGATGAAGGACGCGAGGCTGGTGCCTGGCGCGGGTGCGACGGAGCTGGAGTTGGCGCGGAGGGTGGAGACGTATGGGAGCGGGCTGAAGGGCCTAGCGCAGCATGCGGTGAAGAGGTATGCGCAGGCGCTAGAGGTGGTACCTAGGACGCTGGCGGAGAATGCGATGGGCGGGGCGGAGGGAAATGAGGTGCTTAGTCGCTTGTGGGCGAAGCATGAACAGAAGGGTGGGGAGGCGTGGGGTGTTGATATCGAGGTATATTCCTTTTTATTTTTCCAACTCATCGCCTTTGCTCATCTTGATCACCGCTGTAGGCTGAAACGGACGGGACACTGCAAGCTGACGAACACAAAATCTATGACTCGCTCGCTGCCAAGAGCTGGGCGCTCAAATTGGCAACGGAAGCGGCTGTCTCGGTGCTCAGTGTTGATAGCATCATCATGAGCAAACCAGCAGGTGGACCGAAAGTGCCACAACAAGCGGGCAATTGGGATGATGATGATTGATTTTACTGGTCTCCATATCTGAATAGAAGAATGTGACATTTACTAATTAACATTTACAATTCCAAAGGTTTGAGACATGTCAAACGCTTGAAAGAGTTTGTACCTAGGTAAATGCTTATGTAACCTTGAAAAGACAATCTTTCCTTGGTTCGCTCAAACAGCCAAATCTTATTTAGCAAGTCAGCTTGGGCTAGCATGTCGAGCTGCAGCTGCTTTCCATCTGTACTTTGAGTATGTGCCAGTAGTCTTCTGTCGACACCTTACATTACTTACTACAGCTCGCAGCTTGGAAGCGGGTATATGATATTCACAACAATATCGACTCGGATAAATGATATCTGGCGACAAGCGTCGCAGTCTGACTATCGCGAATCTGAGCTCTTGTGCTGAGTTACTGCAGGGGCAATGTCAAGTCAAACTCTGGACAGAGCTTGCTCTCGTTCCTATCTATGCAAGTGCCTTCAGCTTGTGACCTTGATAGCCATTAGTACGGTTTCTGATCAACTGGCAATACTGTTCGTTCATAGACATAGATATCAACGGGGACTACAACCACCAAACCCTTCTGGCAGCTTTCTTCTGGAACCTAGTCTAGTTCTGAACACAGGACTACCTTTGGCTTTCTCAAGATCTGAATGTTTGACCCTTTCATCAACCTCTGCAACCCGATTTCGGTCGTACCAGCGACACGCTCCCCTTTTCCTGCCTTTGTGCTCCGCCCATCCTGTGAGGAATCCTCCATTGTGTCCGGATCAAAGTTTGTGCTCGACGAAACCTTCAGCGTCCCCATGTCCCCGGATGTAATGGTTTCACCGATGGTTGTCTGTAGACGAAGCGCCAACGTTCCGATCACCGTCAGCTTCTCTTGAAATACGTCCAAAAACCCTTTCTTTTTTAAGAGTCTTTGTGACCACCCAGCCACTGCTAGAACACTGCAAACCTCAGCAGTGATGAAGTCCATCACAGGTGGATGCAATGCAAGACGCTTTACGTGGGAGCGAGTGATTGTGCGCCACCTTCCCGATACGGACTGTTCCTCTGTGACGCTTAGCTGCTACCCTCTTCCTTCGAGATTATGAATGGAGCTGACCTCTCTCCGTGACTTGAGAATAGATAGCGGCCAGGAAATCTCCCTCCCGCCAGTACCCAGGCATCCAGGACTCGATAATACGACTGCACAGATAAACCAGACAAATTTGCAGCGCGATCTGTAGTCCCATAGAATCATCATCAGACTTTGGTTGGACAGGCTTATTCCCCAAGCTGCGAGCCATAGGTTCGCCTAAAGTGCGTACAGCCCCCGCTTTTACCTCTTCTGCCAAAACGCCAAGATCTCTGTTGGTACCGTTCAAGCAATCTGCCATGAACGCTGCTATCTGAAGAATCTCTGCATTCAGGGCGTCGACCATCGCTATCACATCAGCACTCGATAAGGAGTCTTCTTTCGTCAGGAACGCCTGAGCACCCTTCAATTCCGACGTTTTTGCTTCCAACAGTCGGAGCGTTTGTTGGTGCTGAGTCTCTGCTCCATTAAGCTGGGCCGACAAAACTGCAAGCTGGTTCGTCAGATGTCTGTTGCGCTCTTCCAAATCCTGATTGTGGCGTTGGGATTCCTTCAGTTGTGTCGCCGCAAGATCCACCCTCCTCGTATCCCTCCTCTCCTCGATATTACGATTGTAACGTCCCCGAGTCTCCATGTGACCTGATCTCTTCTGTTCCCTTTCTGTTCCATTTACGCCCTGACTACGATGGGGTATCTCTGATTGACGTCGAGGGCCGTTTCCCGATCGTTGCACCTGGTGTCTCGGAGGGGTGACTGTTGTCCTTTCCGTCTTTTCCTCGGCCATCGATAACTCCCCATGCTCCTTTAGCTCTTTGAACTAGTTGCCTGTGTCAGAATTTGCAGGGGCTTTGGACTTCTCACTCACTTCAGGTTTTGTCGCTGAATCACCCATGTCATGT
>Ga0179587_10001405_pt1 | contig 10926 bp, 6 predicted proteins | sample CZODoug2_1_08_16_FD_185932 | JGI IMG/M metagenome (GOLD analysis project Ga0179587, IMG submission 185932) | Vadose zone soil fungal communities from Angelo Coast Range Reserve, California, USA - CZODoug2_1_08_16fungal | ecosystem: Environmental > Terrestrial > Soil > Vadose zone | place: USA...
AGAGTCGGAGCGCTACCAGCACGTCTACTCCTTGCGCAGTGACTCCCGCGGCGACTATGTCCTCCGCGGCCGTTTGTATGACTTCCGAGAGATCACCGGAAACGGCTTGGCGGCCCGCGTGGCTTTCGAGTTCGAGTTGCGAGACTCGAAGACTGGCACGACCGTCTGGAGCCACTCTTACTCACACGATGAGCCGGTGGGCGGCAAAGACGTGACGGCGGTCGTTGCGGCCCTTAACCGCAATGTTCAGAGCGGTTTAAGCGAAGTCATGGGAGGCCTCGAGCAGTATTTCTCTGCGGGCTCTCAGACCACCGCAGCTGCACGCTGACTCCCGCTAACCTTATATATATCCGCCTTCGTTCTCGATGAAAAGACTGAGACCGTTGAGGTTAAGAGAGGGGGCCGCTAAAAGTGTGAGAGCAAAAGAGTTAAAGAGGCGCGAGCCAAACGGAAGAGGTCGGACAGGCATGACGGGTCGCGCGCCGAGGTACGATCGGGTTAACCATACAGGGTTCCACCTCGGCAAACACAAAAAAATAATAGCCCAAAACAACATCAATAGTAAGTAATATTGTGGATATCATTCGGATCATGCGCAACAGCGTTGGAAATGCGGAGGTTAGAGGTTCGAGTTTGGAAGTTAGAAGAAGAGAAGATCGTCAGTCATCACTTCGCCTCCGTGTCTTTCTCCGCCAACTTTCCCGTGAACTTCTCAGCCAACCACGAACGGCTTCGAGAGGAAGACGTCTCGTAGGCACGGGAGCCAGGAATCTTCAGTTCCACCTCCGTGCCAGCATCGAGCTCGCTCCACACCGTCAGCTTGCCACCCATCAGCTTGGCGCGTTCGCGGATGCCACGCAAACCATAGTGTCCGGGCCGTCCGCCTTCACTTGCAAGCTTCGGGGCAATACCCTTTCCGTCGTCCCGAATCCGCAAACGAAACTCCAGTTGGTGGTATCGGAAATCCACTTCGATCCGCTTCGCCTGTGCGTGGTTAAAGGCATTGCGCACGGCCTCGCCTGCAATCCGATAGACTTCGTCCCGCAGGGCCGGACGGAGATCCCGCGAAGTGCCTTCCACCTCCACATGAAACTCGGCAGCATTTGGTTTGCTTTCATTCGTCGCAAGTTCTTCTCCCAGAGTACTTATCGCCCGGGCAAGATCGTTGGTCACAACCGTGGATGCGCGCAATCCCTGTACGGCATCCCGCCCTTCAGTGATTGCTTGCGGGGCCTGATCGATGGTGTTGTCGAGTTTTTGTTTGGGATCACCTGACGGGAGTAGATTGGAAACCGCTTGAAGATGGAGCAACACTCCGTGAAAACTCTGCAACAGAGTGTCATGCAAATCTCGTGCAATCCGTGTCCGCTCGCTGACGCGCTCTTCCAGGCGCATGTTAAATTGGCGGGTCAACGAAAGGACGCGGAGGCGAACTATCCCCAGGAAGGACAAGACAACGGCAAACAGAGCAGTTATGCCAAACCACCAAGTACGCCAGAAAACCGGCTTAATGGTGAACGGAACAGTCAACTCAGTGCTGTTCCACAGATCGTCGCTATTGGAGGCTACGACGCGGAAGACGTATGAACCGGGACCCAAGTTTGTGTAACTTACCTCGCGAGCCATTCGCGGATCGCTCCAGGACGGGTCAAAACCGTCTAGTTTGCTTTTAAACCTGACTCGGTCCGGAGTGGATAAGCTGATTCCGGCGTAATTGATCGTGATTCTTTGAGGATTTGGCGAAATAAAATTGGCCTCTTGCAATGTTAGGACATTCCCGTCAACGGACAAACCTTCAAGGTGCAGAATTGAGGGAGGAGAACTGGCACGGAGCCGGTTTGTATCGACAACTGACAAACCGCGGTTCAGGGAAAACCAGATTCTTCCGGAATTATCGGACACAACTGCTTCATCTCTTTTCACAGCATTCGTGTCGCTGAGGCCATCGGCGAGACTGAATTCCCGGACATCTGCGTCATGGAAATCAGACTCAAGCAGCTTCTGGAGACTAGTCATCAGGACATGATTCGAAGTAGAAATCCACATCAATCCGTTGGAGTCCTCTTGCAAGCCAAAGACGGGTTCACTGAGGAAGTCGGACGCATGTTCAGGAACCCAGATCTTTCCTGAGCGGAAAGCGGCGAGCCCGTTCATAGTCCCGATCCACAGTGTGCCCCTCGAATCTTCGAACAGGCAATTGATATCATCCGACGGCAAACCGTCACTGCTGGAAAATGAAAGCCAATGATTGTTGGAGAAGGCGCTCAAACCACGTGGAGTTGCAAACCACATGGTACCGTCTCGACTCTCCAGGATGGAGGCAATACTGTTCGAAATCAGTCCGTTTTCGCCCGTGAATGTGACAAATCTGCCGTTCTTGATTCGCGTCAGGCCAGCACTGAGAGTTCCGGCCCAAACGGCGCCATCGCGGCTGAGCCGAACAGTATAGACGCTGTTCTGCCCCAGGCCGTCAGCCTTGGTATAGGTAACGGCTTGCCATTTGCCTGCGACGTTCTGGAGATGAGTAAGTCCCCCTAGTTGTCTCGCGACCCAGAGATCTCCATTGCCGCCCGTGATGGAATAAACAACGTCTTTATCGAGCCCCGCCTCGCGAAAGCGCTCGACGGCCCCTTCCTTGAGCCAATACAAGCCACCATGGACTGGAGCAAACCAAATTCGCCCGTCGCTGTCCGGGTGCAACGGACCGTTGACCTCCCCTGGAAGACCATCGGAGACACCATAAGTGGTGAACACGGTATTTCGCAGGCGCTCGAGGCCACGTGGGGTCGCGGTCCAAATATTACCTTCGCGATCCTCAAAAATGGAGGTCACGGGACCGTCAGCCTCGGTGTTGTCCGCTTTGGGCAAAAAATTAGATTCGGGATCCAGACGATACATCCCGTGATCCGTCCCGACCCAGATGCTGCCGTGCCCATCTCGTGACAAGGAAAGAATCTGGCGATCGCGGAGTGATGAGCCAGAACCCACCTGAACGAGGTCGGCACCATTCCACAGCAACAGCCCGTTGTCCGTGCCAATCCACAATTGCTTGTCGCCGGCAGACAACAGGGCATTGATTTTCCGATCCGTCAAAATTTCACGAGCCGCAGAAATCGTTCCGTCGCTAAGATGGAACAAACCGCGGTCGCGGGTGCCTAGCCAGTATGTCCCGCCTGGACCCGGGACCGTCGATGTCACGAGAAAATTCGGAAAATGAGGGGCACCCGCGACGCGGCTGAACCTCCCATGCTCATAGGCAACGATGCCATTAAGAATAGTTGCGAACATGGCACGGCCGTCAGCAGCGCGGAACATCCAGGTGACAGCAGCCTCCGTAATGTCGAATTTGTCCGAATAATCGTCGAATTTCCCGTCGCGATAGCACAGCAGTCCCGGGCCCCCGAGCCGAACCCAAAGATTTCCCTCGCCATCGGCGAGGAGACCGAGAACCGGCCCCATGGGGCTCCCGCCCGTGGTCTGCGAGAACATGCGGGAATTCAATCCATCGAACCTGACAAGTCCCTTCTGCGTTCCGAGCCAGAGGTAGCCATCGAGAGTCTGGGTGATGACGTTGATCGTACCGCCGGGGAATCCCTTTTCGCTCCCCCACTCCTCCCTCAAATACTTGGACAAAGGTTTGGAGCGACCTGTAGCCGTTTCAGGGATGCAGACGCCTGCCGCCGAGAACACAGCCAGCAGTAGTGTCAGGATGCGGCAGTAGAAATGCCACCTAAGGAAGATATTCAAACTTCTCAATGACGACCTCAGTTTGACTCTTGAGAGGAATCGGTGAACTAGACAAGAGGTAGAGATTCATGTGAACTGATTCGTTTCCAGGAGTTGGAATTCCGCTCGTAAACGAATGTTCCGCGATAACGTGCGGTCTTGCCTTCGCCTTTGCGTCCATGGCTGTGAACAAAAGACTATCCCGCTGCCAACGCACGGAGTAGATGATAGGGCCGGGCGGGGCCATAAAGCGCGCCACATTTGCGGGCACGTAGTAAGGCTGCACGATAAATTGGGCATTTCTGTTGTCGGGATCTCCCCAACGCGCGAGCTCGACGCCAAATTCCCTATGGTTTTGCTCGGCCGCTTCATCATCCCATGTGAACATGCTCAAAACAGCCGCGGGTTCCAGGAAGGAAGAATCGCGCACGACAACCCGGTAAGTTCCGTACCCCAGACTCCGCGTTAGGTTCACTTCCGCGCAGTGCCATTTTCCTGAATCCATTGCGATTCGGAAATGCAGCGCATCGGAATTATCGGTCCAGGCATTCGCCGCATCGTAGAGCGATATTCCGCCGCCCCGATTGCTGGAACCAGTCCGGACTTTCCAATCGTAGCCGCTGAAATGCAATGTCTTGGCGATTGGGAGCGGGGCAGGAAGCCCCTTTACAACCGCCACTAGTCTGACGGCGCCACCCTTTACCGGCAAGGAAGCCAATCTCGGAATAGGACGATAATCTGGGCTTACAAGCAGCGCGGCATACTCGGTGCCAAGGTGTGTCGAGTTACTCCATGTGGAATCCGGGCGAATTTCAGTGAACGGGGCATCGGTAAGAGGCTGAATCCACCAATCGCCACTCTTCGCGAAGAGAACGATTCTCTCCTCTGGACGTGCACCCCTTACGCGCCCCTCGATTCTGGTGACTGCCTCCGATCCACCCTCTCCCACCTGGGGAACGTTTGTGAACTCAATGCTAGCCTGGGGCATCTTTTCTCGAACACGGCAGCCGATTGCAAAGGAAAGAGCGATGACCAGGGAACCCCTCAGAACCAGGCCGACGATCCCCTCACGCAGAAGCGGAAGCTCTTCCACTGCCGCTATTCGATTCGGGCCTGGCTCTGACCTCATGACTTCATCTCCGGGTCTCTTCCCGCGAATTTCTCCGGCAGCCACGAGCGGCGTCGCTGGGGAGACGTGTGGTAAGCATGGGAGGCAGAAATTGGCAGCTCCCCCTCCATCCCCGCATCATAACTCAACCGCAACAGTGCAGGCACTCCTGCCTGTGTAGCAGATCGCTAGGGATGAAAAAAAACGCATAAGGAAGAGTGCCTTGGGACAAGTGAGCACCTTGGCGCCAATCAACGTGGCAGTCGAATGTGGGGCGCTTGAAACTTAATGGTACGGTGCCCAAGATCTCGTGCCATACGCTCAGTTGACCACACTCAGCAGAAATGCGGTCTGCCGGCGTTCAAATTCAGTAAAGCGGCCGAAATTCGGGGAGGTGACGTTGTTATAGACCTGGCCGAAATTTCCGTGATTGGTGAGGTTGATTACATAGAAGCCGAGACGGATCTTGCGCGAACCGAGGTGAAGCCCGGGCGGGATGCGAAAGTCCCGATAGACCTGGGAATCGAGGGAAAAAAACATTGGAAATCGCTGGGAGTTGGGCAGCCCCACGTAATTCTGACGCTCGTCTACTTTGGAATACGGATAGCCCGTGTGGACGTCCACGACCGGGCCGAACACCAAATTGAACGGAATATGGAAGGTGCCCCAAGCGACCACCCGGTTCGGCACATCCGAGGGGCGAATACCGTAAGCGTTGGACCGGATGAGCGGCATCTCGAACGGAATGAAGACGTCCCCGAGCGTGTTCAAATCTCCACGCGACCGGCTCCAGATGTAGGAGATGTTCAGGTCGCCATCCTTGATGGGATGAAACCGCAGGGTTGCTTCCGCTTGGCTGTAGTTTCCCTTCCCCGTGTTCAGAAGGCCGAGAATGCCTGGCGTGCCGCCCTCGCCGCCAAACGGAGAAATGACAAACAGGTCGCGCGTCGTGGCGTGCACATAGCCGAGGCGCAGAACGGCACCGGTCCAAAGCGCGCGGTCCACTTCTGCGCTAGTCACAAAGCTGCGAGCGCTGGTGTTCGGCGCATGACGGATTCGCGACGCGATGGGACCGCTTCCGTTGGCGACGTACTCGTTCTCGAAAGCAATGGTATTTCCAACCGGCTGCCCACTTGGATCGTTCTGGCTGATGACGCGTACCGGATTCCCGGTAAAATCCACCGCGAGCAACGGAACGCGGTCATAGAAAATGCCCGTTCCGGCACGAAGAATGGTCTTGCGATCTTTGCCCGGAGAATACGCGATGCCGAAGCGCGGCGCGAAGGCCGCCGTGCGGCCCACGGTCTGGCTCGTGAATCGTCCACCGAGGTCCGCGGCCAAACAATCGTTGAGCATCCAATGGTCCGAGACAAACTCTTCCACATCCGTTACGGATCCGCCAAGCGATCCCGTGCCGGTGAATTGTATCTGTTCGGAGAGACTGCCGTCTTCGCGAAGCAGGCGCACTGGCTGCGACGCACTGCCGCCGCTAAATGAGCGGCGCGTGGCGTCGGCGCCAATTCTGATATCGTGACGCCCAAGAAAAGTTCGGGGAGCAAACTGAAAGACCGGGGCGGCCTGGAACTGGCTGGAGGAGCGTGCCCAAGAGTTGAAGAAATTTCCACCCCAGCCGTCAGGGGTGAGAAGCATCGGGTCGCTGCTCTGCCCGTGCGCGTTGCTGTCAAACCGCGTGTAGTTCAATGCCATGCGGAATAGTGCGCCGGAAGAGAAGGTGTATGCGTCAGAGAGGCTTACGGAAGCGCCTTTCCTGTCGTAATCGGAAGAGGCGGTTTGAGGAATCAGCGCGGTGATATTGGCAAATTGGGTTCTCTGCGGAAATACGTTCAACGTTACAGTTACAACCTGCTTCGGCGAAACGATCGCCTGCAGAGTACTGTAGGAATTGAAACCCTGTTTTTTGATTTCGTTGTGCGGCCAGGCCAAGCCCCGCACAGGATCGCGGATGACGTCGTATTCGAAGACTTCGGAAAAACTGATTTTATCTCTGAGCACCGGCCCGCCGAAGACCACCCGCGGCGTGGCGCGCCCAACGCCGACAAAGTGGTCATTTTTGCCGCGCAGACTCACATTGAGGTCGCGCACACCGAACTTCCAACTTTCCGGTGGCGGCACCGTTTCGACAACCGTCAGGCCACCGGAGAAGCCGCCATTTTCCGCACTGTATGGCGTCTGGACAACGCGAGCAGACTGCACTGCATCGAGAGGAACAGGAATCGAAAACGAACCGGTAACCGGGTCCGTCATTTTGGAATTATTTACTTGCAGCATGGACTGATCTTCAGCTGCGCCGCGGAAATTCAGTTTTCCATCCGGCGTGCGGACCACGCCCGGGGTCAGGGGCAGCAAGGATTTGAAGTTTTCTTCGACAACGGGCAGACTGGCGATTTGTTTTTCGCTGAGTTTCGAATCGCCCGAAGAATCAGTTGAGAGCGGTTCGGCCTGTTCCTTCACCTCGATTCTCTGAGTGAGCCCGGCCAATTTTATGGAAATATTTTGGACGATGGATGCTCCGTCTCGTACGTGAAGTGTCGCCGTAAATGGCTCGAAGCCTTCCACCTGGAGCCGCAGAACGTAATCTCCGTCCGCCACTTCTTTAAATTCGTAGTTTCCCGCCTCGTCTGTAATCGCCAACAACGAAGCGGCGCCCTCGGCCAGCGGCTTCAATTCCAACTGAAGGCCCTCGGACGTCGAGGGTTCCTGCGATGCGTTCACCAGTGACACCGTGCCTCTTACAGTACCGTGCTTGCTCGCCGCCTCCTGGGCTGGCAGACGCGCACCGCAAAGAAGCATCGTCCCTAGCAGAGCAATTCCTACAACCCAATGTGCAGTATTGTGGAATCGGTGCGTTTCACAAGGCATGATTTGTTCAGCTCTGGACCTTCCGATTGGATCGCAAGAAACGTCGCCAGATCCCGAGTTCCGCAATCCAGCTAATCTCGTAAACCAGCTCGCGTTCCTCGCTCGCATGCTCCTGTTCATTCCACACCGAGCGATTTTCCGTTTCCCAGTGAGCATCGACCGCCGTCGGAAACGCCGGAACGGAAAATAAGCTCGTACCAGTAGCCATCGCGGACATCAAGTCAGCCTGCTGATTCTGAAAGTTCACGCGGCCGGCGAAATTCCGGGCCAGCGATACTCGTAGCACGTTGCATTCCGCCTTCCATTCAAGGGCGTTGGCGCCAGGGCGCGCCACTCTCCTAGGAGCAACGGCAACTGCTTGTGCGCAAGCATATTGGGTGGTCTTCAAAACAATCTGGAACTCCAGCTATGGGGCGCCGGGAAAGACAACGACAGAACATTGACAACAACGTCAAAAACTCGTCGCTCGTGCCCCAATGGCAAGGCAGCTATTCCAGAACACTAAACCAGTCAGTGCGGGCTAAATACTTCCCGCTGTAAGACATCCGACGCTCAGAACTTCCTGCGCCCGCCATTTCTGCAATTGGAAAGAGGAATGCCGTACGTCCACGGAGGGAGCTCCATGTCCTGCGCGAAACAGAAACCACTTCAACCTCCACGTAAGGGGCCGTCCGTTCTAGAACCGCCCCCCATCATTCCCTCCAGGAGCCTCCAGCACTTTCGGACCGCCGCGGGCGAACAACAAGAAAAGAACATCGTAAGCGGAGTGAGCCTAGGGCGCTCCGGACTCTTACCTTTTCGCGTCCGGATACCGCGCCCAGGTTTCTTCCCCTTTTCGTTGATTAGATGTTCGACGAGACAGGGAGGCCACAATTTTTCGTACAGATCTGGGTTCAACTCTGGCCGGTGCCTCGCGACAAAATCAGCCACAGCAAAATGTTTTTGTGCCGTTCGGCCAGTATTCAGCATCGAAATTCCGAAAAGCAACGTGCGAAATGCACGATTGCCGGCCGTCCGCCACTCTACACGGAGGGCCAAGAACATGAGGGGGTTGTATGTCTGAAGCGCAGCACTTTCCTACTTTACCGAGTCAGCCATTCAGGCTCGATGTACCTTTGCATGAGCTGCTGCAACAACCTGCGCACAAGCCCTCGCCGGACCCGGCAACGTTAAGAGATCCGAAGACGCTGCCTGCTGCTGTATTTCCTCAATATCCAGAGTTGTTTCACGAGCTCGATGAACAGGATATCGCCGCACACAATGCAGTTCTGCGGAACGGCAAGCGGCACTGGCCTGCTTCCAAGGTCATGAAGACCATGCGGGGCTGGATGTTTCCGTATTTCAAATCACGCGTCCTCCCGGGCGACTTTCAGCCGATCATTGCCTACCTCTTCACCGAGTGGAAATGCAATCTGGACTGCCATTATTGCTGGTCGTATGACAACCGCATCAAAGGCATGACCGAGGACACGGCGAGGCGCGCCATCGATTGGCTCGAATCCACGCCGTGCCGCGTGCTCGCTCCCACTGGTGGTGAGCCGCTAATCCGTCCGGATTTCGTACACAAGGTGGTTTACTACGCGGCGAAGAAAGATTTCTGGGTGTACCTGGCGACGAACGCGCGGCTTCTGCGCCCGGAAGTTACCGATCGTCTCGCCGACGCCGGCATCGCTACCGTCAACTTTGCCGTGGATACGATTAAGGAAAAGCCGGGACTTCCAAAAGCGTTTGAGCACGTGCGTACGAACTTCGACCACCTTGTGCGGCGGCAATACCGCTACGGCTACACCGTTTTTTTCAACACCAACATCTGCCGCACCAACATTGAAGACGTCAAAGAACTAGCCACCATCGCGCACGAAAATGGGATCTCCATCACCTTCCACATCAACGAAGCACCGATGATGGAACAGGGACACTTCAAACATCTTCACGAAAACGATACCTATATCCGGCCGGAAGATTTTCCCGTGGCCGACGACCTTCTGGACTGGCTCATCGACAAGCAACGCCAGGGTTGGAAGATGGTGGATTCGATTCCGCGTCTGCAGAACATGAAGGGGTTCATGCGCGGGGTCGGCGAACACTGGGGATGCCGCGCCGGGCAAAACTGGCTGATCATCCGCACTAACGGAACTCTCGCGCCCTGCTTTCCCATGTACAACGCGTCGTACGACTGGGGCACGGTCGCCAATCAGAAGTTCGACGTCAAACAACTCGCGGAAATGAAAAAGGGCTGCGAGCCAAATTGCTTTTCGACGCTGGGATACAACGTTGCGTACTGCTACAGCGCGGCTCGCGTGATGAAGTGGCTGTGGAAGCAAGCCATGAATGGATTCCAGGGCGTCACCGGAAGTTTTGAATAGTGCGTCCGAGAAATCCAACGAAGGGTTTCGAGAGCTATGTCAGAACATGAAGTCGTTTCACTTCCGCCGCAAAGGACCGCGGAAGTCCCTTTCGCGGCATACAAGCGGCAGCAGGCGGCCCTTGCTCGCCGTCGCCTGTACCCGCTGAGCGCCTTCTACACCCTATACGCGATACTGGTGTTGGCGATTGCGTTTTCGACGAAGCATCCCTGGATTGCGGTAGCTTTTTTCTCGGCAGGCTGCTCGACGTGGACTCTCGTCGAGTACCTCTTCCACCGCTATGTGTTGCACGGCCGTTTTCCTCCCGGGAAGGGCTTGATTCGAAAGTTTCTGCACCAGCGGCTTGACCCGCTCCATTGGGATCACCATGCGCATCCATTCGATGGAAGTCACATCAGTGGCGGAGTAAAAGACATTTTGCCCCTGTTTTTTGTCGTAGCTCCCGTCAGCTTTCTGTTTCCCGTTTATACGGCGCCCGTCGTGCTCGCCGGCGCAGTACAAAGCTATGCCTGCGAAGAGTGGCTGCACTACGCGCTGCACTTTTCCAATTCCAGGTTTCCGCTCTTCCGGCGGATGAAACAATATCATCTGTACCACCACAGCCCGCGAGGGATCGACAAGGGATACGGCATCACCACACGTTTCTGGGACGGCGTGTTCGACACGCGATTCCCGGAATCTGTGCGCCGCTCCCTGAGCAAGAACTGAAATGAAGAACGACGGCTTTGCTCTCATCACTGGTGCTTCCCGCGGTTTGGGAATGGCCTTCGCCCGCGCGCTCGCACAGCGGCATTGCAATCTGGTGCTGGTTGCCCGTTCCGCAGAACCTCTGCACGCGTTTGCCAA
>Ga0179587_10001409_pt1 | contig 10918 bp, 8 predicted proteins | sample CZODoug2_1_08_16_FD_185932 | JGI IMG/M metagenome (GOLD analysis project Ga0179587, IMG submission 185932) | Vadose zone soil fungal communities from Angelo Coast Range Reserve, California, USA - CZODoug2_1_08_16fungal | ecosystem: Environmental > Terrestrial > Soil > Vadose zone | place: USA...
CCTTGCAGGCTGCCGCTTGAATCGGGCGACAACTATCTTGACACTCACCGCCCTCCACATTCTGTGCCATTGGTCGGCCGCATCACTCATCTCACGTCACCAGCAGGTGCTCGCCACCCCCCCCCCACATGATGTGTGAAATCGATGATTTCCTACACCGCACCGATGCGGCCACAGGTTGCGATGAACAATCTTTGGCGCCTATCCCCCCAACGGGTGTAAGACTGACCCTAATCGGGTGACGAGTTCTCAATGGAAATATCGGTACGCTAAATAGTCCGAAGACGCATTCATCGTGAGACTCAATCCAACGCCAATGCGACGCTGAACCGCCGACCGTAAACCGATGCGATGGTGGCCAGCAATCGGCGTACCGGACAACGACATCAAGTAGATGATCGACAATCAAAAGCGGTGCATTCGTAGGACCGCCCTTCGACGGGTCGAGCCATCGGCAAATCTTTTGTGACAATTGCGCGCGCTCACGGATTGCTCGCGGGTGCCGCGCACCCTCGGTTGCGCTCTAAATCGTTAGAAGACTCTCGAGCGAACCCCGCACCTGACCTCCGGTCGGAGCGCGCCGAGATACATTCTCAACAGCTGCGAAGCCGCGATTGAACCGGCGCTGCAATCACTTGACGCGGGGTGCGATATAAGATCACACGATGACGCCTACGGTTTGGTGGCGTTGCGGGCACTCAACGCCTTGACGAGCTCGCCGAGCTGCGCCAGGGCGGCAGCGTCCTCCGCACTCACCGGTCCCTGATTCTTGCACCGCGGATCCGTCCGCTGCAGGGCACCGACCATGTTGCGGGTGACCGGAATGGGATCGCAACCATGGTTAATGTCGCAGACCAAGTCCCACTCGGGGCGGGCTTTGATGTGATAGCCGAAGCAGTTGCCGCCGAAGCGGTTGTTGACTTCCGCAAATCCGCGCGTGCGGACTTTAGAACCCTCATTGGACACATCGAGCTCGAAGAACTCCCAGTCGCGTGGCCGCGTTGAAGCCCTTCTCACGCTTCACCATCACTTCGGTCGGCACGAGTTGCAGCACAGTACCCACAGGATAGATCCTGGGCTTGGCCGATTGCGCGACTTGCACAGTGCCCTTCAAATGCCGGCAGGATTATTGACATAGAAATGCCCCACCCGCGTCATCTCCGTCATGCAGTGAAACGAGTTTTCAGTGATGGTGAACCCGTTGGGCGCACTCGGCTCCGCCGCCATCGCAGAACCGGCGAGCAGCAGCGTGCATGCACAAGTCTTCGCCCACGCATTCATCTTGCACACACCCCGCTACTGAAGCGATTCTTTCATGAACTTTATTCCGCATGCTTCCTCTCTTGTTTCACTGCTGGTTTCAGTGGACTCGTCCGCGGGCCGACGTTGCTTTCATCTTGCGCATGACCCACCCTTGATGAGCCGGTGGTCATCGACGATGGGCGGCGTCTGCGGTTGGGATCCGAGGTGACTTTGCAGCTCCGGGCTGTTGAGATCCGGCAACGCCGGTACCTAACAGCGTGAACCACCCACGCGGGTCGTCCGGAGGAATGCCTCGGGTGGCTATTCACTGCCAATTACGGATAGTACCGGATCGTGAAATACACCATAGTATCGTTGGTGTTGGCCGAAGTGCCGTTCCTGGCAGTGTAAGTGGTGTCCTTCACATACTCGACCTCGGGACCGACGGTGATGTATCCAAGCGGGCCTCGATAGGCCTTCCATATGAAGCCGCTGGCAATCTGCCGTACTCTTCCAACGCCGCCACATTGTGCGGTGGATGGAAGTGAGCCGAGATTGGCGAAGTTGGTGCTGCAGGCCGAATTGTCGGCGGGGATTAGTCCGTAGGCGGCCGTCTGTTGTTCGAGACCGCCGTAGACGAAGACATCGAAGGTCGCCGATGGATGTGCAATCAACCCAACTAGGCCCTGCTGTTCGCGCAACGCCGCTATCGAACCATTTCTGGTGTTGTACGTTGCGTCACTGAGCTGAGCGGAGCCGTAGCGGCCGTTGCCGTGGCCAATCAGCGTGGTTGCGTGCAGCTCCAGCCAATTACCCCACAGCGGCAAGATCAGACTGCCTCCAAAGCTCTGAGCCACCGTCGTGTGGCTGGTCTCGGTCGATAGGACGCCCGGCACATTCGGCGCGCGGTCATGCAGAAAACGCGTCAGGCTGTACAGCTCGTAGTGGCCGAATCCAGGATTCAGCGCCAGCTTCAAGATGGTGTCCGGAGCGATGTCCGTGCTGTAAGTGGCCGTGCTGTTTAAGCCGGCGCCGCCAGGATTACTGGCGGTTGCCCCCGTGGGTACATTGCCCTTGAGCGAATTCTGGGCGCTCTCCAGAGACAGCCCGACAGCCACCGCCGGCGAGAAGGTTTTGACTACGCGGAATTGAGTCTGTCTCGCCCAATTGAAGCCCGTGTAGTATTGGCCATCGTCCACCAGAGGAATATCTTCCTGGCGCGCCGCCAGGCCGTTCCTGTATGGCGTCGCCAAACTCCACGCTTGCCCGGCCAGCACGGCCCAACCGAGATCGGGACGCGACCCGCTCAGATAGACTTGGCGAACGCGCTGGGTATAACTGTTACTTTCGTTCGCATTGGAAGTCGTTCCAGCGCTAACAAAATCAGTTTCGACGTAGCCTTCCGCCTTGAATTTGTAGTCGGACGGCCCCTCCGCCAGCAATGAGAGACGACTGTTTCGCGCCGTTTCCCGGAATTCCTTGATGTAGTAGTTATTGTTGTTCGGGAACGGGATGCCAGCAAAGCTGGACCCGATGTCGGCGGTCTCGTTGCGTTGGCGGTATAGGCTGGTGAACTCCAGGAACCCGCCTGGCGTCAGCTTGATCGGCCCTAGCTGAATACCCCAGTCGGTCCGGAATGCCGCGACGGGCGCAGTCGACTCATCTGCCGAAGCCACATGGAGACTTGCGCAGGCGAGGGTGATAACCCATACGAATCGGCGAGCGATCACTTCAAACTCGCCGGCAAGCTGACGAGCTTCGGGTTCTCCGGCAAGGCAAAGACGATGATCGCGGCGGGGCCGCTTCCCCCGAAGAATCCGGAGACCGCTCCCGACGTGGTCGCAACGTATTGCCTGCCGTTGACTTCGTAGCTGATCACGCCACCGCCGACCGAACCGCCTGTATTGAAGGTGTATAGCGTTCGACCGCTGCTAGCATCAATAGCCAGAAAGTTGTTGTCCAAATCGCCCGTGAACAGTAGGCCTCCGGCGGTCACGGTGACTCCTGCCACCAGCGGAGTCGGCCAGTGTCGCTTCCAACGCTCCTTGCCCGTTGCGGCATCAATCGCTCGCAACCAGCCGCGCGCCTGGTCGCGCGGATCAGGCGACACAGCACCGCCGTAATAGTGTGCATTGTTGGCGAACTGTGGCGCCTGCTCCGTCTTGGTGAATGTGCCGCACCAGTCCACGGTGGCAACGTACATTTCGCGCGTCGAAGGGCTGTACGCCGGTCCGTTCCACTCCATGCCACCCAGCAGTCCGGGACAGGAGTGCACACCCTCAATCGTGGGCGCGGCATCCCAGTTGGTGCGGCTCGTGATCGGCAGCTCATAGAGCTGCTCATGGCTATCGCGATCGAGCACGCGTAGCAGCCCGTCCTTACCGCTGATGGCCATCAGATTGCGCGATTTCCCCTTCAACGGAATGCGAAACAGTGGACTCACCTGGCTCAGATCGCGGTCGTGCACGTCGGCAGGTCCGAATTGATGGAACCAAAGCAGTTTCCCACTGCGCACATCAAGCGCTACCGCGGAATTGGTATAGAGGTTATCTCCGGGGCGTGCCGCCTCGAAAAAGTCCGGCGATGGATTCCCGACCGGCACATACAACACGCCTTTGGCCGCATCCAGGGACAAAGGTGTCCACAGACTCCCACCGCCGTGCTCGAGCGATTTCGGGTTCTTCCACGACTCGGCACCGGGTTCGTCGACATCCGGAACGAGATTGAAGCGCCACAGAGGCTCACCCGAATCGAGACTGAACGCACCTATCCAATTTTTCGCGCCCCAGTCCGCGCCGGCGGGGCCGAAGAGAATCTCGTCCTCGAAGATCAGCGGGGGCATGCTCAGGTACTGCCCCGATTTCGCGTCCGCGATTTTTCGGCTCCAAAGCAGTGATCCGTCATTCATGTTAAGCGCGATGAGATAGCCGTCCGGAGTTCCACGAATCAGCCGACCGTCCTTGAGAGCTGCACCTCGACTCACTTTCGATAGCGCGCCATCCTTCAAAATCCAGTTATGCGACCAGCGTGGTAGGCACGTCGCCGCATCGATCGCGACTGTCACTTCGTTGATGGTCAAGTACAACATGCCCTTGTAGACCAAGGGGTTGGTCTGGGTTGCGCCGATATTGTCGGAGCGATAGATGCATACCGGACTCAAGCTCGCTACGTTTGCGGTCGTAATTTGTTTCGACGCAACGAAACGCTGGCCCGCAAAATCCTTGCTGGCGTACAGCCAGTCTTCCCGGTCGGCGGCTTGCAGCAGTTCGTCATTGGTCGGGCCTGCTCCCAGCGAGGGCTTGGTCTGCGCGGGAGATGCCGACGTCGTGGGCGCGCGTCCAAGCGTAGACAAAAAGGTGATTACGTTTGCTCGTGCGGTCGGGTCCGTAATAGTCACGGCCATCGGCGTTCCAGGCACCAGCGAGGTGGAGGACGTAAGGAATGAGTCGAGCGTCGGCTCGTCCCAAGTAAGTCCAGCGTTGGCCATGGCGGCCGAGTACTTGTAACCAGCTAGGCTACCGGATCGACGGCCCAGGACACGGGCCAGTGAAGGCCCGAAGCCATCCTTTCCGACCACAGTCGTGTGACAACTCGCGCACTGGGTTTCAAATACTGTCTTACCGGCGACTGCATCCCCATCCGCATACGCCACGGAGCCCGCGAGCAAACACTCCAACACGACCATCACGTTAGTAAGCAAGCTGCGCATCTATGTTCTCCCTGACAATCTATCGGGTTCGAAACCTTTCACGCTCATACGCAAACTTCACAGCCGTTCTCGCGAGCCGAAGATGCCGGCCACGACGGAGTCTGGACCATCGCCTGTTCTTCTTTCCCAACCATTTAAGTTCTCTGTGATGCTCGAAGGGACGCCTGCTTGATTGCCTGCGATAGGAGCTTGCAGCACGGAATACAGAAGTCGTAGCCCCCCAACGGGTGTATGGCGCGCCCAGTCGGGGGAACAGACAGGCGATGGCCTACGGGACCGCAGGTCTAACCGCGATGTTGTGCGTCAATGCGGTGGACGGGCACGGCATCGACCGCACACGTGAAGTGCTGGTGACGGGAGCTGCGGGTGGCGTGGGAAGCATCGCCATCGTGTTGCTCGCCAAGCTGGGCTATCGCGTAACGGCTTCCAGCGGACGGCCCGAGCAGGCTGCCTACCTGAAAGGGCTTGGCGTGGAGAGCGTGATCGACCGCTCGACGCTTTCCAGTCCGTCCAAGCCGCTGCTGCCAGAGCGGTGGGGTGGAGTGGTTGACACCGTTGGTAGCCAGACTTTAGCGACAGCTCTCGCGGGCGTAGCCTACGCGGGTGCCGTTGCAGCAACGGGCTTGGCTGGTGGCATGGACCTGCCTGCAACGGTGCTGCCCTTCATCAGGCGTGGAGTCACCCTGATCGGCATCGATTCCGTTTACTGCCCGACGCCAAAGCGCCTCGACGCCTGGCATCGGCTGACGGAGCTGCTGCCGACTGGATTGCCAGGCGATGTGGTCGAGGAGATCAACCTTGCGGACGTGCCTAAGCGAGCGGTGGCGATTCTGCGCGGCCAGGTACGTGGTCGGAGCGTCGTAAAGATAGGGCACTGAAGCGGTTCGTCGATGCGATCGCCGCAGGTCAGACGCTTAACAGGCACGAGGAGTTCTACACCTCGCGATCTCTACCGTAAAGATCTACGCGTTCGGCCCACATCGTCGGCGGAAGCCGCGGACGCCTGATTGCCCCAGCTCGAGCGAACGAAATTGACCACGTCTGCGACCTCCTGATCAGAGAGCCTCCAGGCAAAGCCTGGCATGGTGAACTGCGCGGGTGCTGCCCCCGTGCGCGGTGTGCGCGAGCCTTCGAGAACGATGGCGACCACCGAAAGTGAATTCCGTGCTTGAACGATGTCATTGCCGGCCAACCGCGGGAACACGCGATCATATCCCAGGCCGTCCGGACGGTGACAAGCCGCACAGTTGTCTAGGTAGAGCATCGCGCCTGCTTTGCTGGCGTTGCCATTCTTGAGCGCGAGGTGTTCGCGTTTGTCATAGACGAACGGTGCTTGCGGTACTTCGCCCGGGGTTCCCACCGTCTTGAGATATTTCGCGGTCGCGAGTGCGTCCTCAGAAGTCATGTACTGCGTGCTGTGGGTGATCACATCGCTCATCGAGCCGAACGCGATGCCGCGGGCATTCGCGCCCGTCTGCAGGAACTGCGCCAGATCGGCCGTGCTCCACTCGCCGAGCGCGCCGGGTCCGCTGTTGCGCAGGCTGGGCGCAAAGTAATTCTCGATCACCGCGCCCGAAAGATAGGCGGAGCCATCCGCGGGTGTTGACGCCTTGACCTGCATGGTGATTGCGCGCGGCGTATGACATTCACCACAATGACCGAGACCTTCGACAAAGTACGCACCGCTCGCCTCATCCGGATCCATTCTCGTAGAAGCTATGAACGGCGAAGGGGTTGGCGCGAAGATCCAGCGCCAGTAGGTGAGGGGCCAACGCATCGACAAGGGGAACGGAATCTCGCTCGACCGGTTAGGAATCGCTGCCGGTTCCACGCCTTGCTTGAAATACGAGTACAGCGCGACAACGTCCTCGGGTTTCGTATTCTTATAGGAGGTGAAGGGCATCGCCGGGTAGAGCGTATGCCCTTCCGCAACGCCGAATCGCAACGCACGGTCAAAGTCGGAGAGGTTGTAGCGGCCGATACCATGCTCTTTGTCGGGCGTGATATTGGTGCTGTAGATGGCGCCGATCGGAGTCTTCATGCGTAAACCGCCAGAAAACGGCGGCTTGGACGGAATGCTATGACAGGCAGCGCAATCGCCGAGCTTTGCAAGATAGGCTCCGCGTGCGATCAAGGCCGGCGTTGGCGCGGGCCCCGCCACGTCGCTCTCGCCGGCACTGTGGTCTGATATCCAGGAAATGCCCATGGCGGCCAGCGCAACCGTTATGCCAGCGGCGCTGATGGTGAGAAGAACTCTCTTTACCTTCACACCGGCACCAACGGGCCGGGCGATTTCAGGTACGTGTCCGGTATTTTAGCTGCCGAAAAATACGTAAGAGCTGCCAGAAGGCCAGTCGGGTTGTATCCGATATTTTGCGGAAAGGACGAAGCGCCGTAGATGAAGAGGTTGGGCACCTCCCAGCTCTGCGAATAGCGGTTGATCACGCTATTGGACGGATTGGATCCGATGATTGCGCCGCCGGTCGTGTGAGTGGTCTGATAGACGCGGGCGTCGTAGTGATTGCCAGATCGCATGACCAACGTCACCTGTTTCTCTGGCTTCATGGCGCGCACGATTTCGTCCATCTTCGCCGCAGAATGCGCCACCATCCTGTACTCGTTGTCGTGCCAATCGAAAGTGATGCGCAGGAGCGGCAATCCGTGGGCGTCCTTGTAGGTAGGATCGAGAGACAAATACCGATCCCGGTACGACATGACGCTGCCCAGAGAACCAATCGGCGCAGAATGCCGGTAATGCTTGCGGATTGCCGCCTTCCAACCACTTCCCCAGTGTGGGGCATCCGGCGGAAGCATCATCTGCTCGATGGGGCGTCCGCCTGTTCCGCCCGCATAGATCAACGAGCCGCCAATGAACCCTAAGTGGGAATGGTCGAAGTGATCGGAGTTGAATTCATCGATGACGCGCTGGCCTGCGGAGCCCGCGCCGATGAAGGGGTTGATCTCTACGTCCTCACTGAAAAACGCGCCGGTAACACTACACATCTGATAGGCGTAGTTTTTGCCGATGAGCCCTTCGCCGGTGACAGGATCGTAGGGCCTGCCGATTCCTGAAAGCAGCAACAATCGGACATTGTGCATCTGGAACGCCGATAGGATGACCAGACTCGCTGGCTGCTCAACCTCGACCCCGCTCTCATCGATGTAGGCAACTCCCGTTGCAACTTTGCCGGTGCGGTCCAGCAGGATCTTCGTGACGTAGGCATTGGTGCGCACTTCAAGGTTCTGACGATCGGCTAGGATCGGGAGGATCGTTGTCTGAGGCGATGCTTTCGAATACAAAAAGCAGCCAAAGCGCTCGCAAAATCCGCAAAGATTGCACGGGCCGAGACGCACTCCGTAAGGGTTTGTGTAGGCAATTGAACTGTTCGCGGAAGGGACCGGAAACGATTTATAGCCCAGCTCTGCGGTTGCTTTCTCGAACAGTCGGGCGACATGGATTGGCGGCAACGGCGGTGTTGGGAATTCATCGCTCCGAGAGCCCTCGAAAGGATTGCCGCCGGGCCTGATCTGACCACGCAAGTTTCCGGCGATACCGGAGACAGCGCAAACTTTTTCGAAGTGGTCAAAATGCGGCTCCAGCTCCTCAAAGCTTACGGGGTAGTCCTGGATCGTCATGTCCGCGGGAATGAACTTCTTTCCGTAGCGCTGCTCGATGTGAGTGCGCAGGCGCAAGTCCTCCGGCGAGGCGCGCCATAGTTGGCCATTCCAATGAGTTCCCGCGCCGCCAACTCCATTCCCCAAAATGAACGAACCGTATTTGCGATACGGCGCGGCGGTATCCTGGATCCCGTGGCGAATCGTGACGGTCTCGTCGGCGAGCGACTGCCAAAGATCGCCTCTGACGCCGTACTTCAATTCATCGGCGATGCGGGGATACTCGAAGTCAGGGGAGGTGTCTCGCGCCGGTCCACGCTCGAGGGCGACGACTGACAAGCCGGCATCCGTCAGAGTTTTTGCCATGATGGCGCCGGTCCAGCCATAGCCGATGATGACGGCGTCAACCGGCCTCTTTCGTTCGGCCATCAGGATCTCGCGCCGCTGATGGCCACCGGTCCGTAAGGGTAGGCCCGGCCGGCCTGGTCGAGCCAATCGGTGAAGTCCGCCCGCGCGCCTGGGAAGCCGATCCACTTCCACGCAGTCATGCCGCGATTGCCGCCATAGAGGGGATCGGCAAAGTAGCCTTCCTTCGTATTCGCCAAGAGTTGAGCAAAGAATACTGCTGCCGGCACCGGAGAGAACTGTACCTCGTTCCTTTCCATCATCTGCGCGAAGAGGTCCTGATCGGCAACAGAAAGGTCGGCGAATTGCTTGCCATGCGTCTTCTGCACCGACGCGTTCGCCGCAAGAATTCCCATGCGGTAGATTTCCCGAGGGGTGTAGCGGAGCTGGTACCCAAGAGTCGCGGGGACATCGTTGAGAAACGGCCCCTTCAGGTAGAAATAGGCACCGTGACCGTAAGGCAGCTCCATCTGCCGATCAATAAATTCCGGAACCCCAGCTTCTATTCCGCCCGGTCCAGCGCCCTCCGAGGGAATGAGGCGAGCAACTGCGGCATTCACAAAGGCCCATTCGGCGGCGCTGAAGAATGTGGGCGAATGCGCTGACGGATTTCGAGTATCGCGCGTGCACGAAGTGACGCCCGCCAGGACAGCCGCGGCCGCTGGTAATCCAAGGAGGAGACGCCGTCTGTCTATCAAGGGCGGAGTTGCCATAACTTGCGCTCTAGACGGCCTCGTCGGCGACTGGGTTCGATAGCGTGCCAATTTGCTCGATCTCTGCTTCGAAGACGTCGCCGGGTTGCATGAATAGTTTGGGATTTCGCGAAACGCCAACCCCGCCAGGAGTGCCCGTGATGATCACATCGCCCGGTTCGAGCGTCATCGTCGTGCTCAGCAATGCGATTAGCGTCGCGACGTTGAAGATCAGAAAACGCGTGTTTGAGTCCTGTACGGTCTGTCCATTGAGTCGACCCTGGATGCGCAGGCCCTCAGCGCCCCGCGGCAGAGCGTCAGGCGTGACGAGCCACGGACCAAAGGCCCCGGTCCGGTCGAAGTTCTTACCGACCGTCCATTGTGGCGTTCGGATCTGATAGTCACGCAATGTCGCGTCATTGAAAATCGAATAGCCTGCAATATGGTCGAGTGCTGCATCTTTCGCGATTCTGCGCCCGCCGAGGCCGATCACGACGGCCAGCTCCGCCTCGTAGTCAAGCTTGTTCGATTCCGGTGGGCGCGCAATTACTGCCCCATGACCGATCAAGCTGGTCGCAAAACGCGCGAAGATCTCCGGATACTCGGGCCTCTTGAGGCCGACCTCGTTTAGATGATCCTCGTAGTTCAGCCCGACGCAAATTATTTTTGGAGGGCGCGCGACCGGCGGCAGCAGGGTCACCGCGCGCACGTCGATGACCGGTTCCTCGAGCAGGCGGCCTCCGATCTCGGACAGATCCTCGCCAGACATAATCAGCGTCGATAGATCGCCAGGGTAGAGGGTCTCGTCGCATGTTAGGCCGCGGAAGCGATCCCCGTCGCCGACTGCGATCCCCGGTCTTCCGCCCAATTCGTAATTGATGAAGCGCAATATTCGAACTCCGTTGGTCAGCTGAAACGGTTCTTACGGGCGGGGTCGATGCCAAACCTTGTTTATGCGACAACTTCTCCTAGAAACTTGTCGATGGCGGCGTTGACCTTTTCTGGAGCCTCCAGGGCAGCAAGATGCCCGACGTTGGGTAACACTATGAACTGACTGCTGGGAATGGCCTCTGCCATGGCGTGGGTTTCGGCGACCGGAAATGTTCGGTCCTCCTCACCAGCCACCACCAGAACTGGTTTTCGAATGGCTACCAAAAGGCCACGATGCTCGGTGCGGCGCGGAACGACACTATCGATCGCCCAGCAGACGGAGTCCGCCCGGGCTGCGGCCACGGTTGAGCGGATGAATTCCGCC
>Ga0179587_10001412_pt1 | contig 10913 bp, 10 predicted proteins | sample CZODoug2_1_08_16_FD_185932 | JGI IMG/M metagenome (GOLD analysis project Ga0179587, IMG submission 185932) | Vadose zone soil fungal communities from Angelo Coast Range Reserve, California, USA - CZODoug2_1_08_16fungal | ecosystem: Environmental > Terrestrial > Soil > Vadose zone | place: USA...
CCGCGCGACTCGCATTATCTGTTCAAGCGCTTCGCCGATCTGATGCGGGCGAACAAGAACGGGTAGAGGGCGCCGTCCTTGCGAGGAGCGCAAGCGACGAAGCAATCCAGTCTTTCTTTGCGGACCATGGATTGCTTCGCGGAGCCCGTCATCGGGCGGCGCTTTGCGCCGACCCGTTGGCTCGCAATGACGAATTACGCATCATCGGCTTAACTCGTCGTTGCCGGGCTTGACCCGGCAATCCATCTTCTTTGGAGATTGATGGATGCCCGGATCAAGTCCGGGCATGACGAGGTGTAGCTGGCGCGCCACCTAAATCAATAGTATGACGATCATCATTAAAAACCGGCCGCAGGGACCAATTCCATGCACGACAAAACCGCTGCCACGATCGAATACGGCGTGACGCCGACGGAAGTCATGGCCTCGATGCCGGGCATCGATTTCGTCCGCGCCATCTTCGACGGCAAATTGCCGGCGCCGCCGATCATGCAGAACATCGAACCGTTTGATTCCACCGCCGAGCCTGGCGTCGTCGTGATGCACAGCATCCCCGGCTTACGGCATTACAATCCGATCGGCTCGGTGCACGGCGGCTATGCCGCGACGTTGCTGGATTCGGCGATGGGACTGGCGATTCACAGCATGCTGCCGGTGGGGACCGGCTACACCACGCTCGAGTTCAAGGTCAGTTTCATCAAGGGCATGACCAAGGACTCCGGTCGGGTCCGCACCGAAGGCCGCACGCTGAATGTCGGCCGCCGCGCCGCCACCGCCGAAGCCCGCATCACCGATTCCAAGGGCCGCCTGCTTGCGCATGCCACCACGACCTGTCTGGTTTTCGAATTTCCGAAGGGAACGTGAACCGCTGACATCGGTTGAATCCGCGCCTATCTTAAGCGCGGGAGAATTGCCATGCCGGTTGTCAGCGACGATGTCGAGCCGCTCAGCTTCGTGTTCGAGGACGACGGCCTGGTCCCGAACAACCCGATGCCGCTCCTGGTCTACAAGGGTGCCATCGACGTCGACAACGAGCACCCCGAGAAAACCATCGAGGGACTGTTCGGCGCCAACGGCTGGGGTGAGATGTGGCGCAACGGCGTCTACGATTATCTGCATTACCATGCCGCCGTTCACGAGGCGCTCGGCGTTGCCTGCGGCCATGCGCGGGTGCGGTTCGGCGGCGACCGTGGCAGGGAGATCGAGATTTCGGCCGGCGATGTCGCCATCCTGCCCGCAGGCACCGGGCATCAATGCCTGTCCGCGAGCCGGGATTTCTGCGTGATCGGGGCCTATCCGCCCGGACCCGGAATGCATGTCACGCTGCCGACGCCTGAAAATCACGCCAAGGCGCTGCAATCGATTCCGGCAGTGAAGCTGCCGAAGACCGACCCGGTGATGGGAGCGGATGGGCCGCTGGTGAGATTGTGGAAGCAGCCGACTTAGAGCCTTTTCCGTTTCGATGGAATCGAAACGGGGCTCTAGATTCTTGATTTGACGCGTTTTCTTGACAGCCGTCGAACAGCTAAAGGTAAGCCGTATAAGAACTGATCCACACGAGGATGGACGCGAGAAGACCTATGACGCCGGCGTTGTCGGCAAATGCAGTAGCACTGCCGGACATTCCCAAGCGAAGCGATTCACGGCTCATCTCGTCAGGTATCGATATCTCCGCTGGAAAGACCGTCGCGCCGCCGAGCGCATTGGTACGCGCGAGCGTTCCCGACACGGCGACCTGCCCCTGGCCTATACCCTTCGGAATGGCGGTGATCCTGGCGTGATAGATGCGGCCGGGAGCGTTATCGAAAACGATATCGACGGCCGTGCCCTCCTTGATGGTCTGAAAGCCATTCTGCGAAAACATTCCAACCAGCGTGATCTCCTTCTCGACGATGAATGACATCGCCGAGTGCATCTGCAGCGCTCGATCGCCGACGGTCAATGCGACAACGGTGACATAGCCGTCGGCAGGCGCGCGAACGGCCGTCTGCGACAATTCCCATTTTGCGTTATCGAGCTGCGCCTGAAACTGCGCGACCGTGGTGTTGACGCCGCCGATCTCGGAATCCAGCGCGAGCTTGGCGCTCTGCTGCGCGGCCTTGGCGGCGTCAAGCTGCGCCGACACTGTCTCGTACTGGACTTGCTTATCCTGCGCCTGAAATTGCGTGTTGGCATCTTCCGCTGCAAGCGTCTGGATGTCGGCGAGACGCTTCTTGTTGTAGGCGACCTGTGTGGTGAGCCCGCTGACATTCGCCGTTGCCTGTTCGTAATTCGATTTCAGGATCTCGACCTGCTGCTTCGCCGCGGCGAGCGAGGCCTGCAATTGTGTGACCTTGTATTGAAACGGCGCCGGGTCAATTTGAAACAGCACGTCGTTTGCCTTTACCGGCACGTTCGGCTTGACCGGAATTGCGACAATTTGCCCCGTCACGTTCGGCGTCACTTCCACCACCCGACCGGTCACCGTAACGCGCCCCGACGGCGTGAGATAATTAAACAGCGCGAGAAAAGTTGCGAGAATAAACACGCCAACAAGCACCGAGACCGTCCCGGACAACCAGCCCCATCGCACCAGTTTGAATCTTGAAAAAATGGCCCACAACGCCGCGATGTAAAGGCATAGGATAATAACCATGGCTGGCCCTCATTATCCGTTTATGCTAAAGTTACCTTCGTAGAGGGTCCCGCGTAACGGGCAGCGAGGCCCTTTAAGCGACGTCAGTCGCGGTCAGCCTTATAGCATCTACTTTTATCGACCTTGTTCGATTCTGCAGACGCCGTGCGGCGTTTTATGCAGCTGGCGTTGCACGTTCTCTTGCAAGCAATACGCGACCTCTCGCGCCGGAGCGAAAATGCTCAAGGTCGTTCCGGCGATTTTGCAGAAGGAACGGATGTCATGCGTGTGACAAGATTGAATCTGAGTTTCCGGAATATTCGTAGCCACGTCGTCCTGCTTTGCCGTGACGCGGCCGGCCAAGGCATCGCTCGCGGAAGCGCAGCAGATCGCGACCAACGCCTACATCTACGGCTACTCGCCGATTGCGGCTCCTGTGACGCTGGTCCAGACCAGCAACGCCCCGAAGGCCGAGGGCCTGCGCACTCCGCTGAACCAGTTCGTGAACGTGCCGCGCTACGGCGGCGCGCCATCCCGAGCCCGTTGACACATCGGCAAGTCACGTTGGGTTCCGCTGCAGCAAACGATAGGAGAAACCCTATGATCGATGAACAAAACAGGCTTCGACCGAAACAAAGATTGCTGTTGGCCACTGGTCTTGCGACCTTGCTCATCACTTTGCCAAGTCTTCTTGCTGCGCCGGCAGCGGGCCAGCAAATCACGGGCACGCCAGGTACGCCCAGCGCCACGATGACACTTGATGGCAAGCAGCTTCCGCCTGAGCCTCCGAAGTTCGGCGGCGACATCAAGGAAGACGCGAAAGACTCCAAGCCTTACTGGCCACCGTCCGTTGTGCCGCCCAAGGGCGCACCAAACGTGCTGCTGATCATGACCGATGATCAAGGTTATGGCGTGTCTGGCACTTTCGGTGGAGTCATCCCGACCCCGAGCATGGATCGCATCGCCAAGGCAGGTCTGCGCTACACACAGTTTCACTCGACAGCGCTTTGCTCGCCGACACGCGCAGCGCTGATCACCGGCCGTAACCACCATTCGGTCGGGTTTGGCGTGATCGGTGAAATGTCCACCGGCTATCCGGGCTATGATTCCGTCATTGGCACCGACAGCGCGACGATCGGGACCATTCTGCGGGACAACGGATTTGCCACCTCGTGGTTCGGCAAGAACCACAACACCCCGACCTATCTGTACAGCGCGGCCGGGCCGTTCGACCAATGGCCGGTCGGCATGGGATTTCAATATTTCTACGGGTTCATGGGCGGCGAGACCGACCAGTGGACACCATATCTTTTCCGCAACACGAGCCAGGTTTTTCCGTGGATCGGCAAGACCGGCTACAACCTCATCACCGACATGGCTGATGATGCCATCAACTACATGAACAGCCTGAACGCGGCGGCTCCCGACAAGCCATTCTTCGTCTATTACGTGCCTGGCGGCACGCATTCGCCGCATCAGCCGAAGAAGGAATGGATCGAGAAGTTCAAGGGCAAGTTCGACATGGGCTGGGAGAAGCTGCGCGAGCAGATTTTTGCCAACCAGAAGCGGCTCGGGGTGATCCCCGCCAACACCCAGCTCACGGCTTGGCCGGATACCCTGCCGAAGTGGGACTCGCTCTCGTTCATCCAAAAGAAATTATACTCGCGCGAGGCTGAGGTGTTTGCCGGCTACGCGGCCTATACCGACAATGAGATCGGCCGCGTGATTCAGGCGGTCGAGGACATGGGCAAGCTTGACAACACGCTGATCATCTACATCAGCGGCGACAACGGCACCAGCGCCGAAGGCACGCTCGAGGGCACCCCGAACCAAATGACCGCCTATAACGGCGTTCTGAAACTGCCTGAAGCCGAACTGATGCTGCATTACGAGGATTGGGGCTCCGACAAAACCTACCCGCATATGTCGGTGGCCTGGTCATGGGCGTTCGATACCCCGTTCAGGTGGACCAAGCAGGTGGCATCGCACTTCGGCGGGACCCGGCAAGGCATGGTCATGTCGTGGCCCGGTCACATCAAGGACACTGGCGGCATCCGCACCCAGTTCCATCACATGATCGACATCGTGCCGACGATCCTTGAAGCCACCGGCATTCAGGCTCCCGCCACGGTCAATGGCATCGCGCAGAAGCCCATCGAGGGCGTGAGCATGGCCTACACGTTCGACCAGGCCAACGCCAACGCACCGTCAAAGCGCGACACGCAATATTTCGAGATGTTCGCCAACCGCGGCATCTACAACAATGGTTGGTATGCGTGCACGACGCCGCCCGCGCCTCCATGGCTTCTGGGAACGGCAAAGCTGCCCGAGATCAACAATTACAAATGGGAGCTTTACAATATCGCCGAGGATTTCTCGCAATCCAATGACCTCGCGGCCAAGAATCCTGACAAGCTGAAGGAGTTGCAGGCGTTGTTCCTGTCCGAGGCGGCAAAATACCAGGTCTTGCCGCTGGACAATTCGGTCCTGCCACGCATCACTACGCCGAGGCCAAGCGCGACCGCCGGCCGAACTGAATTCACATACAAGGGAATGAATCCCGGCATCCCCGCCGAAAATGCTCCCAGCATCATGAACAAGAACTACACGATCACCGCGGATATCACGATCCCGAACGGCGGCGCGGAGGGAATGATCGTGACCCTCGGCGGCCGGTTCAGCGGCTATGGCCTCTATCTGCTGAAAGGCAAGCCGGTCTTTGTCTACAACATGCTGGATTTGAAACGATACCGCTGGGAAGCCGGCGTCGGCGCGAAGGACTGGCTGGGCTCCGCGCTCAAGCCGGGCAAGCACTCCATCGTGTTCGATTTCAAGTATGACGGGCCCGGCTTCGGCAAGGGCGGCACCGGCGTGCTGTCGGTCGACGGCAAGGAGGTTTCCCGCCAGTCGATCCCGCACTCGATTTCGTTCCTGATGGCAATCGACGAGTCCTTTGACGTCGGCCTGGACAGCCGCACCGGAGTGGATGACAGCTACAAGCTGCCGTTCCAGTTCACCGGCAAGATCGACAAGCTGACCTTCAACCTTGGACCAACGCAGCTATCGAGCGACGAGCAGTGGATCATCCAACACGCCCGCGCCAAGGCGAGTGACTAGTCCAGTATTCGCAGATCTGCGGGCACCAAGGGATGCCCGCAGATAGAAGCCAGAAGATTCCGACACCGGACTAGGAGAATTGAACGAGGCCGGAAATAACGACTGCACAAATCAACAAATCAGAAGAGGAGGTTTCGACATGTTTCGAGGAATCCTGAAGCTGACGTTGTTTCTCTGCCTTGGCGCGGTAGCCGCGCCCGCGGCGCTGGCCCAAGGGCGGCACCGGCAATCACCCAAGAGGAGGCGCACGCGATCGCAGTGGACGCCTATGTTTACTTCTACCCCATCATGTCGATGGACGTGTCCCGCAAGCAATTTACAAACGTCGAACAAGGCAAGGAAGCCTTCAAGGGTCCGATGAACACGTTCGTCAACGTGCCCGAATACCCGCCGGCAGACTTCAAGGGTGTCGTGCGCTCCAACTTCGATACGTTGTATTCCGTCTCCTGGCTGGACATGACCAAGGAGCCCGTCGTCATTTCGGCTCCGGATACTGACGGACGCTACTATCTGCTGCCAATGCTCGACATGTGGACCGATGTATTTGCATCGCCAGGCTGGCGAACGACGGGCACCAAGGCGGGGACCTTTCTGATAACGCCTGCGGGCTGGAGGCCCGACCTGCGCGACAGGTTTGCCGAGGAGTTCAAGCTTCCAAAGGACACGCAGCGGATCGAAGCGCCGACACCCTATGTCTGGGTCATTGGCCGCACCAAGACGGACGGCCCGGCGGACTACGCCGCGGTTCGCAAGATCCAGGCCGGCTACAAGGTCACCCCGCTTTCCGAATTTGGCAAGACGCCGAAGCCGGTCGAGGTCAAGATCGACCCCAGCGTCGACATGAAGACGCCGCCAAAGACCCAGGTCGATACCATGTCGGCGGGCGTATATTTCGCCAATGCCGCCGAGCTACTCAAGCTTCAGTCGCCCCATGTCACCGACGAGCCGATCATCGCGCAGATGAAGAAGATCGGCATCGAGCCGGGCAAGAGCTTCGACATCGGCAAGCTTGATCCAGTCATACAAAGGGCTTTGGAAACGGCGCCGCAGGACGGGCAGAAGCTGATGGCCTGGAAGGTGCCGACGCTGGCGCGGCTTGCCAATGGCTGGTCGATGAACACCGATACGATGGGTGTTTACGGCAACTATTATTTGAAGCGGGCGATCGTCGCTCAACTCGGACTCGGTGCGAACGTGCCCGAGGACGCCATCTATCCGATCAATCTCGGCGACGAATCCGGCAAGCCGCTGGACGGCGCAAACAAGTACACCATCACGTTTGAAAAAGGTGCCGTTCCGCCGGTCAACGCCTTCTGGTCGATCACCCTTTACGATGCGGAGGGATTCCAGGTCGGCAACACGCTGAACCGCTTTGCGGTGAGCAGCTGGATGCCGTTCAAAACCAATGCGGACGGCTCGCTCGATCTCTATTTCCAGAACGCGAGCCCCGGCAAGGAACTCGAAGCCAACTGGCTTCCGGCGCCGAAGGGAGCATTCAACCTGACCATGCGCCTGTACGCTCCGAAGTCGGAGGCGCTGACCGGAAAATGGAATCCGCCGCCGGTTGTGAAGTCGCAAACAACGGTGGGCATTTCGGCCCAATGAAAGTTGACGGCACGCCGGCGCTTCGGCGTCGGCGACCGACCGCGCGAACACAATCATCCCCAAAGAGGAGCCGGCATCATGTTGACGAAACGCGATCTTCTTCGTTCCGCCGCCTTGGCTGCAATCACCGCCACGACGACGAAGGCTGTCCCAGCGAGCGCGCAGGCCAAAGCCGAATGGCCCGGCATCATCGAGGCCAAGGCCATCGCCGAGGAAGGCTTCATCTATGGGCTGCCCATCGTGATGAATTACGCTGTCATGTACGCGTATTCCGTCGACAAGAACTCGGGGCAATACAAGGCGCCGTTCAACCATATCAACAACGAGGCGCGCGTCTTTACCTACAAGGACACGGCCATCATAACGCCCAACAGCGACACACCGTATTCGATCTCATGGCTCGATCTGCGCGCCGAACCGATTGTTCTCTCGGTGCCGGCTGTGGAGAAGAGTCGCTATTATTCGGTGATGCTGTGCGACGGCAACACGTTCAATTACGGCTACATCGGCAGCCGCGCCACCGGCAGCGACGCCGGAGATTATCTGGTCGTTGGGCCGAACTGGCAGGGTGCTACACCGCCCGGCATCAAGAAGGTATTCCAGTCCACGACACAGTTTTCTGTCGCTGCCTACCGCACGCAGCTCTTCAATCCGGCGGACATGCCGAATGTTGAGAAGGTACAGGCCGGCTACAAGGTGCAGGGGCTTTCCGTCTATCTGAAACAACCGGCTACGACTGCCGCGACGGGCATCGACTTTCCAAAAATCGACAAGGAGCTCGTGAAGACGAACTTCTTCGAGTACCTCGACTTTGCTCTGCAGTTCGCGCCGGCCGGACCGGAAGAGCGCGTCATTCGCGAGAAGCTTGCTCGCATCGGGGTCGGCCCGGGCAAGACCTTTGACTTCAAGGATCTTCCGCTGGAGCACAAGCTTGAAATCGGGCTGGGCATGAAGGACGGCGACGAGAAGGTTGAAAAGTATCTTGCTGGCGGACAGAAGGACGTAAATGGATGGAAAATCGGATCGCTGTTCGGAGACCGGCTATTCTACAGCGGCGACTGGCTGAAGCGCGCTGCCGCCGCCAAGGGTGGCATCTATGGCAACGACGCCGTCGAGGCCGTCTATCCAATGACGAAGAAGCTCGCCAGTGGCGAGCCGCTCGACGGCAGCAAGAACAATTACACGCTCACGTTCCTCGCCGACCAGTTCCCGCCGGTGAACGCGTTTTGGTCGGTGACCATGTACGACGGCAAGACACAATTGCTGATCGAAAATCCGATCAATCGATATCTGATCAATTCGCCGATGTTGCCGGGCATGAAGAAGAACCCGGACGGTTCGTTGACGCTATACATCCAGAACAAATCACCGGGCGCAGACAGGGAATCCAATTGGCTTCCCGCCCCGAACGGGGACATTTATCTCGTCATGCGGTTGTACTGGCCGAAGACCGAGGCACCGTCGATCCTGCCTCCGGGCAACGGCACCTGGAAGCCGCCAGCGATCGCGCTGGTGGTGTAGCGTTCACGCCGGCCGCCCCTGCCGAACCTAAGTCTTGTGCATAGGAGGACCCCGATGAAAACTTCGCTTGCAGTTGCTACTACCGCAGCAGTTTTGCTTTTGCTCTTGCTTTTGCTCGTGCCTGCTCCTGCTCGTGCCTATACTATTTATCCGACATCGCCGTGTCGTGTGTTCGTTGACACTGACTACACCCAGATGGCCGGGCAATGCGGGACGGTGGCGCGCTGGTACCCGCGCAAATTATTCATGCAGGCTCCAAGAAAGTATTATTACTAGTGCTGCCCGATACGCCGTCCGTCAGCCAGCTCTCGCACGTGATTTCACAGGCGACGGCGCCTGCGTTTCTGTTGGGAGCATTGGCCGCCTTTATTGCCGTCCTGATTTCGCGCCTGAACAGGATCGTCGATAGAACGATCGTCCTGAACGGGATTTCCGACGACGATACCGTTAGACTTCGGCTCAAGGCCGATCTGCCGCGTCTTATGCGACGTGCGGCCATGCTGAACCGGGCGATCTTTTGGGCGGTGATCGGCAGCATCGCGGTAACGCTTCTGGTGATCGTCGCGTTCGCCAGCGCCTTTTTCGCGATTCAGCACGAGCGCGGGGTCGCCATCCTTTTCATAGCGTCTCTCGCCGCCTTCACCGTATCGCTTGTCGATTTTGCCCGCGAAGTGCGAATTGCACTGAGCGAGTTTGATCATCATGCCTGACGTGGCCGACGCGCTCGTCCAACGCAGCGTCAAAATACCTGGAGTCAGTCAGCAGGGCATTAAACCAGATCGGGGGTCAGCGAGACCACTGCCCCATCTGGAGGCATGTCAGCAGACTGACGTAACTTGGTGTGCCGCCAATGCTCTCTTGCGAGGTGCAATTTGCCCGGCTTGGCGCAGGGAATTTTGACCACTGGCTTCCGAGCTGCTGCCGCGCTTTCCGTTCGTCACTGACGCAGCTCTTTGTCGACTGATCAACGGAGAGGCCGGCAGTGGCGGCAACGTCAAGCTTGCAACTCCGGGCGATATCGAACTTCGGCACTCCGTCAGCCACCGGCATGACAAGCTGCGAACCCAACACGATCATCGAGATTGAGATAGGCATTTTCCGGCCTCCTCCTGATCTGGCTCGCCAGTATCGTAGCGGAAGCTTCCCGGGCCGCCAGTACTATTTAGACGCCGCAGCACCCTTCCATGCGAGACCCCATCGCTCGACGGACCGGCGCTCTATTCCCTTCTCCCCTTGTGGGAGAAGGTGCCTTCGCGAAGCGAAGGCGGATGAGGGGTCTTTCTCCGCGGAGAAAAATCCCTCACCCGCCCTCTCCTACAAGGGGCCTACAAGGGGAGAGGGAAAGAACTACGCCTCGTTGCTGCCTTCCTGGCGGCTGGCTTCGAACAGGAACCAGGTGCGGCGCTCGGTCTCGTCGATGAAGACTTCGAGCAGGCTCGCGGTGCCGGAATCCTCATGATCATCGCAAAGCTTGTGCGCCTTGCGCATCGCGGCCGCCACGTGCTTGTTGTCTTCCATCAGCTCACGAAGCATTTCGCGCGGCGTCACGTAGCTCTCATCGTTGTCCTTGATGGTCTGCAGTTTTCCGATCTGCCCGATCGAGCGCACCGTGGTGCCGCCGATCTTGCGAACGCGCTCGGCCAGTTGATCGGTGGTCGCGAAAATCGCGTCGGATTGCTCGTCGAGCATCAGATGATAGTCGCGGAAATGCCGGCCGCTGACGTGCCAGTGAAAATTCTTGGTCTTCACATAAAGCGCGAAGGCGTCAGCCAGCAGCGTGTTGAGCGACGCCGAAATCTTGTCTACCGCGGCCTGCGGCAGATCGGTCGGCGTATCGAGATCGGGAGAGACTTTGTCGGACTTGGCTTTGCTCACGATGAACCTTCCTGTTAGGAAACCCGGGCATTGACGGCGTGGACACTGGTCGCCGGACCATCTAACGCGTCATATACGCACCGGGTTCCTCACCCGGAACCCCTGTTTTTGCCGGACACCTCAACGATGGACGACTGGATCGATTATTACGATTCCACCCATACAATCTACGCCAGCAAGC
>Ga0179587_10001415_pt1 | contig 10886 bp, 8 predicted proteins | sample CZODoug2_1_08_16_FD_185932 | JGI IMG/M metagenome (GOLD analysis project Ga0179587, IMG submission 185932) | Vadose zone soil fungal communities from Angelo Coast Range Reserve, California, USA - CZODoug2_1_08_16fungal | ecosystem: Environmental > Terrestrial > Soil > Vadose zone | place: USA...
GACCTCCGGGCCGGCCCTGGAGGAATCATTCCGCTTCTTTCCACCCATTGCCGCGATATTCCATGTAGTCGGCTGTTTTCTGCGCCACATCGGCGCCGAACCGGGCCGCGACCAGGTGCAGCGCCAGATCGACTCCCGACGTCAAGCCACCCGCCGTGTAGATGGTTTCGTCCGAGCGCACGTAGCGCCGCGAAGAGCGCCAGCGCACCTGTGGAAACTTCTGCTCGAACTCGGCCAGGAACTCATGGTGGCTGGTCGCCTGCTTGCCGTCGAGCAGGCCCGCCAGCGCCAGCTTCCTGGCGCCGGTGCACACCGACATGATGGTCACCCGCGCGGCGTGCTGCGATTCAAGCCAGGCCAGCAGCTGCGCCGAGCTGTCCGATTGCGCGCCGATCACGATCAGGTCCGGGCGCGGCGCATCCTCCAGCGTGTACCGTGGCACGACGCTGGCGCCGCCGGAGCTGGTCACCGCGCCCTTGCTGCTCGATACCGTGTACAGCTCGTACGGATGGTCCATGTCGTCGTGGGCCGACCCGAGCATCACGTCCTGGAAGACCTCCCAGGGTCCGGCGAAGTCGATCACGTCGAAGCCGTCGGAGATGACGAAGGCGACGCGCACTTTCGGCCGCGTGTCGGCCTCGCAAACGGTCGCAGACAGCAACGACACCGCGGCCAGGATCCAGCAGAACGATTTCATCACAGCCTCCCCGAGACGGTCATCGAGGACGATAGACGCTCGGGGTGATGTCCCAAAGGACCTCGATCATACAAAAACGGACATCGCGCGCGTTCAGGTCGAGTTCGTCGCGATCACGCTTCGGGACTCGATTGCCAGCGGATCCAGCGGAGCCTCGCGACAGTGTCCCTCGAATGCGAGAGCAAGAGGCGACGAGCGGGTCGAATGCGACATCCGGAGGAAGGCCAAAGAGCGGGACAAGTCGCCTTCTAACTCGGCTCAAGCGCGGGCCGACTGCGTCCGAAAATATGTTCAGGCCGTCAGCCGGTCGTCACCGCCCCGAAAGGTCGGCTGAATTCCCCATGGCGCAAAGTTCCTCGCTCATCGAGCCGCCTCCAACAATCGACGATGAAGCGCAGCGGCAGAAGACCGCGCTGCTGTTTCGCGGCGCGCACACCGCGTTGGTCGTCAACGTGATCAACGCTTTCCTGGTAGTCCTGGTCAATGCCCCGCAAGCCACAGCGGCATGGGGCTGGTGGGCACTGGTCGTTGCGGTCTCGGTGGGCCGCTGTCAGCTGACGCGAACCTTCTGCAGGACCGATCGGAGCGCGGCCGACGCGATGGTGTGGCGTCGTCGCTACATTGGTGCCACCGCGATCGTGGCCGCCGCCTGGTCGGCGGGCGCGGTCCTGTTCATGTGGGATGCGCCTGACGGCGCGCGTCTTTTTACCGGACTCATCCTGTGCGGGATGGTCGCGGGCGCGCTCCCGCTGCTCGGTTCGGTGCCGGCGGCCTTCCGGACGTACCTGCTGATCGTCGGGGTACCGACCTCCGCGATCGCGCTGCTGCAGGCGGATTCCAGGCTGCGTTGGGCTTTCGGCTGCGCGGCGATCGTCTTTCTGGCCGCGATGCTGCGCAGCGCAAGCATCCTGCATCGGCGCTTCGATGCCTCGATCCGCCTCGGGCTGGAAAAGATTCAGCTGCTCGAAAACCTGGACGGGGCGCGCCGCGCCGCCGAGGCCGCACTGAAAGCGTCGGTCGACAGCGAACAACGCTATCGGACTTTGTTCGAAAACGCGCCGCTCGGGATCGCCGTGACGACCTTCGAAGGCGCCGTGCTCGCGGCCAACGAGTCGATATTCCGGATGTTCGGCTTCGGCCCCGGCGACCGCCCGCCCACCATGGCCGGGATCGACATCCGCAACCTGTATGCGGACCCGGCCAGGCGCGATCAATGGCTGCAGATCCTGCTCCAGACAGGGTCGGTGCACGGATACGAGGCCCAGTTTCGCCGTCGCGACGGCACGCAGTTCTTCGGCAGCCTGTCGGTCGATCAGGTGCGCCAGGACGACGGCATCTTCCTGCTGGTGATGCTGGAGGACATCACGCAGCGGCGCGCGTGGCGGGAAAAGATCTACCACCAGGCGCATTACGATGCGTTGACCGATCTTCCCAACCGGCGCTTGATGCTCGATCGCGTCAACCAGGCGATGGACGATGCGCGGCGTCGGCAGCGCTGGGCCGCCGTCCTGTTTCTCGATCTGGACTGCTTCAAGCAAGTCAACGATTCGCTCGGACACGACGTCGGCGATCGGCTGCTCAAGGAAGTGGCGGCCAGGCTGAAGGCCCTGGTGCGGCGCGGCGACACGATCTGCCGGCACGGCGGTGACGAATTCGTGGTGGTCCTGACGGATCTGGACCATCCACGGGACGCCTCGGCGATCGCCGTCAAGATCCTGGAGGCACTGCGCTTGCCGATCGCTGTCGATCAGAACCGGCTCACGGCCACGACCAGCATCGGCATCGGCGTCTATCCGGACGGTTCGACACCGGACGCCAACGAGCTGGTCAAGAAAGCCGACGAGGCGATGTATGCGGCCAAACAGGGCGGCGGGAACCGCTACTGCTGTCGCGACGACACCGTCGAAGGCTTGCCCGCTTAGTGTCCTCACCCTAGCGGTTGGCGCGGAACCGCTGCACCGCCTGTTCGATCAGAGACTGCACCAGCGCCTCGACCGCCTTGGCGCTCCGATTCCTCACCGACAGAGCCTCGAATATCTCGAAGGCGGTCAACGCGAACAGCACGTCGATCAGGTCGGCGCCTGCCCGACCTGCATCGGGGGCCATCCGCCCGACCAGCATCGCCAGCCCCTGACGCCGGCGTTCCGCCCGCTGCTTCAAGCTGGCCGCGAGCTCGGCATCGGACTCGATCACGGCACGAAATTTCGGCAGCATCGAGCGATGCCGCGTCCAGAAGCGGCAAAACACCGACACCAGACGTCGTAGACCTCGATCCGGGTCGGGGTCGGCAAACACGGCCGCCAATTCGAACAGGCCGCCCTGCCGGGCCAGATCGTCGAACACCGCCTCCATCAAGCCGCGCTTGGACTCGAAGTGGTTGTAGACGGTCAGCCGCGTCACTGCGGCCTGGCGCGCCACGGCCTCCAGCGAAAACGCGTGCGGACCGCCGCCGACCAGCCGCGCCCGGGCGGCCGCCACGATGCGCGCGCGCGTCCGGTCCGCTTGCGCCGCGCGGCCAGGACTGCGGTAGGGACGGGGGGGTTGCTTGTTCGGCATCGATTTTGATATACACTGTGTATAGTCAATAATACTGTCGCGGAGGTGGCTATGTCCGAAATCACCCTCATTGTGCTGGCTCGAGCGATTCACGTGATCAGCGGCGTCGCCTGGGCCGGCGCCGCGTTCGTTCTGACGATCGTGGTCCTTCCCCTGTTTGCGCGGCACGGCGCCGACGGCGCGGCCCGCTGGCTGGGCCTGGTGGCGCGCAGGGCCGGCGTGCTGGTGGCGGTTTCGGCGCCGCTGGCCATTTTGTCCGGCATATATCTTTTCTCGGCGTTGCATGCGCACGACGATTCGGCTGGCGGCTCGGTCTTGAAGGCCGGTGCAGCCGCTGCGCTGCTGGCGGCGGCGGTCGGGGTGCTGGTGAGCCGCCCGGCCGGCCGCAAGCTGCTGCAGTTGAGCCAGCAGGCTGCACAGGCCGGCGCGGCAACGTCGGACTGGGCTCGTCAACTGGCGGCGCTGCGAATGCGCGCTGCCGTGAGCGCGCGCGTCGCCGCTGCCTTGCTGGGCGTCACCGTGCTGGCGATGGGGACCTTCCGCTACGCCTCGGCCTTGATCTGATCCGGTCGGCCGACCTCGTCGAACAGCCACTGGCGGAACGCGGCCACGCGGGGCTGCTGCAGATGTTCCGGCCGACAGACGAAGTGGTAGGCGTTGGCCACCGGTTGTTCCTGGAACAGCGGGATCATGCGTCCCGATGCCAGTTCCTCGCCCACCAGCGTGCGCCAGAGCAGTGCGACACCCAATCCGGCCAGCGCGGCCTCGATCAGCAGATTGGCGTCGTCGAACATCCGGATTCGCAGCGGGCCCTGCCATACGACTCCGGCGTTGCGCAACCAGGTCGGCCAGTCCGGAAACGTCGGATCCAGATTTACGCTGCTGTTGTGCAGCAGCGTGGCGCCCCGCAGGTCAGACGGGTGTGACAACCCGGCGGCCACCCGCGGGTGCGCGACCGCAACGACGGTTTCCGCGCGCAAGCGCTCCACATGCAGACCCGGAAAGCGGCCGTTGCCGTAGCGCACGGCCACGTCGACATCCTCGCTGGCGAAATCGACCATCCGCGTGGTGGCCAGCAGATGCAACTCGATGTCCGGGTGGCGGGTGCCGAAGCGCTCCAGCCGTGGAATCAACCAGCGGGAGGCGAACGACGGCGTCACGGAGACCACCATCGGAGGCTCCGACTGGCCCCCTCTGAGCTGCCGGGAGACCTGCTCCAGCAGGTCCATCGCGGCGCGCAGCGCGCGTGAAACCGCTTGAGCGTTCGCACTCAGGCGCAGCGCCGGACTGCGCTGGAACAGCGGCTGGCCGATGCGCTGTTCCAGCAGCTTGATCTGCTGGCTGATGGCCGCCGGAGTCACGTGCAACTCCTGGGCGGCCCGGGCGAATGAAAGGTGGCGTGCGGCCGCCTCCAGCGCCTGCAGCGCGCGCAACGGCAGCAGCTGTCTCGCCATTAGATAATCTTAACCTTAAAGTCAGAACAACTCACTTGGAAGGTGGATTGCCGCATGGCAGCATCGTCCACGAATTTAGTTTTGCTGAAGGTCGGTTCGAATGCAAATCGGGACCACGTATGTGCTGACCGCGTTGGCCGCCGTGATGTGGGGTGCCAACTTCAACTTGTCCAAACACGTGCTGGTCGATCTGAGCGCGCTGGCGGCAGGTGCGGCTCGCTTCGACATCGCCGCGCTGGCGATGGTCGCCATTTGCATCATCAAGGGCCAGCGCGTGCCGCTGATCCGCCACGGCCGCTCCTATGCGACGCTGGGGCTGGTCGGAATCGCCGGCTTCAACGTGCTGTTCTTTTATGGCATGCAGACAACTTCGGCCGTGAACGCCGCGCTGATCATGGCCTTGAATCCGCTGATGACTGCGCTGATGGCCTTTGTGGTCGGCGGACATCGCCCCGACCTGCGGCAACTGATCGCGTTCCCGATCGGAGCCGCCGGCGTCGGCGTCGTGGTGCTGGGCGGGGGCGCGCATTTGCGGATCGCCGAGGGCGACGTCCTGATGCTGGCCGGCAATGTGTGCTGGGCCTTTTACAACGTGATGGTCGGCAGGTTGCTGCCGCGCGAGGTCGGCGCTCTGGCCAACACGACCGGCCTGATGGTGGCGGGTGCGGTCGCTCTGTCACTGGTTGCCGTGGTGGCCGGCACGTCCGTGGCCGCCCCGGGCAGCGACGCGCTCGGCTCGCTGCTGCTGATGTCGCTGGGTGGCACCGTACTGGGGTACCTGTTCTGGAATGCGGGGATCGCCCGCCTGGGCGCGTCCCGAACCGCCGTGTTCCTGAACCTGGTACCGGTCAGCTCGATGGTGATCTCCGCATTCGAGGGCCAGCCCCCCACCTGGGAGCAACTGACCGGCGGGGCGATCGTGATCGCAGCGGTCAGCCTGGCCACGCTGGGCCCGACGGCGCGCGGCCCCGCGACTGCGCGTCCGAGCGTGCCCACTGCTGCGCTGGCAGCACAGCCAAAAGCGCCCTGCTAAAGCGCCCGCAGGGGCGGCTCACGGCGCGGTCTTTGCGCCCAGAGCCTTGAAGCTGCCCGAGCCGGACACCGACTGGGTCACGGCCGGCGTTCCGTAATACCGTACGCCACCGCTGCCTGCGATCCGGGCTTCTAGCGTGCGCTCCACCCACAGTTCGACGTCGCCCGAGCCGTTGATCGAAACCGACGCCGTCTGACTCTTCAGATCCGGGGCCCGGTAATCGCCCGAGCCCGAAATCCGGATGCTCTGACGGGTGACCGAACCGGCCAGCAGGATGTCGCCGCTGCCGGCGATCTCGCAGCTGGAACGCAGGGCCGTCAGATGGTCGAACTTCACGTCGCCGGAGCCGGACACGCGCACGTTCAACCCATCGGCGCTCCAGGTACCGGCATGGATATCACCCGAGCCCTCCACGACCAGCCGATCGAGCGCCTTGGTCGACAGGACCGCGCGCGGCGCAGGATGCCGGCCAAACCATCGAGAGAAATCCAGCGGTCCGGAGTCGGTCTGCTGCAGCGTCAAGACGCCGTCGCTCACGTCGCTTCGGATGGTCGCCAGGTCGTCGCGTGCAGCCTCGATGACCAGCGAGACCGTATCGGCCTGGATCAACTCCAGGTCGAAAGCGCCCACCAGGTGCACCTCGTTGAAGGGCTGCAAAATGGTTCGGTTCTCGCGCGTCGGCTCGTCGGCTGCGGCGCACGCGGCCCACGCGATCAAGCTCGCTCCGATCAGTCGGCTCGTCCACCCTTGCCAGTTCATCATGTCGAAAGGCCTCCTTGCGAAACAGTTCCAGCTCTTGATTGTAAAAACCGGGCCCGATCGTTCCAGCGCGCTGCGACGGGCTGCCAAAATCGAGCCATCCGGTGCGTGCGCGCGCGACGGGCCGATCGAATCGGCACGCCAGGGCCGGATGCATGGACCCTGTCGCACTCCGAGTGCCCGTCATATTCCCCATTGTTATCATGCGATTCGACGTCGCCACGATGATCAGCCAGACTGCCCCGGCCGGCCGCCCCGCGCTGGCGGCGACCAGCGTCGCCGCGCTGGGTGTGGTGTTCGGCGACATCGGCACCAGTCCGCTGTACACACTGAAGACCGTTCTGGACCTGATGGGTGGGCACGAGCCGCTGGCGGTGCTGGGAGCGCTGTCGCTGATCGTGTGGACGCTGATCGTCGTCACGACAGTCAAGTACGTCGGTTTCGCGATGCGGGTGGACAACGACGGCGAAGGCGGCATCCTGGCGCTGATGTCGCTGCTGGGCGTGAAGCGCGGCCGGCCAATCATCGTGGCAGTGGGACTGGCGGGCGCGGCGCTGATCTATGGCGACGGCGCCGTGACGCCAGCGATCTCGGTGCTGTCGGCGTTAGAAGGCCTGCACCTGGCGCTGCCCAGCCTCGGCCCACATGTGGTGCCTGCAGCCGTCGTGGTTCTGGCGCTGTTGTTCGCGGCCCAGCCGCTCGGAACCGCCCGCATCGGGCGCGCGTTCGGTCCGATCATGGCGCTGTGGTTCGCCGTGATTGCGTTGCTCGGGCTGTGGGGCGTGGTCAGGCATCCGTCCGTGCTGCAGGCGCTCAATCCGCTCCTCGGCCTGACCTTTCTGCTGCACGCAGGCACCACCGGCTTTCTGGTGCTGGGAGGAGTCTTTCTGTGCGTGACCGGCGCCGAAGCGCTATACGCCGACATGGGCCATTTCGGCGCCGGGCCGATCAAGCTGGCCTGGTCGGTCATCGTGTTTCCCAGCCTTCTGCTGAACTACGCGGGACAGGCGGCGATGGCCGCCTCGGGCGAGCCGATCGACGGCAACATCTTCTACCGCCTGTGCCCACAGCCGTTGCTGCTGCCGCTGATCGCGTTGGCCACGATGGCCACCGTGATCGCCAGCCAGTCGATCATCACCGGCGCGTTTTCGATGACCCGCCAGGCCATTTTGCTCGGCTGGATGCCCCGGCTGAAGGTGACCCATACCTCGGAGCAAGGTTATGGCCAGATCTACGTGGGAGCGGTCAACTGGATCCTGATGGCGGTCACGCTGGGGCTCGTGCTCGCCTTCCGCAAGTCGGACAACCTGGCGGCGGCCTACGGCATCGCGGTCTCGGCCACGATGCTGATGACCAGCGCGTTGCTGTTCATCGCGATGCGCGAAATCTGGAAGTGGAGCACGGCGGCCAGCGCGGCCGTGGCCGGCGCGTTCCTGATCGTCGACAGCGCCTTCTTCCTGTCCAACATCGTCAAGATCGCCGAGGGCGGCTACGTGCCGCTGATGCTGGCGGCTCTCGTTTATACCGTGATGGTCTGCTGGCATCGCGGGATGACCGCGATGGCGGCCCGCCAGCTGGCAAACCCGATCCCGATCGATTCGTTCATGGCCAAACTGGCGCAGGACCGCATCGCGCGCGTCCCGGGCACCGCGGTGTTCCTGACCCGTTCGCTGCGCGACACGCCACCGATGGTGGCCTGGTACGTGAAGCACAGCGGCTCGTTGCACGAGTGCGTGGTGGCCCTGACCGTGCTGACTGAAACGACGCCCCGGGTGGCCGAATCGGCGCGGCTTTCGATCGAGCCGGTGGCGCCGAATTTCTGGCGCGTTCAGGCGCATTATGGATTCATGGAGCGCCCCGATATTCCCCGCCTGCTGGCCAGCCTGAAGGCGCCGTGCGGTCTGGGAGACCTGAGCGAAGTCACCTACTTTCTGGCCCATGAAACGGTGCTACCGCGACGGGATGACCAGGCCCTGCCGCGCTGGCTAGAGGCGCTTTTCGCGGCCATGCTGCGCAATTCGGCTCATCTGACCGACCTGTTGCAGCTGCCCAGCGACCAGGTCGTCGAGCTGGGCGGGCTGGTCGCTATCTAGAATCGCCTTCCATGACGGTCCCGACGACGGCCCGTGCGCGCATGTCGCCTCAGGCGCGGCGCTATGTTGCGCTGTTGGTGCTGCTTTCGGCAGCGCTGGCGCTGCCGATCGGATACAGCGTCACCACGGCGTACCAGGCCGCGCGGCGCGAACCGGCGAGCCAGTCGCGCCCCGCGTCCGCCGCCGACCGCTCGGGGACTTGGTGGCGCGACAACGGCATCCTGATCGCCATTACGCTGCTGGCGGAGCTGGTCACGGGCATCGCGTTTGCGGAACTGCTGCGCTCCGAGGCCCGGCGACGCCGCTCCGAAAGCGAGCTGCGCGAAAGCCACGAACGGCTGACCACATTCATCGAAGCGCTGCCCGAGGCGGTCTTCCTGAAGGACGGCCAGAGCCGCTGGCGCACGATCAATGAGCCGGCTAGGCGGCTGTTCCACGCCGACAGCTTCCCGTGGCAAGGCAAGACCGACACCGAAATGGCGGCACTGCGGCCTGAACTTCGCGCCGCGCACGAGGCTTGCGCAGCCAGCGACGAGGCCGCCTGGCACAGTTCGCACATTACGATACAAAACGAGCGGATCGCCAGACTGTACGGCGAAGCGCGCACCTACGAGCTCCGCAAGACGGCCCTGTTCCACCCCGACGGCCGTCGCCGCGCGCTGATCGTGATCGGAAGGGACGTTACGGACCAGATGCACGCCGAGAACCTGCTGCGCAAACTGTCGCTCGCGGTCGAGCAGAGTCCCGAAAGCATCCTGATTACGGACACCGACGGCCGCATCGAATACGTGAACGAGGCGGCCACCCGCACCAGCGGTTACGCGCAGCAGGAGTTGCTGGGTCGCAATGCGGACGTGCTGAGCTCGGGGCGCACGCCGCGCGAAACGTTCGCGGCGATGTGGAACACGCTCCGGGCCGGCCGCACCTGGCGCGGCGAGTTTTACAACCGGCGCAAGGACGGCACCGAGTACCTCGATTTCGCGATGATCACGCCGATCCGCCAGACCGACGGCCGCATCAGCCACTACCTGTCGCTGCAGGAGGACATCACCGAACGCAAGCGACTGGGCGCCGAGCTGGATCGGCACCGCCACCATCTGCAGGAGCTGGTGCGCGAACGCACCGAGCAACTGAACGAAGCGCTGTCGCAGGCCGAGGCCGCCAACCGCGCCAAGAGCTCGTTCCTGGCAAGGATGAGTCACGAGATCCGCACGCCCCTGCACGCGATTTCCGGTCTGGCCCACCTGGTCAAGCTCGAGGGCGTGTCGGCGAGCCAGGCCGAATGGCTGACCAAGCTCGACCAGGCGTCCTTGCACCTGCTGGGAATCATCGAAGACGTGCTGGACTTCTCGAAGATCGAAGCCGGCAAACTCTCGCTGGTCGAAGACCGCATCGAGGTCGAAGCGCTGATGGCGAGCGTGGCTGCGATGCTGACCGATCAGATCCGATCCAAGGGCCTGGATCTGCAGGTCCAAGCCGACGCGTTCCCCGATCATCTGACCGGTGACGCCAAGCGATTGAAGCAGGCGCTGCTGAATTATGCCGATAACGCGGTGAAGTTCACCGAGCGCGGGACGATCAGCCTGCAGGCGACCAAGGTCCATGAATCGGACGAAAGCCTGATCGCGCGCTTCGAGGTGCGCGACACGGGCATCGGCATCAGCGGCGAAGTCCTGGCCAAGCTCTTTCAGCCGTTCGAGCAGGCCGACAGCTCGACCACTCGTCGTTACGGTGGCAGCGGCCTCGGACTGGCGATCACGCAGCGGCTGGCCCAGTTGATGGGGGGAGAAGTGGGTGTCCAAAGCCACGTCGGCACCGGCAGCACGTTCTGGTTCACCGCGCGGCTGGGCAAATCCGTCGCCGCGCCCGCGGTCGCGCCGCCGACCGTCGACGGTTCGGCCGTGCTGATGCTGGCCCGGGAACATTCCGGCCGTCGCGTGTTGCTGGCCGAGGACGATCCGATCAACCGCGACGTGGCGGTCTACCTGCTGGAGCAGGCCGGGCTGTCGGTCGATGTGGCCGAAGACGGCCTTGCGGCTTTCGAGCTGGCTGCCCGCAACGAATATGCGTTGATCCTGATGGACATGCAGATGCCGAACATCGACGGTCTGGAGGCGACCCGGCGCATCCGTGCGTTGCCGGAGCGCCAACGGGTGCCGATCATCGCAATGACGGCCAATGCCTACGACGAGGACCGAGCCCGCTGTCTGCAGGCCGGCATGAACGATTTCATAACCAAGCCGGTGTACCCGCAAACGCTGTACGCGTCGCTCGTGCACTGGCTGTCGCCGGCT
>Ga0179587_10001418_pt1 | contig 10875 bp, 9 predicted proteins | sample CZODoug2_1_08_16_FD_185932 | JGI IMG/M metagenome (GOLD analysis project Ga0179587, IMG submission 185932) | Vadose zone soil fungal communities from Angelo Coast Range Reserve, California, USA - CZODoug2_1_08_16fungal | ecosystem: Environmental > Terrestrial > Soil > Vadose zone | place: USA...
GCATCTGTTCGCCGCGGGATACGACATCAAGAGCGAGGGCGGACTGGCTTCGACGATCGGACAGATTGACGGCGCAATCGGGCTCGAGAACGTGCCAGTGATTCACGTGAACGATTCGAAGATTCCGCTGGGCGGGCGAGTGGACCGGCACGAGCATATTGGAAAAGGAAAGATTGGAGCGCAGGCGTTTGCAAGGATCTTGCGGCACCCGAGATTTGGCGCGACGGCGCCGGAAGGATTGACAGGGCGGGCGTTTGTGGCGGAAACGCCGATTGATGATCCGGGCGATGACCGGCGAAACGTGGCGGCGCTGTGGGAATTGGCGGGATTGAAGGAGCAGGCGCCGGTGGCGGAGAAGGGATTCTCCATGCTGACGGCCGCGCTGAAAAAAAAGATTTCAGAAAATAGGAAAATAGAGAAAAGAAAAAATAACGCAGAGAAGAAGGCGCGGACGAAGAAGAGCGGAATTAGGAAGAGTACAACCAAGAAAAGGAAGAGGGGATAGGGCGGCGTGGCAGAGCAGAACATCGCAAGCGGCGTAACAACGGCTGCGCCGGGGTACGATCCGCAGAAAATCGAAGAGAAGTGGCAGAAGCGCTGGGCGGAAGCGCGCGTATTCGAAACGGAAGCCGACCCGTCTAAGCCGAAGTATTACGTACTGGAAATGCTGCCGTATCCGAGCGGCACGATGCACATGGGCCACATGCGCAACTATGCGATCGGAGACGTCGTCGCGCGCGTGAAGCGCATGCGCGGATTCAACGTGCTGCACCCGATGGGATGGGACGCTTTCGGCCTGCCGGCGGAAAACGCGGCGATCAAAAATAATACTCACCCTCGTGAGTGGACTAACAAAAACATCGCGGAATTTCAGAGAGTGCTGCGGCGCTTTGGATTCAGCTACGACTGGCGGCGGGAAATTTCGACTTGCGAGCCGGAGTATTACCGCTGGAACCAGTGGTTCTTCCTGCGCATGCTGGAGCGAGGGCTGGCGTACCGGAAAAAGAGCCGCGTGAACTGGTGTCCGAAGTGCTGCACCGTGTTGGCAAACGAACAGGTGATAAACGGCGGTTACTGCTGGCGGCATGAAGACACGCTAGTGGAATCACGCGAAATTGAACAATGGTTTCTGAAAACGACGGCGTACGCAGAACAGCTGCTGGATGATCTGAAAGAACTGGAAGGCGGATGGCCGGAACGCGTCATCCTGATGCAGCGAAATTGGATCGGGAAATCGCAAGGCGTGAAAGTGAAGTTCGCTGTAGCGGATGCAGCAGGGGTGGAGCCGATTGAAGTCTTTACCACGCGCATTGACACGGTTTATGGCGCGACCGCAGTGATTCTGGCGCCGGGGCATCCGTTGCTGCCGAAACTGCTGAAAGATTCGCCGGTTCGCGCGGAAGCAGAAGCCAAGCTGGCGAAGATGCGCCAGACCTCGGTAAAAACCGAGGATCTGGCAACGATGGAGAAGGAAGGCTTCTTCACCGGACGGTACGCCGCCAATCCTTTCAGCGGAGAGAAGATCCCGATTTGGGTCGGCAATTTCGTGCTGATGGAATATGGAACGGGCGCCATCATGGCTGTTCCCGCGCACGACCAGCGCGACCTGGAATTCTGCCGGAAATATGGATTGCCGGTGCGTGTGGTGGTGCAGCGGAAGGAAGTTGAAGGTTCAAAGTTAAAAGTTGAAGAAGGTAAGAAGACACCGGCGGCGGTTCACTCTGGCCAAGAGGCCGTGGAAGAGGCGTTCACCGAGTACGGAGTTAGCGTGAATTCTGGACCATACAGCAGCATGGAGAGCGCCGCGGCCGTCGCGAAGATGGCGGCGTTCGCGGAACAAAAAGGATTCGGGCGGGCCGAGACAATTTATAGGTTGAAGGATTGGGGCATTTCGCGGCAACGATATTGGGGCACGCCGATTCCCGTGGTGTATTGCGAAAAGGATGGAATCGTGCCGGTTCCGGACAGCGATTTGCCGGTGATCCTTCCTGAGAAAGTCAAACTGACTGGAGAGGGCGGGTCTCCGCTGGCGGCGACACCGGAATTTGTGAATACGACGTGCCCGAAGTGCGGCGGGCCAGCGCGGCGCGAGACGGACACCATGGACACGTTCGTCGATTCGTCCTGGTATTTCTACCGCTACTGCGATCCGCGCAATGAAAAAACTCCTTACGATTCTGCGAAGGTTGCATATTGGTTTCCGATCGATCAGTACATCGGCGGAATCACGCATGCGATTCTCCATCTGCTGTACTCGCGTTTCTGGTGCAAGGTGATGCGCGACCTGGGAATGATCACGCACAACGAGCCGGCTGCGCGCCTCTTTACACAGGGCATGGTGCAAAAGGGCGGCATGGCCATGTCCAAGTCGAGAGGAAACGTTGTTGGCGCGGAAGAGATGGCGCAAAAGTACGGAGCGGATACAGGGCGCCTCTACACGCTCTTTGCGGCGCCGCCCGAAAAGGATTTGGAGTGGAGCGAGGAGAGCATCGAGGGGTCGTGGAGATTTCTGAACCGCGTGTACCGGCTGGTGGAGCGCCACGCTCTAGCCGTACAGGGAGTGAAAAGCAAGAACACGGACGCAGCGGCGGCATCTCCAAAAGAAAAGTTCCTTCTGCGCAAAGCGCATCAGACGCTGCGACGCGTCACGCAGGATTTCGAAACGCGCTGGCACTTCAATTCGGCGATTGCGCTGGTCATGGAGCTGACCAACGAGATTTATCTTCAGGAACCCTTGGAAAAGGAAGTGCGGCCGGAAATTCGCAAGGAAATGCTGGAACTGCTGACGCTGATGCTGGCGCCGATGACGCCGCACCTGGCGGAAGAGCTTTGGGAAATGCTGGGACACAGCGGCGGATTGTGGAAGGCGAGCTGGCCGGCGTTTGATGAGGCGTTGACGCGCGAAGACGAAGTTGAAATTCCCGTGCAGGTGAATGGACGTCTGCGGGGCAAAGTGAAAGTCGCCGTGGGGGCTACCGCAGAGGAAGTCGAAAAGCTGGCGCGCGCGGATGCGGCGATTGCGCCACACCTGGCAGGCAAAGCTGTCGTGAAGCGCATATTCGTGCCGGACAAATTATTGAATCTCGTCGTGGCGTAAGGGGGATGGCATGATGGAGAGCGCGGCAAAACCGGCGGCGGAGCGGATGCCAAAGCAGGGAGGCAGGATGAAGGCGGAACTCGGCGGCGTGGTAGTGCTGGACTTCGGCGGACAGTATACGCAACTGATTGCGCGCCGGATTCGCGAGCAGCAGGTTTTCTCCGCCGTGCTGCCCTGCACATCTTCGCTCGAAGAAATTCGCAAGCTCGAGCCTGCGGGAATCGTTTTGTCGGGCGGGCCAAGCTCCGTCTATGACCCGGAGGCGCCGAAGTGCGATCCGCAAGCACTGGCGCTAGGAATTCCCGTCCTGGGGATTTGCTACGGGATGCAGTGGATAACCCACACGCTGGGCGGCACGGTCGAGAAAGCGGCGCGGCGGGAATATGGCCGCGCCCAACTGAGCATTGAGGATTCGAAAGGGAATGAGGGATCCCACCTGTTTGCGGGAGTTCCCGCCTCGCTTCGAGTTTGGAACAGCCACGGGGACCACGTTCGAACGCTCCCACAGGGATTCCGGACTATCGGCCGAACGGAGAATGCCATCGCCGCGGTGGAGAATCCGGAAAAGAAGATTTACGCGCTTGAGTTTCACCCGGAAGTGAACCATACCGAGCGCGGGACGGAGTTGCTGCGAAATTTTCTCTTCCGTGTATGCAAAGCGGAGCCGAAGTGGAGCGGCGCGGCGTTCATCGAAGAGACAACCGCAGCGATTCGCGAGAGAGTGGGAAATAAGTGGGCCATCTGCGGGCTAAGCGGCGGCGTGGACTCCACGGTTGCGGCGGTGTTGGTACACCGGGCGATGGGAGTGCGGCTGACGAACATCTTCGTGAATACGGGGATGTTGAGGAAGAACGAGTTTGCACAAACGCTGGAAATGCTGCGGGACAGACTGAAGCTCCACGTTATCGGGGTGGATGCTTCAGATCGCTTTCTTGCGCAACTGAAAGGCGTCACGGACCCCGAAGAAAAGCGCAAGCGCATCGGCAGGGAATTCATTGCCGTCTTTGCCGAGGAAGCGCAGAAGCTCCAGGCTGGGGAGGCCCACGGGGAGATTGGATTCTTGGTGCAAGGAACGCTCTATCCCGATGTGATCGAATCGGTTTCGGTGAAAGGCCCTTCGGCGACGATCAAGACGCACCATAACGTCGGCGGACTCCCGGAGAAAATGCCCTTCGCCCTGATTGAACCGCTGCGGGACCTGTTTAAAGATGAGGTTCGCAGGATCGGCAAGGATCTGGGGTTGCCGACAGAAATACTGGTGAAACACCCGTTTCCCGGGCCGGGGCTGGCAGTGCGGCTCCTCGGCGAAATAACCCGTCCACATCTGGCAACACTGCAGGATGCCGACGCGATCGTGGTGGAGGAAATTCGCCGGGCCGGGCTGTATGAGAAGGTGTGGCAAGCATTTGCAGTGTTACTGCCGGTACGGAGCGTGGGAGTCATGGGAGATGGGCGAACGTACGGGCTGACCGTGGCGGTCAGAGTGGTGGAATCCGATGATGCCATGACGGCGGATTGGGTCCGGCTGCCCGGCGAAGTGCTGGAACGGATTTCCACGCGGATCGTCAACGAGGTAACAGGAGTCACGCGGGTTGTCTATGATATTAGTTCGAAACCACCTAGCACGATTGAGTGGGAATAGTCCTGCTTGAGGGGCTTACTGTGCTGGGAAGCAAACTTGCGGCACGCGGAAGGAATTCCTGCCGATACTTTGCGGCCGGCCCAAAAAACTGGCCGCGCAGCGGGTGTGCGCGGCCTCTCCCGAAAGTTCCAATGATACAGAACGGCGACAACCGGAGGAGTCCGATGGTGGGACTAGCGGTTAGCCATTTTCTGGGCCATGTACAGAATAAGCTTGCGGTCCCCTTCTTCCACTTTGCTCAGCAAGCGGCGAAGCTTGTTGAGAAAGCGTGCATCTTTGCCGACGCTGCCCCAGGCGATGTCGTCAGACGATTTGCGCTTGGGAAGATTCGGCAACTGCGGCGGTTCCTCACCGTCATAAAAGAGTTGATAGAGTGGGCACTCGAGAGCGCGAGCGAGCTTTTCAAGCGTTTCGATGGCCGGGACAGTATGGCCGTTCTCTACGCGGGAAATGTAACAACGAAGCAAACCCGTTCGCTTTTCGATGTCGCCCTGGGAGAGTTTCTTTTCTTCGCGGAGTGCGCGAAGGCGGTCACCTATAATCATGCAGGTATTATTCCATGTAGGTAAGATAGGAAGCAAGTACAAACTTACCGATTGGGAAGTGGAACATTTGATGCAGGTTGGAGCAACCCGGAGAGAACAGCCGTAACCAAAAGCATATGGCGCGCGTCCCAAAAGTGGAGCCTTTCGAGACGCCCCCGGCGGTAGCGGCCGTCGAGGGGCACGGCTCGAAGGCTGCCGCGGTGACGCGCGACCGCGAACTGGTTCGCCGGGCGCAACGAGAGGACAAGGAAGCCTTCGAGGAACTTGTCCGGCGTCATCAGCATCGCGTATTTGCCGTGGCCGGCGGGATTCTGCGAAGGCGCGAGGACGTGGAAGACATCGCGCAGCAGGTCTTTGTGAAGGCTTATTTCTCGCTGAAACGGTTTGATCAGCGAGCCGCATTCAGCACCTGGCTGTACAAGATCACGGTGAATGAATGCTGGGACTTGTTGAGAAAAAAGAAGGTTCGGCCTCTGGTGTACGAGTCGGATTTGAGCGAGGAGCAGGCCAGGCAAGTCATCACGTCCGGGGAGAAAGAAAATCCGGGGCCGGATATCAGCGAGAAGATAGAAGCCCGGGAGCACGTGGAGCGGTTGCTGGAAGGATTGGATGAACGCGACCGGCTGATGCTGATCCTGAAGGAAGTGGAAGGATATTCGATCGAAGAGATCGCTGAAGTTTTGAGTCTGAATGGAAACACGGTGAAAGTGAGACTGTTTCGGGCCCGGCGGCGGGTGGTAAGCCAGGCAAAGAAGCGTGGAGATTGATGGCGAAAGCAAGAGCGGCAAGGAGGCGGGTATGTGGAACCTGCTGAAGAAGAATGATGACGAGTGCGCGAAGTTGCGGGATTTGTTGGACGATTCCGCATTGGCTCGTCCTGCGGCTGCACGTATTGAAGAATTGAGCGAGGGGTGGTCCGCGCCGCAGCGCAATCATATGGCGGCATGCAGGCGCTGCCAGACGGCAGCGCAGGATCTTCTAGCGACTCGGAAGATTTTCAAGGGCATTGGTTCTGCCACTGGAACGGCTAGGCCGTGGTTTTCGACGCAGGTTATGGCAGCCATTGCCACACGTGAGAAGGAATTAGCGGAAGCGGCGAGCACTTGGCTGGCCGTGCCGAAGTTTGCTTCGCGGCTGGCATTGGCTTCGGCGGCGCTTCTGCTTTTGACAAGCACTTGGTTGTATGAAAGACCGCTGACGGGAGCGAGCCAGCAGGCCAGCTCATTGGCGGCGCAGGAATCGATTTTTGAAGCGCCGCTGCCCGTGAACCAGGATGATGTTCTTGTTCCGGTGCAGGAGAACAACCCATGAGTGGAATTTCGGCAACTCGGAAGGCAGTTCTCTGGGTGGGCGTGGTTTTCCTTCTGGGTGCGGCACTGGGCGGAATGATTGGCTATTCTTATGCGCATCATTTGGTATCGGCGGCAAGCACGCCGTTGCCGGAGCCAGCGAGGCGAGCGCAGCGTGTGAAGCAACTCACGGAGTTGCTGAACCTGACGAGCGCTCAGAGCCAGCAGGTGGACGCGATCCTGCAGCAACGTCATGCCGACGTGAAAACGATTCACGATCAAACGGATGCGCAGATCGAACAGATCCGTCAAAAAGGGCGCGACCAACTCCGCGCGGTCCTTACGCCGGAACAAAAACCCAAGTTTGAAGAGTTTTTGAAGAACCTCGACCAGCAAAGAAAACGCAATTTCTCGAAGTAAACTGCCGCAATTTAGCGAAGCTATCAGACTTTTACGATTAGTTTGCCGGTGTTGCCGCCGGTAAAGAGCATGTTGATGGCGTCAGGAGCTTTTTCCAAACCTTCCACAATCGTCTCGCGGTCCTTGAGCTTACCGAACATTTTCCATTGACCCAACTGCGTTGCCGCTTCCAAGAAGCGCGCGGCGTAATCGAGGATTAGGAAGCCCTGGATGTGGAGGCGCTTCACTATTACCGTGCCGAGGCTGACCATATTGGGGTCTGCCTTGGTATAGCCGGATATGAAGCCGCAAACCACCACGCGGCCATGAAGATTCATCCGGCTCAAGACTTCCTGCATGATTTCGCCACCGACATTTTCAAAATCGATGTCAATGCCTTTGGGAGTGGCGGCGGCGAGCTTTTCCTTCCAGTCCGGATGCTTGTAATTGATGGCGGCATCGAAACCAAGATCCTTGGTGATCCAGGAGCATTTGTCATCGGTGCCGGCAATCCCAACGACGCGGCAGCCGTGAATCTTTCCAATTTGTCCGGCGATGCTTCCGGTGGCGCCGGCGGCGGCGGAAACCACCAGCGTTTCGCCTCTCTTGGGCACGGCGATTTCCATGCCGAAGAATGCGGTGAGCCCATTCATGCCGAGAACGCCGAGGAAAACCGTGTCCGAAACGAACGGAATCTTGGGGACTTTCTGGAAGAAGTGTTTCGCGGATTTGTCGATGATAACGTAGTCCTGCAGGCCTGTGAGCCCTGTTACGCGGTCGCCTTTTTTGTAATCGGGATGGCGTGACTCGACGATTTCGGCGAAACCGCCCGCGCGCATCACTTCGCCGATCGCGACAGCGGGAAGGTAACTATCGGCCGCCATCCAGACGCGCATGGTGGGATCGACGGAAAGGTATTTCACGCGAGCTAGCGCCTGGCCGTCTTTCAGCTCAGGCACCGCGGTCTCGACTAACTGAAGATCGCCCGGAGCAAGCAGCCCTTTGGGACGCGATTGCAACCGGAGCTGACGATTGGTAATTGGCATCGCAGCGCAGCCTAGAAGAGCACGGCCAAGAGTGGCTGTGCCACTCTAGAAGGGAATATCTTCGTCGGAGATTTCGGGGCCGCCAGCGGACGGGGCAGCTCCGCCGTACGAATCGTCAGCGGGTGCGGCGTGGCTCTCGAAGTCGTCACCACCGCTGGAGCGTGCTGCGACGCCACCACTCGCTGCCGCAGCGCCTTCGGCGCGGCCACCCAGCATGCGGAAGTTGCTGGCAACAATCTCAAAGCTGGTGCGCTTCTGGCCTTCCTTATCCTGCCATTCGCGAGACTGGATGCGTCCTTCGATGAAAATCAGCGAACCTTTCTTGAGGTATTGCTGAGCGATTTCGGCTTGTTTGCCCCACACGACAATCTTGTGCCACTCGGTGCGCTTCTGGCGCTCGCCATTTTTATCTTTGTACGATTCGTCAGTGGCAACGGAGAAATTTGCGACGGCCTGGCCGCCGCCGGTGTAGCGCGTTTCGGGATCGCGGCCCAAACGGCCGACGAGAATTACTTTATTGACTGACATGAAACTCCCCCCTAAGACCGCGAAGATAGCACGCGAGTGAGAAAAAGGGAAATAAAGGCGAAGGCAAGAATCGGACAGCGCCAAGAAAATCCGTCAAGCGACATAAGCGAACCGCATTGACAATCCAGCGGAGCGGCCCTAACGTTTCCCTTCGTTTGCCGGATGGAGGATTTCACCGTGTGCAGACAGAAAACCGTTTGGTCGACGGCGATGGCTAGCATTTTCGTATTGGTATTCGCGTCGCGAAGCAGCGCGAGCCCGGATCAAATTGGCGCAGGAGTCGTCACATTGCCGATGGGCATTTTCGAAGGCCACGGCGACGTCGGAACGGTCCTTCACGAAGGCTCCGTGGAATACGACGCGGCGAAACGAAGCTACGCGATAGCGGGCAGCGGCGAGAATATGTGGTCCGCCAACGATGGTTTCCAATTTGCATGGAAGAAAATGAGTGGCGACGTGACGCTGACCGCGGACATCACGTTTTTCGGCAAGGGCGTAAACGAGCATCGCAAAGCGGTGCTGATGATCCGCCAGAGCCTGGACTCGGATTCTCCGTATGCGGACGTCGCGCTGCACGGCAGCGGACTGAGTTCACTGCAGTACCGCGAGGAGAAAGGCGCGCCCACACACGAAATCCAGGCCAACATTTCCGCACCCAAGCGTTTACGCATTGAAAAACGCGGCGCGTACTTTTCGATGTGGCTCGCGGATGAAAAAGGCGAGTTTCGTTTGGCGAGCGGGTCCATGCGAATCGCATTGAAAGAGCCGTTTTACGTGGGGATTGGCGTCTGCAGTCACGATAAAAACGTGGTGGAAAAAGCGGTGTTCTCGAATGTCGAGTTGAAACCGGCAGATCCTGCGGCCGCTGCTGCCTCTACTTTGTACAGCACGCTCGAAATCATCACGGTTGCTTCCACAGACCGGCGCGCGATTTACGTCGCTCCCGAGCGGTTCGAGGCGCCCAACTGGATGCCGGATGGCAAAAACCTGCTCTTCAACCGGAACGGGCGAATCGAAAAGATTGCCGTGACGGGCGGGACTCCGCAGATTATTGACACGGGATTCGCGATGCGTTGCAACAACGACCACGGCATTTCTCCGGACGGCAAACAACTGGTGATCAGCGACAACTCGCAGGAGGAGCATCGATCACTCGTCTACATTGTGCCGATCAGCGGCGGCGCGCCCCGGCGCATCACACAAAAATCTCCTTCATACTGGCATGGATGGTCGCCGGACGGGAAAACGCTGGCGTTTGTGGGCGAGAGGAACGACGATTTTGATATCTATGCGATCCCAGCCGCAGGCGGCGAGGAGCAGCAACTGACGACCGCGAAGGGACTGGACGATGGGCCGGAATATTCTCCCGACGGGAAGTACATTTACTTCAACTCCGAGCGCACCGGACACATGCAGATCTGGCGGATGCTGGCCGATGGGAGCGAGCAGGAACAGATTACGTTTGGAAAAGAGAACGACTGGTTTCCGCACATTTCGCCCGATGGTGAAAAAATGGTGTTTCTGACGTATGACGCGAGCGTGAAAGGCCATCCCGAGAACAAAGACGTGATGCTGCGCATGATTACACTAAAGGACAAAAAGATTATTGTGCTGGCAAAACTATTTGGCGGACAGGGAACGATGAACGTGCCTTCGTGGTCGCCGGATGGGAAGCAGTTTGCGTTCGTGAGCTATCAGTTGGCGCCGAAGGGTCAGTGACTCGTCGCGAGGCACCGGTCATCGGGGTATCTGGTTAACCATAACTAACCCGGCCCTCCTCGATGTTTTTTGTAAGTGTCCTTTAGGGCCGACCGGCCCGCGGAACCTCATGAAAATCGCTCAACTTCAGGTAAGGCAAAGCTCGTGACGTTAACTCCTTTGATTTCAGCACGGCTTGATCTGCGACCCAGGGTTTTTCGAGCCTGTTGCATCTAAAGGACTTAAGATTTTATGCAAGTGGTTTAGAATCAACACACTTGCGGGTGCTTCCATAAGTATTGATTCTAGAAGGAGTTACACGAGTTCTGTCGGATGCTTTTACAAGTGTTGATTCTAAATGACTTAGATTAGATTGCATCTGGTGACTGGAAAGATTCGGTAGAATTACTTAACAGCTACGGTACCAGACAGGAAAGAAGAGTCAAGGAAGAATTGAAATAAGACGACGACGCCTACGGGCGTGCTTTTCGTAACTGTTCATTCTACAAAGCTTAGCTTGCATAGATAGGCCTACCTGGACCGAGCCAACCCTGGAAGCGATTCGAACATGCTGTTAGCTGAATAGACACATGGTCAACCTGTTTTCTCTTTTCATTCGTCCACATCTCTG